>Ga0209777_10000069_pt1 | contig 169541 bp, 136 predicted proteins | sample FrelakmetHBP12HB_FD_187147 | JGI IMG/M metagenome (GOLD analysis project Ga0209777, IMG submission 187147) | Freshwater lake sediment microbial communities from the University of Notre Dame, USA, for methane emissions studies -HBP12 HB (SPAdes)... | ecosystem: Environmental > Aquatic >...
CCTGGGCGCACGAGGTCCCGTCCTAAAACTGACGGGATTCTCAAAATAACTTATGAGTTAGCAAGAAAGCTAACTCATGTTATTTTGGAAGTTGGGGGTTCCCTGCCCACCGAAACGACGGAGTCGTGAAGGTGGGAACTCCCTCTGGGCGCACTCCGAATTTTTCGAAACTTAGCGAGCGAGGCGGAGCCGAGCGATGCTAAGCTTCATGAAAAATTCAGGATCCCGCCGAAGGCGGGATGAGTCAAGGCCTTGATGTCCCGCCTTTCGCCGAGAAGGCGGCGAACAGGTCAGCGGGCAGACTAGGGAGTCAGAGTTACAATCGATTAACGTACGACGTCGAAGGGGATCGATAGCTTAAGTGTGATGTTGCGGCCCGGATTAAGGGCATAACCTTTATACCGGCTCAAATGGTCGACATATGCCCTGTTAAGAAGATTCTCGACGGAACAATTGACCTTGACGTTGTTAGACATCACCGGTAGTTCTCCCCCGGCTCTGATGTCGAACAGCGTGTACCCCCCGGTGGACGTCTCCAATTCAGCAACCCGGTTCTGATCCAGTACCACCTTTGCGTCGAACGAAAGATAAGGGTTCAGCAGAAACTTCCACGAGGGTTGAGTCAAGCGCAAACCCAGAGTAGTGCGCGGTGCAGGCGTTAGCGGAAGCCAGGTCTCGGTTTCTTCATTTTTCCCCAGTACGATATCAGCGGCGCCCTCCAGGATCAGGTTTTCGCTCACTGCTAACTCTAAACTGAACTCCCCTCCGGTCAGCGTGGCGTTTGCCTGCCGTGTAACGTATTTGATCAGGCCGGAGGCTGAATCCCTCACGCCTGTCGATTTCAAGTAGATATAATCATTGATTCGATTCCGGAAAACTGAAAGCTCCCCTTTTATTCTCGGCGAAACGTACCTGATCGAAAAATCAGCATCGAGCGATGCTTCCGTTTTCAGGTCCGGGTCCCCGGTCTTATAACGCATACCACCCTGGTCGACACCGTTGACAAAGAGCTCTTCTGCAAGCGGTGCCCGCCATCCGCGCCCAAGGTTGCACGCGAGCACCAACAGATCGCTCGCATGCCACACTGCACCCAGGCCACCGGTAAGGGCATGGTAGTTCCTTGTTTGACTGCCGACATTGAGCTCGTCGTTTTCGTCCACGTCTAGTCGCCGCACGTCGTACCGGAATCCCGCAGATATAATCGTCCGCGAAAGGACAAGCTCCTCATGGAGATAGCCCGCTGCGGTCAATTGGTTGAAAGCGGGAATTAAAGCATCCGCGCCCAGTGTCTCATTTTTCTGGCCTTCTACCGACACGCCAAAGGTACCGAACATCTCACCAACCGGGTTGTGATGTGCTCTTATATCCAATGCCAGGCTGTTCAGCACGAGATCAACGTCAGGCACCGTCGATTCAGCCGCGCTATATTCGGTCTCCTCATTCCTCTGCCAGAGAGCATCTGACTCTACTCTGAAGGAAGAAAACGAATGATCGTAACGGACAGAAACCTTGTCATGGGCGATTTTTTGAAACGGTGTCACCTCGGAGAGGGCCTGGGGATCGGGAGGGATTTCTATCCTTTGCCCAAAATGAGAATAATCGAAGAAGATGTTTCCCGATTCTTCGACCAGACCCGCAGCGACTTTTCCATTCAACTCACTTTCCCCTGTGTTTTGCAGCTCTCCAGCCGGCGTTGAAATATCGGACGCCCGTCGAAGGTCAGCCTGTACCTTATAGCAGAGGGCATCGTTCCTGCCGGAGAGAGACAGGCTTCCCGCACCCTGACGGCTGTCGCTGAATCCCTGTAAGATCAGGTTTCCGTCCAGCCTGGGCTTCTGGTCGGTGAATCTTCCAATGTCGTTATCAATGATATTGATAACTCCTCCAAGTGCATCCGACCCGAAGAGCACACTATTGGGCCCGCGCAGCACTTCAATGCGTTGAACATCCAGGGCATCTATCTCGGGACTCTGGTCATCATCCCACTGCTGGCTCTCATGGCGGAGGCCGTTTTCTGCCACAACCACCCGCTGAGATCCCAATCCGCGAATCACGGGCTTCATTGAAAGGGGGCCGCCCGAATACATTGCAACACCGGGCATCATTTCAACGGATTGCATGGTGCTCTGTCCTAGTTTCTGTTCGAATTCCCTTCCCTCAAGAATGCTCACGGGTTGCGGAGAATCCAGAATATCAATCGGTCCGGGGCTTGCGGTCACCGTCACCGATCGAAATTCGAAAAGGCTCGCGTGGAGCATGACATTGAAACTTATGTCTTTCGTGGATATGCTGACCGGGAATATTTCACTTTTAAAACCAATGCGTGAAAACTCGACTGAATAAAGGCCGGGCGTCAGGTCTTTGAAAACGTATCTTCCCTGCTGGTCAGTCGTTGTCTGTTTATGCAGCGCTCGGATGCCGACCGCAACGTTGGGCAGCGGGCTGTTCTGTTCGTCGACCACGACGCCGGAAAGATGCTGTGCAACAATTGGCGGAGCTGAGAGGAGCGTTGCGATGAGCAACACACAGGCAAACCGTCTGATCATATAAGAATATATTGACTTCCTTGCGTTGATTCAAGAACGGCCGTCAGGGCGGGCGGCGCGAAGAGGAACTCCGGCTTCCGTTAAAACCATTTCCATATTTGTCGATGTGGTTCTCTGGAGAATTCTAAAAACAAAAAGCCCCGGTCGATTCGACCGGGGCTGATGATGCGATTGCCCTAAGATTCAGAAAGACCAGTTGACGATTGGAAACACCGGAAACTGCCCGCCCGTCTTGATGAAATTTATGAGCCCTATCTGGAGACCTTTCATGCTCTCAGCAGAGTTCACCAGACCGAGCTGAAACCCGCTGACATAATCACCCGTATTATACCAGCCATATTGGAATCCCTCGACGTTTTTCTTGCTGAGGTTCAGGAGACCGCCCTGCAAACCGACAAAATCTCCTTCGCAGAGATTCACAAAACCCCACTGCAAACCTGTAAATCCACCCGTGCCAATATGGTTGACGACTCCCCAATCGAGTCCGACCATCGAGACATTCTTGCCATAGATGAGATTTATCCGAAGACCGCTGATCGAATTATCTTCCGGAAATATCTGTATGGGATTGAACAAAGCGATGTTGATCGGTTTGGACTGGGCAGCGCCTGCGAACGGCAACATGAGAATCAAGATGCCGATGGCCACAAACGCTAAAATGATTTTCCCTTTCATGATACTTTCCTTTCTTGTTTTACTGTTGACCGTCAAATATACAAAGAAAAAGAATATTGCACAATGCATTGATAATGGGACTGCTGCAAAACAGCAATAGAAAAAGCCCCGACGCCTGCGGCGAGATGCTACAAAACTTCCCCGTTCACCTCGTGAGGAATCGCCCCCGTATCTCTTGTCTTCACGCTTGTCCCAGTGGACGCATCTTTCGCTCTCTTCTCATCTGCACGATCTCTCCAACCCAGGCGCTGATGGTCGCAACGACAAAGAGTGAAACAATGAGAGTTACTTTCCCTTCCCATACTCTTAGCGGGATGAGCATCACGTTGGGAAGAACATAGACCAGGGTGAGTCCGTACACAGTTCCGGCAAGGCCGGATTCGATGACGGTGAAATCACGCGACCTGTACCCGATGTAGAATCCTACGTAGAAGAGCCCGAAATACAACCAGTATAGCACGGGCATGACGTTTAAAGCGCTGGATTTCAGGCCAAGAAAGATGTTGAACAGAACGGTGGGGAGAAGATGAAGGACGACGAAAAAGCAGTATCCAACGCCTACCCATCGCCAGTCGATTGTTAACTTTCTGGATGTTAATGGTGGTTTGTTCATGCGCAGCTCCTTGGGAGATTTACGGAACGTGTTATCTGAGACCATCGAATACCCCTACTGGAAAATGCCCGTGTAGGCATATCCCGAAGCCACACCGCTGCTGTCGAGGGTATTTTCAATGGAGGCGCCGGGGTACAGCTTTGAGTCAACCCTGACGGTAATTTTGTTAGGAGAAATTTCCTCTATGATAACCGACGCTTTCCGAGAAATATCGTCCGGGAATGTTCCGGCGCTGATCCGGTATCCCTCATAGGAATTTCCACCGCCCCCGAGCTCCCGGGGCAGAATCTTATACTGGTAAGCATCATAATTGACCATCGCGACGCATGAACCGAGGAGGTCGTCTTTATGACTTTGGATTGCCTGACCTTTTTGTATACTCTGGTAAACACGGTAGACCTGCACGGATTGGGGAATGGACGGTATCAATATCGCAAGGACCAAAAATCCTCCGATGACAAAACCAATGTTCGCCATTACCCTTCTGCCCCAGTGAGGTTCCGCCTGGGCCATATTTTCTGACGAAAGGTAGCGCCCGCTAAAAAGGAGAATCGTCGGCCCTACGATCCACACAACGACAAGACATAGAAAAATGTAGTAGTATCCCCTGGCATACGGTGTTTCTCCGATAGTTCCCGAGAATTCATCGATACCCTCTGCAATTGTTACGCCGGCCGCTGTGAAAGCCGGATTAGTATGAAAACTGTAGAGTGTGGTGCGGGAGGAAGACGGATCGTAGTACTCGCGTGCCAACCCGATCGTAGCAAAAGTGAATGCAACCAGCCACCGGATCTTCCATGCGGAAATCTCGAAGGGGGGTTTTTGTGCGGGCGAGAAAGTTTGATTAATTGTCTGATTCATAGCGGATCCCTTTCGGCGTTAACGTCTGTCGTATCTGCACCCTGCCGGTTTTCCCATTGACGTTTTTGAATGCAGGGTCTCTCCCCTTGGCGTACTTATGCGACGTAGCGAGCACGATCTCGGTGTCTGTCACGACAACCGGATACATATAGAGCGTATCGTACTCCGGTCTCGAGTCGACATGCTGCGCTGTCGCGATTGGTTTGCCGTCTTTGCAATTGGGATACTTCTCCAGGAAAATTTGTGCCAGGGATTGCCTGGGTTTATTCTCCGGCGAATGATAGAATTTCAGTATTTGTACGAGTGTGTCGTGTGTATACGACGTATTGACACCGCGGATAATGACGCCGAGAATTTCATTCAGCTGGGCTTTCTGGTAATGGGATTCTTCATCAAGGGTCCTCCAGCCGATGAACAGCGACACGCCGCCGACAAGGAAGACCGTCCAGATGGCAACGCGGGTCTTCACCGGGAAAGGCCTTCTCGCCATAAAGGCGGTGAGCGCGATGAGATAGACCGCCGCCGCGATTCCCGCCGCGTGCAGCGACGGCCACAGATCGGGACCATTCCCCGGAACGAAAAACGCTATTGAGACAAGAACGATACCAACGATGAGCCAGATGAACATCATACGCACCTCGCAATATGTTGTTCGAGAACGTTAGTTAGGCTTTAAATGTACAAAACGAATGGATGGGTGTCAAGGGGGGAGGATGGATTCCGTGATAATGATAATCCCATGTACATGATTGGGCATCACCTGGAATTCATCCAATTGGATGTTTGGATAATGCAACGGTAATTCGTTCCAACATGCCTGTACGATATTGGCATAATCGTTTCGTATCATTTCCCCCTCCACGACCTCTCCGAATAATTCGATCCGATCTTTCGTGCAAACCGTGACAAAATTTACCCCGTGAGATAAGCCTTGAGTCGGTTCTTGATATATCTCTTTCCCCAGGAACTCTTCAAGTATTTTTCACGTCTCGTGGCATCGCTCTGATTAAGGCATCCCTCCCAATAAACTAGTTGAAGGGGGAGTCGAGTCTTGGTAGAGGTCACCCGACCTGAAAAGTGCTCTTCCAATTTTGCTCCTAAGTCAGTGGTGAAGCCAACATAGAAGTTCCGGTCGGTGGACGACCGAAGCACGTACACGTAATAGTACTGTCCCATTTTTTAACCTGTTATCTCACGGGGTAAATCATATTCCCTCAATCGTATTTGTTTCCGCCTCCGCATCTTCATCGCCTCCTCCAAGAATGAATTACGTAAATGGATTGTTTACAGGAACATTCCATTTCACAAAGTGGTATCGCGATTGTCTGCTGTCATTCGATGGCCTTCATTAATACCCTATCGCAGAATCTCCCCGGCGGGGATCGGCCGCTCCATGAAGAATCCCTTTCCCGTCAATGAGGATGGCATCCATCCCGCCGTTATCCCAAGAGTCTAGTTCGCGGAGTTTCCATCCTTTGGCTGCCAGATTCATGAGGGCATCCTTCGGGATTGCTTGAGGCTCGTATTCTATCTCTTCTCTGGGCCATTGGTGATGAAAACGGAGCGCCGTAACTGCGTCCTGCATGCTCATGCCAAAATCAATGACATTCGTGATAACCTGATAAACCCTTGTGAAGATTGTTGAACCTCCGGGTGCTCCTACGGTGAAATACGGTTTACCATTGCGCAGTACAATGGTTGGCGTCATGGAGCTGAGCATTCTCTTTCTTGGCTGAATGCTATTTGCTTTTCCGCCAAGGAGACCAAACGCATTCGGGGTATTTGGTTTTGCGCTGAAGTCATCCATTTCGTTGTTGAGCAGAAAGCCGGCACCTTCCACAGCAAGTTTCGACCCAAAAAATTGATTCAGAGTATAGGTTATGGCCACCATGTTTCCGGCTGAATCGGCAACACAGTAATGAGTTGTGTGTTGTGATTCTTGTTTACCAGAGAGGCCGGGTTTGACGTCGACGGGGTTTGTTGCCTTATTCAGATTGAAGGTGCTCATCCTGGTTGCCAGATAAGAAGAGTCGAGCAGCGTAGACAAAGGCACATCGACGAAATCACCGTCTCCGAGATATTCCGACCGGTCGGCGAAAACGCGTTTCATTGCTTCGCTCATCAGGTGAATAGTCGATGAGCTGTGAAAACCCATTGAGTCCAGGTGATATGGCTCGGTCATTTTCAGCAATGAAATGAGCGCCCAACCGCCGGAACTCGGCGGCGGCACCGTGACGATTTGGTACCCGCGATATGTGCACGTTAACGGCGTGCGCCATTTCGCTTCATAGGCGGTCAGGTCGTCTTCGGAGAGAATGCCCCCGTTACGCTTTATCTCCGAGGCCACAAGCCGCGCGACATCTCCTGTGTAGAAACCGTCCTTTCCGCGCTTTTGTATTTCGCGTAGTGTCCGGGCCAAGTCTTTTTGGACAAAAACTTCTCCCTTGAGAAATATTCTTATTGAATCGCCTTTCGTGAAGTACTTCCGTGACGCGCCGTAGCGGTATAGTTCCGGCAAAGACCTATTAAGAGCATCGACGTCGTCTTGTGTGAGAATGAATCCCTTCCCGGCTAACACGATGGCGGGTTGCAACACTTCATCCCAGGGTAACTTTCCGTATTTCTTGTGGAGCTCGTACAGACCTGCAACTGTCCCGGGCACTCCAACCGAAAGAGCCCCTTGCGTGCTTTTCGACAGGTCGAAATTACCAAGGCTGTCCAGATACATATTCTCTGTTGCACGCAACGGGGCCACCTCCCGAAAATCGAGTGTCAGCGGTCCAATATCGGTCAAGTAGGCCACCGCGAATCCTCCTCCCCCAATATTTCCTGCGCCGGGATAGACGACAGCCAGTGCAAAACCCACAGCCACCGCAGCATCGACAACATTTCCTCCTCGTTGAAGAATGGCAACCCCCACCCGGGAAGCCTCCGGATGCGCAGAAACGACCATCCCGTTAGCGGCGGTCACTGCGCGATTTTGGGCCTGGACCGGCTCTAAGAGAATAAATACCAGGAGAGAACAAACTATCCTTTTCATAAATACCGTCTCGGAGCTAATTCTTGAAGGGTAGCAATGGTCTATTTTGCATTTCTGTTGCTGTTATCCACTGCGCAGCCGTTCACGTTACGTCAGCGTTGACATGTCATCGATTCTTGCCAGGGTGCCCACATTAGTTCGTTCGGATCAGATTAACATCGAAACCTGCGTCTTTGAAAACATCCGTGATCATACTTCGGTGTGCACCTGTGAAAAGTTTACGGTCGGCGGCATTGAGAGCGTACACGAAGTCGTACCATTGAGCGATCCTTTGTGGGGCGGACTCAGGTTTCTCAAGGTAGTCTGCCCTCTTCATTAATGCAGATGGAAGCATGAGCATCGCAGTTTTCACAAGCTCGTCACATTGGGACCGCCCGAGGCGCAGGCGCAATTCCCAGAGCGGATGGGCGATAACTATGCCGCCTCGGTGCGCTTCAATGACGTTCTTTGCGACATCGTGCGCTTTGTAAATAGAATCCCAGCGAGCCATCATCTGAACGTTCACGTCATACAACAATTTGTAAGCCGGAGCGACGGCAAACGAGTCTTTGTACGCTTCGTGGTAGAGAGCCCAGAAGGTCGGATAGTTGATGACATCGTCCGGATATCTCACACTTTTCGATACGTCGCGCCAGAGCAGCTTGGGTACGAGGCCTTCAAGAATGAACGGAGAGTTTGCCTGCGTGGCTGTGAAGTATTCCAGGAGTCCCATGTGCAGGATGTCTCCCGGTCTGCCGATCTTCAGTGTGTCCTGGAGCTGCCAGAATGCCCGATGCCCGATTTCGTGGTACACAATTGTCGGCGACGGGCGCGATCCGGGAGTGAACACGTATTGTTTCGGATTGCTCTGGCCATACCTCCCGAGAAATACTTCAATATTCGAGTACTCTGGTTGACGTGCAAAATCAAGATATCCCACGAAAATGGAGTCAAAGTACTCAATTGCCCGGATGGTGTGGTAGGCAACAAAAATTGCATAGTATTCGGGGGAGAACGGTTTCACCACCAGACTAACGCCAACGTGGTTGAAGTTCAGATGTACCGGAGTGCCCACCATTTGCTGCTCGTCGGGATCGTTGTTCACGTAGAAAATGGAATCTAGCGTGAGCACCGTCAGTGATTGAATGTGCTTGTCGTGTATTTTACCATCTGTGGATAGGAAAGAAACGGTGATCGGTTTCTCCACGACCGCGCCGCCTTCGTCGAACAGTGTGGTGGAGTGGTAAACGGACTGGCCTGGGGCAATGCTAGAGATGGCTAAGAGCGATAAAGCCACGAATAGTATTTTCATATTATAATCTTTGTTTTGATCAGGCTATGTCTCGCACAAGGGCTCGCGAAGGTACGCAACGCTGGAGCGAACTATCATTCTCACTCATGTGAGCCTCGACCATGACATTTTCAGGGTCGCTATCTTCCACTTTAGCTGGAGCGGCGTATTCATTTCCCTCACAGTCAGATGGATGGATCGGTTTTCGATGTAGTATCAGTATCAATTTGCTTAAGAATTGCATGTTTCCACATACCATAGCTGAAAACATAGACAACTAAAAATATAAGAAGAACCCAATAGACCGCTGTTGCACCGAATCCAATGATTGAAAAAAGATCTCGATAGAATAACGCCAACATTGCCAGGACTATTACGGTCACGGTAAAGAGAAGCCAGACTTGTTTGCCAAAGCCGGTTATACGCAGATCGGTTCCACAGTTCTGGCACTTCAAATAACCCTGTATGGATTTGGAAAAAGGAAAGCCCTGTAAAGAAAAAGCATAACGCATGAACGAAGAAGCTGTTTGGTTGCAAGATGGGCACTTCATAGAGACTCCTTTCTGTTTGGTGATATGTGTGCAAGCGGTTGTATCTGACTTCCCGAAAAAGTACTCGATGCTGGAGTCCCGCACCGCAGGTGCGGGATGAGCAGAAGCATTGAGCCAGAATATTCCATATCAACGAAGGTGGAGTTGGCACCGCTCTTATACGCAGTCGGAAAGGGTATGCCTGCATAAGTTTCTTTTTATGTTCCGGTGTCTTTCGACCTTCTTTTTTCCGTGATCATGCAAATATCCCTTTCCCAAGATTTTCAACGATATCGGGTAATAGCTCTGCCGGGATCCCAATGAAAATATCCTCGTCTTTGAGTTTCATGTACTTTCTCGCGCCGGCGTCACCCAGGCTATAAACAACTTCACCGGTCAGAAAAGGAGCAGCGACGACTGCGGAACATATCGGGGGGCCCGTTAATCCCGTCGTCCTCTTCCCGGATTCGTACGCAAATGCCTCTGCTAATTGCATCCCTTGCCTCGCATTGCAGATGAGAACGACAACGTCCGGTTCGAATTTTGCCTTCTCTAAGGGAGAAAATGAAACCGCTTGAACTGTCCCAAATTCTATCCTCGGATTCGAGTTGAGAAACCTCCTCGCAGCTCTCTTGGAACCAAAAAGACCCAATTTAACGAGGAACTCTCCTGTCTTTCGGCTTTCGCTCATCATTCTCAATCCACAGCTACTGGCTCCGCCATCACACTCGTGGCACTCAGAAACTGTAGTGAACGATTCACCTTCAAGCCTTACTCTATCGAGCATCTGACACAGCCTCGTTCTGCCGTGCATCTTTTCGACGCCTTCAGGGGCTTCGGTGGAGAAAGAAATGGCGATCGGAGAGCTTTCGAGCCCCAATGTCTTCTTCATTCTATCTGAAAGTTCGGCATACATTTGGATTCACCTCGACTGATTGTTATTATGTTTAGCATCTATTCTTTGTGGATCTTACTCTGCGATTGTTTTCGTTTCTTCTCCATGAATGCATAGTTTGTAATATGGGAAACAAATTTACCGCTAAATTCCATTGTTCTCAAATCAATTGTCCTGCAGCGAGGGTACGGGATGTCGTACGACGGTGGAACGAGCACATGGAAATTTTATCATAATGTGAGATTCGTGCTTTGTTGGTGCTCTACGTTGTGCCCCGCACTGTATATTTCAGGATCATATTATTTCGTTCGCTTGGTTTTCCCTCGTCCCCTTTTTACAGGCGAAATTGATTTCGTAATGGTTGTTCCCTTAAGGATTTGTTTTTTCCCTTTCATTTTTCCGAATGAATAGGCATGGGCTTCTTTTAGGAGTTTCCTGATGTACACCTTCGGGAAATCATTTTTATTTTTAACGATTATGTATCGATACTGGTTACCTTCACCGAGCAATAGTTTTTCCGGGTCGGCGATTTTAGAACCCCAGTAAAAACCAAAATGAACATTGTGGCTGTTTCTCCCGACAGCAATGGAACAGAATGTATCTCCCACGTTATCCGTTGGAGATCACCCAAACGCGACCGCGTTGTAGTTGTCATAAATTAGTTCGTTCGCTTCGGGATATAACTCCCAAACAAATTCCCGTAGCCATAAGGCTATGCCCTTCACTTCATCAGGAAATGGCTTCAGAAATTTTATGAGGTCATCGGTATCTTCTTCGCTCATATGAGTGGCTCCGGTGTAGTAGTCAAATAGCCATATCGTTTGCGCAACCACGCCGTGCCGCCGCGAGCTCATAACAACCTTTTTGTCTTGTGAGCAGTAGCATTGAGTGAGCACAATAATCGTTTGTGAAAAAGCGCACGACATGGCTTTATGCGCTGTTGCCAACATCTTGTCCACGATCATGAGAAAGGTAACTCGGGCGGAGGATCCATTCGTCTCTTACCCTTGGGCTTTCTCCCTTTCTTAGCCTCGGCTCCGGGTAATTCTTTGCCGGAAGATCCTGTTGAATACTCGCCGGCTGGTTCGCTCACCACTTGCTGCACTATTTCTTTGCCATCAAAGTCTACGGGGATAGCACCGTTATCTATCAGTTTAAGATTGGCATTGGATTCACCCGGTTCCGGGTTGCGAACGTAAATAATCCTTCCTTTGCGCATTCCGTCTATTACACCCGACCATGTGCCTCCATCGGCGCCGGATTCTGCCACAAAAATGTTCTTTGCCAGGCCATAAATATATGGATTGCGGCCCATCGCAAGTTGAACGCTCCACGGTGCCCTCGGGAAGAACGTACTCAATACCAGAACATCGCCTTCTATAATTTGCGTATAGTACTTCTTGATCCCGCTTTCGAAAGTCATAATGCCCTGGGGAAGAACGATGATACTATGTCCCTTGTACTTTATTGCGGAATCCAGGGCCTGCTTGTCAATCCCTTTGGCGAAACCACTGACAACAACCCTGTACTTCTCAGAGGCAATCCTGGCCATGTTGTCGGTGAACTTAAGTGAGATGTCGGATGCATCACGGGAGCCAACAATCGCAATTGATTCTTCCTGCAGTATCTGTTTGTTCCCTTTCACGTAAAGAATCGGAGGAGACGACTTAGCCTTAAGATTGGCTTTGAGAGTTGGCGAATACTCCGGTGAGAAAATCGGAACCACTTCAAATCCCTGTGCGAAAAGGTCTTCGGCAATAAAAGAACTGTTCGGTAGTTCAGCTTTGGCGGCCTTGACTCCCATCAATTTTTTGTCATCAAGACCATACTCGGCAGACCATACATCTTCTGATCTCTGGAAAAAAGTTTCGAGGGTAGTCTGCTTTTCATGAACGATCTTCACCAGTAAAGCATTGACTTGTTCGATGCGAAGCCCCGAACTGTGAGTTAACGCAATGAGATACGGTATTTCTTTGTTTTGTGCCATTCTCCTTGAACACGATGTTCTAGGTGGACAGATCACCGCCCATTGTCTTTGCAATGACTAATGGTGCAATCGTCTTTGCCCCCAATGTAGTAAAAAGCTTGCCAATTTCCTTGATGGTCGCTCCGCTGTCACATATGTCGTCAATGAGGAGAATTGATTTGCCTGCTGCTTCGATTTCCGGTCTGAACTCGAATGCCCCAGCCACATTATCGGCCTTTAGAAGGCCATTTTGAAAAACCTTTTGCGGTTTTGTTGCGCAAACTTTCCGCAAATTATGAGAAAGTGGGATTCCCAGAGTTGATGCGATCTTTGATGCAAAGTTCTTTACCAAATTCCCGGATTCAGTCGGCGGCACATACACAACTAAATCAAAGTTTGTCCTTCCAAAATGCTTTCGGAATCCTTTCAACGTCAGTATGACTAAGAAATCAGGGAAATCACCGCCCTGTTCATACTTGCTGCGATGGATTGCAGCGCCGACCGCTGATACTCCATAATATGAAGCGGCAACCCCATCCACCAGAATTGTTTTCGCATTCGACACTTCCAGAGTCGGAAAATATTCGCTCCTGAAGGACTCAATCTTTTCTTCCCATTCCTTTTCCACCGTCACATGGACATGCCGGGCCAGGTCGTTGTCACATTGACCACAATTCGCAGTACCACTGTCACCCAGATAGTTACATAGGAAACTCATGTGACAATCGGAAGAATTTATATATTCAATCATCTTTGCCATATCGGCCATCTTAGCATTTCTGAGCTCTTGAAAGGTGGATGTGTTGAGTGCAGGAGCCCCGTACTTGTACTCATATTTCTTCGATTTTCCCGATCTCACCTCATTGATGATACCCTGTTCTATCAGGTCTGCTTTAATAGTTCTCACTTGAGTACGGGTGAGGTTCGTTGCCCTAGCGATTTCGAACTCACCCATTGGGGCTTTCTTCAGCGTATCGATTACCTTCCGGTATTTGTCGGGTGAAGGCCTCCCTCCGTCGATAAATGCTTGAGGGAGGGATTTATCATTCTCGTGATAGAAAAGCAACAGATAGGTCGGTTGCCCATCTCTCCCCGCCCGGCCTATCTCCTGATAGTAGTGTATGAGCGAAGCCGGCATCTGTGTATGAATAATAAACCGGATGTCAGGCTTGTCAATTCCCATTCCAAGAGCGTTCGTGGCTACCACGCATTTCCACTGATTTGCGAGCAACCCGTCTTCAATTTGTTTTCGGGAGGCAGCATCCAGCCCGGCGTTATAATGAACCGATGATATTTTCAGGAACTCCAACCATTTAGAGTATACCTCGGTGTTGACTCTGGTGCCCGTATAGATGACCCCCGTCCCGGGGAGTTTGTCCAAATTCTTGCCCAGCCAGATCATCTTTTCTTCTTCCGAATTGACTTTGACAACCCGCAAATGAAAATTCGGCCTGACAAGTTTTCCACGGATCGATACGGTATTGCCGCCCATTTGCCTGACAATATCCTGTTCAACTCTTTTCGTTGCGGTGGCCGTCGTTGCGAGAACCGGGAAACCGGCAGGAAGCAACTTCACAAGATTGATAATTCTGCGAAAGGCAGGGCGAAAATCGTGTCCCCAAACTGAAATACAGTGGGCTTCGTCGATAACAACCATCTTCAAATTCATAGATCGCGTTGCATCAATCCATTCGTCGTTCTCCTGACGCTCCGGAGCGATATACAATAGCTTGAGTTTCCCGTCTTTCGCTTCCCTGATGACGGCTTCATTTTCTGCATTTTCCTGTTCACTGTTGATGCACTTAGCGGGGATCCCCAATTCATTAAGCTTTTTCAGTTGATCTCTCATCAACGCCAACAAAGGCGAAAAGACAACGGTTAAACCGTCAAATTGGACCGCCGGAAATTGGTAACAAAGAGATTTACCATAGCCGGTCTTCTCGATCAATAGAATATGTTCCCCTTTGAGAACACGTTCAATTGTGTCCCATTGATCATCGTAAAACTTCTCGAATCCAAATGTCTTTTCGAGTTTCTCTTCTGCCTGGTCTCTCGTCATCGTGTGTTATCAAGTTGTTGGCGATAGCGCATAACTGCCGCAAGTACGCAATGCGTTATTACAATCGACGGGGGACATAATGACACATATATGTTCCCCGCCGTTGCGTGATAAACTGTTCCTATTTCCTTTGAGTGCCGAATAAGGATTGTTATATCTCATGGTAAGTTTGCCAATTCCCGTACCTCCCAATTTACTTCACGAATATACAAAAGAATCTATCGAGTGTCAATTGATGACAGTATTTACCTCCGTAAGCAAAATGTTCTCCCCAAAAATCCCGGCGATGCCGGTATGCTCGCAGTCGGGCTCCTCTCTTTGCCTTCCCTCGAAGATATTTCTACTCTGAGTAACGGACATGAATGGTTCGGTCATCAGACGGTAATGCCGCGCGCAGGAACGCGGATTCGTCCGGCCGTGCCCAGAACGGAATTCCGTGTTTCAAGACGACCGGATAAAGCTCGGTCGAGTCAATCCTTCCCGATCGAATGAGAAATCCGACGACAGCACCTTTCCTGGTCAAAGAGTCTCTCTGGTCGAAGAGAAGATTTCCGAGGCTGTAAAAAATCGGTCTGCCCCTGTAGATCTCCACAACCTGGAACACGTGAGGATGATGCCCGATGAGCGCATCAGCCCCCGAATCGATCAAGTGGTGGGCCTGTACCCGTTGAAACTTCGCCGGAGAAATGTGATATTCGACTCCCCAATGGAGGCACACGACCACGACGTCACCGGGGTGTGATTTCTTGTAGGATCGGATTTTCCGGCACAGTTCCTCAACAGTGGATTGACACGGAGCGTACTTACCCGGCGATCCCTTCCAGCCCTCGAGTGAAAGTTGGACGGAGCTGAAGAGAACGATTCTCCCTGCCGCCGTCGTCAGGACGGTTGGGTCGCATTCATTGAGGCCCTCAACCCCGCACCCCACGGGCACAATGCCGACACGCAACAACGAATCAACTGTCGATGCGAGGCCCTGCGACCCCTGGTCGATGGAGTGGTTGTTCGCAAGATTGAGATGACTGATGTGAGCCGCACGCAGTTCGCGAAGCCATTCCGGCTCTGCGCGAAAAACGAACCCTTTCTTTTGAGGCGCGCTCGTCTTTGTTGCCGGACATTCAAGATTCACCACAACAAAGTTGGACTGCTGCAGGAGCCGCGAGATGGGCATGAAGATTCTTTTTATGCCGATACGTGAGATCTCCTTCCGGATACCTCTGTCCAGCATCACATCGCCGGTGAACAGGATCGAGACATTCTGCTGGCAAACCCCAACGTAACCTGCCATCCATAGCAGAAGGCAGGTCATTACGGCAATGAAGACTCTATTGCGCAGGCTTGAATGCAACGGGATTAGCTCCATACCAGTAGGAGTTTTTTCAACTCAGGGATGTCGTTGGGGCGAAGGGGCGCCGTTGAGTTTGCATTGCTGTCATCTCTGATCTCGGTGGCGCGGATTTTACGATTCAAGCACTTTACCAGTCCATCGATCAATCTTCGCCCAATAAGGACACTGCGGGCAAACCGATCCTTCAGGATAGTCAATGCCCTCTTCATGGGAGCAACCGATAATCCTTCCTGCCATTGCCACACGCTGAACGTTCCACTCTTTGATGAATGAAAGAATCTCATCATTAATCGCCCTGTCAATGCGCACATCTTGAGCCCGTACCAGCCAGGATTTCAACTGGATAACCTCATCCTTGCCGTCCACAATTCCCACGGCAACTTTGGTCGCTGTTTGGTCGTCTGGACAGTAGTACGCAATGGTAGCGATAGGAAAGCCAGATGGTCGATTGCGAAACCTTTTGTGAAAAAATCTTTCAGCATGCTTTTCGTGGTTCATTCCAAATTCTCCGGTTAAAGGGTGCGCCACCGAGTGTGAGCGGGGCTACCTACGACTGATTGTTGGCGGTTGCAGCCAGCGTGCGCGCAAACCACGCCGAGCCGCACTCCACGCTTTCCCATATATTGAGTGCGGCATGGAACGAGTTCAACTTGTTTATAACTGAGCTTCAATAAAGCCATATCAAATGAGCGAGTGTCGTGGTTTGTGCTGCTATGCGTTCGTGCTTTATTTTATTCGGGTTTTGCCCAAAATACAGCCGGATTATTAGTACACTTAGGTTTATTCTCCCGTGTTCTTGGGATAATACCTTTGTATTCAACCGGCAATAATAAGTTACTCTTGCTTTCTCCCCCACCGGTCACATAACATTGAATAGCATAAAGATTCTTTGCCATGTAATTATAGAGATACTCTTCTTTTGTAACGGAGGTTATATGATTCCAATTTGCTTCAGGATTAAGAATTAACGGTTTGTCGTTTACTAATCGTTCCCGTACTTCTGCAATACTTAGCAGTTCTCCCTTCTCATTCATTATATACGCGTCATTCGTCGGATCAATCCATACCCATTTATTCAATGTCTTGGAATAAACCGAAATGATAGAATGGCAGTCAACATCAGTTGAATCTTTTGGCAAACAAATTACATGTCTGGATTTATAACCAAGCGCCAAATAACAATCGTTTAGTACCCAAGCTAATGCGCCGCAGTGTAATGTCTTATGATCTCGTATACAATGATTCATCAGATCAGAGATGGAAGTATATTGGGGGATTTCCTTGCTGCCATCATGTGGAAATGTATTATGCACCCAGTGCATCAAATTTAATAGTTGTGAAACCTCATTTCCTGTACCGACTATCGAATCGAGTTTAAATTCTGTTCTTATTACCACCAAGTCGGAATCATTCATCGGTGTGTAAGTAAATTTTGTTATCTCTCGTTTGTCATTCAAATTATATTTTGATGCCTTTTTCAAAATATCTAAATAACTTGGCAGACAAACGATTTGGGTATAGGCAGAATCTTTGCCATTCAGTAGAATAATGAAATTATATTTGTGATTGAGTTTTACCTTAAAAGAAATTGAATCGATGTCGGTATAAAATGTAATCGCTTTGTTGTTTGTTTGGTAAATATCGGGTTTTAAGTCGGGATTAATAGTCCAGGTCGCTTTTTTGAAGTTGGTCCCATCTCGAATGTCTACAATTTTCGATGTTGCTTTAATTATAGGAAATTTCTGTTGTGCAAATAAAGGTTGTCCTATTATAAAAAGGACAAATAAAATGTTCAATTTCTTTGTCATAATTTCGATTTTTGTCTGTTTATGAAAGTCTGTTATTTTTTATAGCATGGCGCGTAACTCCCGCAATCATGCAATGCGTCATTTCAACCGACGGGAAACGTAATGACGCATATATGCGTCCCGTCGTTGCGGCACAAACTGTTGTTGTTTCCTTTGATTGCCGGACCAGGCGTGTTGAATGTGATGGTAAGTTTGCCAATTCCCGTATGTTAAAATTTACTTCGCGAATATACAAAAGAATCTATCGAGTGTCAACAAAGGCAAAATGTGCCGGTTTAGATAAGTTTTTCTCCTAAAGAATAATACAAAACGACGTTGGGCCTTGAAGAACAGCCACATTCATCCACACTCAAGGAACGCGCGCGCCATCGCCTTTGTTCATCTTATACGTCTTATCGTTCAATTAATGATCCGTCTCAACAAGATATTGCCCCTTGTTCTCGTCGTGCTGCAGCTCAGCGCGGCGGTCTTTGCCGATTTTGGGCATACCGACAGCATTTTCGGCACGTCACACTCCGTTCAGAGTCTGCTTTCCCATGATTGTGGTGCAAAAGAACGACACAAAGATCTCAAGGATATCCACTCCTGTCAGGCGTGCTACCGTGCCGCCAACTTTGTAGCGAACTTCAATACGACTACTGCCGTCAGCGCGCATCGATCGATTATTCTCGCGCGACCCCTTGCAGTTGTTCATGCTTCCGTCGATTATCACTCCACGTCGTGCCCCAAGCGCGGCCCTCCCCTTTCTATTTCCTAATAACGTTCACAGAATGATCGTCGTCTGAGAGACGTTTCTCCCGGACGATGTACACAGTCACGGAGACGCCCGGCTTCCCATTATCCCTGCTGCCGATGGTGCCGTTCGTCCCGCCTGAATTTCATCCATCATTAACATTATTTGGAAAAGAGGGTAACCATCATGTCTTTCTACAGAAATAGAATCGGTTCGCGGGCGACGCGCCTAACGGCACGACGCTGCTTCCTTTGGCTCACCATGTCGCTTGCACTCATCCGCATGACGTCCGCGCTTGGAACCGGCGGAACGCCTTCGCCCGCACCGGGCGATGAGCACTTCAAGGTCGTCGTGGTTGATGCCGACCTCAAGACACCGATCGAACTCGCACGGGTCGTTCTTCGTCACGAAGGAACAATCGTAGGACAAAAAGTAACGAACCCGGGCGGAGTCGCGCTGTTCATCGACATCGCCGCCGGCTCGTATAAACTCTCAGTGCACATCATCGGGTACGACGATTTCTCCGATTCCATTCTCGTCGATGACCGGCACACCGTTGATTCGGTGTTCCTTCACATGATCAGTGAGAACGAGGTGGTCGTCGTCGGTCAGCACGAACTTGGAGCCGCAACATTTGATTTAGCAAGCGGGAATCAGGTGTTCGAATCGGAAACCTACCACGCCCCACCCTCAGCCCGCATGACGAATCTCGTCCAGGAAAATATGATGGGAGCGGCGCGCGCTCCGACGGGAGAAGTGCACATTAACGGCCAGCACGGAGAGTTCACCTACTACGTCGATGGGATTCCGGTTCCCCTCGGCGTGTTCGGCGGACTCAACGAAGTCGTCGACCCCAAGGTGATCGACCGGGCGACATTTCTTACGGGCGGTATTCCCGCCGAGTACGGTGGACAGACGGCCGCAATCATCGATGTTCAAAATCGTGTCCCGGGCGGCGGGTTTCATCTCGACGCATCCACCTACGGGGGAAGTTATCTCGTCTCCAACGCCGGCGATAGCCTTGGAAAAGGCGTAGGCACATTCAAAGCGCTGAACTCGAACGGCCAGAGTCTCTCGTTGAGTGATCGCCTGGACAAGTTCGGTTTCTTCCTTTCCGGCTCCCGGCAGGAAACGGACCGCCGGATCGACCCTCCTGTCGCGACCCTTTTCCATGACCATGGTTTCGACTACTTCCTTTATGGCAAGCTCGATTATACGCTGAGCGACATCGACTACCTTACTCTTAACCTGAACTACGGAAAGACGTCCACCCAGGTCCCGTATGATAGCGTCTCATCGGCTCCCGATTTCCAGATAGCCGACGATATCCAGACCACGTCAAACTCGTTCCAAACACTCTCGTACTACCGCATTCTCTCGTCAGAAAAGAACCACGAGAGCAACCTCTTTGTCGGGGCTTATGCTCGCGAAGGCGGGCTCGTGTACACGCCCGGCTCTATCGACCCTCCAAATTTTCAGTTCAAGGGCGATACGAGCATGTATTCGCTTGCGTTGGACCGTTCATTCACAACACTGGGTACGAGGATCAAGTACGATGCCCGGCTGATGCACGAATTCATGTACGCATTCGGATTGAACTTCAGCGGTACAAGCGGAACGGAGAATTTCACGTCGCGCGACAGCTCGGGAAATCCCGGTCCCACGGCTGTAACAAACTATAAAGGATCCGATTTCGGAGTATTCGCCGAGAGCGAAATTCATCCGGCGGATTGGACGACGATCGAGGCCGGGGTCAGGTACGATCAACATATCGCGCCGGACGCGCCTCTCCAGGACGCCGTGAGCCCCCGGCTGCGATGGAACGTTCTGTTCGATGAATCGAATTCCGCCTATCTTTACTACGGCAGAATGTTCATGCCCAATAACATCGAGGGGCTGAGGACAATCTCGAGAAACGTGGACACAGCGGGACTACCGACGCTCCCGGAGCGTGATGATTTCTATGAAGCAGCCTACACCCGGAACTATTCATTCGGGTTGCGGAGCAAGCTGGAAGCGTTCTATAAGTTTGACCGGCCCGGTGTCGATGACATGACGATCGGGTCCAGTGCCATTAAGACTCCCGTCAATATTCAAACGGTTAGGATAACCGGCATAGAATTAGGCCTCTCGTACAGCGATCCGTCAACGCCGTTCTCCGGTTACGTCAATTCATCGATCATCCACGCCTACGGAATCGGTATAGTCAGCGGGGGATTCACGGGCACCGACTCGGTCGGAGACGGCCCGGCTACTGACCTCGATCACGACCAGCGACTTTCGATTGTGGCTGCGCTGAACTACCAGCCGCGGAACTGGTTCGCGAATTTTACGGCCATCTACGGCTCCGGCCTGACAAACGGCAATCCGAACGGCGTCGCGTACAACACCGGGCTGCTCGATTTCAATGTTGCTACGCACACGTCGCCGTCATGGATTTTCAACCTTTCCGCGGGATACACGGTTCATCTTGAGGGGGGCGCCACGCTGGAACCGTCGCTGTACATTACCAATCTTCTCGACCACGATCATTTGATTAAAGGCGCCTACTTCAGCGCAGCGAGTTACGAAGAGCGCAGAAATGTGGTCTTCAAAATTGCCATGCACATATAGGATTCTCCCGCGGCATTCCGGCCGCCTCCGAAACAGTGCGGCGGCTCATTACGCCCAGAAGAGCAGACACCAACATGCGGGGGTCGATGTTGCGTATTTTCATAATTTAGGCGATATTTGAGCGTCATTCGGTCCCGGTTCGCCGATGGTTCTGGCCCCCGGTATTCGCCCGATGCATGTATTGCTATGCTTAATGATGCCGCCTAAATATCGAATCATACTGATCCTCCTCGTGACCGTTGTTTGCTCGGGTGTGCTCTACCCCCGCGACCGGGCTGTGAAGAAATTGAGTCCCGACCAACTCATTCGACTTCTGCAGCAGAAGAAGGAACACCGCCCGGGAATGGATACGATCTACCACGGCGGCAAATGCGGATTGTGGTTGTCGTATGAGGTTGTGCGAAACTGGAACAACTTCAACGAGGCCCAGAAGCAGGAGGCGAAGAATCTCCTTGCGGTTCCGCTGACGCAGAAGAGCCGCGTCATCGGGCATTTTAGTTTCCTCTATGACACGACCGGCGTCGACGTTCCCACAATGCTTGATTCCGCATATCAACCTATTCCCAACAGCTATGAAGAGTTCGTTGACTCCGCCGGGAGTATCTTCAATCATGTATGGACGTTTGAGGTCAATACCTTGGGGTTCCTGCCGCCGCCGCTGGATGCCGACGGCACCTACCATGTTGTCATCACCGTGGCCCCCCGGGGAGAGTACGGCGAAACCGACCTTAACCTTTCTCCTATTAATCAAACTTCCCCGCCCCGGTACGGCACATGGATTCAAATTGACAACAGTTTTGCAAATGTTATTCAATCAAGCCGCGGCATGCCCGGTCTCAGGGTGACCGCGGCGCATGAATTCAATCATGCGATTCAAATAGGATGCTATGGATTCTGGCCCGACGAGCGTTACTTCTATGAGATCACATCGACATGGATGGAAGACGTCGTCTATAATGATGTCAACGATTACTATCAATATCTCTCCAACATTCCTGGTAGCCTTTCCCAATTTTCGCGCCCCGACATTCGGTTTACTGAACTGGACGGAAGTATCGAATACAGTAGGGCGGTCTGGGGAAAATATGTCGAGAAGAGGTTTTCCCGGGACCTGATGAGGCACGTTTGGGAATATATCCCGCAGATGACAACCCTGCCGGCACTTGACAGCGCCCTGACGGACGCGGGAAGTTCTTTCCGGGAAGCTTTCCTGGAATGGGCACGATGGAATTATTACACAGGCCTCAACGCGGATACGGTGAATTACTACGCCGAAGGAAGAAATTACCCTGATATGCTCCTGCGGTCGGCTGACCAGTATACGTCTCCCGGGCGGTCACTGGACGACAGCATCGAGGTTATCAGCTCCACGTATCATCCGATCATTGTCAAGAGCACGACCATGATCTCCGTCATCTCCAACATCGACAACTCTTCCATCGGGACTGATGGTACTCTGACTTTTACGTACGAAATGAGCGACCGGGGCGGCAGCGGCTTCAAGCAGCTGTCCAATGGAATTTATGTTAAGGTCGACGTGCCGGATCCGCAAAACTGGAGCTCGTGGGAAAACGTCCCGACGCAAACCTCCGAAGTCATCGTCTTTCCAGATCCTTTTATCGCGCAAAGCCGCAAACCGTTGCATTTCCGACTGCCCTCGGCAATCCAGTCGACGGCAGTGCTCCATATTTTCACTTCCAGCTTGCGGTTAATTTACGATAACGAAGTACCGGTGGTCAACCTTCGACCGCTTGAGCCGGGAATTGTGTGGGACGCGCGCGACAACAACGGGAATCTCATCGCCTCGGGTATTTATTTCTATTTCATTGAGATCGACCAGAATAAATACAGCGGGAAATTCGCGGTTCTGAGAGAGTAGCGGAAGATTGTTTGCGCAGACGGCGACAACTCAACGAACACTGTTTCGCACTCTTGGTGAAAAATTCTAAATCCTGCGCCAGAGGCGCATCCGCCTCTGGCGGAGAATATCTAAATCTTAAACAAATCCAAAACTCTAAGCTCTAAAACCCAAATCCTAGGCAAACCCGTCTTGCTGACATGCTTCTGGTCAGCATCTAAACCAAGCAGCCAATTGGAGCTTGCCATCCTGGGTTCTTCGTTAGAGCTCAGGATGAACTCATCGAAGAATCTAATCTAGGCGGGGAAGATGTTTCGCTCCGCTCAACATGACAAGACAAAAGGATTTTTGGACACCTTGAACTGACAGGGGGATGCCCGGGGGACAAGATATCATTTGCTTTCCCTAACCCGAAGAATGGTAAGCGAGAATGAAGGGAAGGAGTATTGAAATGCTGGATGAATATCTTCTATCGTTTTCACGACCGGGACGACATTGTACGGATGAGCAATCGAATTCTCCGCCGCTGGATTCTCCGACCTCAACTGAATCACCTTCGCCGGTAATTGGAGACCCGGGATTCCCGAGAGGTCGATTTTTGTCTCGATGGCTTTTTCGGAAACATTGACGACCTTGAGAATGACTTCGCCGCTCGCGCTGTCTCTCCCCGCCGAGACGTGCAGCGGTTTCGGTGAAATTTCCTGCAGGTTCACATCATGGATCAACTTTCCGTCGAGAGAGCACCGTATGTTTCTACCATTCAGCTCGATGCTCACATCATACCATTGACCGGTGACAACCTTGCCGGCAACCGGCGCACCGACAATCGACTTGCTGCCTTTGTCGCTCCACTCAATCGCGTGCCGGGTATTTCCCCATCCTCCGACATTCCACCAGAACCAGTTGTCCTGGTTTTTCACATAAAACAGAATGAGAAATCCTTCATCTCCGCCGACCTTTCGCGCCTTGAGAGTGATCTTATAATCTTTCCAGGATGAGTCGCCGGCAATGGACCGTCTGTCCGGACCGTCCGCCGCTTGCCGGTACGCGCCGTCGACAACTATCCAATCCCCGCCGGAGGCGGTCCAGTCTCCGGGCCTACCGATGAAGTCACTCTCAAAGAGTACCTTGCTGTCTTTTGTCACCCGAACGTCTTTATACTCCGCCTGTGTGTCCCACGTCCCGAGCCCGACTTTCCCATGCTGTTCCGGGAGTGGTTCATAGGCATCGGGAGAAACATCCATTTGTACCGGCAGGACAACATTACCGCGATTCTCGCTGAACATTTTCTGAACGTAATACGACGGAGTACCGTACACCTCAGCGCCGTTAAAGTTTATCAGGTCGGGGTCCCATACTTTCTGATGTATGTTGGCAAAGAGCGGCGCGTACGAAGCCATCGCAACCACATCGGAATTCCGTTCCAGACCCGTCATGAATGCCGCCTCGCCCAGTGCGCCGCGCAGGTTTCCCTTTCCCCCGCCATCGGTCACCGCGTACTCACCGACGTACACTTTCGGCCCTTGACGGTCGACAGTGTCGTACATGTCCGCGTGAGTGATGAAGAATTTCGGCGACGAGTAATAATGTTCATCAACAATTTCCACCGGCCGACTCTTCGGCACACCGCCCCAGACATTGGCAATGAGATGAATGTCCGGATACTTCGATTTCAGCGCGTCATAGAACAAAGCGTATCGTTCTTCGTATGCTTTCCCGCCGTTTTCATTGCCAATCTCCATGTACGCAAGATTGAACGGCGCAGGATGGCCGTTCTTCGCGCGCTCCGATCCCCATCGGCTGTCGACCGGACCATTGGCGTATTCGACCGCGTCGAGTGCGTCCTGTACCCACGGCGCCATCCGGTCCTTCGGAACAATCTGGGTATGGGACATCCCACAGTTGACGACAAAGAGCGGTGTGGCGCCCATGTCTTCGCACATCTGAAGATACTCGAGGAAGCCCAAGCCATTTGTGGAATAGTACTTCCAGAGGTCGTACATGCTCTGGCGGCCGGCGATATTGCCGACAGTTTGCTTCCAGCGATACGAATATTTCAGACTTTCGCCCTCCACCCAGCAGCCGCCGGGAAACCGGACGAAGGATGGATGGAGATCCGCTACCATTTGGGCAAGGTCCTGCCGCAGGCCATTTGCCCGAAGCTTGAAGGTGTTTTGCGGAAAAAGCGATACGACGTCCAGCCAGAGAGTACCTGCGTGTGAAGAGCTGAGCACGAGACGCGATTCCGGGTCGGACTCATGGGCGACAAGAGTGCGGCTGAAGGATTTCCATTCACCCGTGATCCCATCGACACTGTCGCGGGCGTACACTTTTCCGTTCACACTTTCCAGGGTCACCGCAATCGGTCCGTTGAAATCATCCGAACACCTGGCATAGAACGAAAGGTCGTACTTCGCGTCGTTTTTCAATGATATACCCCAATAGCCGCTGTTGGAAATACCGATGCTTCCTTTGCCGGCATCCATAATCGTGAGCCGCAGGGCGTGCCGGTTTTCTTTGCTCATTGGGTTTGACGTGTCGATAGCCATCTCGCCCTTCGCCGCGCTTGTTGTCACGAGCGACCAGTCCGCCGCCGTATCGGATTCCTCGAATGATCGATTGCGGATCAATTCGGCGTAGAGTCCGCCATCCCCGGCGCAATTGATCTCCTCGAAGAAAATTCCGTACAGCATCGGACTTATCCTGATTCCGGGTTTGTCGCAGAACACTTTCAAGGTCGCCGTCGGACTCACTTGCCCCACGGCTGACCAGCATATCAGTCCCCCGGCGATAAATGCTGCGACGATCCGCATGAAGGAGTTCTTGTTCATCGGATACAATCCTTTCTCTTAACGAGTCAACCGGGGGTCGAGGTAGCTGTAGTTCAACTTCACCCCGACATAGAACAAATCCTCGGCGACTTTGAAATTCTCTGGACGAATATCTCCCAGCGTCATGGTCTGCCAGGACGTCGTCGGATAAATGAAATCGTAGCGGTCCTCCGAGGTCGTTACTTTCACCGGCATCCGGAAATCGGGTACATCGGCGCTCCACTTATACCGGGCGGTCACCTTATTTCCCTTTTTCCACACGACGGCCTCAAGCTGGGGAATCTTTGGAAACTTCAGATACTGGTTGAAGAAGTACGAATAGTCCTTTCCTGTTTTTTTGTTCACAAACTGGACGACATCGTCGGCCGTGATCGTCTGATACCTGAAGGATTCCTGCATGCCGCGGAGAATCGAAAACCACAATGAATCGTTGTCGATAACGCTCCGGAGAGTATTCAGCACGAGCTGTCCTTTGTCATACATATCGCCGGAACCTTCATGCTGCACGTTGTAGATTCCGATGATCGGTTCCGTGTTGCGCACATTTTGCTTTTTCCCGTTGATGTACGTCAGCGACTCCTTGCGGCCATAGACTTTCTCGACGTAGAGCGCTTCGGCATACGCGCCGAAACTTTCATGGATCCACATATCGGCGATATCTTTCGAGGTAACGCTGTTGCCCCACCACTCGTGAGCGCTTTCATGAACTATGATGAAATCGAATTTCAACCCCACTTCCGACGACGCGCGCCCGCGATAACCTTCCAGGTATCGATTCCCGTACGCGACGGCGGTTTGATGCTCCATTCCGGTATGCGGGCACTCGACGAGCTTGTATCCATCCCGGATGAATGGGTACTTTCCAAAACACGGCTCGAACGCGCCAAGCATGGATTTGGCGTCACGAAACTGCACTTTGGCTTTCTCCACATTTTCCGGAAGAACATAGTAGTCGAGCGTCAGGGTGTCGCCGCCGCTGACATAGGTGTCCGCGAAATGCGCGTATTTGCCGACATTGAGCGTCACGTTGTAATTGTTGATGGGATAACTGACAAACCAATCGTACCGGGTCCAGCCGCCGGCCAGCTCCGTTACTGAACGAAGGCGGCCATTGGAAATATCCGTAAGACCGTGAGGTACGGTGATGCTGATGAGCATGCTGTCAGGTTTGTCCGACTGGTGGTCTTTGTTCGGCCACCAGAGACTCGCTCCCGTTCCCTGGCATGTTACCACCACCCAGGGATTGCCCGAAGAATCGTGGGTCCAGGTGAATCCACCGTCCCACGGCGGGTTCTTGGCAACGGTCGGACTCCCCGAATAGAAGATCTTTATCGAGTGGATGGAATTCTTTTTGAGGGTCTTCGGCAGTTTCACGAACACGGCGTTGAATTCACGCTCAAAGGGAACGACGGCATCATCGTCGAGCCTGATCTTCTCAACATCCATGTTCTTGAACAAATCGACCTGCATTCTGTCGAACGCCGAATCCACCGAAAAAACGATCGTGTTCGAGCCGTTGATGAATTGTTTTGCCGTATCGATTTTGACGTCGAGATGGTAGTATTTCACATCGTAACATTTTCGCTCCGCCGTCAGCATCCCGCGCAGGGTGTCGGCCCGCGTAAAGACGGGAGCCTTCGATTCATTTCCCTGTTGACCGGATGCCGGGACCGAGCATACGATGACCGAGAGCAGCAGCCAGCATTTCGCGTTCATTGAAGTTCCTTTCTTGTCGTTCACTGGACCGTCCACTCGAAGATGCCGGTGGAATAGTCCGGCAAAAGTTGAATCTCGATCCGCACGGCGTCCGTTTCTATCGGCGAGAAGGTTATGTGGTTGAATCGGTTTTTCTCGACGGGATACGAGGTTACATCGGGCAGGGGTTTCCATTCATCACTATCTTTATAGAGGCAGCGCCACGATTTCGGGACACGGCACTCTCCGACTCCGGTATCGTCGAACCAGTAAATATTCATGCTGGAGATCTTTTTCCGTCCGTCAAAATCGTACTGCACCCACTCCTGCGTCCCTTTCTTGGGCCACCAATGGAAGAACGGAATCGACTGGTCATTGGAGTTCTTCGGTTCAAGCTGGTCGTTGATGGAAAATGTCTTCCCACCGCCGGAAACGCTGACTTTACTGGTGTACGCGATTGTCGGAGCTGGCAGCGGGCGGGCGGATGAAAGTACCCGCGCGGGCCAGACGGTCATTTCCCCTTCGCCGCGATGCGCCCAGGCGTAGTACGGGATGGCAACGAATTCCTGCATGGAGCCCGACTGAGGGCCGGCATCAAGAGTCCGGCGAACCGGAAACGCTGCGCCGCGGATAACCTCAACTCCTCCCAGCAGATCGTTCCGGAACTCTGCGGTGAACATGGCAGAGTCGGATACCACGAGGTCTAAAACGTGACCGTCTTTATTGTCGGGAGATTCCGCGCAAAACATGATCGGTCCGCGCTGCAGGGCAACACGCCCGCGGTCGGCTTCAACGCGTTCATTCGCGACGACGCGCCGGACAGGCATCGGCAGGCTAAGCTCAACCACGTCGCCCTTTTTCCACGCGCGGCGAATCGAGGCGTAACCGTTCCGTGTTTCAAACGGCATCTCACTTCCGTTGAGTTTGAGGCTCACCTGTTCACGGTCCGTTTCGACAAACCGGTAAAGATCACCCGGCACGGGTTTGTTGGTCGCCCACCCGGGAATGCGAATGCAAAGAGAGAACTCGCCGGCTTGTTTTGGCGCGACGCTGATTTTTATATCGCCATTCCAGGGATACGATGTCTCCTGCGCGATGTTCACTGGATTGCTCCCGAGGTCGACTGTCGCGCTGCCGCCGATGAACAGATTGACGTAGAGACTATCGTTGCGGTGCGCGTAGATGTATCCGGGAATTGATGGGATGAACCGGCAAACATTCGACGGACAGCATGCGCATTCGAACCACGGAGACCGGCTCTTGCTGTGAAACGATTCAAGGGGATTCGGATAGAAGAATCTGTCGCCATCCATAGAAACGCCCGAGAGAAACCCGTTGTAGAGAACGCGTTCCAAAACATCGATGTATTCGGCGTCGCCGTGGAGGAGAAACATGCGGTAGTTCCAGAGCACGTAGGCGATCGACGCGCATGTCTCGCAGTACGCGTTCGAGTTGGGAAGCTCATAATCATCCGCGAAACCTTCGTTATCACCTGTCGCACCGATGCCACCGGTGACGTACATCTTTGTCCCGACGACATCGTTCCAGAGCCGGTCGATCGCTTTCACATACGAGGCATCACCGCTCAGCGCGGCGACGTCCGCCATGCCGGAAAACATGTACGTCGCCCGCACGGCGTGACCGACGGCTTTGTCCTGCTCGAGCACAGGCTTATGGTCCTGGGCGTATTCGCCGATGAGCTCATGCCCCTTGGCGTTGCCGCGCTCATCCAGGAAAAATTTGGCGGTGCGGAGGTATCGTTCGTCGCCGGTGAGCCGGTAAAGCTTGCAGAGCCCGATCTCGATTTCCTGATGCCCCGGGACTTCATGCCGGCCGACCGGTCCGAACGTATTGCACACAAGGTTCGCATTCTTCAACGCGACATCCAGGAGGGTTTTCTTTCCCGTCGCGAGATAATGCGCCACCGCGGCTTCATACAAATGGCCGGCATTGTACAACTCATGACTGCCGTCTTTTTCTCCCACCCAGCGTTCCTTGCCTCCGGGAGGAGCGTAATCCTCCCGTATGAGTCTCCGCGCGGTGTAGAGATATCCGTCATTCTCCTGGGCGGCGGCAATCTTGGCGATGATTTCGTCGAGATACTTTTCCAGCGTAACATCCGGCTGAATCGCCAGCGCATACGATGCGCCTTCGATCACTTTATAGACATCCGAGTCGTTGAACTGGTAGCCGCAGAATTTTCCTGTCTTCAGGCCGGCGGCAATCGCGAAGTTGTCGATGCGCCCCGTCTCCTCGCATTTCTTCAGAGCGTACGGAATAGTCACCGTCCGGTTGATATCGAGCCGATGTAGCCAGAACCGGTCGTTGATGTGAACGTCAGTGAACGGCACCGGCTTGATGGGATAGTCTTTCTTCATCTCCGCGCCCCGCGAGATCGTCGAAGCGAGGCAGAGGAAACCTACGATGAACAACTTCCTAAGACTCAACATGGTGCATCTCCTGTAAATTGTTATTTGAGACATCTGAAAACACAAATCTCGCTGTCATTTTGAAGAAAATCCTAAATACGAATGTCTAAATCCTAAACAAGCACAAAATTCTAATATCTAAACTCTAAGCAAATCCACAATCCGAAATCCTAAGACCTATCACCTACAACCTACTACCCATCACCTACCCCCTATTCATTTCTTCGATGTGACAACGGCACATCCGTACAATTCACCTATGGGCTTTTTATCCTTCGCGCGAAACAGCACCGCCACGCGATGTTTTCCGACAATCAATTCCGGCGGGATGGGGTATTCTACCTCAAAAAGTTGATTTCCCTTGTCGCCGTTCAATGTCTGGCTGGCCAACTGTTGGCCATCGATGAGAATGTCGAAGGCACAGTCCTTCTCGTCTCCCCGGTACGTGCACCGCAACGCGAGCGGCAGAGTCGGGACGACGTTGAAATCGTAACGAAACCATTGCGGCGATTTGACCCATGCGCGTCCCAGACTGTCGCCGAGTTGAAATTTGAATGCCTGGAAATTGTGGTCGCGCTGCGAAAGCCGGTCACTGATAGTGACAATATCTACAATTCCAGCCGGTTGGGAAGCTTTCGATCTCTGCTGTTCACTCCACTCGGATTCCGTATATATGTTCCAATAAATGGCGTATCGTTGCCCAAATATCTTGTAAAACGGCGTGAGCGTCAGGTCCGCGGGCCAGCCGACATTCACCGTGCGAAACGTCAGCGGTTTACCCTGCACCGGTTTGATCCAGGCGTTGGGGTAGGCCTGCGATGTGACAAGCGAAGGCGTTGCCATCGCGGCACTCTGAAATACGGCGCGGTCGACATCCGGCAGGAGGTAACCGGACTGCATCTCTTTCGTCATGCCTTCCGTGCCCATTTCGCCGGCAAGTACCAGCGGCCCGTACATGACGGCAGCCATCGTAGGCGCATCGGGCATGTACCAGAGATGGAAATCCATCGGCATGTGCGCGTCAATCCGGTCTCCGTTGCGCCAGACCCGTTCTATGGTGAAGTAACTCGAAGGACTCGTTGTCACGAGAGATTTGCCGTTGAGTTTGACATCCACACCTCCTGTCACCCAGTATGGAATTCGAAGCCGGAGCGAGAAATCCATTGGTTTCGAAAGCTTTACAATGATCGAGGTTCCATCCTGCTCCGGGAAATTCGTTTCCTGGCGGAGCCGTATTCCCTTCTCTTCCCAGTTCAGCTCCGAGGCGATGAAGAGATTGATGAAAACTCCTCCGGTATCGTGGGAGTAAATGCTGCTGCCGAATTTTGCAAACGATTCAATGCCGCTCCCGTTGCAACAGTAATAAGAAGAGTCGGGTATTCCGAACATCTTGAACAGCCCGGACCTCATCGGAACGTAGTACATGATGGCCCCGCCGTCGCCGGGCTTCTGCGTTGGAAGAATCCCATTGAAGAGCGCGCGCTCATAATAATCCATGACCCGCGGATCGGCGGACCAGGAAAAAATATGCTGGGTTAATTTCAGCATGTTATACGTACAGCAGTTCTCATGGCTTTCGGCGCCCAATTGGTCGGCGAGGTCGTACGGATCATCAAGCCAGAGCTCGTAGTTGCTGGTCCCACCGGTAACGTACGACCGCGCCTGTACGATTTGATTCCAGAAGAACGACGCCGCGTCGTAGTACGTAGGATCGCCAGTCATTTCGTACTCACGCGCTGCAGCAATTGCCTGTGGAATATGCGTGTTCGCGTGGAGTCCTTTTAATTCATCGCGGTGATCTATCAGCGGGTCAAGAAATGACCATTTCTCAAAACGCCATGATAGCTCGAGATACGTCGAATCTCCCGTGAGTGCATAGAGATTGCAGAGCGCCTCGCCCATGCCGCCGAATTCAACTTTCAGCATTGCCTGCATCTGGTCGTCATTCAACCGGTCGGTGCGTGTCTTTGCCCAAGTCGCCAGCTTGTTCGCCATTTCGAGGGCCTGCCCGTTGTCGCACAGGGTGTACATGTCGATCAGGCCGGCCAGAATTTTGTGCAGCGTGTACCACGGAGCCCAGACTTTCTTGCCCGTTTCGACGCGGTCGATGAACTCTTCCGGATAGGCGCTGAGGTAGCCGTTCGGCGCCTGGCACTTCGCCAGTTCAGCCACGAGATTATTCCCCTTCGACCTGAGACGCTCATCGCCCGTTGCTGCGTACATCAGCGCGGAGGCCGACAGGTAATGTCCGACGAAGTGTCCCCTCAATTCGCAGTCAGGAGCCTCCCAGCCGCCAAGCGGCATTGCTTTCGAGGGCAGCCCGGCATTCACTCGAAAATTGTGCGCCAACCGGTCGTTGTCCAGGCGGAGAAGATACTCGTGGTCTCGTTCCATTGCGTCTTTGAACGGTCCGGCGAGCAGGCGTATCTGTCGGAGAGGAAACTCCTGCGCATCAAAATCGACTACTTCTCCGACCTTTTGCTTTGCCGGAGAGTTGCCGGACAGCTGAATACCCTGCGAGAAAACAGGATTCGACAAGACTATAAGTAACCCCAGTATGAATAACCATGCTGTTTTATTCATTTCAGATCTCCAGAGTCAACTGCACTGTCATAAACTCTAAATCGATCTGTCATCCTGAGTCCGTCCCAATTTTTTCCGGGACGGACGAAGGATCTCCAACCTAATAAGAAAAGAAGATTCTTCACTCCACTTCGTTCCGTTCAGAATGACATCTACTTGTTTGTTGTGTTTAGCCGGGATGAACAATAGCAGCTAGAGCATATAAATTCGAAATTGCCCATTCGCCATTTGAAATCTCTTTTAGTATGGATGTTCCGTCGGATAAAAAGTCCCTTTCGGCAGATTAAATGATAGATCATCTATTCCGATGAGGCGCAGCGTTTCCCAAATGGCTTTTCCCTGATGCGAAAATGCCACGGCGGTATGATGCGGGAAGCGTTTTTCAATGAGAACGTGCCGGTAAAATCTTCCCATCTCCCGGACGGCGAATACGGCGATACAGCCGAATGATTTCGGCTCAATGTTCAGGATTTCGCCTTCTGCGACATATCCTTTCAGCCCGGCGTCGGGGGTACCTTGAAGCCGGAAGATAGTAATGTCGCCGGCGCGAATTCTGCCCTCGAGCGTTCCGCGCGTGATATTGGGCTCCTTCCCCGGTTCCATGAGCCGGTGCATGATGAGCTGATACTTCATCATGGAAGTGGCCATGCAGGCGGAGGATGTATTTCCACAATGGAATCCCATGAAGAGGTCGTTGTTCTTGTAATCTCCTACAGCCTTCCTGGATTCTTTGTACATGTCACGCGGTACGGTGTTGTTGATGTCGAGTATTGCCGCCGGTAACTCTGTGACGCAGGTTGCAATGTACTCACTGAGCGCGCCGTAGATGTCGGACTCGCAGGATATCGGTATACCCCGCGTGGCAAGGCGTGAGTTGATAAAGCACGGGACAAAACCGAAGAATTTCTCGAACGACGGCCAGCACTTGTTGGCGAACACTCCGTACTTCGACGCGCCGAGATTCTTTTCCATGAAATCCAGAAGAGAGATCTCGAACTGCGCCAGTTTTTCCAACAGTTCGGGATATGTATTCCCTTTACCAAGCTGCTTCGCCATGTCGGCGGCAACAGACGGTATGCGGGGATCTCCCTTTGCTGAAAGATAATTATCGTACATATCCAGCTCGCTGTTCTCCATGATCTCAACACCGATGTCGAAGAGCGGCTTGATAGGCGCATGGCATGTGAGAAAATCGTAAGGACGCGGGCCGAAGGAGAAGATCTTCAGTCGCTTCAATCCCAGCACCGCCCTTGCGATGGGAATGAAATCCCTGACCATCTCCGCTATCTCTTCCGGCGCGCCGACGGGATACGAGGGAATGTACGCTTTGAGGTTTCGCAGACCCAAATTATACGAAGCGCTCAGCATGCCGCAGTACGCATCGCCTCTTCCGTCGTACAAATCCTTCCCGGTTTCTTCGGCCGCAGCGACGATCATGACCGGTCCGTCGAACTTTTGCGCAAGCAGCGTCAACGGTCCTTCTGGTCCGAAGTTCCCGAGATAGATGGTCAGCGCGTCGATATTTTTCTCACGAAGCTCTTTGAGCGCCCTGGCAATATCGTTCTCATTTTCAATGATAGTCTCGAGCTCGACCACGGGAATCTTCTTCGCTGTGCATTCTTCCACAACCTTCTTTCGTCGTTTCTTCGAAAGCTCAACCGGGAAGCAGTCCCTGCTCACGGCTATAAAACCCATAGTGATTGACGGTACGTTTTTCATTTCTGTTCTCCTTGAATACTATGTTACTAAGTGATGTTACGCAGAGTTATGATCATAAGTGAAAAATCTAAATCCGAATATCGAAACTCTAAATTCCGCTTTCCAGAATCCCGCTCCCCAGCGGAATCCAGAAGCGGGACAAATCCCAAACTCGAAGCATTAAATCCTAAACTTCTTCGGAATGTCCGCGGGATTTCCTACGGAGGCTTCGTGGCCTTCGAGACACGTGGAGAACGTCCCATGGCATCGTTGCTAAAACGGTTTAGAATTGGGACATTAGAATTTGTTTAGGGTTTCGAAATTAGTGCTTTGAGTTTGTTTAAGATTTCGGATTTAGTATTTCGGATTTCGGACATCAAACATTGGTCTTGTGTATCATCGGTTTCTAAATAGAATTTTCTTCGATGCTCTACCCGTTCACTGGATCTCCAGGTAATCCTTATCCGGCAATTTCGGAAACGGCGCGTGCGGTTCCGTCTGATACCAGAACGCCACCGACGCGATGTCGTCCTGGAGCGGCAGGTACCGACCGCCCGACCGCCATCCGATCCCCTGAATTGTTACTTTCAGGTCTTTCTCAAAACGGACCGGATCCATAATATGCCAGCGATACAAACCGAATCGTTGCTGCGAATTGTACATACCGTCCGGACGGATCACCTGCGCCAGACCGCTGTAGGGAGTTGTGAATTCCTGATACTGGTGTGTCGTCGGGTTCTCAAAATCGTAGGAGCCGCAGAAGTAATCCTCGGTACCGGTTCCGCAAATTGTCGGAAAGTCCTTGTCGCCGTCGATGTAAAACTTGACTTCTCCCTCGCCCCACCATCCGTTGTTGTGCACACCCCAGGCAAGGTAGGTTCCGACGTACTGGCCCCAGCCCTTTACACCGTCAAGAATAGTGTAAACGTCTTTGTACGTGAGCGGATTGACACGCCGGAATTGTGCGTGGAAGTATGCGGCATCATCGGGTATGTTCGTGAGCGTGTAATTGACCTGGTAGTACAACGTCATTGTGTCGGCAGCGATATTTTCAAACGTGATCTTGCATGATTTGCGGAACGGCATTTCCCAGTAGCAATTCAGCGCGCTGCCCGGATTGACACACACGGGTACGGAAGAAACCTGCGCGTACGATCCCCAGCCACAGGCAAAGAAATCGCCGACAGGGCATTCCACGGACGGGTTTTCTTCACCGTCCCAGTACATCCTGATGATCGAAAATCGCCAATTGCCCGTCGGCGTCATCCAGATTTGCTGAATGGCTCCCGGTCCTTTGACGTCGGCCAGCGTATACGGCTGGTTGGGAGCAATTCTCACGCACGGCGAAATTTTCCATCCCTGGCCGAGGTCGCGCGCGGCTCTTTTGCCCGTGCCCTGAGTTGCCATGCCGCCCTTTCCTTTTTCTCCCGTGACGTTTTCCGGACTCATTGAACGTGTTTTCGCTTTGGAGAGCTGCCAGAGGTTGCCGAGATGCATGTTCAGTCCATTGAACGAGGTCTCCTGGGAAAAGGCCAGGCTCGCCGTGAAGCAGCAGGTGAGAAGAAGCGAGAAGGTAAATCGAATGATGTTCATATGAAAACCTTTCTGTTGAAGTAAGTTTAGTTATTGGTTAAAACCGAAGCCTTAATATTCTCTTGACAAAGCTTAATTTGTCATGTTGATCCCGTCCCGTTCTTTTCGGGACGGGAGAAACATCTCCCACGGTCGAGGTTAGATTCTTCACGGACTTTTCCCTGAGCGCCCGCGTAGGAACCACCATGACAATCCTATTCATACCATCCCTCACTCAAATCTCTCCATTCTGGATTCATAGATTCAATCAGCGCTATTTTCTTTTTCCTCAACCAACCTTTGATCTGTTTCTCTCTCGCGATCGCCGCCCTTACATCGGGGCTTGAGTCGTAATACACTAATCGTGTGCAGTTGTATTTGCTCGTAAATCCTCGAATGATCTTGTATCTATGTTCATAGACTCGTCGCTCAAGGTCGTTCGTCACACCAATGTAGAGTACACCATTTTTTCTATTGGTCATAATGTACACGTAGTACAGGTTCACCGTTCCTCCCATTGTCAGATCCTTCGCTCCGCTCAGGATGACAGCTTCGTTTAGATTTTAGAATTTTGTGCTTGTTTAGGGTTTAGATATTCGAATTTAGGATTTATCACTTTGTCCATAGTAGGCCTTCTTCCCATGCTTGCGTTGAAAATGCTTGTCGATCAATGTTCGCTTGAGGCGCGGGGTATCTGGCTGTATCTGTAATGTCAGGAACGCCATTTTTGCAATTTCTTCGAGCATCAGGCTGTGCTCGACCGCTTTCTCCGGCGTTTCGCCCCACGCGAACGGCCCGTGGCACGCCACGATTACCATGGGAATTTCCTTGTACGATCGATTTCTGAAAACCCTTGTAATTTGTTTGCCCGTCTCCTCTTCATAGTCGCCTTTGATCATTTTGTCGCTCATGATTGCGGTACACGGAATATCCGCCGCGAGATAGTCTGCGTGCGTCGTACCGAGAATGGGAATGGGCCGCACCGCCTGCGCCCAGGCAACCGCGTACGTGGAATGCGTATGGACAACTCCGCCAATTTCGGGAAATGCTCTGTACAACAGCGTATGCGTTTTCGTGTCTGAAGAGGGACGAAGTTTCCCATCGACGACTTTGTTGTCGAGATCGACCACGACCATGTGTTCCACGCGCAGGTTTTCATACGCCACTCCGCTCGGCTTGATTGCAACGAGTCCTTCTTTCCGGTCGACCGCGCTCGCATTGCCGAATGTATGGACGGCAAGACCCAGGCGCGACAATTCTCTGTTGCACTTCCAGGCAACTTCTTTCAGATGATCGATTTGGTTCACGGCATATCCTTTAATGTTTGTGTTTCCTGTTCGATGAATGCGGCAAGGCGGGAATAGCGTACGTAAAGGTCATTGTAAAATTGGACGTGTCCTGCCACAGGCCGGTATTCCTTTTCGAAGCCCTGGCCCATTGCTTTTTTGGCATTGTCCAGTGTCGGAAAAATACCCGCAACGGTTGCCGCGCACATCGCGGCACCGAGGGCGCACGTCTGCTCCGAGCGCGGTACCTTGATTGGCATGTTCAAGACATCGGCGACGGTTTGCATGATAAAGGTTGACTTTTTGGCAACACCGCCGAGCGCGATCACGCCGTCGATCCTGACGCCCTGGGCGCGGAAGCAATCGACGATTTTTCTTGCCCCGAAGGCGGTCGCTTCGACAAGCGCGCGAAAGATGCGCGGGGCGTCGCTGCCAAGATTCAACTGGGTTATTGCTCCCTTGAGCAGTTGATTTGCGTCTGGAGTTCGCCTTCCGTTCAGCCAGTCAAGCGCAAGCTCAGCGGATTTTTCAAGCGGGATCTTCGTGGCGGCGTCCGAAAGTTCCGGGATGATACGTTCCGACAGTTCGCCGAGAAGTTTTGTCTTCAGTTGAGGATCGATCGCTGCATTCCGGCCGATAATGTTTTCGGCCGGCCACATGAGGATGTCCTTAAACCACGCATAGACATCTCCAAACGCCGATTGTCCTGCCTCCATGCCGATCATTCCCGGAATAATGGATCCGTCCACCTGTCCGCAAATTCCTTTAACGATTGTATTACCCATCTCTTCCACCGGCGCGAGAAGCATATCGCAGGTCGACGTACCCATGATCTTTGTCAGGATGTACGGAGAGATTTCACCCCCTACGGCACCCATGTGAGCGTCGAAGGCGCCCACACCAACTTTCACATTCGGAGGCAGGCCGAGTCGTTGAGCCCATTCCGGCGACAATGTTCCAGCGCACACGTCGCTCGTGTATGTCTGCGTGTAAAGACGGGAACGAAGCCCTTTGAGGACGGGGTCCAGCCGGACGAGAAAGTCTTCCGAAGGAAGTCCTTCGAACGACGCGTGCCACATGGCTTTATGGCCCGCGGCGCACCTGCTGCGTTTTATTTTCACGGGGTCGGCCGTGCCCGTGAGCATCGCCGGAATCCAGTCGCAGTTTTCCACCCAGGAGTACGCGACAGCCCGCACCTTTTGATCCGCGCGCAGGACGTGAAGCAACTTCGCCCAGAACCATTCCGAAGAATACACTCCGCCTTCGTATTTTGTGAAATCGATGCCGCCCCATGTTCGCGCGAGATTGTTGATATCTTCCGCCTCGCGCACAGCGGTATGGTCTTTCCATAAAATGAACATTGCATTAGGGTTCTCGCTGAACTCCGGCGAAAGGGCCAGCGGTCTGGCGTTCCTGTCGACCGCGCACGGTGTGGATCCGGTTGTGTCGACGGACATCCCCAATACTTTCTCCGCCGTGCCGGCGGGCGCCTGCTTGATGGCCGCTCTCACCGAGTTCTCGAGTGCCTCGATGTGATCCGCCGGATGCTGGCGGAATTGGTTCGAGACCGGATCACAATACAGTCCGTTCTTCCATCGCGAAAAATACGATACCGCGCTGGAGATTTCTTTGCCATCCGCTGCATCGACGATCAGTGCGCGCACCGAATCGGTTCCGAAATCCACTCCGATAACATACTGTGCTTTGGTCATAGTACTCTTGCCGTAAATTCCTAATAATTGACGTTGCGCAAAACTATTTTCGATGTTCAAAATCATAGACAAATCCTAAGCACTAAATCCGAAATCTTAAACAAACTCAAAATACTAATTTCGAAACCCTACGATGTGAAATGAATCCCGCGAAGCATGACAAACAAAAGGTGATTGTCATTCTGAACGGAACGAAGTGGAGTGAAGAATCTGACACTTTGGGTGTCATGCTGATCCCGTCCCGCTTTCTTTCGGGACGGGAGAAGCATCTGACAAACCAGCGATGAGATCATTCGCGCAGTTTATCCTCAGCGCTGTCGGAGAATTCAGCATTATAATGCTATTCATACCATCCCTCACTCAAATCTCTCCATTCTGGATTCATAGATTCAATCAGCTCTATTTTCTTCTTTCTCAACCAGCCTTTGATGCGTTTCTCGGCCGCAATGGCCGCCCTTACATCAGGGGTTGAATCGTAATAGACCAACCGTGTGCAGTTGTATTTACTCGTAAATCCTTGATCCAATTTGTGCTTATGTTCAAAGACCCGTCGCTCAAGATCGTTCGTAATACCAATGTATAGTACGCCGTTTTTCCTGTTGGTCATGATGTACACGTAGTACAGTTTCACTGTTCCTCCCATTGTCAGATCCTTCGCTCCGCTCAGGATGACAGCTTCGTTTTGAATTTAAATATTAAGATTTGGGATTTGTTTAGGTTTTAGATATTCGGATTTAGGATTTGTTCTCGTTCTATTTACTTGAATTTAGAATTTTTCATTACGATCAATGACTCTCCGTTACATCACCTGATAGTACCCGACATTCTCTTTTGTCAGAATATCGATGGGGACCATGATTTTCTTCCTCACTTTTTCCCGCAACACGCCGTGCCTGTACAGACTATAGATCCCCTCATAGCCCTGCATTTCAGGCCGCTGGCTAATTAAGAAATCAATGCAACCTTGCTTGAGTAGTTCAATATTTTTCTCAACAAGGTCATAACCGACGACAAAGATCTTCTTCCTTCTGCCGGAGGACATAATATGATGCGCAAACGGATGCGTCCACGCATTGGAAACGAACATTCCCACTAAATCCCTGTTTTCACGGAGAATTCTCTCCGTGATTCTGTCGAAGCCAGCGTTTCCTTGCTGGCTGTCGACTTCGTACAGCAATGTACGGATACCGTTTGTTGATTGCATGCCAGCCTGAAATCCTCTGATTCGCTCGTTGATATGAAAGTCTTCAGGAGTCACTTTGATGATCGCGACCCTCCCGCCGGTTTTTATCATCCTCAGCATGAGACCGGCAGCAAGCAATCCGCTCTGAAATGGATCCTGACCGATGAACGATAGAGAGTTCGACGCCGGAATGTTCGAATCGAAAAAGACATAGGGAGTGTGATGCGGGATGACAGGAAGAAGTCTCTCAGCCGCACGAGAGAGCACCGGCGCAATTAGAAGTCCATCCAGATGGTCGCCATTCGCCCTCTGAAAAGCGGATTTGAAGGACGTCTCCGAATAACGGTCGAAATAAAAATACGAAACGAACACTTTGTATGCCGCTAGCTCACGCGCTGCCTTTTTCATTCCTTCCACCGGAATTTGCCAGTAACCGCTGTCCTGTGAAAGTTTCGGCATCAGCACACCAAAATGATATGTTCTCGCCAGCGACAGATTGCGCGCATAAATATTCGGTGTGTAACCGATTGCTGAGACAATCCGTTGAATTTTTGCTCGTGTCTTTTCCGAAACACCCTTCCTACTATGGAGAACGCGGTCGACCGTCCCGATGGAGACCAGCGCCTTCGCAGCAATGAGTTTGATGGAAGGCGATGTTGCTCTCTTCGTCATAGGTATCGAGTATCGTGTCACTTAAATAGTCTCAATAAATCCTTGGACAGTTATGTCACTCGTTACCCTCACCCTCGGTCCCTCTCCCAGTGGGAGAGGGATGTCACGGAGTGACAGGGTGAGGGTTAAATGACGCAAAACTTAATCAAGCCATTTCCGAGACAGGACTCTAAATGTGTCCTGTATTTTTCTTGAACGCTTTCACATTGGATTTATCGATCACAATCGTTCCGGTATCGATGACTCGCGGCAATGGAACAATGCCGGCTTCCCTCCAGTTGGGAACGAGCTGGATGTTGTTATGATTCAGGTCGTACAGTAATCCCAGTCCGAGATACGCCATGGTGTACGTGCGCTGCGCAATCGACGCATCGATAATACCCTGCTCGATGTAATCGAGCGTTGTTTCGTTCCTGTCCATGGCGACGATCTTCACTTTGCCGACCTTGCCCGCTTCGCGCACGGCAACGGCACAGCCCTCGCCGCCGGCGGCATCGGTGCATCCGAAGCCGGCGAGGTTTGGATATGCCTGCAGAATCGACCGGGCCACTTTCTCAGACTCGGCCGAAAGAGCCAGGTCGTTGCCCACCTTCACGATGGTAATGCCCGGGTATGACGCCAGTACTTCCCGGCAGCCGCGCGCACGGTCTTCATGATTCGATTGCCCCGGAACGGTGAGGAGCGCAACCTCTCCTTTCCCTCCGACGGCCCGGGCGAGCATGCGGCCGGTCTGGGAACCTGCATTGTAGTTGTCCGTTCCGATATACGTGTATCGTTTGCTTTTCGGGTCGTCCGTGTCGATGCAGACAACCGGGATTCCCTGGTCGACCGCCCGGTCGATCACCGTCCGCAATGCGTCGGATGCGGGCGCGATGAGAATGCCCGCCGGTTTTCGGGCCAGCAGCTGCTCGAATTCTTTGACCTGCTGGGTGGGATCGTTGCCTGTGGGACCCCGAACTTCCGATTTCACTCCCAGCATTTTCGCCTTATCCTCCAACCCCAATCGCGCGTCGACCCAGTACGGATTCCCGACGGAAACGCCGAGGAAAACGTATTCCTCGTTACTTACGGCAGGGGCGTGGTATTCGGCAGCCGGGCGGGATGATTTCCCCCATGGTTGAAAGATGAGCAGCAAAAGAATGATCGCGGATAAAATCACATTGATGAGGCGCTCCATGCGTTTTGCCTTCGTTGTAGTAAGAAAATTGATAAAGAGTTTCAGCCGTTCCCGCGTAAGCTGGTCGAGCATGACGGCAACGATGAGAATGGCGCCGGAAACGATTCCTTCGGAGTAGAATGAGATCCTCAGGAATCCCAGTCCGTTGGTGATAATGCTTGTCAGCATGAGACCCAGGAACGTCCCGAAGATCGTCCCCCGTCCGCCGGACAGACTCGCTCCGCCGACAACGACCGCCGCGATGATGCGAAGCTCCGCGCCCGTGCCCGCGATCGGAGATGTCGATTCCGTTTTCGCGGCTGATATGATGCCCGCGAGGGCAGACAGCGCCCCGATAATTACGTACATCCAGATCTTTACTTTGTCGACCTCGATGCCGGAAAGCCTTGCGGCTTCTTCGTTTCCCCCGATGTAGTACGTCTTCCGCAGGAAGCGAGACTTCCTCAGAAGGAAATCGGCAGCCAGCAGGAACACGAGCATGATGATGATCGGATAGAAGATGCCCATGAATTTCCCCTGCCCGAGTGCGACAAACTCCGGGGGGAAGCCGGTAAGGGAATTTCCCTGGGTTTGAAGAAGAACAATTCCTCGCACAATCGTCATCGAGCCGAGTGTTGTAACGAACGGATTCACTTTCACTTTCGTGATCACGAGTCCGTTAAACAATCCCACCATCGCTCCGGAGAGGACGGCCGCAGCAATCGCGAAAAGGACCGGATACCCGCTTTGCAGCAACTCTCCGACAACCAGTCCGCCAAGGGCGAATGTCGACCCGACCGACAGGTCAAAACCGCCGGTGATGATGACGAAGGTCATTCCGATGGCGATGAGACCGTCGAGCGACATTCCCAGGAGGATCGCTTCAAGATTGGAGAAGGAAAGGAAGCGATTCGTTTCACCGGGCTGGGCGGCATAGAACACCAGCGCCGTCAGAACGACAGCAAGGAATATCACCAACTCACGTATTTTGAACAGCTTTTTCATCGAAAGAATCTAATCCCGGTAGAAAATCCTAAGCACGAAGCACGAAATCTCAAATTCCGCCTCTCAGAATCCCGCTCCCCTGCGGAATCTTCCGTTTTCGCGAAGCGAAAACGAGAATGCTCGTTCCATCCGGAGGATGAAACGGCACAGAAGCGGGACAAATCCCAAATCCGAATTCCTAAATCCAAAATTCCACTTTCCGGAATCCCGCTGCCCAGCGGAATCTTCCGTTTTCGCGAAGCGAAAACGAGAATGCTCGTTCCATCCGGAGGATGAAACGGTACAGAAGCGGGACAAATCCCAAATCCGAATTCCTAAATCCAAAATTCCACTTTCCAGAAGCCTGCTCCCCAGCTAAATGCATCAAAAGGAGCATGTGTCATTCTGAGGGAGCGAAGCGACCGAAGAATCTCATCTCAGTATTGTCAGATCCTTCGTCCATCCCGGGAAAAAATTGGGATGGACTCAGGATGACATGTCAGTTTAGGATTTTGATATTAGAGTTTCGTATTTGTTTAGGATTTCGAGATTAAGATTTAGGATTTGGCATTACCCACCAAATTTCCAAACATAAGATTCATGATCGAACTTTCGGAGATGTCTTTGGTGAGTTCCCCGACAATTTGTCCTTCTTTGAAAACGATCACCCTATCGCTCAACCCGATAATCTCCGACAGCTCGGACGAAATCAGGATAACCGAGCCGCCGCGATTGACGAAGTTATCCAGGAGATGATAAATCTCAATTTTCGAGCCGATATCGATTCCCCTCGTCGGCTCATCGACGATGAGAAGTCCCGGGCGGGGCGCAAGACACTTAGCGAGCAAGACTTTCTGCTGGTTGCCTCCGCTGAGCGCTGCGACTTCCCCGTCGATGCTATCGACTTTGATCGAGAGATCGTTCACCATTTTCGAAGTCAGTGAACGCTCTTTCTTCCTCGAAAGAAAACCCGACGTGCTGCATTCCTCGAGGCACGTCGACGTCACGTTCATGGCAACGCTCTGCTGGAGGAACAGGCCCTGCGCCTTTCGGTCCTCCGGCGAATACACCATGCCGTTCCGGATGGCTACATTTGGCCGGTCGATCCGCACCTCCTCGCCGCGAAGCCAGACGCTTCCGGCTTCCTTTGCCCGGTAGCCGAAGAGGGATTGCATCATTTCGCTCCGCCCCGAGCCGGTCAAGCCGGCAACGCCGAGAATTTCTCCTTCCGACACGTCGAAAGAAATCCCGCGGAATTTCCCCGCGTCTTTGAAACCGGAAACTCTTAGTTGTTCCCTTCCTTTTGTTCTGACCTTTTGGGGAAATATCTGTTGTATCTCCCGTCCCACCATGAATCTGATAATTTCGCCTTCACTCGTCTCGTTCCGGTCCTTCGTTACTATATATTCCCCGTCGCGAAACACGGTGACGCAGTCCGCGATCTGAAATACTTCATTCAGTTTATGCGTGATGAAGATGATGCCCGTACCGCTCTCTTTGAGTTTTCGGAGAAGTCCGAAGAGACGTTCCACTTCTGTTCTTTCCAGGGACGAGGTCGGTTCGTCAAGAATGAGAACCTTTGCATTGACTGAAATAGCTTTGAGAATTTCGACGACCTGCTGCTGTGCGATATTGAGGTCCTGCACAAGAATCTCCGGTGGAGTAGCGATGTCGAATGCCCAGAGATATTCCTCTGTCTGGCGGTGCAGCTCTTTTCTTCTGATCATTCCAAGAACTGCCGGCTCGCGGTTCGCGTAGATATTCTCAGCGATGGACAGGTTCGGACAGAGGCTGAGTTCCTGGAAGACTGTGCTGATGCCGAGGCGCTGCGCTTCGCGCGGTGAGGCGGGATGAATTTCTTTTCCGTCTAAGAAGACGCGGCCTGCGTCTTTGCGGTGGACGCCGGCAAGAATTTTCATGAGTGTGGATTTGCCCGCGCCGTTCTCGCCGACAAGCGCATGGATCTCGCCGCGGTGGAGCGTGAGATTCGCGTTGCGGAGAGCCGCCGTCGAGCCGAAGCTCTTTGTTACCAGCTCAACTTGCAGAAGTGGGGGCATGGAGAATGCAGATGAACGTTAGCGTTTGGGTCAGAAATTAGCCACAAGTTACGTTAACGTACACGCAAAAGCAAGTTTGCACGTCAGGTAGCGGCAGGCTAGCCGGCAGCTTAGGGATTAGGAAACTCTGTACTAATTTTGTTGAGAGTTACGAGTATATCTACATTTAGGATATCCAATGCACCCTAGGAATTTTCCACGGATACCATTAATGAGACGTAGCTTGTGGCCACAGCGAGGACAAGTATCGAAGCTTGTCGTACCCGGCAAGTATTCTTCCGGAACAACATCATTTTCGGGAAAATTATCTCTGATTAGCCGCTGTAGTTGTTCAAGCTCGATGATTTCAATTGGTTTTCCTTTCACCCAATCTCGGGCTTGTTTTGATACTTTTCCTGTCGTGACCACTAGTCCGGATGAAGCGTTCTCTGCGCGCATGGTTCCATAAAGATCGCGCAGAATGGGCTGACCAACCGAACCTTTGACCCGTTTGCATTGGAGGATTGTGAGATGACCATCCTTGCGTAGAAACCCATCAATGCCGTTATCTGCTGTGTATTGAGTAAGTTGTGTTTCATACCCTAGATGAGCATAAAGCTGACAAATCAATCGCTCGAATTCTTTCGGGTCCATTTCTTTTAGGTACTCTGGAAGACGGATACGTTTGACCCATTCAGCATGAGCTTGGGCGCGTTCCTCATTCTTGCGTCTTTGCTCCTCAAGTTCCTTAGCTTTGGCGATGCGTTTGGCCTCTTGACGTTCCTCCGTACAGGATTCGCACCGAGATGCATCCCTGACTGCGCCCTCAACGCCGTGAGAACATGGTTCCCTATTTAGTCTGTCTTCTCGTCTAGTGGTCCGCCATTTCCATAATTGATGTGAAATAAAAATGACAAGAAAGATACTGCCGAAAGTTATGCAAACTCCAGGCCATCGGGCAGCCTCATAACCAATATGCCCAACCCAATAGAGGATCCACAGACCTACTATGAAGGAGCCAATGTCGCTATTCCGCGAGCGATAACTCATACATTTCGACGAAAGTATTCATATTGTTGCTGCCACTCAACAGACCGAAGGTTTCGCCAAAAGGTGAGTCATGGCTGATTGGCGGGAGCGACTGGTTGGGCCTCATCCTCTGCTTTTAGTATGGAGGAAATTGTTTTTCAATGGCGGTTAGTGCCTTCGCAGCGTGGTAATGATAGCGTGCTAGGACGCTGAACGACAAACCAATTGAACGACCGTGAGCGATTTGATGACGATTGTTTACAATACTGTCTACCGCGTCGGATTCTTCATCCGATAAGTCGTTTTTCCAGTGTTCAGCTTTTCTTGGGTCAAATTCGGACAGCAATTCCTGGATTTTGCTGACCTTTGGATTTTGAAAATAACTGAGACGAACTGAAACGACGTTGCTGATTTCGGGTGCACAGCGCCTTGAGGTGTACTTCAAGAGGATTTCCTTGCACGTAACCTCTAGCAGGCCCGAAGCCAATACGCAAAGATGTTTCGTGAGTTCGGCCTTGAGTTCGTCATCATCAATACCAGGGATTGAGTTCATGAGACGTTCAATTCTATTTTCGAGCGTGCGACGATCTGATTGCATCTCAATGAACTCCTGCAAGAGCGGTTGACACAAGGTCGATTCTTTGGGTCACTCTTTCTTTGTCCGTAGTACCGAGCTTGTATAGCTCAGCGAATGCTGGAGTTGTAACTACATTGGTCACGGCACTTTTGTATTGCGCGTGATCTTCGATTGTACTAGTTGCGAGGCGTTTCGCTGTTGCAACCAGAATTGCATCCGTTACAGATGCATTCAAAGCTCGTTCAGGGCGGAAAGCTGCTCGTCCGAGAGCTTGGTTCGCTAGAGCGATTGTTGGAATGAAGGCGTTGTTGAGTGTCTCTTCCGAATAAATTTCAAGGCTGCGATTCTTACGCATGAAATTTGTAAGAAACAACTTCATTGGACGCTGATAGGCCGCAAGATCGAAGAATAGCGCAAAGAATCGGAGAAGGAGTTCTTTATCCTTTTGGCGTGGATTCAGTTCGCCATAGATTGAGCGCCATGCAGCATTATTATTCACGTTCTGAAGGTATTGGTTGAAGGGTCCGTGATACACACAGGCTCGGATTTCCTGCTCACTAAGTGGCGTGCTTGTAGTGTTGAGTCGCTCAAATACGAGGAAGATGCTGCTATCGTCATCTTTTGGATCTTCTTGCCTTATGATAATGGCATGGAGGATCGCATCGTCAAGTCTGCGTCTGTCCTCTGTGTTGAGAGTTTTGTAGGTTGCTCCCTCGAAGTCTTTGTTTACTCCCTGAAGAGAAAATTCTTTTCCTCGGAATATTCCTTCATAGAAGTATCGCAAGGATTTAAGGCGCTGCTGGCCATCGATAACAAGTAACTTCTGTGAGCCCGTCACCCTTGAAAGAAAGATCGCCGGGACTGGAAGGCCGAGTAAGAGAGATTCGATGAACCTAGATGCTTGAGACAATGGCCAGACGAATTCCCGTTGGAATTTGGGCAATTCGATATCTTCGCTAATGAGTCGTTTGACGAGGCCATCAACTGGGTAATCTGCACCATAACTTGAGATTTGGTATCTCAAATCGGTGGTTGCCTGCTTGTCCTCTTCAATCGAAGCGTCAAGGACATCTTCCTCGATAGATTGTGTTTCTTCAGGAGTAGCCATAGAACAAATCCTCGATTTGGTTTCTAAATTTGTGGCCGCCGCTAAGGCTGCTACCTAACGAATTGGAGCTTCCGCTTGAGGCGGATAAAAACCTGCGGCAACGTAAACTTTCAAATTTGCTGTGAACGAAACAAGTTCATTCTGATAATTTTCAATCTTGCACCTCGGCTTCTCCAGCCATGCTTAATATTCCACGCTCGTTCCGTCAGCTTGAGCGGCCGAGATTTAAGTATGTTTACTTGGTGTTGTCATCTATAACTATTCAAAAGAGCTGACTTTGAAAAAAACCTTTTCCGTTTTTTCTATCTCATCTATTATCTTCAAGAAACGATCAGGTGGGCCTCCCACTGCGCTGTTCCTTCCTGAATACAGTCCAAACAGTGCTAAAGATCCCTTGATGCTGTCAGCGAAGAAAATTTCGAGCGACGCGAACTTTCGGAGATCGGTGGATCGTCTGAATGTTATTACTGCAACTCTGAGAACGCGTGAATCGCTGAGTGCAGGATTAAATCGGTCTTCAACAATAGAAAGCAGAAGCGAGTTTGGGACGAGAATTCTCTGTTGAGCCAATAAAGTGTCGGTGACAAGAGAGCTGCCTGCAGGCTGATTTCGTTCGAGGACACGAAAAGGTTTGTAATCAAATCTATAAATTATCGGGTATATACGAACATCTCTTACTGCTTGGGTGCTAGTATTTGTGAGGAATGCTCGATCAGAATAGAACTGCAATTCAAGGGACGGATGCATTGACAGGAGTAAAGCTTCTTTGGAAGTCAACAGCATCTGTGAGTTCTGATAGAGAACGAGAGAGTTAAGAAGCAGGGCAAGAAATGCAACAATGCCCGCAAACCACGCAGCCTTGGTCGCTGGTTTGTCTTTCAGCCAAGCTATAAATCTCTGCGTATTCATCATAATCCTATGCCGGCTGACTAGTAATCATGCCACTCATGCCATATAGCATACCGCTGTGTTGGAATATGCTGCACGATTTCCACGCTGCCGCAAGCGCCGTCTGATAGAAGGAATGTTTTTGCCTCATGTTGTAAGGTAACAAATTGCTCGCGAAAAGTCCATCTCCCGCAAATGCGCACTGTCCTGCATTTTTCGCAAGCACCTTTGCATTGTTCCTCAATTATCGCGGGAAATGTTCTAAAAGGTTCAACCCTCACCCTGTCACTCCGTGACATCCCTCTCCCATTGGGAGAGGGAGCGAGGGTGAGGGTAACGAACGACAAAATGCTTCTGAAGCCTGATCTAACCAATTGAGGAACACTGTGCAGTAAGTATACGAAGGGTCTGATCCCTTCCGATGGACTGTTGAGAAAGGCGGGAATGACGGAAGGACTGGGACAGATAGAACGAACAAAACTCTACAACGTTTTTTTCCATCGCCGAATCGCCTTCGCGACCTCCTTCGGCGACGTCGAGCCCGACGAATTCTTATTGCGCAGAGAAGTCCGGACATCGAGAATGCCGTAAACGTCCTTCCCGAAAAGCCCGCTGAACTTCTTGTATTCCCTCAACGGAAGCTCGTTGAGAGAGACGTTTTTGGCGAGGCATGTTTGAACAATCTCCCCCACGACGGCGTGAGCTTTTCGGAACGGCATTCCTTTTCGCACAAGATAATCCGCAAGCTCCGTCGCTAACAAAAGGTCCGATTGCAGCTCCATGTTAAATCTATTCGTATGAAACCGCACTGTCTTCAGCATCGCAGAACAAATCGTGAGACAACCGGAAACGGTATCAGCTGCGTCGAACAACGGCTCCTTGTCCTCCTGCATGTCGCGGTTGTAGGCAAGCGGCAGTCCCTTCATCACCGTCAGCAGCGCCATGAGGTCGCCGTACACTCTCCCGGTCTTTCCACGCACGAGCTCCGCCATGTCGGGATTCTTCTTCTGCGGCATGATGCTGCTGCCCGTGGTGAATTCGTCTCCGATCTCGGCGAAGTTCCATTCCCGCGAGCTCCATAGCACGAGTTCTTCGGCGAATCGGCTCAGGTGCATCATGGTAATGGCGCAGGCGGCCAGAAATTCGATCTGCACATCGCGGTCACTCACGGCATCGAGACTGTTTTCGATAACGCCATCGAATCCTAACTTCCCAGCAACGAACGCACGGTCGATAGGGAAGGACGTACCGGCAAGAGCCGCGGCTCCGAGCGGAGAGCGATTGACGCGCTTCAGGCAATCGTCGAACCTTTCGCGGTCGCGATCCAGCATCTCAACGTACGCAAGCAGGTGATGGGCAAGGAGGATCGGCTGAGCGCGCTGGAGGTGGGTATATCCGGGAAGAATGACATCGCTATACTGCGACGCCTTTGCAACAAACGCCTTTTGAAGATCCCGAACACATTTTTGTATTTCGACAATTGTGCGGCGAAGGTACAATCTTTCATCAAGAGCGATCTGGTCGTTGCGGCTCCGCCCTGTGTGTAACTTTCCCCCGACCGCACCGATGTGTTTCATGACCTTCTGTTCAATTGCCATATGAATGTCCTCTCCAACAAATCTGCCCTTCCCTGCGGCGGACCGATCCGCTGATAACGCTTTTGCCGACATTTCACGGAGAACTTTTCGCAGTGCATTTTCAATTTTCTTCGCTTCACGCAGCGGTATGATCTTTTGCTTCGCGAGCATTGCGACATGGGCAAGACTTCCTTCGATGTCTTCCCGGTACAACCGGCGGTCAACGCCGAGCGACGAGGAGAACTTCAACGCCCGCGGGTCGAGCGGCTTACGAAACCTTCCATTCCAGAGTGCCATGATATGCAGTTATGATTGAACTTCCGTTAGAACGGGTTTCTTGTGGTTCTTTCCGTTGCCGTGCACCTGGTAGAATGTCTTGAGCGACAGGCCGAAGATCTTGATGAATCCTTCCGACGCCGTATGGTCGAATTGATCTTCCTCGGTGTAGGTCGCGAGCTTCGCGTTGTACAGCGAATTCGGCGACGTACGCCCGGCAACGGTCACCGTACCTTTGAAAAGCTTCACCTTTACCGTTCCGGAGACCGGTTGCTGGGTTTCATTCACGAACGCGTCGAGCGCCTTCCTCAACGGCGAATACCAGAGACCGTTGTACACGAGGTTGGCGTAGTCCTGTCCAAGCTGTGACTTGAGATTGAAGACAGGTTTATCGAGGGTCAATCGTTCGAGTTCTGTGTGCGCGAAATGGAGAATGGTTGCCGCAGGCGCTTCATAGATCTCCCGCGATTTGATTCCGACGAGCCGGTTCTCCACGAGGTCGATTCTGCCGACTCCATGCCGCCCCCCGGTTTCATTCAGCGCATGAAGCAACTGCACCGGATCCGTTCGTTTTCCGTTCAACCCGACGGGGATTCCTTTTTCAAACTCCACGGTAACGTATTCCGGCTTGTCGGGCGCTAGCTCCGGAGAAACCGTGCACTGGTACGCGTCGGCGGGCGGTTCCACCATGGGGTCCTCAAGAATGCCGCATTCAATGCTCGTCCCCCAGATATTTTCATCGATGGAATACGGGCTTGCCTTGGTTGCCGAGACGGGAATCCCGTGCAGTTTTGCATACGCTATCTCCTCCTCGCGCGATTTGAACTCCCATTCCCTCAGCGGCGCTAAAACCTTGAGGTCGGGCGCGAGAGCGCCAATGGACACTTCAAACCGCACCTGGTCGTTTCCTTTACCGGTGCAGCCGTGCGCGACCATTGTCGCATTCTCCTTCCGGGCGACCTCAACGAGCATTTTAGACAGAAGCGGCCGGCCAAGCGACGTTGCCATAGGGTATGCATTCTCGTAGAGCGCACCCGCTTTGAGCGCAGGGAATACGAAGTCCCGCACGAATTCTTTCGACAAATCCTCTATGTACACTTTCGAGACACCGCTTTTCAGCGCCTTCTCGCGGAGACCTTCAAGTTCCTTTTGCTGGCCGAGGTTGCCCGTGGCGGTGATGATTTCCGCGTCGTACTTTTCCATCAGCCATTTCGCCATGACCGAAGTGTCGAGTCCACCGGAGTATGCTACGACAATTTTCTTTTTATCCATTACTTTCCTTCGATGAGTTTTTCTTTGAGAAATGTTAAGAGCTCTTTCGTTTTCTTCTGCGACTGCGGGATAACGAGGAGCGTGTTGTCCCCCGCGAGTGTTCCGATGATATCGGGATTCTTCTGGGTGTCGAGGAATTCCCCGACGGTATTTGCGCAACCCGGGAGCGTTCGAACCACGATCACGCTTTCGTTTGCATGGATGGAGACCACTTCCGCCCCAACGAGCGGACGAAGAATCTGGGCTTCCGAGGCAGGTTGGAGCGTATAGCACATCCCCTCCTCCGACATAGCCCGGCCGATGCCGAGCTCCCGCAGGTCGCGCGACAGCGTCGCCTGCGTCACGGTAAATCCCTCCTTCTTCAGCTCGAGGCGCAGCTCGTCCTGGTTGGAAACGGTTTTATCACTTATGATTTCTTTGATGGCAAACTGCCGGGCATTTTTCGTCATCATACGTTGATACCCCTTAGTGTATGAAGAAGCTCTGTCCCGACCCCCTCGTCGGTAAAAATCTCAAGAAGAAGTGAATGTTTCACGCGTCCGTCGATGAGGTGAACCTTGTTCACACCTCCATCCATCGCTCCGAAAGCCGAACGGATCTTCGGAATCATTCCGTTGCTGATGACACCTGTTTCGATCAACCGGTTCGCTTCTTTCTTGTCCATGCTGTGGATAAGACGGCCGCCGGCGGAAACGCCTTCGACGTCACTGAGAAAAACGAGCTTTTCAGCTTTGAGCGCGGAGGCGATGGCTGTCGCTGCAACGTCAGCATTGACGTTATGCGCTTTCCAGCTTGCGTCCACGCCAACAGGCGCTATCACCGGCATAATTGAGTTGTTTAGCAAAAGATTCAGATACGATGTGTTGACGGCCACAACATCTCCGACCAGGCCGAGATCCTGGCCGTTATCGGAAGATTTTTTTACACGAAGAAGATCGGCGTCGATGCCACAGAGGCCAACGGCCTCGCCGTCGTGCTGGTTGATCCGGGCGACGATGTCTTTGTTGGTTTTGCCGGCAAGCACCATTTGCACGACTTCCATCATCGCTTCATCGGTGTATCGCTGGCCGTCGATGAATTTCGACGGGATGCCAAGGCGAGCTGCCAGATCCGTAACCTCCTTGCCGCCGCCATGGACAACGACAACCCTGATCCCGATTTTCTTCAGGAGCGTCACATCCTGGGCGAAGGTCTCTTTGAGTTCTTCGTCGATCATTGCCGCGCCGCCGTACTTGATGACAAAGATCTTTCCCTCGTATCGTGAGATATACGGGAGCGCTTCGATGAGAACTTCAGTTTTGTCTTTTGTAGAGATCATGATATGCAGTTTGGTTTCTTGTCGTCACTCACTACCCTCACCTCTTCGATTCCCCTCTCCCATTGGGAGAGGGAAAAGGGGTGAGGGTTACGGTCCAAATGGATTAGTGACCCATGTTACGCAAATCGATGTTCGATGTCCGAAGCACGACAAACAAAAGTAGTTGTCATTCTGAACGAAACGAAGTGGAGTGAAGAATCTCATCTCGGTAATGTCAGATCCTTCGCTCCGCTCAGGATGACAGCTCCGTTTAGAATTTAGATATTGAGATTTATGATTTGTCTAGTGTTTCTCCGCCAAAGGCGGATGCGCCTATGGCGCAGATATTCGGATTTTGAATTTGTCACTAAGAATCGTGGACGTCAAAAATATCAGTCAGATAATCTATTTCCGGAATAGGGCTCTACGTTCGGTAATTCGAGTTGATCGCAACGTACTCTTTCGAGAGGTCGCATGTCCAGAAGGTCGCAGAAGCATTCCCCTGATGAAGGTTGATGGTGATCCGTATTTCTTTCTGGCTCAGTACATGTTTGGCTTCAACTTCGGAAAAATCGATCCGGTAGTCCCGGCGAAGAATCGGAATCTCTCCGAAGAAGATTTCCACATCCGCGGGATTGAATTCTATCCCCGAATAACCGATGGCGGCAAGAATCCGTCCCCAGTTGGCATCCTCCCCATGAATCGCCGTTTTGACAAGACTTGAATTGGCCGTCGCCCTTGCTGCCTGGACCGCTGATTCTTCGGATGCTGCACCCGAAACAACTATTTCGACGAACTTTGTGGCGCCTTCTCCGTCGAGCACGATCATTTTTGACAGTCGCACCAGGAGGTCTTCAAAAGCGTTATGAAATGCTCTGAAGTTCAGGTCGGTCGTCGAGGTGAGTCTTTCGTTTCCCGCCGAACCATTGGCGAGGACCAGCACCATATCGTTCGTGCTGGTGTCGCCATCCACTGTAATGCGATTGAAGGAGTGGTCGGCGGCCTGTTTCAGGGAGAATTGAAGAAGGTCGGGCGCAATATTTACGTCCGTCGTGATAAAGGCGAGCATTGTTGCCATGTTGGGGGCGATCATTCCCGAACCCTTTGCCATCCCGCCGATCGTCACGTCGATTCCGTTGAGATTGACGTGGTTGACATGCTCTTTCGGAAATGTATCGGTCGTCATGATCGCTTCCGCGGCCGAGGCATGTCCCTCAACGCCCAGCATCATCGACGCTTCGGTGATGCCCGCAGAGATTTTTTCCATCGGCATATACTGTCCGATGACGCCCGTGGAGGAGACGAGGATTTCGTTTTCCTGGATCTTCAGGGCCCCGGCAGCTTCTTTCGCCATCGACCAGGCATCGTTCAGACCGCGTTCACCCGTGCAGGCGTTAGCGTTGCCGCTGTTCACGACGATCGCCCGGTAGGTTGAAGATCTCTTGAACTGCATCTTATCCACCATCACCGGCGCGGCCTGGACTTTGCTCGTCGTGAAAATTCCCGCACCGACAGCAGGCACAGTGGAATACACCAGAGCGAGGTCTTTTTTCATTTTCTTCAGGCCGCAGTGCACTCCGGCTGCCTGAAAACCTTTGGCGGCTGTTACGCCATCCGGATGTCCGTTCGTCATTCTTCTTCTCCTTTACAATGTACCAGAGTTTACCTACAAGAGTCCTTGTTCCTGCGGAAGCCCGAGCATGATGTTCATGTTCTGTACGGCCTGTCCCGCCGCGCCTTTCACAAGATTATCGATGACCGAAATGATCACCAGTTTATTTGTTCGCTTTTCGATGGAAATACCGATATCGCAATAGTTCGAATAGACAACATCTTTGATTTGAGGAACCTGCTGTTTGATGCGCACAAAAGGTGCCTTGCTGTAGAATGTCCGGTAGATCTCGAATATGTCCTTCTCCGTAGCGGAGGATGTCAGGTCCGCATGAATTGTCGTATAGATTCCCCTGTTCAAAGGAACGAGGTGGGGAATGAAGGAGAACGTGACCGTCTGACCCGTCACCTTCTCAAGAATGGATTGGATTTCCGGCACGTGCTGGTGGTTATTGATTTTATACGCCCGGATATTTTCATTGACTTCCGTGTAACTGAGCTCGACCGATGCGCTGCGTCCGGCCCCGGAGACTCCCGAGAGCGAATTGATGACGATACCTTTTGATGATACCACGCCGGACTTCAACGCCGGCAGGAGCGCGAGGATTGCGCTCGTCGGATAGCAGCCAGGATTCGAGACGAAATGTGCTTTCGCGATGAGGTCGAAATTGAGTTCGGGCAGGCCGTACACCGCTTCGCTCAATAATTCCGGTGCCACATGGGAGTGTTTGTAAAATTGCCCATAGAGTTCCGCGGAAGAGAGTCGAAAATCCCCGCTGAGGTCGATCACGCGCTTTGCCGACTGCAGGAGGTGCGGAACCACCTTCATCGATTCACCCGAGGGCAGAGCGACGAACGCGACGTCAATCTCGTCGAAGTGATTGGATTCGAATGACTCGAACTCCAGATCCACCCTGCCGGCAAAGGCGGGATAGAGGTCCTCGACCTTTTTCCCGGCGGCAGTGCCCGCGATGACTTTTTCCACGCTGACGTCGTTCCGCAGGGAAAGGATACGAAGGAGTTCGGCACCCGCATAACCGGATGCCCCGATGATGGTCGATCTGATCATTTTGATTATTGTGGTAGAATCGAGTTGCATAAATATACAATTTTATGTATTATTATGCAAGTCCTTTTTTGACATTCTTTTTTATACGCGAGAGTTGCCCTATGAAAGCCATGGATCGTGAATCGGCCTATTTTTTCCATACCTATAAGCGAATTCCGCTCGAAATCGACCGGGGGGAAGGGATGTACCTCTTTTCGAAGGACGGGAAACGCTATCTCGATATGTTCTCCGGACTTGCGGTAAATGCGCTGGGTTATGCGCATCCGCGGGTTCTCCGGGCAATTGAGGAACAGGCCCGCAGGTATATCCACGTCTCCAACTATTACCTTCAGGAGCCGCAGCTCCAGCTGGGTGAATTACTCGTGACACAGTCCGGCTGCTCCAAAGTGTTCTTTTCCAACAGCGGCACGGAAGCGATTGAAGGAGCCATCAAGGTTTGCCGGAAATGGGGTTCAACAAGAGGCAAGCGCGAGATCGTTTCGTTCACGAATGCATTTCACGGGCGAACGATGGGCGCGCTATCGATGATGGACCGGCCAAAATACCGGAACGGGTTTGGACCCTTCCTCGACGGCTTTCGCACCGTTCCCTTCAACGATATCGACGAGCTTCGTCGTTCGGTGAATGAGCACACACTCGGAGTCGTCCTGGAATTTATACAGGGCGAGGGGGGAATTCGCCCCGTGACTCCGGAATTCGTTAATGAGATCAGAAATCTGAAATCGAAATTCGATTTTCTCGTCGTTGCCGACGAGATTCAATCCGGCATCGGACGCACCGGAAAGTTCTTCGGCTTCCAGCATTTCAACATTCAGCCGGACATCGTCGTCGTCGCCAAACCGATCGGCGGCGGGCTTCCCCTCGGAGCAATCCTCGGAAATGAAAAAGTCGCGCAGGTGCTGGAGCCCGGCCTCCACGGTACGACATTCGGAGGCAACCCGGTCGCTTGCGCCGCCGGTGTCGCAGTGCTTCAGGAGATCCTGGAGAAGGGATTGATACAACAGGCGGAGGTCATGGGTCAATCGCTGAAATCGAAGCTCTTCCAATTAAAGAAAGAGTGTTCTTCCGTCGTGAAAGAAGTGCGCGGATTCGGTTTGATGCTGGGAATGGAACTCGACCGGGATGCCGAACCCGTTGTCGTAGGAATGCGCGAGAAAGGAATCCTGATCAACGGCACCGACCAGACCGTTCTACGATTCCTGCCGCCCCTCATCGTGCAGGAATCGCATATTGAAGAAACTGTCAAAGCATTGCGCGCGGTCTTGTCGGCCCGGGCGTGACCGCGGCTTGCTATTTCATCAGCACCATTCTTTTGACTTCGGAACGACTGGATGTCACCATCCGGTAGAAGTACGCGCCACTGCTAAGCATTTGGCTACTGAGTATCAACTGATAATCGTGTCCCGGTTGAGCTATCCCGTCGAACAATCGGGCGACTTCGCGACCGAGGATGTCATAAACGACAACCGTCGCTTGTTCGCGTTTATCCACGTTGAACTTTATCGTTGTTGTAGGGTTGAACGGATTGGGATAGTTCTGCGACAAGGTATACTGGTTTGGCGCAGTTCGTTGATCCACCACCCACGTTACTCCGCCATTAGTTGTGTGAAGAATCGTTCCGCCGTCTCCGACGATTGTTCCATTGTTGACGTCCGTGAAATACACCGAGTAAAGGTCATTGTGTGTCGGGCTTGTCTGTTGTACCCACGTCGCCCCGCCGTCGGTTGTCCGGTAGATGATGCCGGCGAATCCGACAATAGTCGCATTGTTTGCATTGCTGAAGAAGACGGACATGAAATTCTTCTGCAGGTCAACAACCGAGGCGGTCCATGTCGTTCCGCCGTCGGTCGTGCGTGCAATCTCATTCTCTGCTGCAATCGCACCCACGAGAGAGCTGCCGAAAGAGACGCTGTTGAGATTATGAGCTACACGACTTAACGAGTCCCAGGTCGCCCCCCCATTGGTTGTCTTAAGAACCTTTTTGCTTCCTGCAATTGCAACTGCATTGTTTGCATCAAAGAAATAGACTGACTGAGTGCTAACTCCGGACACTTTTGACCAGTTTGTTCCACCGTCTGTTGTTCGATAAATGCCATCTGCGCCCAATGTCACAGCAGTGTTCGCATCGATGAGGTGGACAGCATAAATGAAATCACCCGTGACAAATAATGTATATGCCCACGAGAGGCCGCCATCGGTTGTCTTGGCGATTGTTCCCCAAGCTCCCGCTGCGAATCCAATCGAACTATTGAGAAAGGATACGTTTTCAAGCGGTATTGTTCTGGTTGAAGTCTGCACCCATGTCGAGCCGCCGTTTGTCGTACGGAAAATTCCGCCGCCGTATCCGACTGCCACCGCAGTGTCGTTGTCAAATGAGTAAACCGAAGTCAACAACTCGTTCGGTCCGCGATGAGCTATGTCTGTCCATGTCACGCCGCTGTTTGTGCACCGGAGAATTGTCCCGGTGTTTCCCACGCTTATTCCAACGCTTGAGGTCGGGAAAGAAATACCCGTACTGGTCACTTTCGACTTCTTTGACCAACTACTGCCCCCGTCTGTTGTAAGGAAGATTCCTTCGTTGCCGGACGTGCATCCGTTTGCATCCCAGAAGGACACAGCATGAAGGTCGTCGGAAGAAAAGGCTGAAATGGTCGACCAGCTGTTGCCTCCATCCGTTGTTTTCATGACCTTGCCATAGTACCCAACGACAAATCCCGAATTGGCATCCTTGAAATAAGCTGCATAGAGAGGAACGGTCAACGATGACACCGTCAATTTTGTCCATGTCGCTCCTCCATTCGTTGTCTTCATGATATCACCTGCACTACCATACAGGTTTTTCCACCCTCCAACGGCGAAGCCTGTTGTCGCGTTGGCCATGAAAATGCCATACAGATCGTCACCAGTTGAATTTGTCACGGACCAGGTTGCACCGCCGTCTGTCGTTTGCAGGATCGTTCCGCCCGCACCTGCGGCTACGCCGATTGTGGAACTTCCAAAGGAAACGGATTTGAGTGCTTTGGTCGTTCCGCTGGCAATAGTGCTCCACGTGGATCCGCCGTTAGAAGACCTAAGAATGACACCGCTGTCTCCCACGGCGATTACGGTATTGGCATCGGCAAAATTAATGCCGTAGAGCGTGAGGTTTGTACCGCTTGCCTGCACCGCCCATGTTGCCCCGGTATCCAACGTGTGGAGAATCGTTCCAGCTTGTCCGACAGCCGCACCCGTAGTGGCCTTGAAAGCCACCGCTCCCAAGGTGTTGCCTGCGGGTATAGGATTTTGCCATTTCCACTCAGGCTGCGCAATACTCGACCCACGCAATGACAAGAACAAGCAAAGACTCGCAATACACAAAATCGTACCCTTTTTGAATTTCATGGTTTTTCCCCTAAAGTGTTTGAATTTGGCAATGAGAACTTGGTTTCTCTCAGAACCAAATCTACACGTTTTGGCAGCCGAGTCAATACCTCAAATGGGGTATATTGAGGTTTGCGGCAATGCCCTGAGACGAGTTAGGGGAATGGAACTAGATAAGACTACGCTCGATAGCCGTTCTGACGGCGGTTGCCCGCGAGTGGACGTGCAGTTTCTTGTAGATGTTCTTGATATGCGTTCTGACCGTGTGCGGGCTGAGGAACAGGCGCTTCGCAAGCGCAGTGTGTGTTTCTCCTGCAACCAATCCGTGCAGTAGTTCTACTTCACGATCGGTTAACGAGAATTTCGCCGGCTCATTCAACAGAGAATGGTCGCCCTTCTGTTGCTCACTGGAAGTCGGTTTGTGTTGAATGAATGACAAGACTTTGCGGGCACTCGCCTGCGACATTGGGGCGCCCCCTCGGTACAGCTCTTTGACGGCGTTAATAACATCATGCGTCGAATCATCTTTGAGAAGATATCCTGAAGCGCCGGCACGGATGGAATCAAATATTTTGGTTTCATCTTCAAAAACTGTTAGCATCATAACCTCGATTTCAGGAAAGATTTCTTTCAATGCTACCGTCGTCTCGATGCCCGACATTTTAGGAAGTTCGATATCCATTAAGATGATATGAGGCACCTTGCTGGGTGGCAGTTTCTTCAACCCATGTATGGCGGCTTCTCCGGTTGCGTACGAAGCAACGAGTTTGATATCCTCCGACAGAGAAAGCAGTTCGCTAAAACGTTTGCGGAAGGATGCGTTATCTTCGACGATGGCACACCGTATCTTCATGTTGATAAAAGTTATTCGCTTAGTTTGTGAATTACAATCCCCCATTTGCGGTATTTTCTCGGAATGCTCATACGTCACTATTTTTGTCATCCAGAAGAGGAATCTGCACCTCAATGGTTGTTCCGCGCGATAGGGCCGATTCACACCTGAATACGCCGCCAAGATCGGCGGTGCGCTGTTCCATGTTTGTTAATCCATGCCCCATTTGTTCATCGCGAGATGTTTTCTCAAATCCTCTGCCGTCGTCGCAAATGGTAAGCAGCAAACGTTTTGATGATGTCACCGAGAGGGAAATGGAAATATTTTTGGCTCTGGCATGCCTAAAGCTGTTTGTCAATGCTTCCTGGGCAATGCGGAATAAGTTCAGCGCGTGGGCAGGAGAGAGTGTGTGCGAGGCACCGACCTGGGCGGCGAAGTGAATCTCTGTCGTTCGATGATACTTCAGCTGGCTCTTTGCGTAGCGTTCAAGCTCTGCTGTGAATTTTGTGAGTTCCATTGCGCTTGAATTGAGGGCCCAGATTGTTTCACGAAGCTGGCTCATCATAAGGCGGGCATCGACTTCAAGAGAATTGAGTAAACGTTTTGTTTTCGAGTCAACGGTGCCGGTATACTTCCGCACGATATTCAAACCGGTAATGATGTTCACTAGCTGTGCTCCAGCATGGTCGTGCAGATCCCTGGAAATACGGTCGCGTTCGCATTGCAGGGCACGTTGCTTTTCAAGCTGTTGGACTTGTCGTTGGAGCTTTCGTGTGGAAACGTACCGAACTATACTCCCGACAGAGACGATGAAAAGAACAACGGCCAGCGTGCGGAACCACCATCGCTGCCAGAACGGCGGTACAATAGTAATCCTGACTGAACACCCCACATCGTTCCAAATACCGTCATTGTTCGACCCTCTTACATGAAGCACGTACTCTCCGGGGTCAAGATGAGTGTAATTGATATATCGCCTTGTTCCATTGTCGATCCACTCGCGGTCAAACCCATCGAGTTTGTGAGCATACCGATTCCTCATTGGATCGATATAGTCGAGTGCTGCAAATTCAAAGGAGATGAGGTCTTCCCAGTACTGCAGCGTAAGGTGACGAATCTCCGAAATCGCCGTGTCCAGTTTAACAGGTTTTCCGAACACTTTGAAATCAGTAAGGACGACCGGGGGAACATGCGGGTTATCTTTCAATTCCAATGGATGAAAAACATTGAAACCGTTTACACCCCCGAAAAGCATTGTTCCGTCTCTCGTGCGGGTGCAGGAATTGGAATTGAATTCGTCGCTTTGTAAACCGTCAGCCACAGTGTAGTTCCGAAAAAGATTTGCCCGCGGATCGTACCGTGCAATGCCCTTGTTGGTACTTACCCAGAGGTGTCCCTGCTCGTCTTCCAAGATACCATACACCTCGTTACTTGGCAATCCGTCAGTTTCTGATACGTGGACAAAGTGCTGAGCAGTACGACTGAATTTGTTGAGTCCTCCCCCAAATGTTCCGACCCACAGTGTGCCGGATGCATCCTCATAAACACTCCTAACGTCGTTGTTACTCAGACTATGAGGATTTGACGGTTCATTCTTGAAACTTGTGACTTTTGAGGTCGTCGGGTCAAACCTGTCCAAACCGCCGTCGTGGGTTCCGACCCATAATATGCCCGACCTATCCCGGTAAATCAAATTGATTCTTATGTCGCTTATGCTGTTCAGGTTCGATGGATCATGCGGATGATGGGTAAATACTCCAGTCGATGGCTCGAATTTCTCCAGTCCGGCTTCTGCAGTGCCGATCCATAGGGCCCCGCCTTCGTCAAGAGATAATGATAGAATGAAATCGTTGCTGAGGCTTGTAGGCGACACAGAATGCCGGAAGCGAGTAAAACGTTGTGTTCGCGGATTAAACCTGTTCAACCCGCCACCATGCGTTCCGATCCATAACACACCGGTCGAGTCTTCACAAATTGCCCTCACGTCGTTGTGGCTGATGCTGAATTGATCTCCAGGCTTGTTAATGTAATGCGTGAACTGCCTTCTGGCTCGGTCGAATTTTGTTAACCCACCACCCAGCGTACCAATCCAAATGAAGCCATGTCGGTCCTCGATGATAGGAAATACGAAATCATTGCTCAAACTATTGCGGTCACCGGGAATATTCTTGTAATGCTTAAATTTCTTCCTCTCAGTTATAACCTTATTAATGCCACCCCCATAAGTACCGACCCAAATTGTGCCTGACCTGTCACGATAGATTGCGCTGACGTTGTTGTTGCTCAGACTCGTTGGGTTTTTGGGTTCGTTGCGGAAATGGTGGAATATCTCTGTGTCCTTATCGAAAACATCTAAACCGTCTCGTGTCCCGAGCCACAGATACCCGGCATCATCTTCGAGGATGGTATAGACAATATCGTTCGCGATGCTATTCGGGTTGCCGGGGTGATGTTTGTAGTGTCTGAAAGTGCCGGTTGCACGGTTGAGTCTGTCGAGTCCTCCTCCGTATGTTGCTATCCAGACGGTGCCGGATCTATCTTCGTAGATTGCATTGATGTTGCCGCTGCTTAGACTCCTGTGACTCTTAGGATCTGGGAGAAATCGCGTGAACGTTTTTGTGGCCGGTTCGAAAACGTTTAGTGCATCTATTGTTCCAGCCCACACCGTGCCATCTCTCAGCAGCGTCAGACAGGTCACCCAGTTCGAACTGATACTGTGTGGATCGGCAGTTTCGTGGAAGTAATGTACCGTTTTCCCGGTTTTCCTGTCGAAAACGTTCAACCCATTTTTGGTTGCTAACCATAGCATTCCCTCATGGTCTTCAAATTCGACAGTGACAAAGTCCGTGCTGAGGGAATGAGCGTCTGTGGAGTCATGCCGGAATTGTTCAAATTTTTCCGTTGAGGGATTGAATCGAACCAGTCCGCCGCCGTTTGTGCCCAACCAGATAACGCCGTTCTCATCTTCGAGGAGAGAGCTTGTCCAATTGACGGAAAGGGACGTCGTGTCCGCTGGATCATGTCTGAAAACCCTGCAAGAATACCCGTCGTACCGATTAAGCCCGTCGCCAGTACTTACCCAGATAAATCCCTGCCTGTCTTGGATAATTCCGGTGACAGAACTATGAGATAGGCCCTGCTCAGTAGAGATGTGCTCAAATCTGATGTCGGGCGGCTGTGCAAGCAGAACGAATGGAAACAATACTGCTGACACCAAATGGGCAGCAAATACTAAGCGGTTACGTCGTTTCGGTGCAACGAGGTCTTCGGGCACGAACACAAGTAGACACGATATCACTTCAACAGAATCATCTTCTTCATTGCTGAAAAATTCCCGGCGGTCATTCTGTAGAAATACACACCGCTCGGCAGGTTGCTTCCATCGAAGCTCACCGATCTGTATCCGGCTTCCTGCATCCCGCTCACAAGCGTCACTACTTCCTGTCCCAGCACATTGTAAACCTTCAGCGTTACATAATTGCCAATTGGCAACTGAAAATTGACAATGGTCAAGGGGTTAAACGGATTGGGATAATTCTGCTCAAGGGCGAATTCCTTCGGCACTGCTGAAACGCCGGCCGCCTCTGCTCTCAGGCGCAGTCCCGCCGCCCCATTGTCTATGGTCATAGTGCCGCTGTTCCCGAGCGCCTTCGATTGGGTGGCGCCAAGGAATTCATACTTCACCCCGGCATTGTCGTTCACTCGCCACGATACCTTGAGGGGATAGACAACTCCTTGCGTTGTAATCGGGAATTCCGAGATTGCCTTCCGGTTTCTGGGAACCATCTCATCATATCGTTGAGAGGAAAACCGGACGTCAAAAATCTCTACGGGCGGCAGCGGCGGCGCATCGAATTTCGACAAAGAGGAACTATCCTCATCACACGCTCCAAAATATAAGGTCTGCCGATGACCGGCCTGGTCCTCGAAGACCAGAGAATTCAAGCCCGGAAGCAGTTCTTTGACGGAAAACCTCGCCGCGGCCTTCGAGAGACCCGCCGACACAGCCATGATGAGCTTTCCTTGTGAGCGCGCTTTTACCCAGTACCCCCGCATTGGAAGAAGCGAATCCGCGAACACGTAGGAGCCGTGATATCCGAAGAAGGCTGATGCAACTGTCCCGGTGGAGTCTTCCGTCATTGCACTCACGCTGACAGGAGATGAAAGCGCCCCGATGATATTCCAGCCCGGGTCCAGAAGAATCGTATCGGACAAATGAGGACTGCCCATCATCGTAAGGGTGGAGTCATCGTTGAACTTCAGCCAGTATCCGACGCCGTTGGACACCGTATCGCCGGCCACGTAACGCCCTTGGTACGCGAACACATTCGATGAACTGCCGGGGAATACCGTTGACCGGTACACCTTGGTAATGGCAATTGGCACCGAGACGAGATTCCAGCCTTTCGAAATTGAACTTGTCACTATGAAACATTTGGTCGATTGCGCTGCACCCGTGCTCAATGCTGTTTCGACACTGTCGGCATTGCGTGCTTTCACGCGGAACACGTACTGTGTGCATGCCCGCAGGCCGGTAACGCCGGTTCCGAGCGAGTCGCCCCATCCGCCGTACGTCCGCCAGACTGCCGCCGCACCAAGAGCACCGTCGGCCTGGACATAGAGCGTCGCGGAATCGGCGGCTGCCTGAAGAGCAAATTCTGTCGATGCCGGATTATGAGAAGGGTCGATCGTCACATTGACCGACGAGTAATCCCCGGATGTGAGGGCTGCCACCGCGGGTACATTCGCCAGCGTGGTAACGTCGAGAGATACAAAATTCCCATTCCCCAGAACGTTAAACGGCAGGACTCTATAATAATATCGCTGATTGATACTCAATCCGGTATCCACAAATCCAACAGAATTGACCGGGAGGTCATTTCCGACTTGAACGAACGGTCCGGCGGAGATCGTCGACCGCAGTACACGATAGCCATCTTCATTGTTCGCATTATCATTCCATGACAATTGGAGAGTTGTAGAAGTGACAGTCGATGGAATAAGAGCCGTCGCCGGTGCAAGAAGATATGCGGTTGAGAAATTGGAAATGGCATTTGAAGCGACAGTCGAGCCATGGGCGTTCCTGGCTACGACCTTCCAGTAGTATGCGGTCCCGGGAGCAAGTCCACTGAACGGGTGAGATGTAGCGTTACTACCCGGACTTATTAGATTCACAGGAGGATTAAGCGTGTCCAGGAAAACATCATACGAATCGGCGCTGTCGGAAGAACTCCACGAAAGCGTACCGGAAAGCGGGAGGCCGCTCGCGCCATTCGAAGGAGCGACGAGCAGAAATGCCCCGGGCGCGTTAAAGGCTGTCGTTACGAAACTCGACGGCGCGCCGGTTGAAACCGTTGTCCCGCCGGCATTCTTGGCCATTACTTTCCAGAAATAAGTAGTCGAGTTAAGCAATCCACTGTAGCCGTATGCCGTCCCGGTTTGATTTGCGCTGACAACTACCGACGGAGGATTCATCGTATCCAGGTAAACGTCATAGGTCACGGCATTCGCAGACGACTGCCACGTCAATGTTCCCGAGATTGTCTGATCGGTCGCTTCATTTAATGGTGAGACTATCCCGAATGAACCGGGCGCTGCCACGATCGTGGCGAAGCTCCATGGTGTTCCCGTTGCAGCGGTGTTCCCGCCGATGTTCTTTGCAATTACCTTCCAGAAATATGTCGTGCTGTGTTGCAATCCGCTGTAGGCGTAGGATATCCCCGTTTGATTTGAGCTCACGAGTGTTGTCGGCGGGTTGTTCGTGCCCAGATACACGTCGTACGCGTTTGCATTTGTGGATGATTGCCAGCTCATCGAGCCCGCTATCGGCTGATTTGTTGCGCTGTTGCCCGGACTTGACAGATTGAATGCGCCCGGTGCTGCAACGATTGTCGTGAAACTCCATGGTGAACCTGTTGCAACTGTATTTCCTCCTGTATTCTTCGCCACAATCTTCCAGTAATACGCCGTGCTGTTCGATAATCCACTATAGCTGTACGATGTTCCGGGCTGATTCGAGCTTACGACTGTCACCGGTGGATTGTTCATATCTAAGTACACATCGTACCCGGTCGCATTTGTGGATGATTGCCAGCTCAGCGAGCCCGCGATGGCCTGATTCGTCGCACTGTTACTCGGACCCGTCAGATTGAACGCGCCCGGCGCTGCGACTATCGTCGTAAAACTCCACGGGGACCCGGTGGCATCCATTGAGCCGCTGCCAGTCTTGGCAACAATCTTCCAGTAGTAGGTAGTGTTGTTGGAGAGTGACGCATAGGCATACGTGGTATCGGTCTGGGCAGCGCTTACTTTCGTTGTCGGCGGATTCGAAGTGCCGAGATAAACGTCGTACGAGGTCGCACCCGAAGCAGAATGCCACGTCAATGTTCCGTTAATCGGTTGATTTGATGCAGCATTGGAAGGAGAAATCTGCACGAACGATCCCGGAAGGGATGCATTCGAGAATTGGAAATCACACATGACCGGTAGGTGGTCAGATGCATATTCAAGGCCGTTGGCAACGCTATCAGGGACCGCCGTGTTTGGAAGGCGATTGATGCTATCATTTAGGTGATTCCCATCGTTTCCATAGGCCTTATAACTCGAAACGATCGTATTGCCATCCAGCGACGAGATAGAAGTAAGGATGAAATCGAACCGGTCGTCCATTCCACCGGTCGAGCCGCCGCCAAATGATCTGGTACGAGGTGATTGTGTATGATATAGCTCATACGAGGCATTATCATGCCAATAGCCTACCTGGTTGATCGGATCTTTCAGCCTTCCATTATTATTCGCCTCACTTTCCGTCAGCTTCACGAATCCGGAGTCTGTGCTCCAATAGAAATTGAAATCTCCCATCACCATGAATTTCGTTCCGGCGGGCAGGGCGGTCAGGTAGTTTCTCAAAACGGTTGCCTCCGCGCGCCGCGAAGACTCATACTGAAGCCCCTGGTCTGCCTTAAGATGGACTGCAAACAAATGAATAGTGTCAGAGGTAGCATTTACTTTGAGAATATACTCGCCGATGTTCCGGAGGGCGGTTGGAATAAAATTCGCAGTTATGAATGTGACTTTTGTCGTCTTGAAGTAAATATGGGGATCGGTATCCGGACCGTCATGAAAGGGTATCGTCGTGTAAAGACCCGGCTGGTAATAGTCCATTACATCATTGAGAAACGTGTTGACCCCGCTCTGGCTCGTCATTTCCTCAACGATGAGGATGTCTGGTTTTGCGGAATGGACTACTTTTCGAAAATAAGGATCTCTGGTCGCAGCATCCGACCCCGGATAATTGAGGAGATTGTAATCCATGATCCGGAGAGTGTCAGACTGTCCGGTCGTGCCGGCAAGAAGAAGAGATGAGGCACAAATATGCAATGCTCCCCACACGCACGTGAGTGCGAGGAGGCTCGGGAGGCGGCGTTTCATCAATCTAGTTTGTCGGTATCTCTAAGATTTTTTCAATGTGTCAATTTAAAGATACCTAATTCTCGAACCAGAATCAACGGGGGTGTGACGGGCGTCTCATCCTATACCGGCTTCAGTTTGTCACCAACGAGATTTTTAGCTATACTTCAAACACCAATCGATGAAACAAAACCAGCAGCACGAATATTGGATGGACCTCGCGCTGAAAGAAGCGCAGTCCGCATTTAGCCGGAATGAAGTTCCGGTGGGCGCCCTGATCGTCCATAACGGAATCGTGATCGGAAAGGGTTGGAACCAGATCGAGCTCTTGCAGGACCCGACAGCCCACGCCGAGATCATTGCCATCACCGCAGCGGCATCTCATTTGGGAAACCGTCGATTGGATAACTGCACAATGTACGTAACGCTGGAACCATGCCCGATGTGTGCCGGTGCGATTGTGATGGCAAGGATACCGCTGCTCGTTTTTGGCGCCTACGATTCCAAAGCCGGTGCCGTCACTTCACTCTACACGATTACGAACGACACACGACTGAACCACCGTGTGCACACTATCGGCGGGGTGCTGGAAGAAAAGTGTGGGGGGATGCTAAAAGAGTTCTTTTTAAAAACCAGGAGGAAAAATGAGAGTTAACAAAAAGCTGTTTGTCTTAGGAATTATGTGCGTAGTTGTTTTCTCCGGTACTTTGCTGGCCGGCAGAGAAGCGGAGTACAGCAATAAATATCCTTATCTGATGTTTATCGGAAAAAACGTGCGGGACGTTTGGTTCGCTGGAGCATGGTATGACGAATTGATTGTCATCCAGCGGGATAGTTCACAGAAGTGGCATACATTCACTGAAGAAATCGGAGGAGAATATAATTGGGGCACCCTCAAGATTAACCAACAAGAGTCAAGGATTGTTTTTTCGGGTTACGATGTGAACCAATACTTTGACATGTGGACAAAACAATGGTTGCCAAACGGGACCAATGTGACGTATACCTCCGAATCCGCTAACAAACAATCGCAACCCTTTGTGGTTGACAAAGCTTCAATCAAAATTGGAGAAGGAGACAATCAATCTGTGTACGAATTTCCTCTCCCATCGTTCAATGCCTACAAACGTTGGAGATCACCACCGCGACCGGACTATGATTTAAACGACCGGATTGGCCAGTATCTTCAAATTGGAACATCTATTTGGTTCGCCGTTGATTTCTATGCGGGCGAGGGATCAACGGGGATTGGCGGCATTGGTGTTTTTGACCTGCAATCGAAACGGTTTGGCATATTCCGCAACCCGCTTCTCAGTGATTGCTCTGCCGCAATACTTGCACACAAGGGTGATACTCTTTTTATAGCAACGGGTGTCAATTCCGAATATGGACTTTACGGCTGCAACGGTCTGATTCTAATGAACACAAAAACTGGGGCTGTCGCCCAGATCGGAGGAAACGGTTCGCCACTTGACGGTTCATATTTTACGGGCATGGAATTTATCGATGACTGTCTTTGGATGTTAACCGAGAGGGCTATAGTGGGATGGAACTTAACAACAAATGTCTGGACATCGGCACGGTTGGAGTCATTCGTAGTTAAGGATTCCAGTTCAATTTACACCCGCTCATTCGAATATGATTCTACATATCCGGGAAGTTACAATACTGAGCTATATCAATACGCTGGAACTCTCCTACCTCGGGAAATAGTCAAATACGAATGGGCCGAGATCAAATGGAAAAGCGAATCTAAATTCAGCCAAATGGCTGAGATTACAACCAGCACCACAGACTATGGTTGGGTGAAACGTGAACCTTATTCCTCTTCACAACAGGTTGACAAGGATCAAATTGCGCAAGGGAGCTGTTTCATCATTTACGAGGATTCGTTCCTCACTCGTCCGTTTCACCAGCTTCGGTTCTCACCATTGAGGAAAATAGGAGAGTCACAAGATGCAGTCAACGTTTCCTTTTCAGGATACTGGATTGAACTGGGCGACGTCGAACCAAATTATTCACTTCAATCAGTACTGACAAATTTTCTGCCGGCGTGGGTTTCCGCAAACACAAATTCTTTACCGCTCAAAGAACGTATGTACGCTACGTTAAGAGAGGAGCAAGATGAAATTCGAAATAAAGTGCCGGTTTATGATACGCTGGTCACCATCAACAAGAACATGAACTTGTTTGAGGCATTCGAAGACGTCTTAGATTGTCGCTGGCTACCGACGGGTCACTTTGAACCCACAGAACCCACCGGAATCGAGTTTATGTTCAACGGCGGGATTCCCGAAAGCGTTATTCTGCAAATCCAGTCAGGGAAGCTCTTCTACAATAATCGTGTCGTTGCAAAGAATGACACATTGGAAGCCAAGGGAGAAGTATTCAAAGCTAGACTCGTTGTGAACGACTACACCGTTTCAAAAGACATCCTGGAAGAAATCAAACTCAAATACACATTGTGGATTGAGAGTCGCCCAAGAAGTGAGTCTGAATATTGAGGGAATTAATATTGAGAGTACGCGAGGCGTCTGCCCGACTCAGCCCGCCTGGAGCTTCTCCGCCCGGAGATGTACCCTCTTCGAACTCACCCTATAGTCCCTCTCTAAAATTAGAGAGGGACGTTGGCCACGGAAGCGCTTCCCCTTCTCTACTTGTAGAGAAGGGGGCAGGGGATGAGTTCGGACTGGACTGGGAAGCCGAGCAACGTTACCGCAGCTCCCTCCCAACCTGTCCGCCTCAACCTGCCTGGAGCTTCTCCGCCTTGTCGGCTACTTTCAATTGTTCGATGATATCGTCCAGCTTCCCGTCGATGATCTCGGCGAGATTGTAGAGCGTCAATCCTATGCGGTGGTCGGTCAGACGGTTCTGCGGAAAATTGTACGTGCGGATTTTTTCGCTCCGGTCGCCGCCGCCGACCATAGAACGCCGTTGCGCCGTGATGGAAGCAGTTTGCTCGTTCACTTTTGCCTCATAAAGTTTTGCCCTCAGCATTTTCATCGCGCGCTCTTTATTCTGGAACTGCGAGCGCTCCTGCTGGCAGGCCACCACGATGCCCGTCGGCTTGTGCGTGATTCGCACGGCCGTCTCAACCTTATTGACGTTCTGTCCGCCTTTGCCCCCGGCGCGGTACGTCGTAACGTCGAGATCGGCAGGGTTCACCTCAACTTCCACATCTTCCACCTCCGGCAGTACGGCAACCGTCGCCGCCGAGGTATGGACGCGGCCCTGTGCTTCCGTCTCCGGCACCCGCTGGACGCGATGCACGCCGCTTTCAAACTTGAGCGTCCCGAACGCGTGTTTCCCCCGCAAGGTAAAAATCACTTCTTTGAACCCCCCGATCCCGGTGTCGTTCCAGTCCATGAGCTCCACCTTCCAGCCCGCGCGCTCGGCGTAGCGGGTATACATGCGATACAAATCGGCGGCAAAAAGCGCGGCTTCCTCACCCCCCGTTCCCGCACGAATCTCCATGATGCAATCCTTGTCGTCGAGCGGGTCTTTGGGAATCAGCAGATTTTTCAGCTCGTCTTCGAGGCGAACAAGCTTTTGCCGTGCCTCCGGGAGCTCTTCATTTGCGAGCGCGCGCATTTCAGTGTCGTCGGCCTTCTCGGCGAGATGCAGGAGGTTTTCTTCGTCCTCTTTAGCTTTCTTGTACGATTGATACGCCAGGACGACGGGGGAAAGGTCGCTGTGCTCCTTACCGAGCTCGCGGTAGCGGTCTTGATTATTGATAACTGCGGGATCGGATAATAGCCGGGTCAGCTCGTCGTATCGCGCGACGATTTTTTCAAGTCGGTCGAACATACCTTAGTTATTTACAAATCCGCCAAAGCTCGGTTGAGGCAAGGGAAGCCGGTCCAGTTCAGACGGATGTTGAATGTATGTAAGCGGCGCCTCACCGAGCTGATTCTCCTCGACACCTAACGCGCACTTCAAAGCGACAAGTGCAACTTCGACCTGAGGTTTTCCCGGTTCCTGCGTGGTGATACGCTGGAGCCAGAGTCCCGGTGCAACGAGGATTTTTCCCAGGACCGTCGTGGTTCGCTTTGCCGACCAGCGGATGAACTCATAGGCAATGCCGCCGACGACCGGGATAAACGCCAGGTGCCAGACAAGCCGGATGGGAAGCGAAATCTTTCCAAGCCACATGATGATCAGCGAATCCAGAACGCTGAACATCAGCATCGCCGTCACCATCACGATGAGGACGAAGCTCGTCCCGCAGCGTGGATGAAACCGCGTAAACTGGAGGGCAGATTCGGCGGTCAGGTCCGCCCGCGATTCAAACGTGAAGACCGCCTTGTGCTCCGCGCCGTGGTATTTAAATAGCCGCTTCACATCCTTCATCATCGCGATCACGCCGAGGTACACGAGCAGTATGGATATGCGAATACCTCCTGCAATGAGATTAAACCAGAATGCATCCTGTTCAATGCTGAACAGTTTCGTTGTGATAACGATCGGTGTGACGAAGAAAATTGCCACCGCGACCACCAGCGAGAACAGTACGGTAAGCGTCAGACGGACGTTTGACGGTTTCTTCTCTTTCTCGATGGGTTTCCCGTTGCCTTTTGCACGCTTTTCCTGCTCGACATCCTGCATAGCAACTTCGGCGGAAAAATTGAGCGTCTCGATGCCGATGAACAACATCTCGATAAGACCGGCCGCGCCGCGCAGGATGGGGAGCTTGAACAGCTTGTTCTTCTCCGCAAGCGAAACGTACGGTTGCTGTTTGACCACGATGTCGCCATTCGCCCGGCGAACGGCCGTGGCGATCCGGCCCGGGGCTCGCATCATCACTCCTTCGATGACGGCCTGCCCGCCAACGGCGAGTGGCTTGTTCGAGTCGAAACGTATTGACTGCTTATTATCCGGCAAATCTAAAAACCTTTTTTTGTTATTTTAATGTACAAATTTTTCGGTCGATTTGCTAAGGAAGTGCCCTGAAGCATCGCGACTGCTGTGCAGAGAACGTCCCCAGTGAGCAGAGTATGTCAAAGTATTAAATGTAGCTACTCTGAAGAATCTCGTTTGTGATTCGCGTTAGATGTTTCAATTCCAAATAGATTCCCGATTGAAATATTTCCCGAAGGGATCCCTCTTCGCGACGGGAATGACAGGTAGGCTTTTGCTGTCACGCTTGACATCGCTGATACGTTGGAAGTCCTATATCCTCCCTGCTCCCTACCGCGAAATCCTCCTTAACTCCCCCAGCACATCAATCATCGCCTGCGTATCAAGCTTGCAATACTCGTCCAATTGCCCGTACACTTTCTGTTTATCTTGCGGGTCGATGTTGGTCCCGAATGTTACACGGAGGTATTCATCGCTCGCAGTCCCGCCTTCAGCTATCTCGAGGTCTTCATAACTTTTTCCGGTCAACGCTGGCAGCACGGCTTTGATCGACGCCGTGCCATGCTGGCCGGGATGATAATACGCGAATGAGCTGAACGGTTCCAGTAAGTCTACGATGCGGCCCTCAATTCCTTTGTACCATTTCGCATATTTCCCGTAAACATCGGAACAGTCTTTCAACATTCCTTTCTCAAACCGAGCGTTGTAGCTCACGATGGAGCCTTTGTCGCCCAATCTACCTTCGAGCTGTTCCAGTATGACCGGTCTCGGGTCTGCAGTCCCATCCGATAAGAACCAGTAGTGCTCCGGAGAACTCTTCGCAGATCGCAGAACATGCAATGAATACTGGAACGGAACTTGCTGATACGGCCTCACAAGGTCAAACATTGGGATGGCAGTCATGAAAGTCTCGAAGTCAAGAAAGTATATTGGATACCCGACTTTTCCGAGAAAGCTTCTAATCTCCTCTTTGTCGATGTGAGGTTCCCGGCTCCTGACCGCATCGACCTGTATCTGCTGCGTTTCCGACAGAGCAAAATCCGACGGAAGCTTTCTTATATCGGTTATTCCCTCATAAATCAGCCCGAATTTTCTCTCCTCTCTCAGCCTGTACAATGTGAGAACGTTGTCCTCCGGCAAATAATCCCAGCATAACCCTATAAGGGCACAATCATAGGGGTCGCTGCAGTAAGCTCCAATCAGGATATCGGGATGCGTTTTTCGTTGGATCGTTTTAAGCATCGTTTCTATGTTCTGCTGGACATTCTTCGAAATGGAATCGATCGCTTTTGTAACGTCCTCCTGAATGAACAGCTTCTCCGGTTCGATGTCACCTTTTCTCACATATTTATTGTTGATGTACATTACGAAGCACTTCCCGACCTTCAGCCCGGCATTCTCATACGTATATTTTTGAAAAGCAATGTCCTCGAGGTTTACATCCTTAACCTCCGTCGAGCTTTTTACTTCTATTATATCCCAGGCATTTTTTCCAACCGGGTTCAATATATCGGCTCGCGCAAAAGCGTGCTGGGCCTGGAGAGCCGCTTCGAAGATGGGTTTCCTCTGGAGCAGCGCCTCCCTGGTTTGTTTTAACATCCCGGGGAAATCGTTATAGCTGGCTTCTATTTCGATACCGCCCGGATAGAGCCGTTTCGCAAATTGACCGACCAGATGCCCCTGGTCGAAAATTGCTTGGGTGTGCTGGTCCGGCGGGGGAATCTTGTCCTTCGCATTGTAATGATACCAGAGAAGTTTATGGCATTGCAATCCGGCAAGGTACTTGGTTTTGGAGAGAGATGGCGTGAATGTTGACATGGTAGTGGCCTTCCTTGTGTAGTGTGACTCAAATGGTTTTAATAAGTCCTTGGATCGTTATGTCATTCACAACCCTCACCCCTACCCCTCTCCCGCAAGCGGGAGAGGGGTAGGGGTGAGGGTAAAAAGTCGAAATGTGGACGAAGCGGAGAATTCCTCTGCTTCGGATTTGAATTTGGCCCGCTGCGTTTAGATGCTGACCTAAAGCATGTCAGCAAGACGGACTACGGGACGGCAAGGCGAAGGAAGGCAAGCGTAGCCAGCCCAGACGTCATCCCGACAAAATGCGGCGCCCCGCCTTGCCTCACACATTGCCGTCCGGCGGCAGGCCGGGCGCCGGAGTGGAATGGCCTGGCGCCTTTCCCCTCGCAACCATGCGCTTCAGGAGAACGATTTCTCTCGGCTCAAAGAACTTCATCGCATACATCATCAGGAGAAAAATCACGACGAGTCCCACCTTCCATCCGGCGTGTATAAGAAATGACGGGGACCACCGTGCAACCGGAATCAGATAATACAACGCAAGCACGAGCATCGCCGCGCCGGCGATCTTTATCAACCGCGCACCTTCATACCGTACCGGGTAAACTCGCTGGACGAGAACATACGTTGCCGCCGCCTGGGCGAGGTAGGCGAGAAACGTCGCCCACGCCGCGCCCGTCATCCCACAGACCGGAATGAGCAGGAAGTTCACAACCACGTTGACGACCGCACCAATGAACGTCGCAATCGGCAGGTATTGCGTTTTTTTCTGGATATACAAACCCGCAGAAAGATTCGTCGCGACGCCGAGGAAGACATAGCCAAAAAGCACTACCGGCACGATGTTCAACCCGCTCCAGTAGCTCGGCCCGATAATGTGTCTCCCGAAAATGCTGACCATGGCGATGTTGTCGATGAAGAACGTGAGCACCAATCCTATCGTCGCCATAAATAAAAGAAGGTAGGTAAGCACCCGCGCGAAAACGTTTTTGGCATCCGATTCCTTCGCCGTCGCGAAGAAGAACGGCCTCCAGGCGTAATCGTACATCGAGACCACCAGCATCATGAAAATGCCGAGCCGGTAGTTCGCCTGGTATACGCCGACGGTGGCATCGTCGGTCAGGGCGCGGAGAATCGGGCGGTCAATCACCTGCATCGCCATCGCTGAAAGGCCGGAAGGAATGTACGGCAATCCGAACATCAGCAGCGCCTTCCAGAGAGATGTATGGAACTTCACGGTGAGGTGCCGGAACACCGTCGGGAGAAGCATCAGGAGCGTGGCTCCTGAAGCCACGAGCCCGCTTACAAACACGCCCATCACACCCATCCGGAACACGAGCAGCAGCACAATGTTCATGCCAACGTTGATCACGATATTGAGGAACTTGATCGTCGCAAAGGTCTTTGCCTTGCGTTCCATCCGGAGCGAGGCAAACGGGATGATCGCCAGCGCGTCCAGGGCCAGAATAGCGGCCGAGTACAGCACAACCGACTCAAACTTCAGCGGAAGGTTCAGGAGACCTCCGATTAGCGGAGCAAGCCCTGATATGACTATTGAAAACAGGACCGATGTTCCGAGCAAGGAAAGGAATGGTGTGCTGAAATTCTCCTTCGCCGAACCGATTTCCAGAGACGAAGAGTACTTGAAGTATGCCGACTCCATCCCGTAGGAGTACAATACATTTATAAACGCAATGATTGAGTAGACGTATGCTACGACGCCGTAATCCCCGGGCGGTAGGATGTTCGTGTAGAAAGGAACGAGGAGAAAATTGAGGAAGCGGCCGAGAATGGTGCTGATACCGTAAATGGCGGTGTCGGTACCGAGCCGTTTGATTTTATCGAACATCTTAGAAGTTTATACGGGAAGCAACATCAGTTCTACGAAGGAAGGATTTCGAGTGAGATGTCAAGGGCTTTCGCAGAATGCGTCAGTTTTCCGACCGAGATAAAATCCACGCCGGTCTCCGCAATGTGACGTACATTCTCGAGTGAAACGTTGCCCGAAACCTCGATCTCGACGTCGTGCCTGGCTGCGGACTTCGAGCTCTGCCGGGCGGCATCCACCAACCGAACCGCCCGCCTGATGTCTTCAATGGAAAAATTGTCCAGCATGATGCGGTGGATTCCCTTGTGTTTGAGCACATCACCGACCTGCTCCAGCGTTGTCGTCTCAACCTCAATGCGAATGGTGGTGCTTTTGTCCTGCAGATACGCGAGGCATCGCTCTATCGCCTGCGAGATACCGCCGGCGGCGGCAATATGATTATCCTTGATGAGAACCATGTCGTCCAATCCGAAGCGATGATTGACACCACCGCCAAGCTTGACGGCAAGTTTATCGAGGATGCGCAAACCGGGCGCCGTCTTTCGCGTGTCAGTGATCCTGGCGCGGGTTCCTTCGACGGCCTGAACAAACTTCCTCGTGAGCGTCGCTATACCGCTCATACGCTGCAAGAAATTCAGCGCGGTGCGCTCGGCCTTTAGGATGCCGGCAAGCGAGCCTTTTACCGAGGCCACGACTGTGCCCGGTGCGACACCAGCTCCCTCGGTTTGCAACGGATGGAACGAAAGCTCCGGCTCCACGACGTAAAACGCCATCGCAGCAACTTCCAGCCCGGCGATAACGCCCGATTCCTTCACAAGTATCTTGGCGTCACCCATCGTTTCGGAAGCAATAATCGCTTCCGTGGTGATATCGCCCATCCCAAGGTCTTCGATGATCGCCTCCTCGACGATCCTGCTCACCTTGTTACTACGAAGAAGCTCGTCGATTATGCTATTTCGTTTCGGGTTCGTCATCGAGCAACATGATCGGAATATCGTCTTTGACCTGATAAACCTTGCCGCACTTTTTGCACGTCAGCGTGCTTTTGGGCGGTTCGTACAGCAGTTCGCCGTGACATTGGGGACAGCAGAGGATATCGAGGAGTTCTTTCGCAAGCATAACGGGATTCCTTTTAACGGGTGGATTCTGATTTAGTTCGATTGAACTGCTCGGTGAGCAGTTCAAGAAACCGGTCGGGCGCGCGTGTGGGCTTGCCGGTGTTGGCCCTGACGAAACTGTGAATCGTGTATCCTTCGGCCAGCTTCTCGCCGGATTGATTGTTTGTCAGTTCATACTCAATACGGATTTTCACTTGCGGCATGTCGTTCAGTATGGTCTTTACGACAACCTCATCATCGTAGCGGACGGCCTTGATATACCTGGCGTGCGCTTCGACCACGGGAAGATAATACCCCATCTGCTCCAGCTCGGAGTACGGCAAGCCGATATCCCGCAGGAGGTCTGCACGTCCTTGTTCGAAATACTCAAAGAACTTGGCATAGTACACCATTTTCATCTGGTCGGTGTCGGCGTACCGCGCGCGGATCTTTGTCTGGGTTATGACCATCGCGATTGTGGATTTGTGCGGCCCACGTGGCCCTGCGCGATTTGTGATTGCGGATTGGGCTCCGAGAGGTAATCAGTGGCGACCATTGATCGCTGAACGAACAATGGCACCATTACCTGTTCCTTTTCGCGGTCCTGGCGGAGGCAGTAAACATCGCCGTGAGTTGATCAGCTTCCTTCACAAGTGGATCGACCTCTTTCAGAGACAAAAGATGTGATTCGGCGATAAGCTCGAGCCAGTACAGCGACTCGTCAGATTCCTCTTCAACAATGGAAACCTTAGAGATAAAATCTGCTCGTGAACGAGCCCGGCAGGCCGCCCGATAGTTGGCCCCCACTGACGTGGCCGATCGTAGCAGTTGTCTGCCAAGAACATCGCCGCTCCTCGTGTGCGGCAGTTTCTCAGTCAATTCCATAACATTAAGTGCGAATTTTTTCGTTCTTATTTTCAATTCGTCGGAATTCATGTTGCCTCCCCCATGAAAAAATATTGGCGCAGCCTATCAAAATCCACAATCCTCAATCCGAAATTCGCATTCCCCAATCCCATATCCGCAATCCCCAATCTACAATCGCTTCACTCTTCCCACTCTCCCATCGCTCCGAATTTTGCTACCCGTTGTTCGAGAAGTTTATCTGTTTTAATCTTTTTCAGTCTCTTCAATTCCTCGACGAGCACTTCCTTCAAGATCTCCCCCGCCTGCTGGGGATTACGATGAGCGCCGCCGAGCGGCTCAGGGACGATGCGGTCGATCACACCCTGTTCGATCAGGTCCGCGGCCGTCAGCTTCAGTGCCTCGGCCGCCTGCTCCTTGTAATCCCAGCTCCGCCAGAGAATGCTGGAGCAGGACTCGGGCGAGATGACCGAATACCAGGTGTTCTCCATCATGAGGACGCGATCGCCAATGCCGATGCCGAGCGCGCCGCCCGATGCACCTTCACCAATTATCGCAACGATGATGGGCACCGGTAGATGCGACATCTCAAAGAGGTTCCTGGCGATGGCTTCCGCCTGACCCCGCTCTTCCGCTTCAATGCCGGGATACGCCCCGGGAGTATCCAGCATGGTGATCACGGGCCTGTTGAATTTTGCCGCCAGCTTCATGAGCCGTAGCGCTTTCCGGTATCCTTCGGGATTGGGCATACCGAAATTCCGATAGAGATTCGATTTGGTATCGCGTCCCTTCTGGTGGCCGATAATCATGACCGGCTCTCCGGCAAGAAACGCGAAGCCGCCGACAATCGCTTTGTCGTCGCGAAAATTCCGGTCGCCGTGCAATTCAACAAAATCCGTTGTCATCATCGGGATGTAATCGAGCGTGTACGGCCGGTCGGGGTGCCGTGCGAGCTGTACTTTCTGCCAGCGGGTAAGTTTTGAAAAGACGTTCTGGCGCAGTTGATGCGCTTTTTCCTCGAGATGCTTGATTTCTTCCGCAATGTCGAGACTCCCAGAGTACTTCCGCATCTCTTCGATCTTCTGTTCAAGCTCTACGATCGGTTTCTCAAAATCCAGTACTGCTTTCGGCAATGCAATTCCTAACGTTTGGTCATGAGATGAATTGATTTCACGAGTATTTGTACATCCAGCCACAGCGACTGGTTCTTTGCGTAATACAAATTATACCTTTCCACTTCCTCGGAGGTTAGCTCATCGCTCTCATGAATTTGAGCAAGCCCGGTGAGGCCGGCTTTTCCCAGATACCGCTGCGGTGTAACGGATCCGTTGCGCGAGTCCGGCTGGATAATGCTTGGCGGTCCCACAAGACTCATCTCGCCCCGCAGTACGTGGGGAAGCGGCAACACTTTGTTTCCAAACCCATCCATCGTTTTCCCCAATCGTCGCCTTACTATCACAACAGGATACACAGAGACCAGCAGAAGAAGTGAGCAGACCACGTCAAAGAGACGTTTGACCAACCGATTCCCCGGCTTGTGAATATTGTACTCAATATCGACAAGCGGGATGTCATTCAGTTCATCGATGTGCGTTTTGCCGATGATCACGTCGAGACTGCTCGGCACGAGGCGAAAGTTCACTGATCGACTTTTAGTCCGCTCGATAATCGAAAGAATATCCGCATACGGCAGGGTATTCGTCGAAAAAATGATTTCAGACACCCTCTGCTCCTGGATGACCCTCCTAATATTGTCAATACTGCCGAGAATTTCAACTCCGGCCACCTTTTCCCCGACCCGCTTATGTGTGAGGTCAATGAACCCGACCACGTTGTAGCCGTCGTCAACACGCGCCCGGAGTTTACGGAGAACTTCCTGGCCCGATGCATCGGTGCCGACAATAAGCGTAGGGCGTCCGAACAAACTGTGATGACTCGTATGCGTTCGCATCTTGACCAACAATCTCCAGCCCGGCAGCAGGAACAGGGCGGTGCAGCCGGAGGTCAGCACAATCAACCGGCTGAAGGCATACTGATTGAAGAAAAATGTGAGCGCCGATAGAATAATGTATGCTATAACCACAGAGCCAGCCGCGCGGGAAATCGAGAGCTTGCGTGTCGTATACACACCGAGGGCATACAGGGACGCCAGCATGATGAGTCCCGGAACCGTCGTGATGACCGGATAAGCGTACGCCGGAAAGCGGAGGAACTCTCCGAATCTCAGCCATGCGGCGAAGAACAACGAGACGATGACGAGCAGAAAGTCCAATCCTGCGGAACGGAGCGGCTTAGCAATCCTGGCGAAAAACGCGATCCATTCGCGCACCGCTATCCCCGTACGAAGAATTGCATCGGTGACCACTCTCTGCGTAACGTGCTTGCGAACGAAGATGCGCATCGCTTCGTAGAAGAGCGCCACGTCATCGATATCGCTGCGCCGGACGCTCTCTCCTTTATAGTGGATGATCTGGGTTGAATGCACATAGTATATCTTCCATCCGCTTTTTTTCACGCGATAACACAGGTCGAGATCCTCGCCGTACATGAAAAACTCCTCATCAAATCCTCCGGCGCTTTCGAATACATTGCGCCGTACAAACAAGAACGACCCGCTGACCGCATCGACTTCATACGATTCATCCGGATTAAGATAGGAAAGGTTGTATTTTGCGAACATGGGGGAATGCGGAAAGAGCGTTCCGAGGCCGACCATCTTCGTCAGCGCCACCCACGGCGTGGGATAACTCCGGCGACAGGCAAGCTGCAAGGTCCCATCAGGATTGAGGATTTTGCATCCCCCAAGTCCGACCTCCGGGTGCTGCTCGAAGAAGCTGAGCATCACGGCAATTGTGTCTTCCTGCACGATCGTATCGGGATTAAGGAACAACAAATACTCTCCTGAGGACCCCCGCACCGCACGATTATTGGCTCCGGCGAATCCAATATTGCGTTCGAGGGCGATGAGCTTCACGAGCGGGAATTTCTCGCGCACCATCTCTACGCTTCCGTCGTCGGAAGCATTGTCAACAACGATAATCTCTCCTGAAAGCCCGTCCAGCGCTTTGGTGACCGAGGTCAGCGCATTTTCAAGCAGCCGGCGAACATTGTAGTTGACGATGATGACCGAAATCTGCATCGTAGTTACGCAAGCGTTCCGAGCATACTTTGCAACTTCAGTTTCCACACCATGAAGGCGGCTTCGTACACTATCTTCCGGGACATTTTGGAAACGCCAATTTGTCTGTCAACGAATGTGATCGGGTGCTCATAGACGCGAAATCCTTTTCTCCATACTTTAAAGTTCATTTCGATTTGAAAGGCATAGCCATTCGACTTGACTTTTGCAAGGTCGATCGCTTCGAGCACCTCGCGCCTGAAACATTTGAAACCCGATGTAGCGTCCTTCACCGGCATCCGCGTTATCACACGCGTGTAGACATTCGCGGCGTAGCTCAACAAGAGCCGGCGCATAGGCCAGTTCACGACACGCACACCTTTGATATATCGCGAACCGATAACTAGGTCACAGGTATCCATTTTGCTTAGGAATTGGGGAATTTCCTCCGGGTTGTGGGAAAAATCGGCATCCATTTCGAACACGAGGTCATAGTGGTTTGCAATGGCGAACTTGAAACCCTCGACGTACGCAGTTCCGAGTCCCATTTTTCTCGGCCGCTGGATCAGGTGAATCCGCGGATTTGCGGCCTGGAGCTTTTGAACGATCGCTCCTGTTCCGTCGGGAGAATTGTCATCAACGAGGAGCATGTCGATTCCCGGCCCCTGGGCGAGAACGCTGCTCGTGAACCTATCGATATTGTCTGCTTCGTTGTAAGTCGGGGTGACGACTAGAATTCTTGACATTCAATACCCATTCAGCATTGTGCAGTTTGATGAGTTAGACATTGGAAACGTTTAGCGACCTTTGCCGGACAAAACAACGGCAATCGTGTTCAAAAGGATTTTAAAATCCATTCTCAGGGACATATTCTCGATGTAGAATAAATCATATTGAATTTTCTTCCTCACGTCATCGATACTTTCATCGTACCTATGTTTGACCTGCGCCCAGCCGGTGATACCCGGACGGACTTTCAATCTTCGTGTGTAGAGTGGAATTTCTCTTGAAAATTGATCAACAAAATATGCGCGTTCCGGTCTTGGTCCGACGAGGCTCATATCCCCATCCAGGACGTTGATTAGTTGTGGGATCTCGTCAAGCCGCAATCGTCGGATGATTCTTCCCAATCCGGTGACGCGCGGGTCCTGTTCCTCGGCCCAGACGGGGCCGGAGTGCTTTTCGGCCTCGTCCTGCATCGAGCGGAACTTTATAATCTTAAAGAGTTTTCCATCTTTTCCAACTCGCTCCTGGAAATAAAACGCGGGTCCCTTTGATTCAATCTTGATAGCAAGCGCGACAAGGATCCATAGCGGTGCCCCGAAGAAGAGGACTGCGAAGGAAAAAGCAATGTCGATCGTTCGTTTGACTGCGCGCTCCCACGGCTGCATGATCTCCGGCATGATCTCAATGAGGGGAAAACCGTAGATCTGGTTTGTCCGCGCCTGTCCGCTGATGATGTCATAGAGGTCGGGCATGATCTTGAGGCTTACATCATGCGCGTTACAGGCGGCGATGACGTCGAGAAGTCGCGTGTGTTCGGAAGAATCGAGCGCGATAAGCACGTCCTGGACATTGTGATCGTCAATGACGCGCGGCAGTTCGCTAATGGAGCCCAATACCGGTACTCCCTCATGCGAATCTTTCATCTGGCGGGTTGAGATGAAACCGGAGACCTTGTATCCCAGTGCCGGATACCTATGGACGAGATTGTGCAGTTCCCACGCTTTTTCCCCCCACCCGACTATAATTGCGTGACGCAGCCCGATCCCCGCTTCGAGCATTCTCCGGCGAAGCGTATGTTGCAGCAGCCGTCCACCGCCGACGCAGCAGAGCATAAGAGCCCAGTATATGGCAATGAGCAATCGCGATTGCAGGGGTGAGCCGGCGCCGCGGTCGTCGATGAAGATGGAGAAAAAGAGTACCAGGACGCCAAGAGTTGTCGCTTTCAGAACGACCACGAACTCGTCGAGTCGGGATTGTGTGTACCACGAGCGGTGTAGTCCCGAGAAAAAGTATACAAGCAGCCAGTACCCGAAGAGCGATAGCATGGGAAGCCAGAATTGGGGCTCCATCGCCATTGAGAACCATCCGCTGCGGACTCTGAGCCAGTAGTAGAGAGACCAAGCGAGGTTGATGGTCAAAAAGTCTATCGCAAGGATTAAAGAATGTTCTCTTTTAGTGGACATTAATTATATGAAATTTTCCCGCGATACTTGAAAAATAAATAGAAAACCCCTTTGAGATGCAACCATGTCAACTTACTAAAGACGTTTTTCCTTGTCATTCGTTGTTCATAGTGAACAATACTGGTTGAAGGAAAATAGTAAACCTTCCAACCATTTTTGTACATTCTCAAACAATAATCGATGTCCTCGGGACCATAGAAGATTTTTTCATCAAGAAGTCCCACCTGATCCATCGCTTCGCGCCGAATGAATTGACATGCACCAATGACATAATCTACTGTGCGGATATCCTTTCGATCCCATTCGATCATTTCATGATTCCGCAAAGTCTTGCTGTTTCGGATCATCGGTAAAAAATCCAGTCGACGGGTCAGCAACGCAACGGGGGTTGGATAGCGACGTGCACTCGGCTGTACCTTGCCGTCAAGAGAGATCAATTTACAACCGCAAATGCCCGCATCGGGAACCTTATCCATAAACTCGATCATTTGCTTCAACGAATTTTCCATGAGAACCATATCCGCATCAAGTGTAACTATATACCTTCCACTCGTTTGTCTAAGAGCTTGATTCCGGGCCGGCGCGACACCCTTGTTCTCTGAATTCGCGATCAGTCGTACTTCTGGAAACTCTTTCCTGATCATCTCCACGGTTCCATCTTGGGAGTAGTTATCGATAACAATGATTTCAAATGTTATTCCACGGGTGTGTAGCTTAATAGAACTTAATAACGCACGAAGCCAATCTTTCATTCTCCACGTAATGATAACGACGGATACATCGAGCATGGTTCGTTTATCTCACTTATTCATAGAGAACAATACGTATCCGGGGGCACAATCCTTCCCTGCAAGAGGGAACGGCAACCGCTGTGCGACTACGATAGAATCTAACCGATTCAGGCAAAGAGGGGCTTGGTCCCCACGGCACAATATCTTTAGCAGAATTAAGTTTTCTTCTTAATTCTTCAAAACCATGTCCCAGTCGGCCGGCTAAGATAAGCTTCATGCGTGGCATTTCAGTTATTACCCTTTGCACTCAATCCGTGATAAAGTCCTTTAAGCCATGCCAGAACAGAATCCCATCCGCTACCGCCTATGATGATTTGCCAGAACCTGAATGCAGTGTAGATGGTAAGCTGAAGACTAACCCCGTACCACAGTTCGAGCCCGGAAAATCTCTTCCGAAGCATAATTATGGTGCTCTTCGCCAAATGGTACAGCACGAATGGAGAAGTCCTATTGATTGCAATATCGTCAATTTTGTGTAACACTTTCGCAGTCGGCACGAAGTACATGCTCATCCCTTCATCCCTGATTCTCAAGCTGTAATCAACATCCTCACCATAGAAAAAATACGACGTATCGAAAAGTCCAACGCGCTCAAACGTGCATCGGCGAACGAGAAGGGCACAACCCGTGAGGAAGCTGACGCGACTGGGGAACTGGTCAATATCGCGAAGCCTTTTCCCCTTTTCGGGAACAATGACACCCATCTTCAATTTACTGAAAAAACCAGCTCCTTGCCACAGTTTCTCCGGATTCGAGTAGTACATGATTGCCGGACCTGCAGCAGCAGCCAGAGGATCGAGGTCAATTACTTCGAAAAGGTGTTGGATGCAATCCTCTCCAACAATGGTATCGTTGTTGATAAGAAATATCAAGTCTGCTCCCTTGTTGAGCGCAAGTTGTATCCCAATGTTCGCCCCTTCAGCGAATCCATAATTTTTCTCGTTACAAATCACGATAATCTGGTCGTCGTCTCTGTAATTATTCTCGAGTTTCTTGCCGGAAGCGTCGGGGGAAGCTTGGTCGAGCACTAGTATATACCTCAGGGGCAGTGAGCTCCTCTTCAATGACGCGATGCACTCAACAGTGTCGTCAAAACGATTCCAGTTCAAGAGGATAGCGTGTACCGAAGGACAGGTCTTCATTGAGATTTCTTGGCTCGTATGCGGGTATCCAACTGACGGACACTCTGTTCGAGCAGCTTTACCTGTTGATAATATTGTCTCGGCTCAGGAACATGTTGCAATTCATCGTTTGAGGCGATAAACGAAAGCAGGGTAACATGATGACGCTTTGATAGCTGCTTGATGAGATTAAGAATCTTCAGTTTATCCCCCCGATATGGAGGATAAGGAAAACGAGATGTGAGAAAAAGGAGGTTCATCGCGCCCGCGTCATTTTTCCAGGAGAATGAGAACTTGCCAAGAAAATCTTCTTGAAAAAGGAATCACCGCAAAAAGTTTATGATCGACCCTGGCCAGCATCTCCGATACGGCATGCAATGTTTTTATCTTATGAAATGGCAACCAGGCAAGAGCCAGGAGATCGTAAAATTCAAATGTGTGGTGAGGGAATGCCGTGCTGATCGTTTCTAGATCGGACATTCTCAAAGGGTGTTCGTCACGCGATCGCAAGGACGGTGTCAGTTTTCTGAAAATATTTATTACCGGATTATGTCCAAGCGGCTCAATAAAGACCGCTTTCCCATTCGATGTGAGCACCCTTCGAATTTCCAAAAGGGCTCGTTCCAGATTTAAATGATGTAAGATGCCTGTACCGCAAATGACGTCGAATGATTCATCCGGTAGTTCCAGGAATTCTGCATTCATAACCCGAAAGTCAATCATTATGTTTTCGGCCTGCGCTTGCCTTCGGGCTTCGAGGATTGCATACTCTGAAATATCAATGCCCGTTACTGTGCTACCTCGAGATGCCAAGAAAAAGCCATAGGACCCCAGCCCACAGCCATATTCAAGAATCTTTTTGCCAATACAATACTTTAGCAGGAGATTTTCATATCTCTTCCGCACGGGACTCGAACGGTCATATAAAACGGCAAGGGGTTTGCGTGAGTGAGATTCATACGTTCTATTATGAAAATCTTTTTCCCTTGTGATTCGTTCGTCCGGTAACACCACACGATGTTCCTTCCGCGATTGTGTATCTTTCACAACACCTTGCTTTCTGTTTTGAAAATAATCATTACGTGAATAATGTCAATTAAAAACCTTAAGTATGAATTCTCATCATAGAAGAGGACGATGTGAATCCACAGGGTTCCTATTGATGTAATTGTTGTTTAAGAAGATCTAACTATTCAATTTCTTTTCTTTGAGAGTAGTCCGTGAAGAAAGCCTTTCCAAAGAGCTCTCAGTTTTTCGTTCAATCCCGGCTCAGGCTTACCTCGCAAACCGTGGTGCACGATGAGCATGCGAGATTTTGCCAGTGAGTTCACAAGGCTATAGAGGAAAACATAAAACCGAAACCACAAGCTCTCGTTCTTGAATACCCAAAAACGATTACGTGTTGTGTAATACAAATATGTCGGTGTATAGTCCGATCATCCGCTCCCTCCTCCGCTCTTATGATATATAACCCCGGAAGGAGTATAGATCATCGGATAGAGTGTTCCCACGCGAAGGGAGAATTCCAAGTCTTCGCCATACATGAAGAACTGTTCATCAAACGACCCGACAGTTTCAAAGACATTCCGGCGCACGAGCAAGATGCATCCCGACACGCATTCGACCCCGCACACAACTGAAGTAAGCGCGGGAGAGAGTGGTTTCCCGGAACATCTCCAGCTGCTGAGTGTTCCGCCCGTGCAATACACTCGCCGGGGATCGGACTGAAGCAAAGCCTTGCATGTTACTACTCCGGGGGATCTCTCCCCCAGTGCTTCATCAATCATGGGTTGAAGAAACCCCGGGTCAACTACCACATCGTTGTTCAAAATGAGAATAAGGTCTGCCCCGTGCTTCAGAGCGTATTGTATTCCCTCATTGTTCCCTGCGGCATAGCCACCATTTACGTCCCGCCTCAGGAGAAGGACATCAGGAAAGAGTCGGGCAATTTCACCTGGGCTTCCGTCAGTGGATCCGTTGTCGACGACAATCACCCGGTAGTTAGGGTAAGAAACTTGCCGCAGGGAAGTAAGGCAAGCAATCGTGTCCTCAAGCCCATTCCAATTGAGAACGATGGCCGCAACGAGAGGATAACCCTTACCCAGCTGCTTGCTTTGAAAGCTTTCTATGCTTCCTTGTGGTTCGCTGTTCACGACGGTCGCTTTATACATATGCCTCATATCTTTCGCCGCGTCGGTCAGGCAGCAACACGTAGTGCGCAAGAACCAGCAGGCATACATTAGAAAACGTTACCAGCATGCCAAGCGCATGGATAAAAAACGATATTACCAGTACGTACACGGCGAATGAGTACATCGTCACGTTTGCAATTGTCGGGCGACGACGCATGTAATGGTAAAGGTAACCAATGCCAATGCCAAGACAAAGAGGAACGAGAGCAACACCTAGTACTCCAAAGTCCTGATAGTACGGCATCAAAAACGAAAATGTGTTGTAACCACTGATGAGGAATGGCCGTTCTACGAATCCCAATTCCTTTGCCATAGGATGCTTGAGCCCTGAGAATGCCATGAGAAAGTCAAAAGTAAAGTACCCGTAGGAATACGTGGTCCACAAATCTACAGAGCGCGTAAAATTCTCAAGATTCATCGTGATATACATGTATGGCTCGGCAAAAAGGGCATACGCCTTCGGGAATTTCATCCTCGAAAAGCCATAGATATAATTCTCTACGTAACCTACAAGTCTTATAGACTGAAGGGTTTGAAGAAAGCCGAGCAGGATTCCACACAACATTGCAATATGCCTGAACCTGATTTTCCCTGTCCCATAATAGATGAAGACTAGCGCGGGAACCGCCCACATCACATATCCGAATCGCTGCAACAGCAACGCAAATGAGAAGAACACAATGAGGCAAACAATGGCAACAAGTGATTTCCGAAAACCGGAACTTTTCTTCCAACAAAGGATGAGATACTGGACACCCAGCAAGAGTATCGTTGGCGTGGTCGTCACGAATAAGTGAATCCCGAAAACGCCAAAGTCTACCCTCGCCCGGTCAGGTCTCGCTGCGAAGGCTGGAAAGCCGCCAGCTACCATCGTCTCAATAACGAGGCCAACCAAGTAGAGCAACGACAGTACAATAATCGTCCAAAAGAAATTTCGCTCGCTAAGCTGTTCGTGGCCAAGTCGTCTCGGCATCTCTGAAAACGCAAGCATTGGTCGATTCATGAAAGCGACAGCCACAACGAAGAAGCCCAACATCATGGATGAAACGCCGGTGAGAAGAACAAACCATGAGTAGAGGGACCAATCATGCTGCAAGTAACTGAACTTGAGGTCGGCAAGGCCAATTGCCAAAGACCAGGTGATACCAAACACGCGGTATGGAGCAAAAACATCCACACGCCGGAAGAAGGCTGTGGCGATAAGCAAGAAACACACGCTGAAGCTTATGATCGAAGCCAGGCTCAACTATACTCCCTGGGTTGTTCTTGAACCTCGCCCCGCCATACTCCGATCATTTGTGGAGATTTGAATCCGGGTGTCGGGGAATGCGGTCATGCCTCTGCCTTCTCCGAAATTTCCTTTGAAATAGTCCACAAGACCCGCCTTCGCCGCGAGATAGAAGTCATGTCGCAATAGACTCCACACCGCAAGCTTAATTGCGATCACAGCAAGAAAGTATACCGTCGCAATTGTTCCGGCCAAACCACCAAAACCTTGGCGGGTGAGCAACATCCGATTACGTACACAGTAGTATAACTTAAATGTGCTGTCATGCTCTCCCTGTACCTTATGATAGATGACAGAAGAGGGTACGTAGAGTTGCTTGTATCCTTGCTTATGCAAGCGTACAGCAAACTCAATATCCTCAAGGTAGACAAAATAGCGCTCGTCGAGCGGGCCGATTCTATCCAGCAATCGGTAGCGAAAGAGAATCATGCAAACAGTAATATATGACACGCGTTTGGGGCCACCCTCGTCTTCCCGACAGAAAGTTCTTCCAGCACGCTCGTGCAGCGCCAGTCCACGTAAAGGAACGAGCCTTCCTCCACCAAACCAAATGACATCTGGGTGTTCGAACTCCAGAATCGTTCCGCATGCCACAGCGACATCTGTATCATTTTCCATGGCTTCTACGAGAGGTGTAAGAAATCCACGTTCGACAACGGTATCATTATCAAGCATCAGCAGATAATCCGGGTTTTTGTTTTGTACCCAACGGATCACCTGATTTCTGGCGCCTACGGCACCAAGATTCTTTCTGCTTTCAAGAATGGTTAATGAGGGAAAGACATCCCGAATGCGTTGGACGGAATCGTCTTCCGACCCATTGTCAAACAAGACTAGTTCTTTGTTGGGATAGCTGCAATTGAGTAGACTGCTAAGACATTCAATTGTGTCTGCCGGTCGGTTATAGTTGACAAGACCGATCAGTACTGCAGGTGCTCCTCTCTGGGTCATCTGCGGTTCCTGATTTCGTAGCGGGCTGACTTGATCACTCATCTTCAAGAAGTTCTCAGACGCAAGAATGAAGACACAACGGCAAGTTCATTTCTCGAAAATCCAGCGTAGGCTAATCCCGCTGTTAACAGAAGAATGAGAGGAAATACTACCGCCAATGAAGCGAAGCTGAACATCCAGAAAATTCCACCAACGATCGTGAACCCGGCAAAGATCAGTAACTGACCGGGATCAACAAGGGGCAACCAACGGTGCACCTGGACAGACACAAGTCCAATGTAGACCAGTGCAATAAAGGCGTTCGTGCCGAGAGAAACCCATGCGGCGCCTACGATCCCAAACCGAGGAATCACGAGCAGGTTCGCAAGGGCATTTGCAACGGTCGCAAGTATGACCACCATTGTTCGGAATCGTTGCTTCCTTGCGGTTGTCAACATCATACCATACGTTTCCATGCCGAAGCGAATGAGCAAGATTACTCCAAAGATGCGCATGACCGGCACCGACTCCACAAACTTTCCTTTGCCATAAACAATCCCGAGAATCTCCTCCGGAGAAAGGAGGAAGAGGAGTCCAAAGAATCCTCCGAAGAGGTGAAGGCTTTTGCACACAACCTTGCCGATTCTCATCCACCGAATTTCGTCCGTCTCAAATGCCTGGGCAAGCACCGGTATCACAGCAGTAATTGCAACCTCGTTCAACACCAGCACGAGTGCGGCAAGTTTCATCACTGCCTGATATTGCCCGACAGCATTTTGTCCGCTGAGATACGCCAGCAGGATTGTATCAAGTTGGAAACACAGCGTGCTGAAGAGCATGTGCAATCCGAACGAGAATCCGCTCCCAAGGATCACTTTGGCCTCTTTGGTTTCTGGTAGATGAGTGGCCCAGCCGAGGCCAGGAAATCGTTCGCGCGCACGTTGCCAAAGGGAAATGAAACCGTAGGCCTTACTGGCGACAAAAGCGCAGGCAACAACCATGAGGGGAAGGCCAAGTAAAGCGATCATGACGAGGAACACTAGTAGGAGAAGGTTCTGTGTGAAAGCCACGCGGGCTTCGGGTAATACATCCTGGTTCCCACGAAAAATCGCGGCAACAAATGTCATGAGTGTATTCACTGGCACTGCCAGCGCCAGCACGACCATCAACATTTTCACGCTTTGATCCGATTGCCCGATCAATGCGAGAGCAAGCATGAGTGAAACAGCAAAACCGGAGAATACAATCTTCATCGGCAAGACCTTGCGGACAAGTTCCACCGTGAGGCGTGCTTCGCGCCCTATCTCTGTCGCAAGATAGAAATCATAGCCAAAATCGGCAATCAACAGCATGATGGAGAAATATACGTGCGCGAGAGAGAACTGGCTGAAGGCCGCCTGCCCGTAAAACCTCGCAATCCCCACAAACAACGCCATGTTGGCGATTAAACGAAAGCTGAATGCGAGAAACGAGTACATCGAGTTGCGTCGGACAACCGGAACAATGCTCATGCAACGTCTCCCATTACCCGCCTCGTGCTTTTCGCCTGAAGCGCAAGCCAAACCAGTCTGACCGCACGATGCGCACAAGGCCGTCAAACCGTTCGGGATTGGTTGCTTTTATCCGGGCAATTCCTTCAGCACAAAAAATCATAAACATCGATACGACGGAGGATACGACAAAGGCTAGTAGTGTGTACAGTGCAACCCTGGGCCTGGCTTTACGCTCAGGAACGAGTGCGCGATCGAGGACGATAACCGACGGCGTATTGCGCTTTTCTTCCACTTTTGCCTGTTCATACAACGGTACCAGGAATTCAACAATTTTTTGCTGAATCGCAACATCACGATAGCGGCGAAATGACTCGACGGCAGTTTGTGGAAACGATGCGATCTTCTTGTTTATCTCACTCAACTCAATCCTCAGTTGCTGTAGTGTTGAGTTATCTTTTGTCACCGTCCGCTCCAAGACTGCCGCCTCAATTTCTTTCTTTGCTTTCATGCCGTACAATTCAGCTATTGCTGAAACGCTCGATGTGCCCTGTTCCGGTGTAATCATAACCCCGCTCTTCTCCTGATACTCGCGAAGAGCCTCCTCGGCATTATGTAAATCCACCAGGTTCTTGTTGTACCGCTGCTCAATGAATTCTCTGTTTGCTCTTGCATTCTGTACTTGAAGCTCTGCGTTGATTTCATTTAAGACATCAACAAAATAGTTTGCCATCGCGGCAGCACGGTCTGGGTCTTTATCGTAAACTGAAATCCACAGATTCCCCTCGTCTGCGACTTCGACTTCTGTATTGGAAAGAAGCTCTTTGACCGTTTTCTCGTGAGGATAAGTCGTTATACCGTACAGTTTTGTAAGGTCGAATTTGTCAATTACTTTGGTGAGCGCATTATCACTTTTCAGAATAGCGATATATCGGTCTGACTCCGATGATCTCGTAAGAGAAGCAAGTTTGCCGCCCGGGCTGAATGTTTTCATAAGCGAGGAAATTCCTTCCAACCCGGAAAATAGATCCGTCTGTTCGGCAGGAAAAACCGATGCAGTAGCCTTGTACCATTTGGGCAGGGTCAGTGTGATGATCGCCGTGAGAACGGTCGCGCTGAGCACAAACCAGGCAATGAACCGTCGCCATTTTGTTACAACGCCAATGAAATCAAGCACCGTTTCTCCGAGGGATTTTGCGGTTATGTCGGCACCGCTGGCGACAGAAATTGGTTCCCCTTCACTCCGTATTTCGACCTCTTCGCGTTTTGTCATATTCCTAATAGTATTCTAAGTGCATAGTTAGCGGAGGAATTTCTGATACATTCTATATGTTACCTTCTCAAAGTGGCAATCAGAATTGCCAAACCTGTGATTGCTCCGATGAAAGACGTAACGTCGCGAGCGATCGCCGTGTAATACGGAAACGGCCGGTATGGCTCCCGGGGAACCCAAACGTAATCGCCCCCCTCTATTGTTGTTTGGCCGGGGTCCAACCATTGCTTGGTTTTTGACTTAATAATCTTGATGTCACCGGAACGCGCCTCGTCGGCAAACCCACCGGCTTTACGAATGTAGTACACCGGATCCTGACCGGGAACGAACGGAACGTGCCCCGGCAAGACAACTTCACCAAACACGTACACTGTTTTTTCCGTTGACGGAACATAGATCTCATCTTCGGATTGAAGCAGTACGTCCTGCGTCGAATCGTGGTTGGAGAACAGCCTCTCAAAATCGACGTTGACAACCTCTTTGTACAGCCGCAGATTCGTCTCCAGATGGTAGTAAGCGCTGTCCTCCGGCGAGACACTTCCCCGCGAGCTCATCAACCGCTCGATCTCGATATCCTGGGGGGATATGGAGCGACGGCTCAGCACTGCGTATCGCAAGGCGGCGTACTCTGTAAATCCGCCGGCATGACGAACAATCTCGCTTAAACGTGTTCTGTTTTTCGTCACGGGGTAGGTTCCGGGATACACCACCTCGCCACTAATTCTCACTCTGTAGTCTCTTCGAAAATCCGGCTTTGCCTTTACGACAACGCGGTCACCGGGGTCAAGGGCTACGTTCGGCCTTTTCCCAGCAACAATATCCTGGACGTTTACGATGGTCGTGAAAAGAACCTCGGCAGTTGAATCAAGCTTGGAGAGCTCAACACTGTCGGCTATTGCATGGACCGTCATCCCATAGGCAATTTTAATCGCGTCGGTGATACTGTCACCCTCGACATATTCATAACGATCGGGAGAATTTACTTCGCCGTAGACACCGATGACATTCTTTTCAAAGTTCGTCGTTGGCACGAAGATGACGTCCCCTTCCCGGAGGTACGGATTGAGACTATCTACTTTCGTTGCATAGAATTTCACAAGGTCAATGTGGTATACCGACCCATCCCTTCGCTTGAGCGTGATGTTACGCCTCGACATCGTTTTCTCCAGCGCAAGCAATTTATCACGGAACACTACATCTGATTTGTTAGCTTCTTGAATCGCCGTGTTCGTCCGGTCGGTGGCCCTGACGACGAACGACCCCGGGGAGACCACATTCCCCGTCACCAAAACAACAATCTGCCGCGGCGCGGTGAGAGTGATGCTCGCCTCGGCTGAAATATACTTCTTCCGGATCTCGGCTAATACTTTCTTCTTCGCTTCCGATAATTTCAAGTCGGAAACCTTCACCTCACCGACCGTTGGAACGATCAATGTTCCCTCGGGCGTAACGGTCAAATTGAAATTCAATGGCGGGCTCGTCCAGATATTGACGGCAATTCCATCGGAGGGACCTACAAAATACAGATCCGGGTCAATTGTCGACTCGAGCGGGATGCCGCCGAGTTGAACCACGCTTGTTGGAATCTTTCCCTCAGCCGCAGTTCCTGTCTCGCCGAAGTTCTTGACCTGGCCGACCATTGCAGACGTTGAGAGTGCCACCGCAAGCAATACAACGAAGTGATAATACGCAAAAACCCTATCTTCGCTCATACATGTTCCGATAATATTCTTGATATTCGCCGCTGACGATACGCCGCCACCACGCTTCGCGAGCGACGTACCAATCGACGGTCTCGCTGAGGCCTTGCTCAAATGTTACGCATGGTTTCCAATCCAACTCGCGAATAATCTTCGATGCATCGATTGCATACCGCCGGTCATGGCCAAGGCGATCCTTCACAAAAACAATAAGGGAGTCCGGCTTTCCCAGCTTCTTCAGGAGCAGTTTCACAATATCTATATTGCGCCACTCGTTGTTCCCGCCGATATTATATATTTCACCGATGTTTCCCCGGTGAAGGACGGCATCTATTGCCTTGCAATGATCCATCACGTACAACCAATCACGAACATTGAGTCCGTCGCCATACACCGGCAGCGATTTGCCGTCCAGCGCGTTGGCAATCATGAGCGGAATCAGTTTTTCCGGGAATTGATACGGGCCGTAATTGTTCGAACAGCGGGTAATGACCACGGGAAGGGCGAACGTGTGATGATATGCCAGAACTAACAGGTCGGCGGAAGCCTTCGACGCGGAGTAGGGACTGTTCGGATGTAACGGCGTCGTTTCTGTAAACCGTCCGGAGGCCCCGAGCGAACCGTATACCTCATCCGTCGAAATCTGGACAAACCGCTGAACCTTGCAGTCTTTGGCCACCTCCAGCAGAACATTCGTGCCGGCAACATTCGTCTCTATAAATATTGTAGGTCCCGTGATACTCCGGTCTACATGAGATTCCGCCGCAAAATTAATGATTGCCTCAATCCCGTGATCCCGAACCACCGTCTCGACAGCCCGACGGTCGCAAATGTCAGCTTTGATGAAGCGGTAGTGGGGATGATTCTCAACATCCGTCAAATTCTCCAGATTACCGGCGTAGGTAAGTTTGTCCAGATTCACGATCGTGTAATCCGGATGAGCTTTCAGCATGAAATGCACGAAGTTGCTGCCGATAAATCCGCAACCACCCGTAACGAGAATTTTCATGCGTTTTTAATCAATCCAAGTGACATATTTCGGCCAAGACCGGAAATTTTTCTCGATTAATCTACGAAAATGAGGCTCTAAAGTCAATCAGTGAAAAGATGTGCCTGAAAAGGCAATTGTTTGAAAAAGGTAAAGCGAAACTTTAAGTCGCTGGGGTACTACGTTAATTGTAGCAATTTAGAGGAGTAATGTCCCTGATGAATAATGATGACTTCACTGATAGCACAGGAAATCTACAAAACTTTCTGGTAAGAATCAAAATTCGGAAGTGCCACTGATCGAAGTGAAGCGGCTACACGTGAGCCCCTTGGCTCCTTTCCCTTTGAGAAGGTGGAATCGAGGAGGGGTTGGAAGACAACCCACGGCTTCAGCCGTGGGACAAACCACAGTAAAACCCAACAGTAAAAAACCGTTTCAACGGTTTATCGTCCCGCACCGCTGTGCTGGCCGCCAACCCATCGTGGTGTTTTAAACCGCTGAAGCGGTTCCTGGTTTGCTTTTTTTGTTTTTCATATCCCACGACTGAAGTCGTGGGCAAACGCACTGATTTCACTCCAGCGAGACCTGCTGATGAAACGGTCAGCACGATGAAGAGCAACACCACCCTGTTTTGCACGCGACATGTCATCTCCGGTTTGCTCAACGGGGGGATCGACGCCATTCGGCACGGCAATCAAAGACGAGAATGATGCACTACCCAAAATTCAGATTGTCTGGAGAGCATCGGCGGGGATCCATCCGATTTTGCCGTCGGCAAGTCGGATTTTCCGCCAGTTCGAAACGTTGTCCATCAAGTCAACCTTCACCCCTTCGTGCAAAACGAACAGATCCGTGCTTTGAACATCGGGAGCGCTCTTTACCGGTACTGTTTGGGAGAAAACGATGGCTTGCTGATCGCTTTGCTCAATGTGCGAACGCTGCATCATGCCCACAAACGAAAAGAGAGCGGCAATCAGGCAAACAACGGCGAGGGGAAACATAGTCCGCCGCACTATAAGAGAGCGGGAAATCATGAACACCGCACCGCCGATGACCGTACACCAGAGCATGGCGATACCGAGCATGCCCCAGCTTTCGGAAGACATCAGATTCATAAGGCCATGCCACCATTCCACAAAGAAGAGGGATGGAATCGCCTCAATCTTATCGACGACACGGAGATTGCACAGGCGAAGGTTATAGGAGATGTCCTCATCCCGCGGAGCGAGGCGTTTCGCGCGCTCATAGTTCAGAATCGACGCGGAAATATTATGTAGTTTGAAGTAGGCGTTGCCAAGATTGTAATAGAGTGACGCGCTTTCGTATCCATTCTTCACGATCTGTTCATACATCACCGCCGCTTTCTGAAAATCACCGCCGCGGTATAATTGATTCGCCTGCTCGAGTTGTAGCCCGGCTTCATCGGCAAAAGAAACCTGCACAAGCAGTACGACGAGGAAGAGAAGAACGCGCGTTCTCATTTTATTTGTTCCTCGATGGTCGCGATAAGAACGACGGACTCATTGTACACGCTATCCATCTGCGTTGAATCGGAGGATGGAGCAAATCGTGCAAATTCGCACTGTTCAATCGTCGCGGAAAATTTCGAAACGATCTCCGGGAGAACTCCCCGGATCTCAAGGGTGGTGCGCACGACGTCGAGCGACAATTCGGCGGGGGGAAGCGCCAGTTTATCGCCGACGAATCCCCACAACGCACGGGAGACTTCTGCGTAGAATTCCTCCCGCTTTTTTGCCGCAAGAAATTTCTTTGCTTCTGCCAGGCGCCGCTGTGCGACCTTCCTCGCCCTGCGGTTCCGCAGTGTCCGGACGTCTCCCAGAATCTTTTCCCGCCGCCGGACATACAGGACAAAACCAATGAAGGCAACGAGAGGACTGAACGATAACACAAAGAATGCCGGAGAGCCGACCAGCTGTTCCCCTTTCCGGTGGAGAGACATGTTCTCACTTTTTATGAAACGAATATCTTCACCCAGCAATTTCACATCTTCTTTGCTGATTCCTGTAGCCGTTGCAGAGAGAAGCTCCGACCCCTGTTCGACGCTCAACCCGAATTCCGGACTTTGCAATGTGATGTAGGATTTTTTCGCTGCGTCAAAGAAAGTAAACGGGAACGAGGGGATTTTCTGCTCTCCCGGGTGACGCGGGATAAGCAGATATTCAAATGTGCGGCTGCCGGAAATGAGGTCTCCCTGATTGGTAATGTTATCCGATATCTTGGGGTCATACCGGTCAAAGTCCGGGGGAACCTTGATCGCCGGCGGTTCAATGAGTTTCAGATTGCCGTGGCCGGTGATCTTCACCTTGAGCGTGGCCGCTTCGTTCGTCTTTGTTTGCCGTTTGTCGACCCACGCTTCCATGGTATACGACCCCACCGCACCGCTGAAACCCGCCGGAATGTTCTCGCCCGGCAAAGGCAGAACGGTAACTTTGAGCGGCTCGCTGCGAACCTTATGATTGACGTTGGTGACGTTGCCAAAGAACGGGTCGTTGAAGAACTGGTCGAACAAATTGTTTGAACTCCGTCGCGTTTGCACCTGTACGACGCAGTCGACTTCCATCGGGTCGAGCTCGAGCGTTCCGCTGCGCTGCGGGAAGAGCGCGACTTTCTTCAGAATCCCGACACGGTATTGCTTGCCTCCGACTGTTTCATTTGTCAACTGTATCTGTTTGGGAATATCAAGATCCTCACTCCAAAAACCGGTCAGCGCCGGAACTTTGCCGACACCATAACTGGAAATGTTGACGCGAGTGTAAATCTTGTACGTTGCGGTGATTTGCTCGCCCTGGTAGACCCGCGGCCTGTCGACGCTCACTTTCAGGAAGAGGTTATCGCCAATTTGCCGGTCGATGTCCGTCGACTGCGACTGTTGTGCCTGCTGCTTCGGCTGGGGAGCTCCTTTGGCCACTGTAATTGCTATCGGTTGCGATTGAAGCTGCTTCCCGCCGGCCGTGATCGATGCCGCACCGATGGAGAATTTTCCCTCAGCCCGGGGCTGGAGAACATAGCCGTACGAAACCGACGCGGACATCGAGCCATTGATGAATTGCATGTTCGTCGACTGGTTCGGACCCGAGAGAACGGTAAAATCGTTAAATGCCGGCGGGTGAAAGTTACTGCCGCCACTAGAACCATTTAGTGCGAAAGTTATCTCCAGTTGTTCTCCCAGAGCCACTTGGTTCCTATCGACCGACGCGGTAAACGATACGTTCTGGGCCGTCACGGTTGTAACCCCGGACACTACGAGTGCGAGAATCCAGAGCACCGGTAATATGCGTGCGTAGGGTGTGGGCGGGTGTAGGATCATTGGTTGTTAGTTCCTGGTACTTTGCTGTTAGTCATTGGTCATTGGTCATTCGTTCTTCAACTGCTTCTTTTTCTCTTCTGACTTCTGTCTTCTTGCTTATTGCTTCTAGCTTTTGGCTTTTGGCTTCTTGCTTCTATCTCTTATCACCTACATCCTATCTCTTATCACCTACGTCCTATTTCCTATCACCCTCCCTCTGTTTCACCCTCTCTCCGCTTCCTTCCTTTCCCCCATTCCCCGATCTGACTCCCCTACCAGTCCTTTTCCACTTTGATCCGCGCCGGGACTTTCTTGTGCAGTTTCTTTTCAACATCTTTCTCTTCGTTCTTCAGCGCTTCGAGAATGCGTTCCGCGTCTTGCTTCGAAATCTGCTGCTTTTTCTGTTGTGCCTGTTTCTGCTGCTCTTGCTGTTGCTTCTGCTGGTCCTGCTGTTTTTGTTGGTCTTGCTTCTGCTGGTCCTGTTTCTGTTGGTTTTGTTTCTGCTGATCCTGCTTCTGTTTATCGTCTTTCTTCTGGTCCTTGTTTTTCTGTTGGTTCTGCTGTTGTTGCTGCTGCTGCTTCAACAGCGCCCGTGCATATTCAAGATTGTATTTTGTATCCTCATCGTTGGGCTTCAGCTTCAGGGATCCTTTGTACGCGTTGATGCTTTCCTGCAGTTGCTTGCCCTTCAGCAGCGCGTTCCCGAGGTTGTACAGCGCCTGCGCTTTCGCATCGGTGTCGGTGGTCTTCGCCGACGCACCGCGGTACTGCTCCGCCGCTTCCCCGAATCGATCCTGCTTATAGAGCGCGTCACCGAGATTATAGACGCCTTCGTGCGACTCCTTGTTCTTTTCGAGCGCCTTGCGATAATCCACCTCGGCGTCGGAGAATTTGTTGTCCTTGTAGGAACGATTTCCTTCGCGGATAAGCGAGCGATCCGACTGCGCCCGAAGACTCAGGCTCCAGGCGAAGATAAGTGCCAGCAAGAATACTATTGTGATGTGCTTCATGACTCCGCCGGAGGTTGTTGACGGATGCTGAATGGCTTTGTGACGATCGCTTTCATTTTTTCAAACCAGAGGTTCTTCCGCTCAGAGATGAAGAATTCTCCAACCAGCAGGATGAGCACAAACGCGAGGACGAATTGATACCGGTCTTCATATTCGGTAAAAACCTTCGCGCCGAATTCTTTCTTCTCCATTCCCTGAATCTCTTTAAACAGGGCGTCGAGTTCGTTCACCTGGTTGGAGGCACGAACGAACTTTCCCCCGCCGGCCTCAGCAATTTGCTGTAGCGCGACCTCATCCAGTTTGGTGATGACCGTGTTTCCCTCGTTATCCTTCATGAAACCGACCTGGACGTTATTCTGATACATCGGGATCGGCGCCCCTTCCGGAAGACCCATGCCGATCGTATGAACAACGATTCCCTCCGCGACCGCGTCCTTCGCCGCGGCAACAGCGTCGTCCTCATGATTCTCGCCATCCGTGATAATGACGAGCGCCTTGTGCTTCTTCTCTCCCTGCACGAATGACTTCATCGCAAGCTTGATCGCCGAGCCGATCGCGGTTCCGGGAACGGGAACGACATCAACATCAATGGTGCTGACGAACAGCCGTGCGGCGCCATAATCCGTCGTCAGCGGGAGCTGGAGGTAACTGTCACCGGCAAAGACAATAAGGCCGATCCTGTCATTCTGCAGTTTATCGAGGAGGAGGGAGATTTCACGCTTCGCGGCTTCCAGCCGGTTCGGCTTGATGTCCTCCGATTTCATGCTGTTGGAAACGTCGAGTGCGATGAAAAGGTCGACGCCCTCTCTTTTGACCTCCTCGAGCTTTGTGCCGATCTGCGGGTTCGCGATTCCCAGCACAAGAAACGCCAGCGCGGTGAAAAGGATAATAAACTTGATCGCCCCCTTGCGCCGGCCCGCGGTCGGTACAAGTTGCATGAGGAGTTCACGATTTCCAAATCGTTCCATTGCACGGCGGCGCGAAGCAAGCGCCCAGAAATAGAGTACCGCGAGAACGGGGAGCACCGCAAGCGCGAGAAGGTATTCTGAATGGGCGAACCGGATCATGGAATCTTCCGAAATAACGTCTGTGATAAGAACACTTCCAGCAGGAGAAACAATCCCGCGAACATTGCCGCGCTGTAGAATTCCTCCCTGTGACGCCGGAATTCGGTCACTTCGATCTTCGTTCTCTCGAGATGGTCAATCTCATCGTAAATCGCTTTGAGTTTGCGTTCGTCCGTAGCGCGAAAGTATTTGCCGCCGGTCTCCTCGGCGATTTTCTGGAGCAATGGCTCGTCGAGTTCGGCGGGAATGTTCTGATACTGCACCCCGAACGGCGTTTGGACCGGGTAGGGAGCCATGCCATTCGCTCCGACCCCGATGGTGTACACACGGATACCGAACGACTGGGCAATTCCCGCCGCAGTCAGCGGATCGATGAAGCCGCGATTGTTCACCCCGTCGGTGAGTAAAATGATGACCCGGCTTATCGCCTTGCTGTCCTTCAGCCGGCTCACCGCCGTCGCAAGACCCATGCCGATCGCCGTTCCGTCTTCGATCATTCCGCTTTTTACTTCCTTGAGAAGGTTCTTCACGACGGCGTGGTCAAGCGTCAGCGGGCACTGCGTGAAACTCTCACCGGAAAAAATCACGAGACCGATCCTGTCGTTCGGACGCCCGTCGATGAATTCCAATGCGACATTCTTGGCAGCTTCGATTCTGTTGGGATGGAGGTCCTCGGCCAGCATGCTGCCGGAAATATCGTTCGCGATAACGATGTCGATGCCTTCCGTGCTCACGTTTTCACCGCGGGAGGTCGACTGGGGCCGCGCCAGGGCAATCGTCAGGAAGACGAGCGCGAGAACGCGGAGAGCGAACAGCGCATGCCAGAACCTCTGGCGCCACGTTCGCGGCGAAAGGCGGAAGGCCGTCAGCGTCGGCACCTGTAATTCCACAATCTGCCGTTTGCTCTTCTTCCAGTACCAATACACCATGACGGGGATGAGTAGAAGCAGCAGGAAGTATTCGGGATTCGCGAAGTGAAAACCGATCATGCTTCCATCTCCGCGGGAGTTTGCTGCGGCAGGGGCTCTCTCTCCATTACCCGCCGCGTGGTCTCCACAAACGAAATCGCCAACGCCATGCTGGATTCGTTTTCCCCGGCCTGGGGTTGAAACTTCGCAAACTTCACGAGGTCGGCCCGGAGAAGAATCTCGCGCAATTTCTCTCTCGCTCCGCCTTTGAGATCCTCGATTTGCCGGGTCGACAGTATCTCATCGCTCGTCAATTCCATTGCCATGACGCCGAACCGCCGCTCGATGTACACCCGGACGATATCCGTGAGCTGTGAATGATATTCTTTGATCTTCCCCCGATGCCACATTCGTTCCGCCTCCAGCGCGCGGAGCGCTTCCAGCGCGACCTCGTCCGCGGGCCTCGCCGGCGCCTCGGGCAGAAGGCTTTCACCCCTTTTCCGTTTCTGACGAATATAATAGAGTAACCACACGAGTCCCGCAAGAACCACCACGGCAATCAAATACGGCAACATTTCGGAAAAAGTGATGGAAGGAGAAAGCGGGGGTTTAATGTCTCTAATGTCCTTCGTGGTATCCACAGGAATTCCGTGGACCGTAACGAGAATCGGAGACGTTTCCACAACCTTCTTTGTCGTGTCTCCCTGGACTACATACTGAAACGGAAGTGGCGGAACAACGAACGTTCCCGAATCGTAAGCGGTGATGGTGAGAACGGCGGACTCGAGAACATTTTGACCGGATTGTTGCGTTGTGTGTTCGCCGCGCTGAATGACCTCGAATCCCTGAAGCGAATCAGCAAGTTGAGGCCAGGCAACCGAGACATTCGTGGGATGTTCGACTTCGAGATGGAGTTTGAGCCAGTCGCCGATGGAGATGTTGTTCGAATCGACCTTCGCCGTCGCCCGAACTTCCTGGCCGCGAAGATTTCCATTCGCAACGGAAAACATCAGCGCAGCGATCAACCACCATACCCGCCGACCAGAAAGGTGGTCCATCCATCCTCCATTCTCCATCATCAATCTTCCATCTTCCATCCTTAATCTCTTTTCCCTCACCATCTCTTTTCGCGCAAACGGAAGAACGAAACAAGCGGTTGAATGTATGACTGGTCGATACGAATGTGGATCGCATCGACACCGGTACGACGGAACAATTTCTGCCGCGCTTCCTGCTGCTGCTTCCACCAGCGTGAATAACCGTCGCGTACCACCCGGTCGCTCGTGTCCACCCAGATCGCTTCCCGGGTCTCGGCATCGAGCACGCGCATGAGTCCGCTGGAAGGAAGTTCCGCTTCGCGTGGGTCGTAGAGATGGATCCCCACGAGGTCGTGCTTCTTCGCCGCGATCTTCAGGGCGTCATCGTACCCATCGGAGAGGAAATCCGAGATCACGAACGCGATACTTCTCTTCTTGATGGCGCTTGTAAGGTAGCGTAATCCTTCGGTTATGTTCGTTTCACGGTGCACGGGTTGAAAATCCAGCAATTCCCTGACGATACGGAGAATGTGTGTCCGGCCTTTCTTCGGCGGAATAAACTTCTCTACGACGTCGCTGAAGAGAATCACGCCGACCTTGTCGTTATTCTTGAGCGCGGAAAATGCTAGAACGGCGCACAGTTCCGTCGCGATGTCTTTCTTGAGCTGATGAACGGTGCCGAATTCTCCCGAACCGCTGACGTCCACAAGCAGCATCAGCGTAAGTTCGCGCTCTTCCTCGAAGATTTTGATATAGGGATGATTGAACCGGGCGGACACGTTCCAGTCGATCATCCGGATGTCGTCCCCGAACTGGTACTCGCGCACTTCGCTGAATGCCATCCCCCGTCCCTTGAAAACGCTATGGTACTCGCCGGAAAAGATCTGATTCACCAGACCTTTTGTGCGGATCTCGATTTTTCGGACTTTCTTCAGAAGCTCAGTAGTGTCCATGGGCAGCGCAATGGCTAGGTGTGATCAGGTCTTAGGTGATAGGTATTAGGTGTTAGGCTCTTCGTCATGGCTTCTAGCTTCTGGATTCTGATTTCTACTCACGGCACTTCGATTGTGTTCAAAATATCATCGACAATATTTTCCGACGTCACGTTTTCCGCTTCCGCTTCGTAAGTGACGGCAATGCGGTGACGCAGGACATCATGGCAAACAGCGCGGATATCTTCCGGGATCACGTAGCCGCGCCGCTTGATGAACGCAAATGACTTTGCCGCCAGCGCGAGATTGATGCTCGCACGCGGAGAAGCGCCGTAGCTGATGAGCGAGGCCAGCTTTTCGAGCTTGAAGTCTTTCGGAGTCCTCGTCGCGAACACAATATCCAGGATGTAGCGCTCGATCTTTTCGTCCATGTACACCTCCTGCGAAAGAGATCGTGCCTTCACAATATCGGCGGGAGAAACGACGGCTTTCAATCCCGGGTCAACATTCACGATGTTCTGCCGCATGATCAGTCGTTCTTCATCGCGACTGGGGTAATCAATTTTTATCTTCAACATGAAGCGATCGACCTGCGCTTCCGGTAGCGGGTAGGTTCCTTCCTGTTCGATCGGGTTTTGCGTGGCGAGCACAAGAAACGGCTCTTCGAGCTTGAATGTTTGCTCGCCGATCGTCACCTGTCGCTCCTGCATCGCCTCGAGCAGCGCGCTTTGCACTTTTGCGGGAGCGCGGTTGATTTCATCGGCAAGAATGAAGTTCGCGAAGATCGGGCCTTTCCGCACCGTGAATTCCATGTTCCGCTGATTGAAAATCATCGTTCCAACCACGTCGGCAGGAAGAAGGTCGGGTGTAAATTGAATCCGCTGGAACTTCGCCTGGATTGTCGCCGCCAGCGTCTTGATGGCAAGTGTTTTTGCAAGCCCCGGCACGCCTTCGAGCAGCACGTGCCCGTTCGAAAGGAGTCCGATGAGCAGGCGTTCGATCATATACTTCTGTCCGACGATGACTTTGCCTACCTCCATCTGGAGCAAATCCACGAAAGCGCTTTCCCGCTGAATACGCTCGTTGAGAGATTTAATGTCTGTCATGTGTACGTCTGTCCTGGTGATATTAGATGTTGTTTGATGAAATGAACACAAAAAATGACAAAAGGATTTCCCAAACTTCGAGAAACCCAGTTATTGTACGTAATCCGGGATTTTTTGTTAAAGCACGGTGATTAAAAATGCAGGATTGTTGCTTAAATTCTTGCGTTTCCCGGGAAAATTCTTGCAATTGTAGTCTAAATTTACAAAAAGTGGCATGAAAATCCAAGTTCGATAAAATCCGGTCGGGAGAATTGGAGACAGGGGGGAAAATAGGAGATTGGGAGAAACGGAGATGGGGGGAACCGGAGACAGGAAGAAACGGAGGCGGGGGAATATGGGAGCCGTATCGTCATCCCGACGCGAAGCGTCGTCCTGACACGTTTTAAGTCAGGATCTAGGCTGAGCCCTTCGCCGCCCACGTTCAGATGCCGATCAGAAACGTATCGGCAAGACGGGGAGGGGCACAGCAACTCATACGCCCTCCCGCTCCGCGGTATTGACAGCATGGCATCCGAGGTGTCAGATCCTTCGTCCGCCTACGTCCCTACGGCGAACTCAGGACGACATTAGTGTCGATTTGATTCGGGTTCGCGCGTTCGTTATCTTGTGCAACGGATTCCCCTTCATCCCCGTATACTATATAGAGAGTACCCAACAACCAGAACGAGCTAAATGAAAAATCCTTTTGAGCGAATGTCTGCGGGAAACATCCGCATTCTCTATACCGTTTTCGCAGTCGCGGTTCTTGTCGTTTCAACGATAAGTTTTCTGGATAACATGGTTTTCAGGGTGACGAGCAACGACCAGTGTGCCTGGTTGCCTGTGAACCAGCACGGCCGGGGACTGCTTATCCAGAGTGTTCTTGACGGCGGCGTCACCGACATGGCGGGAGTCAAAAACGGCGACACGCTTCTGGCGATCAACGGGCGGTATTTCAAAAATCCGAACGAGGCACAACGGATACTTGACTCTCTCAATCCCGGCGACCATGCAACTTATCTCCTCCAGAGGGGAACCACCGAACTGCAAGCCTCGATCGAGATCCTGAAGCTCTTCAACATTCAGTATTTGTCCGTTTTTCTTCTCGGCTTCGGCTTCCTTATCGTCGGGTACGTTGTGGTCATGACCAAACCGCAGGGGAAAGTTCAGCGAATGTTCGGAAGATACGGCGCGCTCGCCCTCCTGGTGTTCGCGCTGATAGCATTGAACCTCGACCCCACCCGCGACCCCGGCTGGAAAAGATCTCTCCTGGGAATCAGCTTCTTTGTCGGGAGGATTTTCGCTCCACCTGTATTTGTCAGCTTCTTCTTCTATTTCCCGGTACGCAAACTTTCTCTCAACAGAAAGTGGCTTGTACCCTCCCTCTACGTTGCCTCGACGGCCATTCCGGTTCTGCTCGCGCTCAATAACCGTCTGAATCTTCCCAACGGCGTTCTTCAAACGCTGGCGCTGAGCCCGCTCATATTCTTTGTCGCGGGCCTCATTGTCTTCGCTCATAGCTACTACCGTCTGGTCGCTCCCGAAAGAAGAAAGCAGCTGAGGCATATCCTCATTTCGGTGGGTGTCGGTGTGCTCGTTCTTGTATACCTGACGGTTCTGCTGGCCATCAACCCCTTCATCATTTATCTTGTTCCGGTGTTAGTCTCGCCGGCACTCCTGCTTGCCTTCGTGCCCGCAGCCTTCGGGTACGCTATCTTCCGGTACCGCGTGATGGACATCGAATTGATCCTGAAGCGCAGTTTGATCTACGGCGCGGTGACCACGGCGCTTGCAGCAATTTATCTTCTCTTCGTCTTCGGTGTCGGGAGCCTGCTTTCGATCCTGCTCGGTCACTCCGAGAACAGGATCCTGAGCATCGGGGCGTTCATCGTCATCGCATTTGTATTCGACCCCATCAAGAGGCGCGTGCAGGAATCGATCGACCGGACATTCTACCGGGAGCGGCACAACTACCAGAAAGCTCTCCTTGAATTCAGCCAGGAACTTCCCCGCCAGATGAACCTGGACCAAATCCTTCAGTCCATGGTCAATAGAATTTCCGGCACCATGCACGTCGAAAAGGTCGCCGTCGTCCTGTGCGATGAGAAGGAGGGATGTTCCTGCGTAACGAAAGATATCCCTGAAGAATACTGTCAATTCGTCCAGGAACAGGGCGGACTGATCTCCGTCCTGAGGGAAACGAAAGTTCCACAGTCCTTTGTCCTGCTCGCGGTCGAGCCCGACTCGATCCATATCGATGATTCAGACAAGGAAAAGATTCTGAAATCGGGCGTCGTTCTTGCGATTCCCATGTTCATGAAGGAACGCCTGATCGGATCGATCAATGTCGGACCGAAACTCTCCGGCAAGATCTATTCACAGGAGGATATCGATCTGCTCTCAACGGTCGCGGGCCAGGCAGCCATCGCGCTCGAGAACGCGCGCCTCCATAAATCCGAGGTGGAGAAACAGCGCATGGAGGAAGAGCTCAAGCTCGCATGGAAGATCCAGCAGGGATTGCTACCGAAGTCGAACCCGGAAATCCCGGGACTTGATATCGCGGGCGTCACGATTCCTGCACGAACGGTGGGAGGTGATTATTTCGATTACATCCAGCTCGGGCCGAAACGGCTGCTCGTCGTTGTGGCCGATGTTTCCGGGAAAGGCATGTCGGCCGCCTTATACATGTCGAAAGTTCAGGGTATGGTGCAGCTGGCGGCTCACATATATACCTCTCCCCGCGACATTCTGGTCAATGTCAACAGGCGCATCTTCGACGGAATCGAACGCAAGTCGTTCATCACGATGATCCTCGCCATGTTCGACCTTGAGAAGAACGATGTGAGAATTTGCCGCGCCGGTCACAACAAAGCCCTCATTGGTGCGAATGGCGTGCTTGAATACTTAAGCGGGGCGGGTATCGGCCTTGGACTCGAACGCGGGGAACTCTTTGAAAGCACACTTGAGGAGGTCCGTAAACCTCTGCGAAGCGATGGACTTTTCATGTTCTACACTGATGGACTCACGGAAGCGATGAATGAGCAGGAAAATCAACTCGGTGAAGAGGCCGTCAGCGATCTGGTGAAAGCGAACGGGAGTCTTTCTGCCTCCGATCTCGAGCGGTCAATTGTCGCGGCAGCTGATACATTCCGCGGGACAGCGGAACAACACGACGACATTACACTGGTGATTGTAAAGTGCAAGTAGAGACATCTGAATCATGAATTGATGTTGCGCATAAGAGTAAAGACACGCTCGTCATTCCCGCATGTTTTAAGCGGGAATCCATTCATAGATGCCCGATTAAAGCACTTCCAGCTCTTTCTTGTTACTCATGATGAGGTCTCCTTCAATTCAAACCGAATGATCATTCCGCATCCCGGCTCTTTTCATCCATCCACAAACGCATCAGCTTCTATCTCCACCAGCATATCGGGGTGGATGAGTCGACTCACTTCGACCATGGTTGTCGCCGGAAGTATTTTCCCAAAAAATTCCAAGTGCGCTTTGCCGACCTTTTCCCAATCATCCATGTTGACAAGATACATTCTCGTGCGCACAACATCGTTGAGTGTTGCACCGGCTCTTTGAAGAGCACGCTCGATATTACGGATAGCCTGCACTGCCTGCGCATAGGCATCACCGACTCCGACGATGTTTCCATTGGTGTCGGTTGCCGTCGTTCCAGTAACAACGACATGCGGCCCGATACGCACCGCGCGCGAATAGCCTATGACGTGTTCCCACGGAGTGCCGGATGATATTTTCTTACGTTCCATAGTGAAAAGCGAAACGAGTCTTCACAGTGTCAAAAGAGGCGCGGGATGATGGCCGCCGTGACCATAAGAGCAGGCAAACGAGTGTCCTGTCTCGGAAATAGATTCATTAAGTTTTGCGGCCATTAACCCTCACCCCTTTCCCCTCTCCCGCAAGCGGGAGAGGGGAACTGAAGAGGAGAGGGTAGCGAGTGACATAATGATCCAAGGACTTATTAAAGCTATTTGAGTGACACGATACGAGTGTTATGATTTTCTTCTTACTTACGGAGCAAGACGCTTGATGGACCAGCTTCCATCCGATTGCAATTCATACACTATGCGGTCATGGAGCCGCGCCGCTCTGCCTTGCCAGAACTCGATGGTGGCCGGCTTCAACCGGTAACCGCCCCAATGGGAGGGGCGGGGGATTTCTTTGCCTTTGTAGGCGCGTTTTAGCTCGTCGAACCTCCGGTCGAGTTCATCCCGACTGATCACTTCGCTCTGCGGTGACGCGGCAGCCCCGATCTGGCTATCGCGTAGCCGGGAGTGAAAATATCTGTCCGATTCTTCGGATGATATTTTCTCAACTGTGCCGTCGACGCGTACCTGGCAGTGCATCTCCGGCCAGTGGAACAGCAGGGTCGCACGGGAATTTTCCGTCAATTCTTTCGCCTTTCGGCTGTTATAGTTTGTATAGAACACAAAGCCCCGCGAATCAAATTGCTTCAACAACACCATTCGTACCGAAGGCGTTCCGTCTTGAGATGCCGTCGCCAGCGCCATCGACTCTGCTAAATAAAACTTAGCCCGGACTGCCTCATGGAACAGCCGCTGAAACTGTTTTATCGGGTCGGGGTCGACGCTCTCCTCGTCGAGTCGAATGAGATGGCGTTCCATCGGATAAATTGCAGGCCGGAGAAGACGCAGGATGAATGCTATGATTCCACGCATTGAGTATTACATGCCGTAAAAGAGTGTTCCAAATATAACAATTTCACATTGAATCTACTAAATATTTTCTTATATTTCACCCGACACCGAGAAACCAAAATGCGACCCGTAAGCATCAAGAAGACTTCCGCGACAGAATTGAAGATCACGTGGGATGACGGACATGTCAGCCCCTACACGCTTCAGTTCCTGCGTGACAATTGTCCGTGTGCAAGCTGCAGCGGCGAAACGGTTTTGCTCCGCGAGTATCACGCCCCGCCCCCCGACAGAACCGCCCCGGGCCGCTACGAACTCAAAGGCATCCAGCAGGTTGGCGCGTACGCAATCCAGCTCACCTGGAACGACGCCCATGATACGGGAATTTACTCCTGGGAGTATTTGCGGGGGAATTGTCAGTGTGAGAAATGCCGGGGTGGGGGAGCCACTTAGCTCGGAGGGAGCTCCGCCACAAAGACGGCGGACAGGTGCGCTCCCGACCTTACCAGATGCTTCGCTGTGGGCAGCAGCATCATTGACATGATCGCAATGGTCGGGCAAATGATCGGGTATTGCACGGGAAGATTGAAACGATAAAGCAACCTCCCCTTTTATCCCCTCCTTACTAAGGAGGGGACATAGGGGTGGTAGATAAAAGCCATGACCAAGCATTACAATAAGAAAGAACAAACTCCACTTCGCCGAATGCTAAGGAAAAATCTCTCAAAAGCAGAGGCGATAATGTGGAAGCATCTCTCCAACAAAAAAATGTGTGGTTGCAAGTTTCGTCGTCAGCACGGCTTTGACCGGTACGTTGTCGACTTTTATTGTCCGGAATTGAAACTTGCAATCGAGATTGATGGTGAAAGTCATTTTCAACCGGGTGCCAAAGAGTATGACCGCGAACGGGAAGAATACATCAAGGCATTTGGAGTGAAAACGCTTCGGTTTCAGAATACGGATGTTTATCAAAATCTCAAAGGTGTGCTGGAGGCGATATACATGGAGATTTCAGCCAGAGGCAGGTAGAACGAGCCGGACATTTCCCCCCTCCGTTTACGAATCGGACTCTACGCCCCCCGTCCTACTCGGTGTCCTCGATTACTTGCGCTTTCTTTTTTGAGTTCCGCACACGCTCATTATGGTCAAGGTATTTCTTCCGCAAGCGAAGCGATTTTGGCGTGACTTCGATGTATTCGTCGTTCGAGATCCACTCAATGGCCTGTTCGAGCGTATGGAGGTGCGGCGGTTCCAACCGGATCGCTTCATCGGCGCCGCTGGCCCGCATGTTGGTCAGTTGTTTCGTTTTGCAGACGTTAACGATTATGTCTTCATCCCTGGCGCTCTCTCCGACGACCATCCCTTTATACACTCGCGTTCCCGGCTCGATGAAGAACGTCAATCGCTCCTGCAGCTTGAACATCGCGTAGGCGGTTGCGGTACCGTCTTCAAGCTGGATAATCGCCCCTTTGTGCCGTGTCGAAAGCTCGCCTTTGTAGGGCTCGTAGCCGTGAAAGTTGTGGTGGAGAATTCCCGTTCCCTTCGTTTCGGTCATGAACTCTGAACGAAACCCAAGCATTCCGCGCGCCGGCATGACAAATTCCAGCCGTGTGTTGCCTTGAACCTGCAGCATGTTTTTCATCAGCCCTTTTCGTGAACCGAGATTCTCGATCACTACGCCGGCAAACTGGTCGGGCACATCGATGATGACGTGTTCCATGGGCTCGCACATGACATCGTCGATGCGCTTATAAATTACCTCCGGGGCAGAAACCTGGAACTCGTATCCCTCCCGGCGCATCGTTTCGATGAGGATTGCAAAGTGCAATTCCCCCCGTCCGCTCACTTTGAACGTGTCCGGATTGTCGGTCAGCTCGACACGGAGGCTCACGTTGGAGCGGAGCTCGCGCGTCAATCGTTCTCCGAGGTGCCGTGTTGTCACATACTTGCCTTCCAGGCCTGCGAGGGGAGAATTGTTCACAACGAAATTCATCGAAAGCGTTGGCTCTTCGATGGTAACGAACACCAGCGGGGCAGGGTCGGCGGCATCGGCAATTGTTTCGCCGATGTCCACGTCCTCCATTCCGGCAATGGCAATGATGTCGCCGGCAGACGCCTCGTTCACTTCGATCCGTTTGAGACCTTCGAACGTATAAATCTTCGTCACGCGTGCATCTTCAACCGCTCCGTCGCGGTGAACGATTTTCATCGGTGAACCAAACCGGATTGTTCCACGCCCGATCCTGCCGATGCCAAGCCTGCCGAGATAGTCGTTGTAATCAATAGTCGTAACGAGCATCTGGAATGGCGATACACTGTCGCCCGGGGGCGGCGGAATGCTTTTGATGATTGTCTGGAAGAGCGGTTCGAGATTGGTGCCTTCATCTTCAAGTTCGTACTTCGCAATGCCCAGTTTCGCAATGCAATACACGGTGGGAAAATCGAGCTGCTGATTGTTCGCCCCGAGCGATAGGAATAACTCGAACACCTCGTCAAGCACGACGTGCGGTCGGGCGTCTTTCCTGTCGATCTTATTGATGACCACGATTGGCTGGAGGTTCAACTCCAGGGATTTTTTCAAAACGAATCTCGTCCCGGGCAGTGGACCCTCCGCGGCATCAACAAGCAGCAATACCCCTTCGACCATTTTGAGCGTTCGTTCAACTTCCCCGGCAAAATCCGTATGTCCCGGCGTATCGACAATGTTGATCTTGAAAATCTTCTCTTCCCCGTCTAACAGCCGCTTGTACTTCACCGCGGTGTTCTTCGCAAGAATCGTGATTCCCTTCTCGCGCTCAAGCTCGTTGGAATCCATCACACGCTTTACGAGCTCCTGATTTTCGCGAAACGTGCCCGTTTGCCGAAGCATGTAGTCGACAAGGGTGGTTTTCCCGTGGTCGACGTGGGCGATGATAGCAATGTTCCGGATATCTTCTCTTCGCATCATAGTCTTTTCGTTCTTACCCTCATTCATCATTTCTCAAAGCATTCCGTTTCTTTTTCTCACAAACCACTCCACGCCAAGCAACAGGACGATCACTGCGGCGAGATACTGCCAGTTCCACAGCTCAAGCTCACTTTTTTGCACGAGTTCTTTCTGCGAGAATGTCACTGCCGATTTCATGTCTCCGGCAAGGTTTCCCGAATTGGCAATGTTGTAGTATTTCCCGCCGGCCCGGAATGCAAGTTGTTCGAGAAGCTGCTCGTTCATTTTTGTCTCAAGAAACTCGACGTTCATTTGTCCAACGGAGAATTTTCCTTTATCCTCGCCGTAGGCCGTTCCGCCGGCCTTGGCTTTGCCGGCGAACGTGTAATCTCCTTCACTCAAACCTTCCGTTGAGCCTTCATATCGCCCGTTGCCGATTGCATTGAGTGCGATCTGAGACGTTTCCTGCCCGTGCGTGAGCTCGACATTCACCTCGGCATTATCGACCGGACGAAGCTGTTCATCGTACACCTGCGCGGTGAATTCCACGGGTTCCGCGGTACTAAAGGCCTCCTTCGTCGGAATAATGCGCACGTTCTTTTCGTCCTCCTTTGTCGTCAGCCAGCGCACCGCGTTTGTCAACAGAAGCGGCAGAAAATTCGCCGTCTCGCGATTTCCCTGAGCCATCAACCGCCACCTCCATATACCGTATCCGGTAACTGCGAACGACTTCCGGCCATTGACGTTGCGCGTAAGGACCAGCGCCTCGTTGACGGGAATATTTTCTATCCTCACGGAGACCAACACATCGGATTCAGCTTTCGCACGGAATACTCCCTGCACTTTGTAGATCGGCGGGAGCTGCTGCCAGGAGTCCACCGTGACATCACCTCCGAGATTAACGAGCGGATGTGCTTTGTATCGCTCATTCACCGCGGGCGCCACATACACCTCGCCCGCGCTGAGAGCCAGCCACGTAAAAGGAAGAAACGGCTCGAGAGCCCGCAACCTGGAATAATCCACCGTCTTTGCATTGATGAACAGGAGGGGTTTCTTCCCGTGATCCATCGCATCGACAATGCGCTGCAGAACCGCGCCCGCTGAGAATGAAGAGGGAAATCCAATCAGCACAAGACAATCCGCGCTGTCGATCTGGGACGGGGAGAGCACCCCTTCATAAAAATCACCGGAATTTTTCTGGACGAACGAATGAACGGCAAGATGCCCGTCCTCAACGAGCGCTTGACGGACGACGGGTACGTCGGAATTTGCCGCGCCGGAGAGAACCAGCACGCGCAGCTTGCTCTTCAGCACTTTAACGAAAAACGACTTCACGTTATTCTTGCCGGTCAGTTCTCCAGGCAGTTGTGAAACCGTCACGGCGTACTTCATCATTCCCTCTTCGTGAGGTTCAAGAAACAACCTGACAGGATACTCGCGCGTTCCCTCTGCTAATGTGACCACCTTCCGGTCCACTACACTCCCTCCCTGGACCAGTTCCACTTCAACGCGTTCACCGTTGTAGCCCGAACTTTTGATCATGACATCAACCGGCAAACGCGTGTCGGCATACGCGAGGTCGTTCGTCAAGACTTTTTCGACCAGAACATCTTTTTGTTCGTTTGTATCTCCAACACCGACGGCGTAGAGTGGAATCCCGAGCGCCTCGGCGTCATAGAGAGGGTTTTTGCCAACATTGTAATTGCCGTCGGAAAGAAGCACTGCGGCCTGTATGTTCTCCTTCGCCGACTGCTCTTTGAGCCGGACTAACGCCTGGGAGAGATCGGTTGTCTCTCCGGAAAAGTTCAGCGAATCGCCGGAAAGGTTCGATGTCTGGCGAATACGGGAGGAGAAGAGAAAGAACCTTGTTCCCGCAACCGTGCGGAGATTTCTGGCAGGTTCACCGTTGACCCATTGCCGCACTGCATCCGCCCGATTCCCACTACCGTCGGTAATTGTCATGCTCTGGGAATTATCAACGAGAACTGCGATGACGGGCTGCTGGGCCTCGTGGCGGGCGAGATGGAGAATCGGCTCAAATAATAAAAGCAGAAGCAGTGAAACTGAGCCCGCCCGCAGGACAGACAAGAACCACCTCCGGCGCGGTGGAAGCGGGGGAAGCGTATACCGGTAGAACAAAACGGCGATCGCGATTCCGACAATGAGCAAGAGCGCAAGGAGAAAAAAACTTCCCTGCAGCGATATTGAAAGGTCTCCCGTCACCACGTTACCTGAGAAGAAGCATCTTCTTTGTCGTGACGAATCCGGGCGTGGCTAACCGGTAGAAGTAGACACCGCTTGACAGCTTCGTCCCGTCGAAGGTCACCGGCGGTCTTGATTTGGCATCGCCGGCGCTTTGCACTTCATCGACCAAGGTTGCTACGAGCTGGCCCAGAACGTTGTATACTTTCAGGGCGACGTGTTCAGTGCGCGGCAGATCGTACACGATAACAGTTCCCGGGTTAAACGGGTTGGGGTAGTTCTGGTAGAGCCGGTACTCGGACGGAAGAGTGCGCCCACCCTGAACTCCCGTATCCCCATAATGAAATTGCCAGGAACCTCCAATTGCCGGTGAAGGACTGCTGTAGGATTTCCCGGCGCTGTCCACCGCATCGATGTACACGCTAACAAGTGTTCCGTGCGCTCGGAACGGAAGAGCAACGGAGAATCTCCCGGACGTCGGAAAGAACATCGCACTATCCAGCGTCATGGTCAGGGAAAGAGGCGCCGTGTCGGTAGGACTTACGGAGCAGTGCAGCGTTACGCCGTTCGGCCGCAATCCAAATTTCGATATCACGCATATCGATACTGTTGTGGTCGAATCCTTGGAAATGATTTGAGGTTTGTTGCTGAAGAATGGACCGATGGAGAGCAGCGCCTTCAACGGATTGACAAGTCCCCACCCCGTAAAATTGTTGGGCCGTGTCGGATAGTCCGGCACATCGATCGTGTCGGCATTGTTCCTCAGCGCGTCCCGCACCTGCATTGCTGTCAGCTCCGGCCGGGCCGACAGGAGAAGAGCCGCCGAACCGGCGGTCAGGGGTGTCGAGAGAGAAGTTCCCTGTTCGTAAACGTATGAGGTATCGGAGGGTAATACGTCTGCGCCGTAGACCCCCACTCCGGGTGCAACAATATCGGGCTTAATTCTTCCGTCGTTGGTAGGGCCGGTAGAGCTGAAATACGCAAGCATGCCGGAAAAATCCACCGCACCGACGGAGAGAATGCTGTCCGCATCACCGGGTGTGAGCATCGTTCCCGTGATTCCATCTCCATTTCCCTCGTTTCCAATGGCGTCGCAAACGACGACTCCAAGCTCGGCAGCACGAACAGCTGCCCGGGCGGACACGGTGGTTCTGCCGTTGAAATCTCCGTGCGCCCATGTGTAGCTTGTCGTATCCACAAAGTCATTGTACCCGAGAGAACTACTGACGACATCGACTCCGAGCGATTCCATCCACTCTATACCGACTGCCCACATATCCTCTTCCCGGATTGAGTCCGTGTCGGCGAACAAGCTCGGGTATATCAGCTCCGTCTTTGCGAGAACGAAATCGACATCGTATGCGGCACCGATGAGTTGCCCCGGTTTGTATCCGCCGAGAACCGACATGGTGAGCGTCCCATGAAAATCCTGGGCGATATCATCACCGGGTCCGTTTGAAGTCGAATCGCGGTTGTTGAGAAAATCGTGTTCCGCAATGACATGCCGCGTTTGCAGCGATTCGTGCGCCCGCCAGCGGAACCCGGAATCGAGCATTCCGACAATAACTCCATTTCCTGTAATGCCAAGACTGTGTAATTCCGGAACGTGGATCATTGCAAGCTGATCCAGAGATGGGCCATAATCCAGTGTCGCGGTCTTTGCAAGCCGGCGCAGCCTGCTGCCGATGTCCCGGCTCTCGTTCTTTCCGAAGAATACCGCCACGGGTGTGATTGACTTGACGAAGGGAAGCTGGCTGACGATGGCGGTGACATCCGAAGAAAGAATGAAACTCGCAGCGTTGAACCAGCGACTTTGTTGTCTGAGAATGCCGCCCGCCGCCGCGACCCCCTGAATGTACGGTTGATACACGGCTACGTCCGCGGCATCGATGAGTTCGTCGGGAGGCCGCACCTTCGCCCGTCGGGCTAGCGCCCGGGGTTGAACGAATCGCGCGGCTTCCTGATATGCCGGCGTCAGTTTGTTGAGCGCTCCGGATGATGCAGCGGACGGCCCTTTGTCATTGAAGTAGACCCAGTACTTCTTTGCTGATTGAGAACGAAGCAGGGCAGGGGACATGAGAGAAAGAAAGACGATAACGACGGCTGCCGTTGCATTTGCTGTGCGAACCACTGAAGTTCCCACCGTATTAGTGTTGTTCGAGAAGCTTCTCGACGATTTTTATCGGCGACACACCATCCGCCTCTGCGTTGAAATTCGTTACAATGCGATGGCGCATCACCGGTCCCGCGACCTTTCTCACGTCTTCAATATCGGGCGTATGCCTGCCCCCGAGAATGGCGAGCGTTTTGGCCCCGAGGACCAAATACTGAGATGCCCGCGGTCCCGCCCCCCAGCTTAACCAGTCCTTAATGAATTGGGGAGCTGTAGGAGAATCCGGCCGCGTGCGGGCAACCAGATTGACGGCATAGGAAACTACGTTGTCGGCCACAGGCACACGCCGCACGAGGTCCTGGTAGAAGATGATGTCTTCCGATCCGAGAACGTGATTCAGCTGCGGCGAATACATGCTTGTCGTCGTCTTTACAATTTGGAGTTCCTCCGCGCTGGACGGATAATCGAGCCAGAGGTTGAACATGAACCGGTCGAGCTGTGCTTCGGGCAACGGGTAGGTGCCTTCCTGTTCAATGGGGTTCTGTGTAGCGAGCACGAAGAATGGCTCCTCGAGAACATATTTCTGGCCGGCAGCCGTAACGTGATGTTCTTGCATCGCTTCGAGCAGCGCGGCCTGTGTCTTCGGGGGAGTTCGATTGATTTCATCGGCCAGGAGAATGTTGGCGAACACCGGACCCTTCACGAATTTGAACGATTTCGTTCCCGTAGCGCGATTGTCTTCGATGATTTCCGTTCCGGTGATGTCGCTCGGCATCAAATCGGGCGTAAACTGAATACGGCTGAATTTCAGATCCATCACCTGCGCGAGAGTTTTGATGAGCAGGGTCTTGGCGAGGCCAGGCACGCCCACGAGCAAACAATGCCCGCGCGCAAGCATCGCGACAAGCAGTTGCTCAATGATGGTTACCTGCCCGACGATAACCTTGCCAATCTCCTTGTTGATCGCATCGAAGCTGGCTTTCAACGACTGGGCGGCTTCCACATCGTTCATCGCCTTCACATTCAGGGGTTTGTTCATGCCCAATCCTTACTCATAGTCGTGTTTCCCAATAGATTTCGTCGCGCAGTTGTTTGATCCATTTTTGATATTCTGTATTGCGTTTATAGACAAGGGTGAGCTGTTCGACCCGTTTCCAATCACTCGTCAAAGTCATCGCGTGTTCGGGAATTCTTTTCTTCACGTAAACGATATGATAGCCCTTTGACGTGCCATAATCAACTTCGACGGGGTCGGTGATATCGCCGGCTTTCAGATTCTGAACGGTTTGTACGAGCGACTTGTCGAACTGGTCCACGGTGAGCGACCCCAATAATCCGCCAAGAGGACCCGTCTCTTTGTCATCGGAATATCGTTTGGCCAGATCCGAGAAATCTGCTCCATGAGCGATACTGTCCTTCAGCGACTTGAGAAATTCGATCGCCTGGGCTGACATGGTGCTATCTTGCTGGATCTTGAAAAGGATATGCCGCGCATGGACCGATTCCCCCCGGCGCTCGAGGAGCTGGATGATGTGAATGCCAAACGGCGTCTCGATGAGATTGGCGAGCTGATTTTCCTGGAGTCCGAACACGGCCTCTTCAAATTCCTTCACAAACTGTCCCCGTCGCGCGAAGCCCAGGTCGCCTCCGGCAACCGCCGAGCCGGGATCCTCGGAATACCGTCGCGCGAAACTGGCAAAATCGCCCCCCACTTTTATCGAGTCCAGGATTGCATGCGCTTTCGCCTTGACGGCATTCTTTGCCCTGTCGCTCGGTTTGGGAAGCTTGAAGATGTGGTAGAGTTCCAGTTCTTCCGGCACCCGCGGCAGGCTGTCTTTGTATTGCACAAAGAATTCTTCGACCTCGCGCCGCGAAACCTGCAGGTCCCCAAATTTCAACTGGTCGAGCTTCTCGGCAAAAATCTGTTTCCTCGTTTCGTCACGAAACTCATGCTTCATCTTTGAAATTGGCATGCCATAAATGTCTTCCAATTTCTTTTCCGAACCCGCCTGTTGCACGTTCCTCGCAATCAGGGCATCGAGCCTGTTGACGACTTCATCGTCCGTAACCGTGATGTTGGTATCTTCCAGCGCTTTGGTGAGGATAAGCTTCTCATTAATCATTGCGTCGAGGACCTGCTTTTGAAGCCCGCGGGTGTTCGGGTCCACGTGATTATTGAACACGTAGAATTCAACCTGGGCATTCAGGTCGGAGAGCAGTACGCTTTCATTTCCTACCACGGCCACAATGCGATCCAGCACTACGGGTTGGGCGAATGCGGGAAGTGGGATCATTCCCATGACGCACAAGACAACAACGGAGAAGAATGAGGGGGGGTTATTCATGTACTTGAATTTCTGTCGTGTCCGGTTGTGCCGATGGCGATACTATCTCAACATTGTAGCGCTTGCGGAGAGTTCCGAGAAGCTCGTCGTACCGTTGGCGCCGGCGTTCGATCAACATCCGGTCCCGTACCTCGTCGCGAACAAGCTCGAATTGTGCCGGTTTTCCCTGTTCGACCGTTGCGAGCGCCTGGACCACGAAATACCCCATGGACGTTTTCACCGGAAAGGAAATCTCGTTGATGGCAAGCGTCGGTGCAACTTTCCAGAGCTCGGGAGGGAAGAGTGTGCGTTGCGAGTAGTACTTGCCGGAAACCAGGGAAACGATTGTCGGAGAAGCCGTGGAATCGGAGAGCACTTTCGATACCGTCTCTTCCCAGGTGGACCCCCGCGAGATGCTTCCGGAGAACGAGCTGGCCCGTTCACGGGACGGAAAAGCTATAAGATTAAGCTTGATCATGTCTTCCCGGACGAAGAACTCCGGACCATGTTGTTGAAAGTATGTGTGCATCTCGTCTTCGGTGATTCCAGTAGTGTCACTGTACAACTGCTGTTGGAGAAAATGTTGAATCGTAAGTTGTCGTTCAGCTTCGGCAAGGTCGCGTTGAAATTGTTCCGTGTGCCCGATTCCCTTTCGTTGTGCCTCCTGGTACAGAAGTTCGTTCGCTACCCAGGATGCAACATAATTATTTACCTGGTGTTCGAACGTGTCGTTTGTTGTATCGATGGAAGCTCTCGCCTGTTCAACTGTAAGCACTTCATCGCCGACACGGGCGAGGAGGGTTCCCCCTCCCGGCGCGTGGCGACAGCCGATCACAAGGAAAGCTGTCAGTATGCCCAGTACGAACGCATGCTTCATCTCAGGGAAATATCAATACGAGACGTGTGGCGAGCTGAATGCATCGCGAAGCCGCTCTTTGTATTGCTTGACGGTATAGCGCTGCCGAAGTCGATCGACCCACTCCTGTTCGATCTTTTTCGAGAGGAACTCCTGATACTGGTTCGAAACTTCAGCTCCGGCTTCTTCGTAGGCCTTTTCCCGTGGAGCATCTCTCTTCACCGCCATGATGATGCTGTAACCGCCCGTTCCCACTTCCGTCGGTTCGGAGATTTCTCCTGTTTTCAGCTTTGCTGCGATCGCGGCCTGCTCATCGCTGTCGAGAGGTTTCAAACCGCGTGCGCCACGCTTGTTTCGCAATTCGGGATCTTCATTATAGCGTGCAGCCATGTCTCCGAAGCTGGCACCGTGCGTCAGGGAATCGTAAATCATAAATGCAAGGGTATCGGATGACACATGTATTTCATTATACCCTACGCGCTCGGGAAACATGAACTTGCTCTTATGTTGATCAAAATAGTTCCTGAGGGCGGAATCCGACACCGTAATATTGTTCCATACCTCCGACTGCTCCGCTTTGAACAACACGACTCCGTCTTCATACTCTTTCATGAGCGATGCGAATTCATGGCTTCGACTCTCCAGCCCGATGGACTTCTCGTCGAGGAGAAACGACTCGGCAATCCGGTCGACGCGTGGTTGCAGGTCGGCTCTCCGCAACATGGTATTTCGATATTCGGGCTGCTTGTCCAACACGGCAAGAACTGCGTCAAGGGAGCGGGGCTTTCCGTTGATAACCATGATCGTCTTTTCCCGAACCTGTTGTGGTATGCCACCCGCCCAGGCGCTGTCACCGATGCTCTTCATGGAATCAAGGTACGTGAGACATGCGTCAAATGTTGAATCAACAAAAGCATAGTGATAGTCTCGCTTCAGCTTCGCGATGAAAGCGCCGTAATCTTCGGCGTACCGGTTCTGCTGGTAGCGCTTTTTCAGATCTTCGTGGAGTTCCGACAACGGCGGAACGGGCTTCACGGTGTCACACCGGATGATGTGATACCCGAACGGGGTCTTTATGACGCCGGAGGTCTGTCCGGGGACAAGCTTAAAGCATACTTCATCGAATGGTTGTACCCACCGGCGGCGTTCGAACCATCCGAGGTCGCCGCCCATCGGTGCACTGCCCGGATCCTCCGAGAACTTCGTCGCGAGCTTTGCAAAATTCCAGCCATGGTTCAGGCTGTCTTGCATCGCATGGATGCGTTGCAGCGCCACCGCCGTATCGGCGGAATCGGATTCCGATATCTTGAATCGCGCCATAATGTGGCTGACTTTCAGAGAGCCGCGGGATGGAATACGGTCGAGTATCTTGATGACATGATAGCCGAAGGGACTGCGTACCGGGAACGAGCTGATTTCACCTATCTTCATTGCGTACGCAGCATTCTCGAACGTGACGGTCATTTGCCCGCCCGTGAAGTAATACACATCGCCATGGTTCCCCTTCACTGATGGATCGTTCGAATTGGCCAGCGCGAGTGAATCGAATTTCTCACCTGCTTTTGCATGTTTGATGATCTCCACGGCCTTCTTCCACGCAGCAAGGGTATCTCCGACCGGAGCGTTGTTCTTAACGGAAATCAGGATTTGTTGTGCGCGGATTTCTTCATGCCGGCGGTCGTACGTTAACTGAATGCCGGGCTCGGTGACTTCCTTATCGATAATGAAGGTTGCGGCAAGACTTGAGCGATATTGGCGCAGCTCGTCCTGAAGCTCCGAATCATTGGGGATATTCCTGTCATACGCGTCTTGAAGCTTCAGCTTGTAGTCCGTCAAGAGGTCGAGAAAATGTTCGCGCTCCTCCATCGTGCTCTTCTTTCCCGAGTCCCAACCACCGCTGTTGCGCGTATAAAAGTTCTCGTACTCCCTGAGCGGAACCTTGGTGGACCCAACTTGAAGCACAATGGCGTCTCCCTCGCGCGGAGAGCACCCGTTCAATGCCAGAGAAATGGCGAAGAGAGCGACGGCTATCCAATGAATTATCCTCATATTCAAGAAACCTTTCAAAGTAAAGCGTTTTCGGTTGGAAACTGAGACTATTGAGCATTTAGTATAACCAAATTTCCTGAAAGATTCAAGAATTGGGACAAAAACAGGCAAAACTCCGGAAGAATGGTGCGCTTCAAAACATTCCGGGGTCTGTTCAAAACCACGACCTCTTTTCTTTTCACCTTGATTTCGACGCGCTTTTTGTCTATATTTTTGAGTGTTTTTCCGACCGAGAACTCGCTTTGTGAAAAAATATTTCAATTTTGTTAAGATCGAGCATACGCTTTTCACCCTGCCCCTTATTTATGGGGGCCTTTTGCTCGGTGTTCGTGAAATGCCTTCCGCAAATCTTCTGTTCCTGGTTTTGCTCGCGGCGATTGGTGCACGGACGGCGGCATTTGCGCTGAACCGTATTATTGACCGTGAAATCGACAGACGGAATCCGCGCACGGCAATGCGTGAACTTCCGAGCGGCCGGATGACACTCATGGAGGCGCTCGGCGTATTTTCTCTCGGCAGTTTACTATACTTCGGATCGGCAACAATGATCTCGTCCTTTTGTCTGATGCTGTCTCCGATTCCCCTTATCATCTTCGTCGTCTATCCGTTTATGAAGCGGTTCACACCGCTTGCCCACTTTGGTGTCGGGCTTGGAATGTCCATGGCGCCGCTCGGTGGATGGTTTGCGGCATCCCCGACGTTCGATAATATTCTCCCCGCGGTCTTGTTATGTGTCTTCACGGTGTTCTGGGGGGTGGGTTTCGACATAATCTACGCGACGCTCGACGAGGATTTCGACCGGCAGGCACATCTTTTTTCGTTCGTATCGCAGTTCGGAAAGAGAAAAGCGCTCCTGTGGTCAGCGTTGTTTCATATCGCTGCCTTTTTTTGTCTGGCGCTTCTTTTCCTTACAACCATCCGCACATGGTACGCTCTGCCCTTCCTGCTTCTTGCCGGAGTGATGTTATGGTATGAGCAGCACAAGGCTTCCAACGTCGAACTGGCATTTTTTAGAATCAATGCCGGCCTTGGCTTCGTTGTCTTCGCGATGATCGCCACCGGAGCCATGCTAAAGTGAGAATCGTCGTTGGTATCACCGGATCATCGGGCGCAGTGTACGCCGTGGACTTCCTGAAAAAATGCACCGCCGACAAATTCCTCGTCGTCAGCAGATGGGGAAAAGCTCTGCTGAAGGATGAAATGCATTTGTCGGAGAAGGATTTGCTGCCGTATGTCAAGCGACAATTTTCCGATGACGATTTGACTGCGCCGCTTGCTTCCGGCTCCAACAGGTTCGACGCCTTTGTCATTCTTCCCTGTTCAACGTCAACGCTCGGAAAAATCTCATCCGGAATCGGCGATACCCTCATGGCACGAACGGCACAGGTTGCCTTGAAAGAGCGATTCAAGCTGGTGCTCTGCATCCGGGAAACTCCGCTCTCCACGATTTCCCTTGAACAGTGCGCGAAACTCTCACGCGACGGTGCGGTCATCATGCCTTTGAGCCCGCCGCTGTATTTCGTTCCGAAGACGGTGGACGAGTACGTCTCCGCCTTCACCGATAAACTGCTCGGCGTCCTCGGCTTGCGGGAATCCCGCGGCTGGCGTGCTGAAGAGCTGGAGTAAGAAGTGTGGCTCTCCGCGAATATCTCCAAGTCCTCGAACGCAACGGCGAACTCCACCGCACACGGGTTGAAATAGACCCGGCCCTCGAACTCACCGAAGTCTCCACGCGCGCGCTAAGAGAAGGCAAGCCCGCTCTCCTCGTGGAACAGCCAAAGGGCTCGACGATTCCCCTGGCGATGAACCACTTCGCCAGCCCGAGACGCATCGAGCTTGCTCTCAGCCGGCATCCCGACCAGATCGGCGAAGAGCTCATTCAATTCCTCGAGCGGGCATTTCCCCCGACACTCCGGGCGCTGCTCGACAACAAGCCGATCGTCAAACGATTTTTCAACGCCCGTCCAAGAATGGTTTCGTCAGGTATTTCCCAGGAAGTAGTCGACCACCCCGACCTTGACGCGCTTCCGGTCCAGGTTTGTTGGCCCATGGACGGCGGGCGATTCATCACTTACGGACAGACCATCACGCAGGACCCGCGCAACGGAAAACGCAACATCGGCATTTACCGGATGCACGTTTTCGACCGGTCGACGACCGGGATGCACTGGCAGATTCAGAAGGGCGGCGGGTTTCATTTCTATCAGGCCGAAAAGCTGGGAAAAGAGTTCGAGCTTGCCGTGGCGCTCGGGACCGACCCTGCGTTGCTCCTCGCAACCGTTGCTCCGCTGCCGGAAGGAATTGATGAGGCAATGTTCGCGGGTTATCTTCAAAACAAACGTGTCGAGTTCGTCAAGGGAAAAACAATTTCTCTCGGCGTTCCGGCTTCCGCTGAATTTATTCTGGAAGGGATCGTCCCCGCAAAGGAGCGAAGGATGGAGGGACCGTTCGGCGACCATTTCGGTCATTACTCGGCTGCTGCCGAATTCCCTGTCTTCCACATCAAGGCAATGACGCATCGTCGCAACCCGGTGTATCCTGCTATCGTTGTCGGCAAACCACCGATGGAGGATAAGTTTCTCGGCGATGCGACGCAGCAAATGCTCGGACCGCTCGTGAAACTCATTCACAAAGAAGTACGGAATCTCTGGGCATACTACGAGGCCGGATTTCATAATCTACTCGCGGTCGCGATCGAGCAGCGGTATCAGAAGGAATCCATGAAAGCCGCCCTCGGCCTGATGGGAACCGATCAGCTCTCGCTGACGAAATGCATGGTGACCGTTTCTGCCGGAGTCGACGTGCGTGACTGGCACGCGGTGTTGAAGGAGATCCGGGAAAATTTCGACCCGCATTACGATTTCATCATGATCCCCAGGGTGCCGCTCGATACACTCGACTTCACAAGCTACAGAATGAATCTTGGAAGCAAGATGATAATAGACGCGACGAGAAAAGGGGGTCGGGGTTCGGGGTTGGAGGTTACAGAAAAGAGTTTCGAGTTTCAAGCTTCAAGTCTTCGGTCGCTTGATAGGAGAATCATTGACGTTAATCTTGTGGAAAACACCTTACTGCTGGTAAAAGTTGATACACCGGTTTCCAATCATCTACAACCTGAAACCTCAAACCTGAAACCTCAAACAGGCAGAGAAATTCTCCAAAAGCTCGTCGTTTTTCCAGAGTTTAGTAAGCTCAAGATGATTGCAGTTGTTTCTCCCGATGTGGATATTCACGACAGGGAAAGTTATATTTGGGGAGTCTTCACCCGCTTCGACTGCGAAAGGGACGTGGTTTTCACCGAAAGCAAGCTTGTCGGGATTTCCCCTGTTTATAAAGGAGTGATGGGCATCGACGCCACCTGGAAACTCGGTTATCCCGAGCCGCTTGCGATGCCGGAGGAAATTGTGAAAAGAGTCGACGCGAAGTGGGACAAAATCTGGAAGTCCTGATTCCCTTTGCGAGGTCTTTGCGTTCTCTGCGGTAAAATATTTTAAACGCAAAGTTCGCAGAGGAAGCGTAAAGAACGCAAAGAAAAAGTTACACGTGAAGGACTCCGCCTCGCAAAACCGCAGGCGAAAAGCGCAGATGAGGTAGAAAATGCCGAAGGGCAAAAACTTAGGCGAGATACTATGTACGAAGTTTAAGGAACTCCGGATCAAATTTACGACGGTCTTGGATCCTCGTGGTTTCATTAACTCGATAAGAATCGGGCAAACAAACTTCTTGGTAAAATACGCTAATAGGTCTTCGAACAGACACTGGTTTGGCTTCTCAATTGAAGACATAAACAGCTCAAAATATAGATATGCGATTTTGCTGATTGGATCGGATGATATAGAGAGAATTTATTGCGTTCCGTATTCAGCTCTAACCCATTTTATCAAAAAAGGAGAACCTGTCTGGGTCGGTCAGTCGAATTATGAACAATATGAAGCCACCATTTTTCCGAAGAGAAACTATATTATGAAGGTCGAGCACTATCCTCATGAAGAATTTGAGATCCAACCGTATCAAGTAGATCAAATATCTGAGTACTTTTTTCGGTTTCAGGATACATGATTATTAGCTTCCGCGCCAAACACGAACTCATCCCCACCCCTTCTCTAAAATTAGAGAAGGGAGCGCTGGCCGATGGAATTACGTCCCTCTCTAAACTTTAGAGAGGGACTACAGCCTGCCCGCCGCACCAAAGCTGTGCTTTGGGCAGGCGGGGGGGAGTTCCGGAGTTAAAACTACTCTTTATTTTTCATTAGAAAAGGAATGACAATTAACTTCAGAGATACATTACTTACTCCCATCTGGGAGAAAATTCAAAAAGGTGAACGCCTCTCGCTCGATGACGGCATGACGATGTACGGCACTGCCGACTTCATTTCGCTCGGCAAGATGGCGCACTTCGTCCAGCAGCAGAAGAGCGGCGATGCGGTGTACTACGTCCTCAACCGCAAGATCGAGCCGACGAACGTGTGCGTCCTCTCCTGCAAGTTCTGCGACTTCGCCACCAAGCCGGGCAGGTCCGACGCCTATGAAATGAGCATCGGGGAAATCCTTTCGAAGCTTACTCCCGACCTGAACGAAGTCCACATCACGGGCGGAATGCCGGCCCATCTTGGCTGGGATTACTATGTGAACATGCTGAAGGAAATCAAGCGGCATTTCCCGGACATCGACATCAAGGCGTATACGGCAGTCGAAATCGACTTCTTTGCGAAGAAATTCAGGATGTCCGTCGAGGAAGTTCTGCACCAGCTCAAAGACGCAGGCTTGCGCACGATGCCCGGCGGCGGAGCGGAGGTCTTCTCCGAGCGCGTGCGGAGATTACTCTTTAATCAGAAGATTGGCGCGAAGCGCTGGCTCGAAATTCATCGTATCGCCCACAAAATGGGCATCCCGACTAACGCCACTCTATTATACGGACATATCGAGACAATCGAAGAGCGCCTTCTCCACTTCAAGCTCTTACGTGAACTGCAGGACGAGACCGGCGGATTTCTCAGTTTCATTCCGCTCGCGTTCCAGCCCGGAGATACCGGAATCTCCGTCGGAAACGGATCCGCCTCTGGCGGAAAGGCGCGGTCACAGTTCACATCTGCGATCGACGACCTGAAGACCATCGCCATCTCCCGCCTCATGCTCGACAATTTCCCTCACATCAAAGCTTACTGGGTCATGCTCACGGAAGAAGTCGCATCGGTTGCCCTTAACTTCGGCGCCGACGACATGGACGGCACGGTCGGCGAGGAGCATATCGCCCACGACGCGGGCGCCATCAGTCCGATGAAGCTCGCGAGAGACCAGATTGTAAAGATCATCAGGGATGCGGGAAAGATACCCGTCGAGCGGGACATCTATTATAATCCTATCAACATCTGGACGGATCACGTCGTCGCGAAAATCCCGTATCTCAATTCTGTTCCGTTCTATCATTATTTTGAAAAAGGCGAATTTAAGATTCTCCCCGTCAGCCCGAGAAGAATGGGCCTGCTGTGCGAAAAAGGCCAGCTCGACGCCGGTCTTTTTTCGCTCATGGATTATTTCAAGCAGGATGGTCAGCTCGATCCGCTGAACTGGGGCATTACCACGCGCGACCAGGTAAAAAGCGTGATGCTCTTTTCGAATCACGGCTGGCGCGACCTCGACGGGAAACTCATCGGCATTATCGATGATACCGCAACGTCCGTCCGGTTGCTGCAGGTGCTGCTCGAGAAGAAGTACGGAGTATCGGCAACCTTTGAGCGCCTCCACGCCGGCGTCAACCACTACTCGAAGTACGACGCCGTGTTACTGATCGGCGACGAAGCGCTCTATCGCAATAAATACGGTCTCGAAGGCTTCGAGATTGTCTACGACCTGGCAAAAGAATGGTACGATTGGAAGAAACTCCCGTTCGTTTTTGCCGTGTGGGCGGTGAAGAAATCTCTCCCGCTCGAAATGAAGCAGGAACTCAGTGAGATTATCGAACGGTCGCTCAATCAATCCGACGGTTGCCTCGGAGAAATCGGGGAACTTGCGGGCAAGCGTATTGGTTTGACCGTCGGTGAGGTGGAAGAATACCTGGAAGGATTCAATTATCGCCTCGGCGAGCGGGAACACGAAGCGATGAGGGAATTCAGGAAGTTGGTGGAAGAAGTACAAACCATTGGCATCAAGTAGGAGTACACAATGAGTAAGGCAAAAGAACCAACCGTAACATATGTCGTTGATAAGAAAGGAAAGAGAACGGCTGTTATTCTTCCCATTGAAAAGTATGAAGAACTGTTGGAAGATTTAGGGGATCTTGCAATAGCCGCTTCTCGTAAAACAGAACCCACCTACGATTGGGAAGATTTGAAAAAGAAGCTCAAAAAGGATGGGATCCTTTAGAATAAAGTATAGAGCATCGTTTGAAAATGAGATTCGGAGAGTCCCACGGGCACATGTAGCCCGAATTGCAGCTCGCATTAATTCCCTTTCGCTCGATCCGTTTCCATCAGGAAGCAAGAAACTCGGGGGAGAAGATGTTTACAGGATTCGCGTGGGAGACTACCGAATTGTCTATTCACTCGACACAGATAAGAAAACAATAATCATAGAAATGGTCAAGCATCGAAAAGATATTTACCGAAAGCTCGCGCGGTGGCAAAAATGAACGTGCCGCTCTTAGCCATCATCGAAAAAGTCAGGAATAACGAGCGGATAACGCCCGAAGAAGGTTTAGCCCTTCTTCAAAAAGCGGAACTGCTCGACCTTGGCGAGCTTGCGACTGAAATCCGGTTTCGCAAGAATCCCGAGCAACGTGTCACGTTTGTCGTTGACACGAACCCGAATTACTCCAACGTTTGCAACATTGACTGCATCTTCTGCGCGTTCTACCGCCATCCCGGCGAGAAAGGCGAGTACACATACAGCGTCGACCACATGATTCAGAATTTCAAAGAAGCCGCGCGACACGGAGTGACCACCGTGCTCCTGCAGGGCGGTGTACACCCGTCCCTTCCATTCGAGTACTATGTGGAAATGGTCGAGCGGACTGTCAAGGAGGTTCCGGAAGTAACTCCACACTTCTATTCTACGTCCGAGATTATCGGGATGGCCCAGGTGTCCGGACGTTCGGTCCCGGAAGTATTGAAGCGATTGTGGAATGCCGGACAGCGGACACTCCCCGGCGGTGGCGCGGAAATACTCGCCGACCGCGTGAAGAAAAAGATCAGCCACCTCAAAGGCACGAGCGCCGACTGGCTCAACGTCATGCGCGAAGCACACAGGATCGGTTTCAAGACAACCGCCACCATGATGTACGGCCATCTCGAAACGGACGAGGATATTATTGAACATCTTGAGAGTATCCGGCAACTTCAGGATGAACATCGGGGTTTCACAGCGTTCGTGCCGTGGAGCTTCAAGCCGGGCAACACGCCGCTTGAAAAGATCATTCCTCACTATGCGACTCCTGTCCGGTACTTACAGATGATCGCCATCTCCCGGATTTATCTTGATAACTTCGACCATATTCAGGCATCCTGGTTTTCGGAAGGCAAGAAAACCGGCCAGATCGCCCTCCATTTCGGAGGCGACGATTTCGGGGGGACGTTGTTCGAGGAAAATGTCCACGCCGCCGCGAACTTCGTCAACAAAACGAACACGGACGAAGTGATTCAATTGATCCGGGACGCGGGCTTCACGCCGGCCCAGCGGACTACGCTCTACCGGACTTTGAAAGTGTACGACGAAGCACAAGCTGCCTGACGGCAATCAGAGCTAAAGAACAGTTTACAATCCCCACAGGTCTTTCCAGCAAGGCACACGTATGGCAACAGTAGATGATATTATCCGGCGAGCAAAGCGCGCAGCAGGGGAGTTCCGTAAGTTTAACCAGCAACAGGTCGATACGATCGTTCGTGCGGTCTATCTCGCCGCAATGGACAATCGCGTCCGCCTTGCAAAAATGGCTGCCGATGAAACCAACCTCGGTGTCTGGCAGCACAAGGTCATGAAGAACGTCATTGCCAGCCAGCTTGTGTACGATCACATCAAGAACCAGAAAACGGTCGGAGTGATCTCGGAGGACGCCGTCTCCGGAATCATTGAGCTGGCGCAGCAGCTTGGACCCATTCTCGCGCTTGTGCCCGTGACCAACCCGACTTCGACCACCATCTTCAAGATTCTCATCACCATGAAGACGCGGAATCCGGTGATCATCAGCGGTAATCCGATGGCAAAGAATTCTGTGGCGGAGACTGCGCGCGTTTGCTATGAAGCGGCGCTCAAAGCCGGCGCTCCGGAGGACTGCGTCCAGTGGCTTGCCAAACCGAACATCATGAAGACGAAAGAGATCATGGGCCACCGCGGTCTGGCGCTCATCCTTGCGACGGGGACCGGCGAGCTGGTCAAGGCGAGCTACAGCTCGGGGACGCCGACAATCGGTATCGGATCAGGAAACGTGCCGGTTTACATCGGAGCCAGCGCGGATATTCCCTTCGCCGTGCAGAGCATTCTTCTCTCGAAGACGTTCGACAACGGTTCGATCTGCGCCAGCGAGCAGGCGGTGGTGGTAAAACGGGCCATGGCGAACAAGATCATCGACGAGTTCAAGCGCCAGAAAGCGTACTTCATGACCCCCGAGGAAATCGAGAAGATTGGACGGGTCGCATACGATGCCGAGCGCGGTGTCATGACGGCCGCCATCGTCGGGCAGCCGGTGGAGCGCATCGCCGAGAAGGCGGGTTTCACTGTGCCGGATGGCACGAATGTTCTTGTAGGAATTGTCGACAGGGTCTCGCGCGATTGTCCGCTGTCGGCGGAGCTTCTCGCGCCTATTCTTGCCTTTTACATCGAAGAGGATTTCGAATCCGGCATGGAACGATGCAGGGAGATAACGCGGTTCGGCGGCATCGGGCACACCGCCGTCATCTATTCGAACAAGCCCGAACGCATCGAGTATTTTTCCCGCACGCTCGACGTGGCGCGCCTCCTCGTTAACACGCCGTCGACACACGGCGCGTTAGGGGGAATCTACAATTCTCTCCCGCCGTCATTCACGCTGAGCTGTGGCTCCGGCGGCAAGAACAGCACGACGGACAACATTTCCACCCGGAATCTCCTGAACATTCACCGCATCTGCCGCCGGAGGATCAACGAGCGATGGATGAATGTTGGTACGGAGACATTCCTCGATGAATCGATTACCGGCGAACGTTTCGAGGTAGAGTACAACAAGAATTCCTGATAATCAGATATCCGACTTCTCTCTATGTCAGTTCATTGGCAGAAGTCGGAGATCTAGACAACAGAGCGCCCACCTCATCGATGGACGCTCTGTTTTCCTCCTGTCGTGTGTTCGCTCCGCCGAAATCCTTGCCGTAGAGTCCGATTCGTAATCGGACAGAAAAGATATCCCGTCTCTCGACCGGACGACTGCGGAATTCGCCTATCTCATTTCATTAGCAAGAGCTTTTTCGTTTCAACAAACCCGGCTGCCTGGATACGATAGAAATACATCCCGCTTGGCATTTTGCTTGCATCCCACGTAGCGTCGTGATAACCCGCCTGCAATTCCTGATTCACGAGGGCCGTCACTTCTTGTCCCAAGAGATTGAAAACCTTGAGTGTTACATAACTCGACTTTGGCAGTGCAAAGCGAATTGACGTGGTCGGGTTGAAGGGGTTGGGATAATTTTGGGCGAGGCTATAGACTTTAGGAAGTGATGGTCCCTTACGAACCCCAGTCAGTGTCGTATCTATATACAGGCCGTGAACACTGCTGAATGCACTGATTCCACCAATATTTTCGACTCTTACCTTCCACCAATACTGATGCTTGTCAGCGAAGGTGGAGACCTCGTAGGAATTACTGGTAGTACGAGCACAAAACGGATTACTGACAGTAGAATCATCCCACCAAAAAACAACGTATACAGAGCCTCCGACATTTGCGTCTGTCCAGCGCAAAATTAATTGGTTAGAAGAGTCCTTGGATGTTATGCTGACAGGATTGGGCGGCGCCTGGATGGTTTGAAAACTCTTCCACCCCGAGAACTGCCCCCTGCCCGCCTCATTCATCGAAGCAACCCTCCAAAAGTACCACGTGCTGTAATTCAAACTATCTACATAGTGCGAAGTATCAACAATTGTCGAATCTGCTAGTACGGGCTGTATCCAGTTGGTATCTTGAGTGACACTAAAATAGAAAGTTGAGCCACTCGTGAATTGTGGTTTTAACCAGACGAATTGCAAATTTGTCGGGATTTCAGTTGAACCACCGAATGGGTACAACGTTGTTACCGACCCTGGCGGCCCCAGAGTTGAGAACCGAAAGGTACGAGAAAAATCACCCCAACCTACAAGATTCTTCGTTTTGACTCTCCAATAGTATGTAGTCCCTCCCTTCAGATTGCTATAATTATACGTTGTGTCTGCGACTAAAGAATCGTTTACAATATCATTAAAAAAGAGACTATCTTGACTCAATTGAAACCAATAGTTTGTCCCTGCAATTTGTTCATTCCACACAAATTTCATCCTGAGAGAGGAACCGGTTACAAGATCGGCTGGGGTAATGAGAGTGGTAACGGTTGGTGCGGATACACTGAACACCGTAGTAGTCATTTGACTCAGGTTTCCGTTTCTATCCCGTGCTAGTATTTGGACATCGTTTCTTCCACTGTTCAGAACAACCGTACTCAAAATCAAAGAATCGGACAGAATGGGGAGGGATGTGAAGTTAATTCCGTCCAAGCTTAACCAAGCTGAATCCACGCCAATCGGATCCTGGACGATGGCTGATACCGTCATAGTATCCTCCATTGTTGCAAACCCCACAATCGGAGAATGGACAGAGATGGTAGGGCCGGTCACATCGAATGGCGCATACAAATTTGTATTGCTCTGTACTACGGCGGCAATAACATCACTTGCGCCCCATTTGACGCTTTCAATCTCGCCGTTTGTTGTCAGCGTGGAGAGTTCGGTCCCGGTTGAATCGAGAATCTTCAAATAGCTATTCTCGCCGCCGCAAACAAGACGCGTGCCGTCTGGTGACCAGTCGACGGAATAATACCTCATGAGACCGCCAGATAGCCCGACTGAGTAGGTTGGAGTTGAACTGAGGATGTCATTGAATATGTACAAACAATTCCCTCCAGTTTGCAATTGTCCGCAAGCAGCGAGTTTTCTCCCGTCGGCTGAAATTGCTACGCTGTATTTATTAACGTTCCCAACGGTACTTCCCCAAAGCAAGGGCATGACCTCGTTGCTTTGCGTGCTGGTGATGATATTGCTCATATCATATACATAGATAGCGCCATTCTTCGTAACGACGGCGAGATGGTTACCCTTCCAGTCAATTGCGTTTATCTGTTCATTGTTGTTGATATTGCTAACGCTGATCTTACTCTCGTATCCGTGATAATAGACATTAATCTCAGTTCGATGACCCGAATAAAAGTTTGCGACAGCATATACGGGATCATCCGTGAGATTGGACCATGCTACTGAAGCGGGAGCCATATTCGTCACTTGCACACACGAGGAGTTGTTAGTAGCGCTGTCATAGATACACCATGACGGGTTAGAGCCTTCGCCTCCAAGAATCAACTTGCTCCCGGAAGCAGAAAAGGAGAACGTGCCTGTGGGACTTGAAGTGGAATATATACTGGTTAGAGAGGGCAAATGGTAAATGATTCCTCTAGGCGTAACTATTAGATTCCCACTCGGAGATATAGATACGTTTCTGTCCACATATGGATTAGCCAGGTTTTGCCCGTTCGACAGAACAGCGAATGGGGAGTAAGATGGAAGGGGCCCTACAGCCATATTAAAGACAAAAAACTGCGTAGTTGGCCCTACTGTTGCCCAGACTGTATCCAACCCTCCTACCTGGGTCGTAAGCCTCGGATATGAAGTGAGTCCACAGGAATTGTTGGCTCCCAGAATTTCGCTGTATTGAGGGGTTCCGGTCTTGTCAAATGTTCCCTTGCTGGACCGGAGAGTGATCGACTGTGCGTCTACACACTGGGAGTTGGACGAATAGGTTACATATGGATCCAGCACGTAGGTTGTTTGAGTCGTACTTGTAGGAGGAAGCTCCCGTTCCGTCATCTGAATATGGTAGGTACTCTGGCCAGCAGTGTTTACATGAACCACAATACTCCCCTGCATGCCCGATGCTGCGGAGACACTAATGGTGGCGTCACCCGTTCCATCCGGAGAGTAAGTTGTTTGTGCCTTTCCTGACGCATTTGTGGATACACTTCCCGGGTTACACGATCCATAAGGTAGTGTAAGAGGTGGAGTAAAAACCACTTGCACACCTGCTTCAGGGTTTCCCAGGCCATCCAAAACGGTTGCAATGATTGTCGATGATGATCGGCCATCGTAATTTATGACCGATGGATTTGCGGTGAGACTGATGGACGAACTGGCTACCACCAGGGGAATGGCACTGTGGAAATCTGAATATCCAGGTTTCGAAGCGCTGATCAAGACCGGATACACGCCGTTTGCTGAAGGAGCAGTGAACGAAATAGAGTAGCGCCCGGCTCCAAGATCTGAACACTGATGCGCAGATCCCTGGATCGATGCTGTCACCGTTGCACCTGCAGTTGAATTGTCAAGTTGAATGGACAAATTCACCATCGCACCGGCATCGTAGGATTGTTTGTCAAAGATTGACGATATGATCTGGAGCGGATTTTTGATGACTTTAACCCTGTCTTGCGATCGCAGTCCGGACTTGTCGACCGCAATTGCAGACAGAAAGTGTTCACCAATTCCCAAACTACTTAAGTCTACCTGCTGAGAGTAGGACGACAGCGAGGTTGAGCCAATGAGATTGGCATCGAGATACAAATCTACATGGTCGAGACCACTACCTTGGTCAGCAGCAGTGACTTGGAGAGTTGTTGAACCATTGACCAAGGAGTTGTTTGCGGGAGCTATGATGCTGACCGTCGGTGGATAGACATCTGTACCCGCCGGAGCAGCATACAATGTGCAAACATCCTTTTCGATTGTTCTCGATGTAATCCCATCCTCTTCGTACAAAAAGAACGCGAAATTCTCATTCGCAGTATTCGGAGCAACTTTCAAGATAATTGTACTCAATTGCCCGGCCGTCAGATAAGCCGAGGGCGATGTCACGGCCTGCCATGTCCAAGGCGGACTAAAGAGGCCAGACTGGTCCCATACCCTAACATGATAATTGCCCGAGCTACTGATCCGCACGTTCACACTTACAGTTCCGGTATCTCCAATGACTAGTTGGTTGGCACAGATATCAGGCATTAAAAGCAAATTGGGATCGTCTTGGGGAGTCGCTAATCTAAACCCATAGAATAAGTTTGCGACAAGTTGCGTAGTCGAAATTCCTACAACCGAATTGAGGGCACCTGTGCAAAAGTCGTTAATACTCATGCCAGGTTGCAGTGGGTTTGCAATTAATTGGTCCAAAACCTCTCGTCTAATTTCAAAACTCAAGCCATGAACCGTAAAGTCAATACTTGGTTCAGACCAAAGACTGCCCGTGCCTAAACTGAGATCTGCGGAGGGATGATCACCGCTTGAATTTACATCTAGGGAGAGAACCGGAAGGTACAAGAAACTTTGATTGAGCGATGCGCTAAAGAGTGAGGTGGGCATGTCGGGTGCGTTCGGATCAACCGCTCTCTTTTCTAATCCGAATCCGATTGGGGGGCCCTCAACATCAGTAGACGCTACAACGTCTATCCACACAGTAATCCACCCATCCCTTCCCTCAGCAGTCACCCCGGAATAATCAGCAAGATCCACAAGGAATTGTACGCCACCTGACGCGAAACCGCTTTGGACTATTTTCGCGTCTACGTATGCAACCCATTTTTGGTTGTTGGCATAGTCTTGTGCGATAGTTGTATTCGAAGGATCGAACTTACTGATCAGTGTTTCGAGAACTTTGGAAGTGCGTCCACCACCACCGCCGCCGCCTATCCCTTGAGCGAGGCATACAGACATCATTGCGAACAGGGTAAGAGTCAACATGATGACAAGGAAATTCGTTGGTAAAGTGGTTCTCATTTGAGTTCTCCTTTTAGAAGTTGCGCAATCCGGGGAGCTATCGTGGGCTGAATACTGACAAAAACAGCCAATATTCCCTTTTTGCCTTTCTGTCAATGATGAGCTATTTTAGGTGTTCATCACATTCGGAGTCGTTTGCTGAAAATTCCTCACAAAAAATCCCGCTCTATCTGTGCCGATAAAGCGGGATAATTGTTTGCAACCTGGTCGGTTTTAGGGATTTGGCAAGAACGGTTTTACCCTCACGACTTCCTTCCGCCACTCTCTCCCGTCCCAATAGCGGATGCCGTCCTTCAGGTTTTCGAGATACGCGTTATCAATTGTGCCTGTTACTTTGCCTTCGTCCCTCAATTGTGCATGAACCCGGTCAGCCCCATTTTCCGATTTAACATAGAGGGGTATCATCTGTCGCGAGAAATAGTAATGGAAATGCCAACGGGTGCCATCGGGAAGCTCCGAGGATACGTGAAACTGAAGAACATCGAGACCATCGAAAAGCATAAAGTTTGTGACGCTTTTTTGTTTTAGCGCAACGTTGATGTCTGCGTCCGGGAATTTGATGTAATCGATTTCCGCATCTGACGGCGGCAGGTCAAAGCCGGTACAAATGCTCGAGCGAGTCTTTCCAATAATCTTCTTGGGGTCAAGAACCGCAACCATTGGAAACTCACTTTGTGTTGTGTCGTGCGTATTGTTCTCGCCGCAGGCGATGATTTCATTGCACCCGTCACCATCTACATCAACTGCATAGAGAGAAGAAATGGCTCCAAAGTGCCAGTATTGTCCCAGGATTCTTCCTTTTGAATCGACCCGTGCAATGAAGCTGGGGGAACGACCAACATTCTGCGCGGACACGAGTATTTCCTTCTCTCCATGCCCCTCAATCTCGGCGAAGAGAATCGAAAACGTGCTGTAATACGGCGAGTAGGGACGATTAAGATATTTGACAGTGTCGACAAATGGAATTGCCCAGATCTCTTTCCTGGCACTCACATCAATCGCCCGGAGCTTGGTGCCCTGATTAGCTGAAGCCTGCTGATCTCCCGCCAGCCTATGCGTTGTGATCAGCTCGTTTATCCCGTCACCGTCGAGGTCTGCCAAAATGGTGCGACAGACATTGCCTTGTTGGTCAATGTCTTCTTGAGTCACATCTGGTGAAGGAATCTGCCAAAGAAGCGTGTAGTGGTCATCATAGACATCAATGGTCGAGGAGGTAACATTATACTGCCAGCATGTCGGGTTGCTTTGGTTGGCCGGCCTCAGCACGGTGAGGAAAAGCGCCGCTGCCACCACGCCAAAAGTCACAAAACTGCCCGTGCCCGCCGCGATCGGATGCCTCCGCACGAAATAAAAGAATTTGCCAACGAATGTCGTCGGTCTGTAAACCGCGGGCGGAGCGTACGTGTCGTAAAAGGGAACGGGCGAGATATTCCGCCGGACAAGCGCTGTTTCATTCGAGGATTCGAAACTCGGAACCTCCTTGAGCTCTTCCTTTAGTTCGGTGTGGAAGGCAGTCATCTCTTCCACCAACTGTCGACATCCATGACACTCGGCGAGATGATCTTCTATTTCCTGGCGTCTCTCTGCCACTTCCTTTGCGTTAAGGACGTACAGCTCTAACGTATGTTCATCGATATGGTGCATTGGGTATTGTATTTTCATTGCAAGTTATGCATTCTGCTGAATTTTTGTTCCCTTTGCTTCTCTGCGATACGAATTACTCACCGCTACTCTTCGCTGCCTCAGGGCAATCGCCAACAAAGCAAGTCTGTCATGCCCGAACGTTTCAATCGGGCATCCAGAACATGCGGCCCAACGCATGAGTGGATTCCCGCTAAAAACATGCGGGAATGACAACATTTGGGGGTGTTATTGCCAAACATCAGTTGACCAGACAACTACAGAGTGTTAAAAATCCTTCTTCAACTGCTCTGTCACCCTCTTGCGCGTCAACCGCGCAAGATACTCAAGCATTGACTTATGCCGTTTGTTGTACTCTTCCCGTGCCAGATCGGGAACGAATGCTCGCAAACTTTCGAAGAGAGAATCACCCTCACCGTTACGACCGATGATTTGAGAAACCATCGTTTGCTGAATGACTTTGAAGTAGTTCTCATACATCGCCGTTTCCACTTTTTGTTTTTCAACGTACCGTTCTTGCAATTCGTCTTTTGTTGTTCTGCATACGCGTTCGATGATCACCCGGGCTTCGTTTTCAACAAGATGATCGCCTTGATGCGGCTCTTCAAGGGCACCCTCGTGCTTGCTGCTGTACACAGACCGGAACGTCATTGCGACATCCATCAAGGAAACTATCCGGCTTCGGCCGGTTTGTTCACGCAGGTACTGCGACAGCTTTGCCAGCAACGATGGAATGCTCTCCGTGCCGTTTGCACGCGGTTGCATCTCCTTGTCAAGGTCGGTTCGCTCGATTCCCGGGAGATGTTCCAATGTCTCACACATGCTTGGAACGATACACTGCTCATTGAATCGCTCAACAACGACAAAATTCTGCAGCGCGCCCACTGCAAGCTTCACGTTTCTCAAAATCTTGCCAAGCGACGGGTCGTTTTCCTGATACAGGCGGAACAGGTTCTGGTTAACGCGCGAGCAAACCAATCGCCGGGTATAGGTGAGAAGATCCTCCTCGGAACTTTCTTTAATCGACAATCCTTCAAAATACGCCTGAAGCTGGATGAACTCTCCACGTTCACCCCGGCTGAACAGGTCGGCAATTGTATCGAGGGCAAGGTCATCGAGTGTGGAACGGAAAAAATCGAGCGACAAGCGACCGCTCCCGATTTTTCTCTTAAGGTGAACGAGGGCGATCTTTCGACAAAGGAAAATAAACTCGTTGGTACTGCCCGGGAATGGGCTTTTTGAAATGATGGATGATATGAGAGATTTCAATTCCATCAAGAAGCTATGTCTGTCTCAGACGCTTTTGGTTGGTGACAATATCAAGAAATTGTGAGCGAAAAAATATACCGATTATTCAAGTTTGATGCAAAACGAGGCTGTAGAATGAGGTTTCTATTTCCCGTTGTTTACCATCCCTTCATAATCTCACCGAAACATTCCAGCCCGCTCGGGATCACTGCTCCGTATCCATGTCCGGGTTTCGTCCAGGCCCCGGCGAGATACAGGTTCTTCACCGGGGTCTTGTGCGGTAATCGCCGTTGACCAGAGTTATCTACAGTCTGGTCCCAGCCATATATCGCGCCGCGATAGTTGCCGGTGTACCGCACGTTCGTCAATGGTGTACCAATCTCCATGATCTCGATTGCATCCCGAAGCCCGGGAAGCAAGGTTTTTTCCACCTTTTCGATCAACACGTCTGCCATTCGTTTTTTCTCTGCCCGATAGGCGTCTTTGTTGTCTTTGAAGTAATCGGTCTCGAATTGTTTCCAATGATCGAATCCCTGGAGGACGAGAATGTTGACTGTGTTTTTCCCCTTTGGTGAGTATTCCTTGTAGAGATTATCGTAGAGTGTAAGTCCGTAGCCGCCGTTTTCAACATCTGCGGCAACGCTTCTTTGATAGTCTCCCTCAGGGTCATATCCGGTATTGAAGAAGATCTCCGTGTCTTTTATGCCGACGTTCTTGACGAGGTCGGTTTTCAAGCCAAGGAAGATCTGGAAGCATGACAAGCTGACGCTGAACGCTTTCATCTTCTGAATGTAGTCCCCGAGGAATTCCTCCTCGTGAATCATTTTGGTAAGTGTGTCGTGTGCATTCGCATTGGAGACCACGACCCTTGCGGTAAACTCTTCGCCGGAATCGGTTTTGACCCCGTAGGCAGAATGATCCTTGACCAAAATTTCTTTCACCCGGGCACCGAGCTTTATCATCCCTCCGTGACCTTGAACAAATTTTGACAGGGCGTTGCTTATCGTTTGAGATCGCCCGATGGGATAGTAGCCGCCATTGACAAAATAACCCATTGCCGGAATAGCATAGTAGAATGGCGACAACTTCGAGGGAGGCAGGCCGTAATATCCCCATTGGGACGAAATGATTGCCGCCAACTTGATATTTTTGATTCGGGCGTAGACCATATCTCCCCAGGTCTTCCCGGCTGTCTTAAAAAGGTATGGATAATCAACCGGAAACTGCTGCATGTTGATTTGACCGCGGGCACTTGAAATCTTCCCGACATCGTCGGCGAGTCCTTTCATATCCTCAAAAACTCCCTCGATCCCCGCTTTCTCATCCGGGAAATATCCGATGAGCGTGTCGATGTACTGGCGCAGATTCTTCTGCGGTACGCGAATATCATAATCGGGGAAAATCATTCTGTAAAGATTAGGATGTGGAACGAACTCCACATCGTTGATTTCGGGAAAGCCGGGAATAAGATTGTGCAGACCGTTTCGCTCTCCCACTGTTGTAGAGTGAAGAGACACGTCGAACGTAAAATCCTCACGCGTGAATGTCGTCGCATAACCGCCCGGCTTAGTGTGTTGTTCTAGGATCAGCGGCTTGAATCCCTGGCGGGCAAATGCGGCTCCACAGCTCAATCCGCCGAGTCCGGCACCGATGATGATAGCATCATATTGGTTTTCCTTTTTGGTAGTTTGTGATCCGGTGGGGAAAGAGTTCCAATCGAGCGCTCCGACGGAAAGTCCGCCCGCGAGGTATTTGATAAAATCTCTTCTGTTGAGTTCATGTAAGGGCATGTTGTATCTCCTTTCGCCGATAGTACGTTTGCGGCAAGAAAAATGTTGCACTTTGTGGAGTTATAGAAGCCCGAGATTGTTTCTTGTTGAGCAGGGAGAACCGTGAACGAGTCATCTCTTCCTCCTACGTCGACACTTCTTGTTGCCCATATACACAAGCTTGATCTTGCCTTGCCGTGCATATTCATCGATTCTCGCGTCCCGGTAAAACTCTTTGTAGTAGACGACTTTGATGCCGGCGTTTGCGATCAACTTGAAACACGTCAGGCAGGGAGACGCGGTAATGTAGATTTCGGAATTATCGATGGCGGCGCCGTGTTTTGCCGCTTGAGCGACTGCATTCGCCTCGGCGTGAACAGTGCGAACGCAGTGTTCATTTTCCATGTCGTGTCCCGCGTCGTCGCAATGCGGCGCTCCACGAATGCTGCCGTTGTAACCCGTTGAAAGAATTGTTTTGTCCCTCACGATGACCGCGCCGATGTGTTTTCTCCCGCACGTACTCCGTGTCGCGACCTGTTCGGCGATGTTCATGAAGTATTCGTGCCAGCCGATTCTTGTGTCAGCCGGTCTCCCCGCACGTGATTTTTTTTTCTTCATACCATCCTTCCTATTGTGTGTGTCGTACGGCGCTAATATCCCAGACTCTCCGCCGCGACCCGCTGGAGGTAGGCCGCCGTCTCCGCGGAGATTCTCGCGTCGACATACGCATTCCCGACAGGACTCTGCTCAAATATCTTCCCGTACAGGACGCATGCCGCCAGATACGTCCCCTCCATGGTCGGATGTCCATCCTGGCTGTACAGCGTCAGTTCGGGCTTGCCATTGAGAGACCGCTCGAATGCCAGGCCCGCCGGAGCCACTTTGGCTCCCAGCTCCGCGCCGAGCCCGGAATAGGATGCCGCCAGGGCGGCCGTGGTGACCCCGAACGTTCGGCTATCGGGCCGTTCCCATGTCATAAGCAGAACCGTCTTTCCGCCGTTGCGCCGTATTTCCTCATCGAATTTCCGGGCGTAGTCAGTGAACGTCTTCTGACTCGTAACGGGAATCTGGCTTTGTTCCTGCAGGACGACGTAATCCCATCCCCCCTGGCGGATCATCTGGAGAGCCTTACCTTCATTCCAGTGTCTCTCCAGCGTATATCCGCCGACAGCAAAACTCATCGTTTCGGTTTGAGGCGCGAGACCTTCCAGTTGTTTGTCGATCCCACCGTTGACGAAGACGTAACTATTGCCAATGAACAGGATGTGTGTGGACGCCTGGTGCTGACATGCGGTGAGACCGACCCAGGCAACACAAACCACGGAAATATATTGCCCCAATAACCTTGCTCTCATGACATCTCCATACTTGCCTTCATAGAATCGTTCTGTCTCTCACGATGACCGCGCCGATGTGTTTTCTCCCGCATGCACTCCGTGTCGCAACCTGTTCGGCGATGTTCATGAAGTATTCGTGCCAGCCGATGCGTTGTTCGGTCATAAGTAAAAGATGTTATTGGTTCTTTGTTCTTAGTTGTCGGTTGTTGGTTATTGGGACGTCAATGCCGCACATCATACCAAGTCAAAGGATTTCACGACGGGAAGTAGTCGCTTATCATGTCCCATTCTAAAAAGAAGTTGCAGTGCCTTCTTTCCGCTCTCCCCCATATCGATAGTCAATTGGCTCACATACATTTTCACGAATCGTTCGCCAAGGTTCTTGTCGATCCCGCGGCCCCACTGCATCGCGTACGGGATCGATTCATCCTGGTGGTCGTATCCATACGCGATACTATCCCGGAGGCCCGAGGATAGTTTTCCCGCCAGCTCTTTGCCGAGGTCTTTTCTCACCAGGTCCAGCCCCAGGGGGAGGGGAAGTCCCGCTGTTTCTTTCTGCCAGACTTCACCAAAATCCAATATCTTGTGATACCCGAGCGACTGATACGTGATTTGTCCTTCATGAATGAGGAGACCGGCATCGACGGCACCGTCATCGACAGCGCTCATGATTTTGTCGAAGGGCATGTCGATATTTTTGACACCGTCGGTGAAGATCTTGAAGAGAAGCGATGCCGTCGTGAGCGCGCCCGGGGTGCCGACTGTCTTTCCTTTCAACTCGCCGATTGTTCTGTATTTTCTTGAGATGATGACCGGTCCATATCCCTCCCCCATGCTGGCGCCGGTTTTCATGATCCAGTATTTCTCCGCGACATACGGAAAAGCATGTGCTGAAATGGCGGTTACTTCCAGCTCTGCCTTCATCGCGCGCTGGTTCAGCGACTGGATGTCTTCGAGCAAATGCTCGATGCGGATGCCGGGTAATTTCACCTTGCCGCTTGCAAGTCCATAGAACATGAAAGCATCGTCGGGGTCGGGGCTGTGGCCTACACGAATTATTCGTTCTGGCATAGTATTGAAGTTGTACGACTAATAATGATACGGAGCTTTCTCAATGCCTCCGCACAAGAGATCATCCAATGCAGAGCCACGGAGTACGTTGAGGAAGATACGGAAATTCTCATCAACATAAAATAGTGACAGTTGATAGTCGGAACGAGAATTTGTACATTTAAGAAAGAAATTATATGTCATGCTACCTAAGCGTTGTGTCACGTAATTCTTTCAAATCAATAGATCGAGAAGCTCATTGGAGTAAGAATTGGGAGAGTTAATAACTTGAGGAGCTTTTGTACGGAGGCACTACTCCGGGAAAAAAGATATCAAAACATCCGCCATCGCACTGCGGAACATCATCGTCCACGAATCATACAGATAATCAAGTTTCTCGCACCTGTTTTTTCAACAATCTTTATATTCCCCTGTAATGAAACCAAACATGAGGAGCAAGAAGACGCCTAAGATCCGAACGGATACGATGGCATTTGATAGATCGTACTGGCTGATGATTTGCCTCGCGCTTTGTTTCATAATTGTCGCCTTTACCGGCATGCCTGTTTTCAAAAACCCACAACTTGAACCCGATGATTTTCGCTATCTCCATCAAGTACAGCTTCTAAACCAGGATTTTGCCGGCAACATTCTTAAGGCGTCGGTGGTTGAAAATCGCTGGGACCATTTGTGGTGGATTGATGTGAAGGAGAAGGTGCGTTTCTTCCGACCCACGATTATGCTTAGTTACTGGCTCGATGTAACAATATATGGGAAGAACTACCAGATGGGTCTGCTTCTAACCAACATGCTTCTATACGCTGGATGTGTGTTGTTGGCCTGCCTGATTTTTTTTCGCTGGTTCGGGGCCGGTCTTTCTTTGCTCGGAAGTTCGGCTCTTTTTGCCTCCTTTTACGCCCATGGAGAATTGATGTGGTACGTGGCGGGGCGAACCGATTCACTGGCAGTCCTCTTTTTATTGGGTGGTTTGGCGCTACATATCTACGGAAAAGAACGGCCATCTCTACGATGGTGGGCTTTGCCCTGTTTTGTACTCGCCGCCATTACCAAGGAACTAACACTTGTGCTGCCCATAGTCCTCTTCCTCCATGATTTGTGGATCGAAAGGCGGTCGGGTACTGTTACTCGCTTGGCAAAAGAAGAGTGGAAACTTTACGCCGCGTATGCAATCATTGCCATTTGTATTCTGTGGATCCATATCCGGATAACATCCGATGCCAGTGCGGGTTATCCCTATCCCTATTTCACCACGCCGCAAAATCCGGAATTTTTGTCCCACCTCTGGGGACAATTAAAGAATTATTGCGCCAATCTCTTTTTTGCAACCCCGACCTATCCGTTCATAAACCCACAACAGACCGAGGCCATTGTAGGTTCAAAGGGACTGATGGTCGGCACTGCTTTGCTTTGCCTGACCACTTATTTTCTGTATAGAGAGAAAAAATATTGGCTACTGTTCTTCCTGGCGCTCGCTTCCTGGCTGCCGACGATTATTGCGTATGTAAGCGAACGATACTTGTTGCTGCCTTCCTTCGCACTGGCAGGAATCATTGGATTGCTTCTGTTCCGATTAGAAAAATGGAACCGGGATGTTTATTACGCAGGCCTGATCTTAGTTGCAGTGTGGGTCGGACACCAGGCCTATTCCCTGAATGAAAAGAATCGGAATCTTGCGGTCAATCCGCGCCTGCCCCAGATGATGGATCAGCAACTGAACGACATAATGACCCGCATTCCCAAGGGAGCTAAACTTCTCATCCTGAACATGCCCGGCCCATGGGTCCAGGCGCAGTTCACGCAAGATCAGTTGCGGATACAGCTAGACGATCCTTCTTTACGAGCAACCATCATAACAATGATGCCCAATACGCAGGAGTTGGGAGCGGATATGATAGTAAAAAGGGAAGGGGAAAATACCATTCTACTGGAAACCGCCAAGGGATCACCGATCATGGCACGAGGAACAGATCCATTTCCCTGGGTGGAGCTTAATAGTGCAAAGAAATATGAGGATCAATCAGGAATTAGGATTGAAATACTAAAAGGGCAGGGGGAAATCTGCCAGGCACTGCGTCTTGTTCTGCCTGAAGTTCTTAATGATTATGTAATCCTGAAATGGACAGCCGATCCCAATCCGTCCTTTCCCCTGTATTACAGGAAATTGCATTCGCAGGCAAAAATACTCACGCTGTGAGGGGAACATGCCAATCTCCTTTTGGTATGGAATTTACAGCGGCAAAAAATCGAGTCAATTTATCTTCATCCAATCTGCCGTTTGTTCTGACACCGCTACAAACGTCAACGGCATAAGGGCCGACTTGGTGAACCGCTTCACAGACGTTTTCCGCCGTCAATCCTCCGGCCAAGAAGACGGGCACATCAACTGTCTGACGAATCTTTCTGCTGACGGCCCAGTCGTGAACGCGCCCCGTGCCGCCGAGTTCCTTGATCTGAATCGATAGGTTGCCGGAATCCAGGAGGATCGCGTCGACGTACCCGGCAACGGCTGAGGCTTCTGCAAAAGCTTCTTCTCCTCTCACATGAATGACTTGAACGATGCGAATGCCCGGCAGCGCACGGCGGAGCAGGGGATAACCGTCCACAGGAAAACGGTCGACCAGTTGTATCGTATTCACTTTTGTTCTGCGCTGCTGGTCGATAACTTCTTCGGGGCGTTGTTTGCAGGTGAGGAGAAATGTGTCGACCCCGGGAGGAACCGTCGGGGTGATGGATGCGATCAGGTCTTCGGGAATCGGGCCCGGACCGCTCGGCATCGCCGAGACCAGCCCGATGGCAGCGGCACCGTAACGGACGGCAAGCGCCACCTCCTCAACGCTCTGTATGCAACAGACTTTAACGTGAGGCCTGCCGGTCGACTTCATGCAAGTTCCTTGTAACGGAAACAGTCGACGGTGTGGTCATTCACCATTCCCACTGCCTGCATGAACGCGTAGCAGATCGTCGATCCGACAAATGTGAACCCGCGCGCCTTCAGGTCATTGCTCATTGCGTCGGATTCCTTTGTTGATGGTGGAATGTGCCTCGGGCTTTTCCACGCCCTCTGCTTTGTCTTCCCGCCGGCAAACTGCCAGACATAAGCGTCGAAACTTCCAAATTCTTTTTGAATGAGGAGGAACTCTCTTGCGTTTTGAATCACGGATTCTATTTTGAGTCTGTTGCGAACAATGCCGGGATTGTTGAGAAGGGTTTTCACTTTTTTACTGTCGTACCCGGCAATCTTCTTCGCATTGAAGCTGTCGAATGTCTTCCGGTAATTCTCGCGCTTCCGCAGAATCGTGATCCAGCTCAATCCCGCCTGCGCGCCTTCGAGGCAGAGCATCTCGAACAGTTCGCGGTCATCATGGACGGGAATGCCCCATTCCTTGTCATGATACTCGACATACAACGCATCCTCGCCGGACCATGCGCAGCGCCGCTTCATTTCACCTGACATCCTTCCAGTTCCACCATTTCAGCAGCTCCGGTTTATGTCGCTTGGTCGATGCGAAATACACCGCGCAGCGGAATGTGTATAACAGGCAGCGATCGACCTGCATTCCCTTTTGCCGGCAATGCTCCAGATACAGTTTCTCCGGATCGCGATCCTTGAGATCGCCGATGGAGCGGATGTTCAGATTCCACAAATCCTCAGCGATGCTTTTTCCCACTCCGGGAATCTGCTTCAACTCGGCCAGCGAAAGGCGTTTCTTCGAGGTTTTTGATTTCATGATGTGATTCCTTGCTTAGAGTTCCTCGTACCTTGTTCTATGTTGTTCGTCGTTGTCATTGTCACTTTGGTCTTGCGAACGGCCAGGGGCTAATGGCCTTTTGCTCCTTTCACTTGCCTCCTCAACCAATCCTCCATTTACAATCCGCACTCCGAAATCCGCAATCCTCAATCACATCACATTTTCCCGACTCTCAGGTAGAGCGGCCATACCACGCGTTTTTGTTCTTCCGGATCACCCCAAGCCTGTTGGAGGTCTTGTCGTATCCGGTCGATCGGGTTTGTTCCGGTTTTCTCTTTATACTGCTGGGTCGCCGACCAGGTTTCAAGATAACCGATAAGGTCGTGCATATTCCATCGATTCTCCATCGTAAAGACAGGCGCGGAAATTTCTTTCAACGGAAAAGGAATGGTCTGGTACATTTCATCCACAAAATGTCGTCCCGGCGGCCAATATGCGCCAACGATGGTTTTCTGATATGCGGCTCTCACGGCATCGACTTCGGGCGTGATACGGCTCCAGTGATAACATGACGCGGCGAACAAACCGTCGGGTTTTAGCACGCGGCGCACTTCCGTGTAGAAACTGTCAAAGTCGAACAAGTGAAGCCCCTGAGCGACCATGAACAGATCCACCGAGTGTGGTTGGAGAGGAAGAGTTTCGGCCCGCGCCGCAACGTAGAAGATCTTTTCATGCGTCGCCGCATTCTCGATCTGGCACCGGCTCGCATCCGTTGCAACGACCCGCTGAAAGAACTGCGTCAATTCCAGTGCGGCCTGTCCGCCCCCCGTGGCACAATCGAGAGCCCATTCGTGTCCATGACATATGGAAGCGACGTAGTCAAAAAGTGCCGAGGGATACCTGGGACGGAATCTCAGGTACTTCGGCGCTATAGAAGAGAAATAATCGGTGAACCGTTTCTCGCTTGCCATCGGCAGCTACGCCCCCACCTTCAGCACACCGGCTCCGTGAATCTCTCCCTTCTTCAATAATTGCATCGCACGGTTGGCGTCCTGCAAAGCAAACAGCTCGACGTGCGTCCTCACCGGGATCTGCTCGGCAAGCTTGAGGAAATCGTTTGCGTCCTGCCGCGTGCTGTTGGCAACACTGCGAATCGTCCGCTCATGATAGAGCAGGGAGTAATCAAACGACGGGATAGGACTCATGTAGATCCCCGCCAGCGCAAGAGTGCCACCCTTCCGCAGCGTGCCCAGCGCTTTCGGCACGAGTTCGCCCGCAGGAGCAAAGCTGATCGCGCTGTCAAGAAACTTCGGTGGCTTTTCATCGGCGGTGCCCGTCCACGTGGCACCCAAATCTTCGGCAAACTTGCGATGTTGTTCCCTCCGGGAAAACACGTACACCTCGCACTTCCAGTGATGCGCAACCTGGATTGCAATGTGTGCCGACGCACCGAAGCCGTAGAGTCCGAGCCGTTCACTGGGTTTTATATTGCTCAGCCGCAGCGCGCGAAATCCAATGATGCCGGCGCACAGGAGCGGCGCGGCTTCTTCATCGGAAAATCGGTACGGTATCGGATACACAAAGTCCGAGTGGGCGATCACCTGTTCGGCGAAGCCTCCGTCGACATCGTAGCCCGTGAACTTCGCGCTCTCGCAGAGGTTTTCGTCGCCGCGCTTGCAGAATTCACATTCACCGCACGTCCAGTACAGCCATGGCACTCCGACGCGATCGCCGTACTTGTAGCCGGTGACGTTCTTCCCGATGCGTTTCACCACACCGACGATTTGATGCCCGGGAATGACCGGCGACTTTTTCAGCGGCAATTCCCCTTCAATGATATGCAGATCGGTGTGACAGATACCGCAGGCATGCACCTGGAGAAGAATCTCCTTGTCGACCGGCTGGTGAATTGCCATCTCGGTAGCCTGCAGCGGGTTGTTCTCAACCGGCTGCGGGCCCGTGCATTGCATTGCTTTCATGAGTGCAAATATAAGAAAATTTTGGAAAACCCGAAGGTGTCAAGCCAAAGCTCCCATGAGTAACGGCAAGGTGCCGTCATGCTACGCCGGATGTTGCCGCTCGTTACGCACGAGCAGATTGGCGGAGCTAGTAACGCATAGGATGCGTCGGTTGCTCTTTAAGCGACTGATCTTTCGAGCCACCTTACTCGCCGACAAGCCACAAAATTTTCACGTCGCTCTCCATTTGCCTAAACTCCTTGTCTCCCGTAACAAGGTGGGCATTCTTCTGCAACGCAAGAGCGGCCGCAAACGCATCGGCATACGACATCTTGTGTTTCGACTTAAACGCCGCTGCTTGTCGAGTAATTTTCCACTCCGCATCTTCGAATTGAATCCCTAATTTGTGGAGTTCATCAATTGCTGTGTCGGCATCGGCGGGCGACGTTTTTCGCGCGATGACATACCACACCTCACCCACATTGACCATGCTCATCCATAGGGGCGTTGCGTTCTCATTAGCATCTGCGATAAGCTGTGCAACGCGTTCACCCGCTGGTTCATCTTCATAATAGGCAATGATTGCCCACGTATCCAATACGAGGGCCTTCGGTTTCGCAGCCATTAGAGTTCCCTCTCATTTTTCTTCTCTTCCATTAATTCCTTCATCAATCCTTTCCCTTTGAACTTGCCGCGCAAGCTGTTAATGTACTCCCTGGTGATCGGCTTCAGGATGATAGAGTGGTCTTTCTCGTCTACATCGATCTGAATTCTCGTTCCCTCCTTGATGTCAAACTGGCGTCGAATCTTGGAAGGAATGACGATTTGACCCTTTTTTGTTGCTATTGTTTCCATTGAGAATCCTTTCAGAATTGATGGTAGAAATATAATACTTTTCCTACTTAAAGTCAATAGTAGGAAAATATCTATCTATCCTACCCATTGTAGGGGTTGGAGATCGCATAAATTGGTTACTTTAAGGCGACAGCCTGAATGGATGTTCTTTGCCATTTGTTCTTTGTCATTTGTTCCTTGTTGTTCGTTCTTGGTTCTTGGCCCTTAGCTTTTGGCTTTTGGCTTTTGGCCTCTATCTTCCAATCTCTTCTTTCTCATCATCTTATAATCTCGCCGTTTCACCCATTCACCCCTTCTCCCACTCATAATCTCATCTACTCAGAATCTTATCATCTCCTTTTGCTTTTCCCTCCCCAAAACGCTATTTTGAAACTTCCGATTCGGGGATTCGTTAGCAATATCACCAGGGTACAGGGACATAGAAGTTCGGCGGGTTCCTCCGCGAATTTCTAAGTTTGAAACAATTTCCCGCTTAATGTGCGTGAAAGCAAATTTCTCCAATAAGTAACTTTTGTTCCTCATCATCAAAAGGGGTTCCAATATGCATTTCTCTGATGAGTTGCGGAGAGTGCTCTGTGGCACTGTTCTTTTAATGGCATTCTTGCTGCCCGCCGGAAGCATCGCGCAGATTCAACCGGCAGTCGGTATCCGCCAAAATACTCCGGACGTCCATGCATTCATTAATGCAAAGATCGTGCTGGCGCCGGGTAAAGTCGTCGAGAAGGGAACGCTCGTCATTCGCGGCGGCATCATCGAGGCGGTCGGGCCGAACGTTTCCACTCCACCCGATGCCCGCGTCTGGGACATGGCCGGCATGACGATCTATGCCGGGTTCATCGACAGCTACTCGGATATCGGGATGCCAAAGAAACCACAGCCGGGCGAGGGACAGGATGCACCGCGCTCGAGGCGCTCCGCTCCGGTTACATCCGAACCCCGGGGACCGAAACACTGGAATGACAACGTTCTCTCCTCTCAAAACGCCGACGAGCTGTTCATGCCGGACCCGAAAGCCGCCGAGAAAATGCGCGGGCTCGGATTCACGACGGCACATGTCGTTCCCCAGATGGGAATTCTCAGAGGCAGCACGGCGCTCTTCAATCTCGGGGACGGGACCACCAACCAGCTTCTCGTGAAATCGCACATCGCTCAGGACGTCACGTTCGAAACCAGCTCCGGCGACGGATACCCCAATTCGCTCATGGGAGCGATCGCGTTGATTCGCCAGACGATGCTCGACGCCCAGTGGCACAAGGGAGCGATGAAGGCCGCCCCCGAATACCCCGCCGAGCCGAGGCCGGAGTTTGTCGCCGACCTCGCGGCGCTCGAAGATGCCGTTGCGGGCAAACAGCCCATCATGTTCGAATCGACCGACGAGATCAGCATTCTCCGCGCGGCGAAGATCGCACAGGAGTTTTCAGTGAAGCCCTGGATGTGCGGAAGCGGCTATGAGTACCGTCAAATCGACGCTGTGAAACAGACGGGCGCCCCCATCCTGCTCCCGGTGAACTTCCCGGATGTCCCGTCGGTTCAGGTACCCGAAGAGGCAATCAACGTCGACCTCGAGGAGCTTCGGTACTGGGATGAAGCTCCGGAGAATCCCAGGAAACTCCAGGAAGCGGGAATAACCTTTGCGTTCACGACAGCGAAATTGAAAGATGCCGACAAGTTCCTCGGCAACGTCCGCACGGCCGTGAAGCGTGGACTTTCACCCGAAGCCGCGCTCGCCGCACTGACGGTGACGCCGGCAAAACTCTTCGGCGTCGAGAAAAAGCTCGGCACGCTCGAACAAGGCAAGATGGCGAACTTCGTCGTAACGGATGGAGACCTCTTTTCCGAGAAAACGAAAATCCGGGAAACCTGGGTGGACGGAAAACGATACCCCGTCAAACTGCGGCCCGAGTTCGAACCGCGTGGAACATGGGAAGCGCTCCTGGCGAATGCTCCCATCGATACGCTCACGATCGTTCTCAAGGGGGACATGGAAAAGCTGGAGGGTTCCGCAAAGGCAAAGGGAAGAGAAGCGAAATTCTCAACGGTGGCGTTCTCCGATCTGCGCATCTCTCTCTCATTCACGGGAGATTCGCTCGGATTGAAAGGCGTCATCCGTATGACGGGGACGGCCGCCGGCGAGACAATGCTTGGCACGGGTGAACTATCGGATGGCTCCGGGTTTTCGTGGAGCGCAAAGCGCAAGGAGCCGTTCAAGCAGGAACCCGATACGTCAAAACCGAAACCGCCGGCGATGGCTTCGTTCGGCCCCGTGTACCCGCCGGGCTCATTCGGCAGAGCGAAACTTCCCGAACAACCGGCAAGCATCCTCGTGAAGGACGCTACCGTCTGGACGTGCGGCCCGGAGGGAACGATTCAACACGGCGACGTTCTCATTGAACGCGGCAAGATTCAAAAGGTGGGGCAGAATCTGGAAGCGCCGTCAGATGCGCTGGTCATCAACGCCGACGGGAAACATGTGACCCCGGGCGTCATCGACTGCCATTCACACTCGGCGGTCGAAGGAAGCGTGAACGAAACCGGGAAGACACTCACCGCCGAGGTCCGCATCGGCGACGTGATCGATTCCTACGACATCGCTATCTACCGGGAGCTTGCGGGCGGCACGACAGCCGCCAACGTCCTCCACGGATCGGCAAACCCCATCGGCGGGCAGAATCAGGTAATAAAGCTCCGCTGGGGCGTGTTACCGGAAGAGATGAAGTTTGAAGGCGCGCCGCCCGGAATCAAGTTCGCCCTCGGGGAAAATGTGAAGCAAAGCAACTGGGGCGACAACTACGGGTCGCGGTATCCGCAAACCCGTGAAGGAGTCGAACAAATCATTCGGGACGAATTCCACGCCGCGCTCGACTACGAGAAGGCGATGAAGGAATTCAAGGACGGCAAACGGCACATCCCCGTACGACGCGACCTCGAGCTGGACGCGATCGTCGAGGTCCTTCACGGCAAGCGGCTGGTTCACGCCCACTCGTACCGCCAGGATGAAATCGAAATGCTCATGCGTGTGGCGGAGGATTTCGGATTCCGCATCGCGACATTTCAGCACGTGCTCGAGGGATACAAAGTGGCCGACCAGCTTGCCAAACACGGAGCGGGAGCGTCAACGTTCAGCGATTGGTGGGCATACAAGTTCGAAGTCTACGACGCCATTCCGTACAACGGTGCGCTCATGAACGACGCCACGGTCGTCGTCTCGTACAATTCCGATAGCGATGAACAAGCCCGTCGATTGAACACGGAAGCCGCGAAGGCGATGAAGTACGGCGGTGTCAGCGAGGAAGAAGCATTAAAGTTTGTGACGCTGAACCCCGCGAAACAATTGCGCATCGACAACCGGGTTGGCTCCCTCGAACCGGGAAAAGACGCCGACTTCGTAATCTGGAGCGGGAGTCCTCTTTCAACGTATTCCATCTGCGAGCAGACGTGGATCGACGGCAGGAAGTACTTCGACAGAGATGAAGACCGGAAGATGAACGAGGAGGTCCGGAAGGAACGGGCAACGCTCATCCAGAAGATGTTAGCCGAAAAGAAACCGGAGGGCGGAGAAAAGAAACCCGAAATGCCCAGACGTCCGAGGAAGAGCAACTATGGCGATAAGGAAGCCCATGGAAAGGAGGGCAACTGACATGTCAACCCATCGAGGTACCACAAACCGTTTCATGATGTTCGGAATTGCGTTCTTGATCGGATTCCACCCACTCCTGCGTGCGTCCGAAATCCCTGCGAAAGCGCAGGATCATCCAATTGCCCTCGTCGGGGGAACGATTCACACGGTCGGCGGCCCGGTCATCGAGAACGGGACGATTCTTTTCGACAAGGGGAAGATTGTCGCCCTGGGCACGAACGTTGATCTTCCGAAAGGAACTGAAACAATTGACGTTAAAGGGAAACACGTTTATCCGGGCATGATCGATGCGCATACCACGCTCGGTCTCGTCGAAATTGGATCCGTGCGCGCGACGCGGGATATTTCCGAAACCGGCCCGGTCAACCCCAACGTACGCGCGGAAGTTGCCGTGAATCCCGAGAGCGAGGTCATCCCCGTCTCCCGCGCCAACGGCGTCACGCTCGCGATGACGATGCCCGAAGGCGACATGATCAGCGGAACCTCGGCGGTCATCGAGCTGGACGGCTGGACGTGGGAAGAGATGACGTTCAAGGCGCCGGCCGGCCTGGTGGTCAACTGGCCATCGATGACCATTAACCACGCGTGGTGGGAACGCCGCTCGGAAGAAGACCAGAAGAAGGCCCGCGATATAGCCATCAATGACCTGCGGACCGCATTCCGGGATGCGCGTTCGTACTTGAAGGCAAAGTACGCCGAATCTTCCGAAAACACCCCGTATCACAAAACGGACATTCGTTGGGAAGCGATGGCTCCCGTCCTCGACGGAAAGATCCCGGTGTTGATGAATGCGGAAGAGATCCAGCAGATTCAGGCAGCGGTCGCGTGGGCGGAGCAGGAAGGCGTAAAGCTCGTTATCATGGGCGGGTATGACGCGTGGCGTGCTTCGGAATTATTGAAGGCGAAACACATCCCGGTCATCGTGAATCCCATGCTGCGCACACCGTGGCGGCGCTGGGAAGCGTACGATGACCCGATGTCACTTCCCAAGAAACTCTACGACGCCGGTGTTCAGTTCTGCATCGCCGGCGACGCCGACCCTTCGAATGAACGCAACCTGCCATACCATGCGGCAATGGCGGCCTCCTACGGCTTGCCGAAAGATGAGGCACTGAAAGCTGTGACATTGTACCCCGCGCAGATCCTCGGCATCGCCGACCGTGTCGGCTCACTCGAGGTCGGTAAAGACGCAACGCTGATTGTCACCAGCGGCGACCCGCTGGAAATCATGTCGAATGTGCAAATGGAATTCATCCAGGGTAAGAATGTGTCACTCTCGAGCAGACACACACGGCTGTATGAGAAGTATAAGGAGAAGTATAAAAGAATGGGAATTGGAAAACAAGAGCAGTTGAGATGGTGAATAGTTGAGTATTGGGTATTCCTGAGTCGAAAGGCTGGCCTGTTACCCCGGTTATTGAGCCGGGGTTGGACGGGCCGACTTTTTTCCTTGAAAAGCTGGAAACCGGGAAGAATGCCTTTCTGAATCGGTTTAAGGGACGGCATGTAACCATCGATGCTGAACCGCTTACAGCCCCCGGTGATTTTCTTGACTTTCTATACTCTTTTCTTTACATTAGCGGCAGCTTGAACAACAAAACACATAATAATCATGGGAGTATCTCGCATGAATAACCATCGAAACGTACTGCCTTGGTTCCAAACCCTCATTCCGTTCACTTTTGCCATTGTCTGTGCTGTGCTCGTCTGGGGATGCTCCTCCAGCCAGAGCGATAAACGCGCCCTGCCTCAACCGAACGCCACGGACGCGCTGCGAAAGGAAATGGTCCGGCTAAGGCAAGAGAACGACTCCTTGAAATCGCAGATCGATAAATTGCAGCAAGACAACCGCCTGTCGACTGCACATTCGGCACAACTCGAAACTGAAAACGCCGACCTCCGTGAGAAACTCAAAGCGATTCCACCGCCATCGCCATCGCCACCGACGCCGACGCCAGCGATTACGGTCCCGCAAACTCCCACGATTACCGATCCCAATCTTGCTTACCATGAGGGGTTGAAATTGTTCCGAGCGCGCAGTTACGGCGAAGCGCAATCCACGTTCCAGTCCGTCCTTGATTCCAACCCAGGTTCTCTTGAAGACCATTGTTACTACTGGATCGGTGAATGTGAGTTCGCACAGAAGAACTATCAGAGCGCCATTGAACACTTTCAAAAAGTTTTTTCTTTCAACCGCTCCTCCAAGAAAGATGATGCGCAGATGATGATCGCAAACTGCTATTTAGCAATGGGGAGCAAAGCAAAAGCAAGAGAGGAATACAAGAAACTCATCGAGAAATATCCGGCGAGCCCCTATGTGAAAAGCGCAAAGGCAAAACTGGGTAAGATCACAGGCGATTAATAATGATGTTCGCAAGAAAGTCCACTCAAGAAATTGGGTGGACTTTTTTGTTTTAATGCCACTATTGTTCAGGAGCGGATCCAGTCCTTTCGCCGCGGTTTTTCTAAATTCATCCTGCCTCGATGTTTTCTGTTCAGATTTTTTTTACTTGCGGTAGAGATCAAAACTTTGTATACTACACAGGGACATTTAAGGAAATCCTGCTGTTGACAAACTGTGAATAACCCGGTCGCCGGACTGTTTTTCCTTGAATTTTTACTGTCTGGAAGCGGTTTCTCTCTCAAGTAAAATGTGAACAACCGGTGCACGATTTATTGTGCTGCTTTATGTTACATTTTGCAGTGGCCCGGCTTTGAATGACCGATGGTTATCTACGTCAGTATTTCTCAGTAAATGGTTTGTGAATATTCCGGTTGATAACGTGTGCACAACACGTGTAAACCTCTCTAACCTCTTTAATTTTCAGTAGAATCTTCGCTATGGATATCGACAATTCTTCGGGAGCCTCAGAAAACGAATATCAAGAGCTCAGCGAACAGTTTTCCGCTGAACAATCGGCCCAGAAAGCGTGGCAGGAATGCCTGAATATCATCCGGGAGCGAACTAACAACCAAAGTTTCAAGACTTGGTTCGAACCCATCGTTCCTCTGCGATTCGAGCGCGACCGGTTGGCCATTCAGGTTCCAAGCCAGTTCTTCTACGAATGGCTCGAGGAACATTACTTCTCACTTCTGAATGAGGCATTGACCCAGGTTATCGGCACGGAAGTGGCGATCGAGTACGTGATTTCCGAGGCCGACACGGAAGAAGCGGAAGAGAATCCCAATCTTGCCGCCTTGATAGCGAATTCCACGGAACTGCGTTTTATGTCACAACCGCCGGGCGACACAATCTCTTCCGTTCCCGATACTCCGGCAAGGACTCCCCTTGGTACGGTGAAACAGTCTCCCATCGATTCATCCCTCAACCCGCGGTATACCTTTGAGAACTACATCAAAGGTGAAAGCAATCAGTTCGCCCGTGCTGCCGCACTCGCTGTTGCCAACAACCCCGGGGGAACTTCCTTTAATCCACTCGTCATTTACGGCGGTGTCGGTCTCGGAAAAACCCACTTAGTCCACGCTATTGGAAACCATGTCCTGCGGGTGCGCCCCTATCCCCGTGTACTGTACGTCTCAAGCGAAAAGTTTACCGTCGATTTTGTCGACGCAATCCAAAAGGACAGTGTCGGTAAATTCTCGTCCTTCTATCGCAGTGTTGACTTGTTGATCGTCGACGATATTCAGTTCTTTATGGGCAAAGAGAAAACGCAGGACTACTTTTTTCACACGTTCAACGCTCTTCATCAACAGGGAAAACAGATTGTGCTGTCGTGTGACCGTCCGCCGAAGGACTTACAGGGGCTTAACGAACGCCTTATTTCCCGCTTCCAGTGGGGACTCACCGCCGACATTCAGCCGCCTGATTTAGAGATGCGTATCGCGATTCTTCAGAAGAAAATTGCAGATGCCGGCGTTGAATTATCGCATGAGGTTGTGGAGTTCATCGCCACCAATGTCACATCCAATATCCGGGAGCTGGAGGGCTGTTTGATCGGACTCCTCGCTCGTGCGTCACTGGAAAACAGAACGATCGGTCTCGACCTCGCAAAGGAGGTCGTCAGCTCTGTGATCGGAGAAATGAAAACACATATCACCATAGAAGAAATCCAGCGGGTTGTTTGCGAGCATTTGGGAATCCCCGAGGATCTCATCCGCGCAAAAACACGGAAACAGGAAATTGTCAACGCACGGCAGATCGCGATGTACCTCTCGAAGGAATACACAAATTCTTCGTTGAAAACCATCGGTTTGCATTTTGGCGGACGCGACCACAGTACTGTCATCCATGCGTATCAAACCGTTGAAGATTGTATGAAACTCGATCCGAAACAAAGACAGCTCGTCTCACAATTGAAGTCGAAATTGGAATCCCGCACGCCATGATTTGCTCTCTTTTATTACATTTTTCACAAACCTTCATCGCACGGGGTTCTTTTTTGATCCTCATTTGTCTGCGGATAAGATGTGAATTGTTGTTAGTTCGATGTTGAAAAAAACTGCTTTTCATGGCAGCGAGTGTTAGTTACAATTCATTGTTGATGATTCTTTCACATTTCCCCATGATCTGAACATTGGCAACGGTGAATTTTTGCCGGAAGAATGTCTCGCTGGACGATAGAAACGACTTTTCAACATATACACAGTGCTTATAATTAATCACCTCTTTTACAAACAAATAACATTTATAACATATTAAAAAACATAAGTGTTATACCATACAGGACATTGAAAATATTCGGAAATTTCTGTACATTGAACTACCAAAAACTCTCGTGATTTCACTTTTCCGGTAAGGAGTTCACAATGAAGCTTTCTGTTTCAAGTCATGAATTACAAAACTGCCTCGGCAACATCAGCGGCGTTATTCCTTCGAAATCAACTTTGCCTATATTGGAAAATTTCCTTCTCGAATTATCCGGCGAAGAATTGACCGTTACGGCGAGTGATCTGGAAATTTTTGCTTCTGTGAAAATGAAGGTGAAAGGTTCCGAGGATGGTATAATCGCTATTCCCGCGAAACGTCTCATGGAAACAATCCGGGCCCTTCCAGAAACGACGATACTTCTGTCTGGAGATTCAGGATCGAACAAAATTGAAATGAAAACGGAGAGCGGGGTGTACAGAGTCACCGGGGAATCGAGCGAAAATTATCCGTCCGTTCCGGCTTTCAAAGAACATGAAGAGTTGCAGATTGACAATGAGACATTGCGACGACTGATCAACAAGACTGCCTTCGCGGCCAGTACCGATGAACTGCGGCCGGCAATGACGGGAATTTTGTTTCAGATAAAACCGAAGGAAATTCGTGCCGTTTCCACCGACGGACACCGGCTTGTGAAATTTACAAATTCAGCTTTTTCATCCAAGAACATTGAGAAGGACATTATCATCCCGGCAAAAGCCCTGAACCTCGTTGTGAAATGTATTGAAGATACACCGGGAAAGATTTCTTTGAATGAAAGCCAGGTAAAATTCAACCTGGGGGACATTACGCTTGTGTCACGGATGATCGATGAGAAGTATCCAAATTACGAGAGTGTTCTTCCGCTGGAGAACGATAGAAAGCTGGTTGTCGATAAGAACCAATTGCTCTCCTCCGTACGGAGGACCGCCCTGTACGCGAGTTCCACGACGCATCTCGTCAGGTTTTCGCTGAACAAAAACTCGGTTGCCGTCTCCGCTGAGGATATCGATTTTGGGAGCGAAGCAAAGGAGACATTGAAGTGCGAATACACTTCCGAGCCGATGGAAATCGGGTTCAATTCTTTCTATGTCATGGACATTCTCTCCCATTTGGACACGGACGAAGCCGTCTTTATGCTGAGTTCCCCTTCGCGTGCAGCAATTGTAAAACCAGCGGAACAAAGAGCGGGGGAAGACCTGCTGATGCTGGTGATGCCGGTGCGTTTGAATGTATGACCCTATGGAGTAAATGCGTTTAACGAGTCTCAGGTTACAGAATTTTCGAAACCATCTTCAATTGTCGTTCGAGTTTGGTCCGGGGACCAATGTGCTGCTTGGCGACAATGGCCAGGGAAAAACGAACATCATCGAAGCCATTTCTTACCTCTGTCTGACGAAGAGCTTTTACGCGAGCACCGATGCCGTGGTGCTGAATTTTGAAGAAACAATGTTTGAAATTGAAGGCGCTCTGGTCTCCGACAGCGCGGTGGAGAACCGGGTCCGGGTCGTCTACGATAAGCAAGTTCCGCGGAAAGCATATTTCATCAACAGGCGTTCGATCGAACCGTTCTCTTCCGTGATCGGTAAATTTCCCGTCGTTATCTGTTCGCCCGAGCACGCGCCGATCACCATGGGAAGCCCGGGCGACCGGCGAAAATTCGTCGACCTCGTCATTTCTCAATCGAATGAATCTTACTTTAAAACATTGCTGGAGTACCGACACACGTTAAAGCAACGGAACAGAATCCTCTTCGATGCGAAAATGTCCGGAAGGGATGTCTCGGCGACGCTTGACCCGTGGAGCGAACAGCTCATATCCCTCGGTGGGCCGCTGATGCATCGCCGGAAAACTTTCATGCAGGAATTCCAGTCGTATGTCCAATCGGCGTATCACCGGCTCGTTGAGGTCAGAGAAGAGCCCTCGATGGAGTACCTCCCGGCCGTCTCGGCGGAGGAGACGGCAACGGATATCGAGTTTCAAAACCTGCTCCGGCTCTCACTTGGAGAGAGAAGTTCGGAGGAACGGCAGATCGGCACAACACTTGTGGGCCCCCACCGCGACGAGTTTGCGTGCAAGATCAACGGACAGGATCTGCGGAAATTCGCATCGCAGGGACAGCACAAGACGTTTCTCGTCGCGTTGAAACTGGCTGAATTCTATTACCTGAAAGAGCGATGCAACGAAACTCCGCTCATGCTCCTTGACGATATCTTCAGCAAGTTGGATGAACACCGGTCCGGGAGGTTGTTGAATTTCGTCGGCGATATCAGCCAAACCTTTATAACCTCGACGGGGCTGCAGACGATAGGGCACGCTATCGATTTCGACGGCCGGAACAGAAAATTCTTCGTCAATGCCGGAGCGGGGGTTTCTCAAAACCCCGTCGCCGTATCATGAGGTCGTCAAAGCCGAAGCGGCTGGAACTCTCGATCACCGCGGCTCTTGAGCAGCTCGGATTGAGCGCCCGCGTGCGACAGTACGAAGTGCTCGAGCGCTGGAGCTCTATTGTCGGCGATCATATTTCCAGCGTGACGAACCCGGAGCGAATCGACCGCGGAAAACTCATCGTGCGGGTCACGCGCTCGACATGGCGCAATGAACTGACATTTTTGAAAAAAGAGATTATTGCCAAGATCAATAAAGCAATGAACCAGGAAATTGTAAAGGACATCATCTTTCGATAACGAGCATTCATGCCAAAGACCATTGATAAAGAATCAAAAGAACTTAACTCGGAACAAGCGGAACCGCTGAAGAAAAAAAAGAAGACCGACGGTGAGTACACGGCGAACGACATCACCGTCTTGAAAGGGCTCGAGCCGGTCCGGCAACGTCCCGCGATGTATATCGGCGATGTCTCGGTGCGCGGCCTTCATCACCTTGTCTACGAAGTCGTCGACAACTCGATCGATGAAGCGCTTGCCGGATTCGCGCATCGCATCGATGTCTCCATCAATCAGGATGGTTCTGTTGCCGTGCTCGACGACGGCCGCGGCATTCCGACCGGAATTCATCCCGAAGAAAAGCGATCCGCCCTGGAAGTCGTCATGACGGTGCTCCATGCCGGAGGCAAGTTCGATAAGAACACGTACAAGGTTTCGGGAGGGCTTCACGGTGTCGGCGTTTCGGTTGTGAACGCGCTCTCGGAATGGTTGGAAGTCGAAGTGTACCGCGAGGGGAAAGTCTGGTTTCAGAAATACTTCCAGGGGAAACCGAAAGAAGAAGTCAAGGTTATCGGCAAAACGAAGGACATGAAGGCGGGAACAAAAGTCACCTTCCTGCCCGACGTAACGATTTTCAAGAACCGCGTCTTCAAGTTCGAGACCATTGCCGAACGCCTGCGCGAGCTCGCCTTTTTAAATCCCGACGTGATACTTCGCATCGTGGATTTGCGCAAAGGAGAGGAACGGGAAGAGGAATTTCACTTCAAGGGCGGCCTGGTGGAGTTTGTGAAATACATCGATGCCACGCGGCCGACCATCATGCGGAAAACTTTCTACGCGAAAGGCCAGGATAAAGACGAAGCCGGCCGCGCAGTAGAAGTCGAAGCCGCGCTCCAGTACAACGACCAGTATAACGAAAACGTTTTCACGTACGTCAATAACATTAACACGCTGGAAGGGGGAACGCACCTTGTCGGATTCCGCACCTCGCTGACGCGCTCGCTCAACAGCTACGCCTCGAAGAATAATCTCGTGAAGGAAGGCGGCGTTCAACTGACGGGAGACGATTTCCGGGAGGGGCTGACCGCCATCCTCAGCGTGAAAGTCCCCGAGCCGCAGTTTGAAGGTCAGACGAAGACAAAGCTCGGCAACAGTGAAATCAAAAGTATTGTCGAAACGGTTGTCGGTGAACATCTTGCGACATGGCTCGAAGAAAATCCGACCGATGCCCGCCGCATCATCGATAAGTGCCTGCGGGCGGCGGAAGCCCGCGAGGCCGCGCGCAAAGCGCGGGACCTCACCCGCCGAAAGAACGCGCTCGAATCCTCCAGCCTGCCGGGCAAGCTGGCCGATTGCTCCATCAACGATCCCGAACATTGCGAGTTGTATCTCGTTGAGGGCGATTCGGCCGGTGGAAGTGCGAAGCAAGGCCGCGACAGGCGCTTCCAGGCAATCCTTCCCATGAAAGGAAAAATTCTGAACGTCGAAAAAGCCCGCCTGCATAAGATGCTCGAGAACGAAGAGATCCGGTGCATTTTTACCGCCATCGGTTCGGGCGTGGGTGAAGAGTTCGACGCCTCAAAAACCCGGTATGGGAAAATCATCATCATGTGCGATGCGGACGTCGACGGCTCCCATATCCGCACGCTCCTGCTTACGCTCTTCTTCCGGTACATGAAGGAGCTCATCGAGCTGGGGCATGTGTATATCGCCCAGCCGCCGCTGTACAAGGTCAAGAAAGGGAAGCAGGAATTTTACGCCTACGATGATGAAGAACGCGACCAGATCATCAAGCGAATGAAAAGCGAGAAAAACAAGGATGCCGGCAAGACGAAAGAGAAAGGAGCCGCTGAAACGGTCGCGGAGGTTGAGGAGGGGGCGGTCGTCAGCCCCGACGGATTCGTGATCTCACGGTTCAAAGGACTTGGAGAAATGAATCCCGAACAGCTCTGGGGCACGACGATGAATCCGGAAACGCGCACGATTCTCCAGGTGACGATCGAGAATGCCGCCGATGCCGACCGGACGTTCTCCATTCTCATGGGCGATGAAGTCGAGCCGCGGCGTGAGTTTATCGAGAAAAATGCAAAGTATGTGAGGAATCTGGATGTGTGAGGGAAGTGGTTGAGTAGTTATGTAGTTGAGTGGTTGGGATGGTGAGAGGATTAATGGAGTGATGGATGAATGGAGAAATGGATTGGTTAAGATGGGCCAGAACGTTTTTTTAATTTTTCATTTTTCATTTTGAATTAGGAAATGATGAGTAGATGAAAGGGAGAAGAGGTGAAAGGGGGAATGGGTGATAGGTGATAGGACGTAGGTGATGGGAGACAGACAGAAGAGAAAGAGAAATAGTTGATATTGAGAAGAAAGAAGTCAGAAGCGAACAGCCAAGAGCTAAAAGCTGAAGGCTAAAACACGCGACCACGAACTAAGAACCAACAACTAAGAACCAGGAACTAACAAGCAAAGAAGCCGAGACCCGAACCCCATGGCAACGATAAGCGAAAAAATAATACCCGTTGATATTGAAGATGAAATGAAGGGCTCGTACATCGACTACGCCATGAGCGTCATCGTCGCGCGCGCGCTGCCGGATGTACGGGATGGCTTGAAACCGGTTCATCGCCGCGTCCTGTACGGCATGCAGGACCTCGGGCTCGCGAGCAATCGGGCATACAAGAAAAGCGCGCGCATCGTCGGTGAAGTCCTCGGCAAGTACCACCCCCACGGCGATACCGCGGTGTATGACACCATGGTTCGCATGGCGCAGGAGTTTTCACTGCGGTATCCTCTCGTCGACGGGCAGGGCAACTTCGGTTCGGTGGACGGCGATTCGCCGGCCGCCATGAGGTATACCGAGGCGCGCCTCTCGCGCATTGCGGAGGAGATGCTGCGCGACCTCGATAAGAACACGGTCAATTTCGCGCCGAACTTTGACGACACGCTGAAAGAACCGACCGTTTTACCCGCACTCATCCCCAACCTCCTCGTCAACGGATCGTCGGGCATTGCCGTCGGCATGACCACCAACATCCCCCCGCACAACTTGACGGAAGTCATCGACGGCTGCATGGCGGTCATCGACAACCCGGGCCTCTCCGACGACAAGTTGATGAAAATCATCAAGGCGCCGGATTTCCCGACCGGCGGGATCATTTACGGCTACGACGGAGTGAAGGAAGCTTACAAAAGCGGGCGTGGACGCATTGTCATTCGCGGCAAAGCGACCATCGAGACCGGGAAAAACGATCGGCAGAGCATCGTTGTCACGGAAATCCCCTACCAGGTCAACAAGGCGATGCTCATCGAGAAAACCGCGGAGCTCGTGCGGGACAAGAAGATTGAGGACATCTCCGACATCCGGGATGAATCCGACCGCGATGGGATGAGAATCGTCATCGAGCTCAAGCGGGATTCGAACGCTGAAGTTGTCCTGAACAATCTCTACAAACATACCCAGCTGCAGACCACGTTTGGGGTGATCGTCCTGGCGCTGGTTGAAGGCAGGCCCCAGGTTCTTACGCTTCGCCAGCTTCTCGACCACTTCCTCAAGCACCGGAACGAAGTTGTCGTCCGCCGGGCGAAGTTCGACCTCTCTGAAGCGGAGAAACGCGCGCATATCCTCGAGGGCTATATCATCGCGCTCGACAACATCGACGAGATCATCCGGCTTATCAAGAAATCGAAGGATGTTCCGTCGGCGCAGGAAGGCCTGATGAAGAAGTTCAAACTTTCTGAAATTCAAGCGAAAGCCATCCTTGACATGCGTTTGCAGAAGCTCACGGGTCTCGAGCGCAAGAAAGTGGAAGACGAGTATAAGGAAACCATCAAGCTCATCGAACGACTGAAAGCCATTCTCGCGAGCAAGAAGCTGCAGATGCAGATCATCCGGGAGGAGCTGGAAGAGATCAAAAAGAAGTACGGCGACAAACGCCGCACGGAAATCGTGTACGATTTTGAAGAATTCAGCGTCGAGGACATGATCGCCGAGGAAGACGTCGTCATTACCATCAGCCACAGCGGATTCATCAAGCGATTCCCCGTATCGGGCTACCGCCGGCAGTCGCGGGGCGGGAAGGGCGTGATGGGCGCGACGACGAAGGAGGACGATTTCATCGAGCACATGTTCATCGCTTCGACGCACAATTACATCCTGCTCTTCACGGATGAAGGACGGTGCTACTGGCTCAAGGTGTTTGAAATTCCTGAGGCCGGGCGGACTGCACGGGGCAAGCCGATCGTCAATCTCGTCAAGAAGCAGCAGGACGAGAACATCAAAGCGTTCGTTCCGGTGCAGGAGTTCGACGATAAGCACTTCATCGCGATGGTGACTGAACAGGGCATGATCAAAAAGACCGCCCTCTCCGAGTACGGCAACGTGCGGCGCACGGGCATCGCGGCGATCACCCTGCAGAAGAACGACATGGTCAAGGATGTGAAGCTCACCGACGGCACGCAGGATATTCTCATCGGCACGAACAACGGATTGGCGATCCGTTTCCATGAAGACGAAGCGCGCTCCGTGGGGCGAACGGCGCTCGGTGTGCGGGCGACGAAGCTGAACAAGGGCGACAAGGTCATCGGCGCTATCGCGGTGAAACATCGCACCACGACGGTTCTCGTGGCCGCTGAAAACGGTTTCGGGAAGCGCAGTGAGCTCGACGAGTACCGCGTGAGCCATCGCGGCGGAAAAGGTGTGATCACGCTTCGCGTGACGGACAAAACCGGGAAGATGGTAGCCATCAGAGAGGTTCTCGATAACGACGACATCGTCATTGTGACGGCCCAGGGAGTGGTGATCCGGCAACCGGCGAAGGAAATCCGGATTGCGGGCCGGAATACGCAGGGAGTGCGGTTGATACGGCTTGAATCCGGGGATAAGATTTCAGCGGTTGCGGCAGTGCCGTCCGAGGAAGCAGAGGAAACGGCCGAAGCTGTTCTAAAAACGGCGGCCGCGAAGGAAGAGAAACAAAACTCTAAATCTGCGGGGGAGCAGAAGAAGCCCCCGGCACCGGAATTGGCCGGGGAGAAAAATCGAAAAGGAAACTCTTCGGACGGAGCACCGTCTCGCGGTAAGGGGAAATCGAAGAAGTAGGGGAAAGTGTCTCCAGTTTTCACGTTTTCATTGGCAGGGAGGATTTTCGTAGGACGTCTGAAGTTTCTTCAAGCCAAATGGAAAGTCCAATCCGCTGAGCGGCGAGCCTATAACGCAGAAACGGCCCCAAGATTTCTCTTGGAGCCGTCGGACCAGCGCTACTAACGCTGGTGCTGTAATACTTCATGCACAATATACAACTCGCTCAACCAAAAGTCAAGTCTCCATAAGATGAACAAACGGGTCGTTGCCTACATAGATGGATTCAACCTCTACTTCGGACTGAAATCCGCCGGCATGAAGAGATTCTACTGGCTTAACCTGCAGCTATTGGCACAAAATCTCCTTCAGGCGGGTCAGGATCTCGTCTTCACAAAGTACTTCACAAGCCGCGTTTCCTACCCTCCCGACAAGGAACGGAGACAATCCACATTTCTCGAGGCATTAGAAACCCTGAGCGATTTTAGGATCTATTACGGACACTATCAGGCCAATCCACAGCGATGCCGGAAATGCGGTCACAAGGTCTTGATCCCCAGCGAGAAGATGACAGATGTAAATATCGCCGTGGAAATGATGTCGGACGCTTATCAAGATCTATTTGATGTTGCACTTTTGATGTCCGCCGACAGTGATCTCTCCGCGCCAGTGCTGGCTACCAAGAATTTGTTCCCCAACAAACGAGTTATTGTCGCCTTTCCACCGCAACGTCATTCTGCCCAACTCCAACGTTTGGCGCATGGTTATCTTCAGATTGGAAGGGGGACAATAGCAAAGAGCGTTTTCCCGGACAAGGTACCCAAAGCCAACGGATTCATTTTGGAAAGGCCAGCCGAGTGGAGGGAAACATCGGACCAATAGCGGTTCAAACACGAGCGTAATCCAGCGGAAACCTCCTTCGCATAACAACAGCGGCCACGCCGACCGATTCTCATTTATTGTCGAGGGGTGACGATGGGCACCAGACTGAATCTCAATGCATCGGCAGCAACTCCGCCAGTCGATTCTTTGCCCACCTGCCGGAAACTTCAATCGACAGCGGGTCGAACAGGTTCCCCAGCGAGTCAATCAGCGCATAGGAATGTGGCAACGCGATGATGTTGGCCGAGCTTAGATCGATTGTTAGCTTCTGTTGCCATCTGTATCCCACTTCGCCCTCGTCTTCTTCCGCCCCTCGATGTCCGTACGCCACCCGCAGGTAATCCGGAAACTGCAATGTCTTGAAAGGAGTCCCGACCATCTGTTCAAGGTTTAGCTGGTCAGGACTAACACGATGGCCCTGGCCGCTTGCGAGCTTCTTGAATGACCCCGAAAAAATGGTGTACCCCTCTGCTTCGGCGTCCTCGGTATACAACGAATGGAGAAACTGCTTGAGAGATCCGTCGTATGCCTTCTTCCGATTTTTATCCCATCTTTCTTGTTCTTCTGCGTCACGAGCTTTCTTTGCCTGGAAGAATGGATAGATCAGATAGCGGCCGTAATCCATTTCCGTGTTCCAGACGAACTCCCTCAGTACAACATAGAGCCGGTACCCCAGTGCTTCGTTATCGATTTGCAGAACACTGTCCGCCCGGGCGACGAGCGTATCGTTCGCACGATGAAAGCTCAGCACTTCAGGATTTAGAATCGAACACTGAGATGAGTGTTCGGTTTCGCCGATGAATGCCTTTATGAACCGGCCCAGGTTCTCCTTCCATTCCCGCGGACTCTCGGCCCTCACTTCAACCTCCGGCGCCTTCAACATCTGCGGGTTTAGGGCGATCTCGTAGTGCAGCGAATCGTGTGTGACAATCTTTAGAGGAATAGCCCGCCGTTCGTAGCCAACGCGGGAAGCAATCAAATCGAATACCCCCGTCGGAACGTTGATGATGGTGAACGCTCCGGCGCTGTCGGTCGATGTACCGATAGTTGTAAACGAGAGGAAGACATTCACGGAAGCCAGGGGTTCGCCGTTCTCGGCATCTTTCACCCGTCCCGTAATAATGGACTTGACCGCCTGCTGCGCAGCCATATCAGAATATAGCGTAACGCCGAGGACGAGCAGACAGCTCATCAACACGACGTGTCGCCGGTATCGTCTAATGTGGTTCGAATTCAATGTATTTACTCCCGTTCTGTGTTATGACTTCAACGGTATAAACATATTCGGTTGCTTCGGGGAAACCTGACGCCGTGACTTTCCAATTCAGTCCCGGGAAGGGGAAATAAATGTACCCATTCACACTGTTCTCCGGGAAAACGCTATACCGCTTCAGTATGCCATCGTTAAGACTGTTCGTAAGAATTTCATAAAGTCCTGAGGATAGCGTTCCTTTCGATGAAGGAGCGAATATGAACGGTTTGCGCGCAAACGGTCGCGGATGCATTCCAGATTCCCCCAAAGTGCCCGTCCACCATTCTTCCCATTGGAATTCCGTTTGAAGCGTTGCAAGCTTTTTCAATTGCGGTGCTATCGTCTTTGAGATCGAATCCATTGCGTCCTGCTTTCTTACAACCGTCAGTATTCTCTCCGGCGCGTCGGGTGACACATCCTTGTACGTACTCTTCTTGCCGGACATGTGAAGCTTGGCGCACTTCATGGGGTCAAAGTCATACGGTCTCTGGGAGAGATTCAGGTAAAGCAACCAGAGCCGGATGTACTTTTCGCTATCGACGATGGCAGTATCCAACGCATACATGTAGAAAGCGCTGTCAGCAAAGAAAATGCCGACCGGCATGGATGAACCGGCGCCGTAGATGCAATACGTGTTTGGGCTTTCCTTCGGAAAGAATGTGTATTGGTCCGGCTTCAATCCTTCGGGACGTTTGCCGAGAATCTCAACTCCCCCGGTTGGAATCGGTTGCGCTTGAAGCCTGATCTCGTAATACAGGGATTCCGGCTTCACGATGTTTAGCGAGATGCTCTGACGCTTATATCCGATGCAAGAAACGACTAATTCAAATTGTCCGATGGGAATGTACAAAATCCGGAATGTGCCGTCCTTTCCCGAAGACGATCCGACGGGAGTGTTGGCCAGAAATACAATTGCGTTCTCAAGTGGATTGCCGGTTTCACTATCGACGATCCTTCCAGTCACCACGGCACGTTGCTCTTGCTGGGCAATCGAAATTTCAAACGTTATCGCTGCGAAACATAACGAGATCGATATCCACGTTAAGGTTCGCCGAAGCCGGTTAATGGGGCACGAATTCAATGAACTTACTCCCGCTTTGAGTTATGATTTCGATGGTATAAACATATTCGGCTGCTTCAGGAAAACCAGTCGCTGTGGCTTTCCAATTCAATCCCGGGAAAGCAAAGAAAATGTAGCCGTTGACACTATTGTCGGCGAAAACAGTATGCCTCTTCAATACTCCATCATTCAGACTCAGCGTGAAAATGGAATACAAATCCGCCGACAACGATCCTTCGGTCGATGGCGCGAACCTCCCATGTATGTGAGGTATTCTTCTACCGGTGCGTCCCCAGATATCAAAAAGTGATTCATCAAAGACAGACGCGGTTTGCACAACGGCAAGTCCCCTCAAGACATTTCCAATGTCCTCAGTGATTTTGGTTACAGCAGATTCCTTGTTTACCTTCGCAAGCATCACCGAGGATGGCTCGGAACGTATATCTCTATAAGAATCCTTCTTCCCATGTATGTGGAGCATTGTACATTTTATGGGGTTAAGGTCGCATGGCAAGGGGGACAAGTTTTTGTACAGCAGCCACAATTTGATGTACTTTTCACTATCGACGATGGCAGTATCCAACGCATACATGCAGAATGCGCTGTCCGAAAAGAAAATACCAATCGGCATGGATGAACCGGCGCCGTAGATGCAATACGTGTTTGGGCTTTCCTTCGGAAAGAATGAGTATTGTTCCGGCTTCATTCCTTCGGGACGCTTCCCAACAACCTCAACCTCCTTCGTTCGAACGGGTTTTGGCTGAAGTTTGATTTCGAAATAGAGGGATTCAGGTTTTGTCACGTCCAGATTAACAAGTTCTCGCTCATATCCAACCCGTGCAATTACCATTTGGAATACACCGACAGGGACAGAAGCAATTATGAACGTTCCATCACTTGCCGATGAAGTCCCAATCGGAGTGTTCGCAAGAAACACAATCGCATTGTCAAGTGGATTGCCGGTTTCACTATCGATGATCCTGCCTGTTACGACCGCCCGTTGCCCTTGCTGGGCAACCAGATCTCCACTCGATATGACTAGTATGCATATCGAGAGTAATATCCACGCTGAAGATTGTCGATGCCGTCTAATGGGGCACGAATTCAATGAACTTACTCCCGCTCTGGGTTATGATTTCGACGGTATAAACATATTCGGTTGCTTCGGGGAAACCGGATGCCGTGGCTTTCCAATTCAATCCCGGGAAGGGGAAATAAATGTAGCCATTCACGCTGTTGTCGGGGAAAATAGTATGCCTCTTCAGTATTCCATCATTCAGGCTCTTTTCGAAAATTGCGTACAAGTCGGCAGACATAGAACCCTTTCTCGATGGACCAAACTGGAAAGGCCTGATATAGTCCTCCACCTTCCCTCCTCTCTTCTCTATCTTCGTCCACATCGGAGGTCCCCCCAGCACGACACCTGCGTAAAATTCCTCCCACTCGAATGCCGTCTGGAGCGCGGCGACTGTTCGTAATTGAGATCCGGCCAGTCTTGAGCCCATGCCCACAGCTTTACTCTTTTCAATCAACGTCAGCATCCTCTCCGCCGCGTCGGGTGACATATCCTCGTACGAACTCTTCTTGCCCTTCATGTGAAGTTTCGTGCACGTTAGAGGGTCAAAATCGTACGGCCGCTGGGAGAGATTCAGATACAATAACCAGAGCCGGATATATTTTTCACTATCGACGATGGCAGTATCCAACGCATACATGTAGAATGCGCTATCAGAAAAGAAAA
>Ga0209777_10000070_pt1 | contig 169236 bp, 158 predicted proteins | sample FrelakmetHBP12HB_FD_187147 | JGI IMG/M metagenome (GOLD analysis project Ga0209777, IMG submission 187147) | Freshwater lake sediment microbial communities from the University of Notre Dame, USA, for methane emissions studies -HBP12 HB (SPAdes)... | ecosystem: Environmental > Aquatic >...
TTCACGTAAAACCTGTTCGGCCTTCTCTTCATCACTGATATATTGTGCCAACTCACTTAGGTTTATCCACTGCTCGCCATCACTCAGTTAGTTTATAGCAGTGGCTTAAATTAAGCAATCACCTAATTTTATTACGAGAAATCGAGCAATGCCCGCAATTTCTTTTCAATATGCGGCGAGATATGATAGTGATCTTCGAGACATAAGTTATGACAGTTCAATCTGACGGCTTCTTCGAGATCTATATCTGATATACCGTATCCACGGTGATTTACAATTTCAGAAAAATACAGTTTACCACCGGAATAGATAATCCTGCATAGGGAAATGCACTCTCTTTCTTTCTTTATAAAGTAGTGAGAAGAGCCGATCAGGGATTTCCTATATTCATAGAGATTTTTAAATAGTATGTCAATTTCCATCGGAATCTCATCTAGGGGATGGCCATTTCTCGCTCCGTTTCCATTTTTATTGGCCTGCATTCGCATTTTTGTTTCAACCCCCGGACACATTTCCTGCATTTTACCAACCTAGAAATTTGTCATATTATGGAGGAAGTATATTTCCATATTATTTAATTCTTTTGTTAGCATACTTTATCAAAATTATCGGATAACAGATTGTTATTTACGATGATGCAGAAGATCTATATTGCAATCATGATTCCATGGCTCTCTATCAATTTTAAAAGTTTTAAACCGAATGCAGCCATCGCACTCAATGCCACGCGTCACATGAATAATATTGAACGGAAAAAACTTTTCTCGCCGGATATTGAACCGATGCGCACGGCGGAAGGCAGGTGGTTCGAAGCTATCATCTACGAAATGTTTCTGGATATTTCGAAAAAATCGGACAGGATCAAATACCTCGCACGGAAGGGTGCGGATTCACCAAGGAGACGAGAGGATATAAAACTCGGCCAGAACGGTCTTTTTTATTCAAAATATGGAGATATTACCATCCGCGGTAACGGGCAGGATCTCGCGGAATTCGACATGCTCCTCGTAGATTCAGATAACCATGTTGCCTTTGCTGAGGTCGTAACATCCCCCTCAGACTTAAAAGAGTTTGAAGAGGAAATTGCCTTCAAAAAACGGTTACTCGGATATCTTTATGATCAGAATGTCACCCCTTTCCTTCTCATTTCATCATTTGACCTTTCCAATTATTCAGTCATAAAGCGGCTGGCTAAGGATAGAACCAATGCGATTATCCATACGACCTCCTGCGAGGAGATCAAATCGATTCTTAAACATTATCGACCCCGGATTCTCTATAACAATCCGGTGAATCACCCCAAGCTGATTCCGGCAACTGATTTCCCGATGAAACGTCCTTTTGACTACAAGCGGTACCATGATGAGGTACGAACCCAGATCTTTGCCGAGATATCAAAGGGAAGTGGCAAAAAACATCCGGAGATCTCTACGCAGACAGGCCAGCTCGTGAAAAAAGTACTCTATGGCGGGTTGTTTCCGCAGTCCATAAAATTGTTATGTGACTCATATGGGCTGTCGGTAAAGGGCAAAAAGATTGAATTTGTGGATTTTTCGAAGTATTATTCAAAGGCAGTCATAGCAACCGATCTGCCGGGGTACGAACTGATCATCTACCTTCGTTCAAGGCAGAAGAAAGAGTATCATAAGATGATCCAGGCAAAGGACGGTCATTTTAAATTTGAACGACCGACCCCGCCAAAAGTAGGTTTTTTTCTCTGGCTTGAAGTCATCCAGCCAACCCTCGGGACGCAGGTTACCCACCAGCTGCTGGAATCGTTTACCATAGTCGGGGAAAAAGGGAGATAAGTACAAGGTATCAGGGTTTATTTTAAAATACTAATAGTTTATCCGCATACCTTATTCGTTTGTCTTAACAGTAACCGCAAATATCATACTGAACCTGCCTGATATGCTCCTTTCTTAAAGGATAATATTCAATTTCGCATTTAGTGTAAAAAGCAGAAAGAGGAAACCGGTACTATCCCATCTTCATTATCAATGTTTCGCCAATAGTCAGGATGTCTCTCACCTTGAAAAATTTTTTAAGAAAATTATCGAGAAAATCCAATACTCAAGCAGAGTGGGGCTCCCTAATCGAGCAAGATTTCAAGGGCTTCTTCATGATAGGCATCCATTATATACGGAATGCCGGAAACCTTAGAGGCCTCCTCAGTAAGCGCCATGATATCCTTACGTGAAATTGTGGTCATTGCAAAATTTCTGCTTCCCGCCATAAGCTGCTGAAGCCCAATCCTGAACTTCTGGGTGAAGGTATACACCCCGATCGCTCCTGTCGGAATTTCCTTTAACCGTTCACCGTATCTATGTTTTAAGTCTTCATAGGAAACAAAAATTTCTTCAATTGTTGTGCCATATTTTGAGACAGTCTTGGGCAGGTCACCGTTTTTTATCCATATTCCTATATGTTTACCCACCATCGCCGGGATCATCAGACCCCTGCCCATACAAACCGCTTTCACATACGGGCTGCCCATAGATATTGCTTTAAATACATTCGGTTCATCAGAAAAACCGCCGGCCATGGCTATGTTTGGTATCCGCATCCCCTTCTGTTTCAATCGCTCACAGAAATCAAACACGAGCGCTTCAAGATAGAAGGTAGGAATGCCCCATTCATTCATCATGGGCCAGGGGCTCATGCCGGTACCGCCAGAAGCCCCGTCAATCGTAAGGAGATCGATCCTTGCTTCTGAGCTGAAGCGAATTGCCTTGGCAAGATCAACTGCAGAATAAGCGCCGGTTTTTACCGTTATACGCTTGAACCCAATATCGCGGAGCCCGTCTGTTTGTTCCAAAAAACTCTCCTTTATTATGAAACCGAGCCGGGAGTGGCGTTCAAACTCCTTAATTGCACCGGATTTAAATGTATTCGCGTTTATAGGAATTGTTGGATCCGGCAGGACCAGGTAACCACGCCTTTTTAATTCCAACGCCCGTTCCAGTGATGAAATCTTGACCTCTCCACCGATGCTTTTTGCTCCCTGCCCCCATTTGAGCTCGATTGTATCAAGGTTGTGCTTACTTGATACATATTCTGCAGTGCCGATTCGGCTGTCTTCAACATTTAACTGGACGAGTATCTCCCCATAGCCTTCAGCAAATTTGTTATAAATTTCAATCCGTCGATCCATTTCCGGTGATCGCTGGACTTTTCCTTTATCGTCCCGCACAAGATCCGGATCCATACCACAAACATTTTCTCCGCAGACGCAGGTAATGCCTGAAATTGCAGCACCAATAGCTATGTTTTCCCAATTTGTCCGGGCAATCTCGGTTGAGCCCAGAGCGCCGGTAAAAATGGGGATGCGCATTCTGACTTTCCTGTCCCATCCATATTCGGTCTCGGTATTAACACTGGTAAAAATCGCAGTATCGGAACTGATTTCCGTTCCAGCGGGAAGTCCTTTGGCTCCGGCCGCATATCCCTGAATATTCAAGTGGGAATAATCTATAGGGTAATTTTTATCAGCACCTACGGTGATCTCACCGAAAGGACCAGCATATAACACCTCCCTGCCCCGGAATGATGACAACCAGGTTTCACAGCTGCCTTTGCATCCATCCATACACCGAGTGCAGATCCCGGACATCGGGGAAACACTCCTCGACCGGTTTACCGTCCCGGTTGCCTCGTTCGCATTTGGTTGCCGCAGGTTCATACTCTCTTTCCTACATACCTGAATCAGCCCGTATACTCAAAACAAAATAATGGAGTTCTGATACGCACGGGGTCTTGTATAACAAGGTATTTGAGCAAAAACGGTAATAAGCACTTGCTTGTCGGCAATAAAATCATTTTTTTGAAAATGACGGAAAAACGGGTTTTGTGAAAATTCAAATCTGGATTAATGAATAATCACGATTGCCCATACCAATTTTTTCTGCATACTCCAGCTGTCGCTTACCATCTGTTTGTGCATGTACACCCTTGAATTTATCTCCGCCTTTCTGATGGTGGGTTGCAAGCAGTGAATCGGTAAAACCCTGCTGTCGGTTCACCAGATCGAAACATGCAGTATCGATTGCCACCGGATCCTGTGACGCGAGAATACCGATATCCGGTACGATCGGAGCATCGCTGAACGGGAAACAGTCACAATCCGGGGTAATGCGGATGAGGAAGTTCATGTATCCTGCCTTTCCTCTCTTGGTTTTCACCGCACCATATGCATACTCAACCATCCGTTCCATAAAATCGGGAATTTCTGTCTCCCAGTCGATATCGATTGCACGCGATGGGCAGGCATGCAGACACTCAAAACATCCTATACAGAGATCGCGGTTGATGATCGATTTTTTCCTGCTTAATGAGATGGCGGATTTCGGGCAGACCTTCATACACCTGCCACATCCGATACAGTTCTCACCAATAGTAAACGGGCGGGCATTATGCTGTTCCCGTTTTCCGGCAGGTGGGGCGCAACCCATCGCGAGATTCTTGATCGCACCCCCGAATCCCGAAACAATATGACCTTTGAAATGGGTGAGCACGATCATGCTGTCGGCGAGGGCAATATCCCCGGCAAGAGTCACGGTTCTGAAATGTTTCTTGTCGATCCTCACTTTCCGCACATTCCCGCCAAAGAGTCCATCAGCAATGATGACCGGGGCGCCGGTTACTGCGTAGTCAAAACCATGCAGAACAGCGGTCGTTATGTGATCCACCGCATTCGAACGACTGCCGGCATAGAGGGTATTGGTATCGGTCAGGAACGGGAGGGCACCACATGCCTTTACCTTATCAACGACCTGCCTGACATAGACGGGGCTGATAAATCCGTCATTTCCCCGCTCACCGAAATGGACCTTCAGGGGCTGTTCTGTCATGCCGTGCAACAATATCCGGAAAGCCGGCGCGAGCAAAAAGCCGCTGCACTTTAACTATAGTGCTTTCCTGATCTGAATGTGCCCGTAAGCCTGCAAAATAGACCGGACTTTTCATGGTTATCCTCTGTTAAAAAGAGGATATTTACGGGTAAGTATGTAATATCTTTTATTCTCCTGTCATACCTGAAGATCCAGGGGCCGGGTCTTCTTCTTGTTCTTCCCGTTTTTGATCAAATTCCTGGACTTCTCATAATACTGGCGTGATAACTGCTCTTTCCCGAGTTCTTTTGAAAGAACCCCGAGGCTGTTCCAGGCATCTGCCTGGTTCGGGTTCAGATCCACCACACGATTCAGGACCAGGACCGCTGATTCAATGAGATCCCGTCTCTGGCGCAAGATCCCGATCTGTTTAAGCATCTCCCCGCGGGAAAATAAAAACTCTTCATCATCCGGTGCAAGTTCCACCGCCTTGTCAAAATTCCGGAGCGCCTCAGAATCCTTCCCGAGTTCCCGGTAACAGACGCCCCGGTCATGCCAGAAATAGGCATGCGTGGGGTCGATCTCGATCGCCTGGTCAAAAAATGGGATCGCCTCTGTATACTTCCCTTCCCGGAAGGACAGCCGGAGTCCTTCCTTATAACTCGCCTTGGCTTTTCCCAGTATCTTGTCAAACATACCTTTAGGCGATAAGGGTGCAGGTTCCGATGCAGGTGATATCGCAGTTTGTGGTTTGTTCAGGAGTTCAGGACCCATCTCCTCGGTAATATCCCGGATTTTTCCCATCACACCGATGAACATCCCTTTGCTGTCATAGAGTGCGGTCGACTTCATCCATAAGATGTTCTGGCGTCCTTCTTCGGGGATCGCCTTTATCCATGCAGTAATGGTCCCTTTTTCTTTCTCGATAATGGTATAGTTATTTTCTGCGATGGTTACATCGTCCTGAAAGATGAGATCACTCAGCATAGGCGCCCGATGTCCAAAGAAAGGTATCGAATAATCCCAGTCTGCTTTGCCTAGTATATCCCCTTCCGCAACGCCGGTCATCTTCTCCATTCCTTTGTTCCACACCATCACTTTACCTTCGCGATCGATGACATAGGCAGCCTGGTGGAAGAAGTTAAGCGCGTCAGAAAGTATCTTCTGGGTCGTGCCCGGCCCCCTCCCGAGATTTCTACGATCGACAGCCTGCCGGATCATGTGCACCATCTCGAGGAGCTGGGACTGGGCATCGTCGCCTTTCTTCAAAAAGAAGTCTGCGCCGTTATTGAGCGCCTGAATTGCTGCATATTCCCTGCCGACGCCGGTGAAAATAATTACCGGTGTCGTATCCCCCCGCGCACGGAGCATTTTTAAGAAATCGATGCCGTTGATCTCCGGCAGGTCGTAATCGACGACCATCGCATCGAACGTGCTGCTCGTCAGAAGTTCGAGCGCTTCCTTGGAAGATAGGGCTGTCTTCACGTTCATGTTGCCGAAACGTTCAAGAAAAAGGCGTATGACTTCAAGCATTGGTTTCTGGTCATCAATAACAAGGACAGACAGCATAGCGTAACCTTACGGAATGAATGATGCAAAAAAATAAAAAGATTGGGATTTATTCCCGTTTTGCCAGTTTGTGGTCAAGACAGAAGAGGTGGCCGGGATGATCTCCGACGCAGGTAATTTCAGCAAGAATATCGCTTGTATTCTTCTCTTCCTCGACCTGTTCTTTGACAAACCACTGGAGCATTTCGAAGGATGCGTGGTCTTTTTCCTTTGCAGCGAGATCAACAAGCCCGTTAATCATCGCCGTGACCTTCTGTTCGTGGGCGTACACTTCCTCAAAGACTTTACCGGCAGAAGACCATTTTGCTTTTGGTGCTTCGATATCGAGAAGCGTTACCTTGCCACTCCGTGCGAGCAGAAAGTCATAAATCTTTAACGCGTGGCTCTGTTCTTCCTTTGCCTGCACCCGCATCCAATGGGCAAATCCTTTCAGGGTGGTATTCTCAAAGTACGAGGACATCGAAAGGTACAGGTATGCTGAAAAGAATTCACGGTTCACCTGCTTATTCAGGGCTTGTTCCATAGTTTTGGAAATCATGGTAAAACACCTCTTTCATTCGTGTTGATTGACGTATTGTTTAATAATGCTTTCGTCTATCTCCGCGGAAAGTAAAAAACAGTGGAGAAACGCCAAATGAATAGTATATTTGCACCCTAATAAGGAAATTGTCGTATAGGTTATTGAGGGGGATTTAATTGAAGGACAATACCGTCGTCTCCCGACAGGGCACTCCCTCAACAAGATGAGTATTTAATTCAATAATTCCCTGACTGCCATGCCTTCGAAAAGGCCCCGGGGCGGGTGACACTCTCATAAATACTATAGTTTGCCGGGAAACCCTATCGCTTCTTTTTTTGCTTTATATTTGATGAGGCTGTGAGGTTGACCCCTTCCCGTTCTCAGGGTGGGGGGGCCACACAAAGAGAGGCCCCTCCACTTGATCCTCCTTTACATTTCTCCCTTTTCACAGAGAAATCCTTGGCGATCTTCCAAGGGGCTATCGCATTTTAAGGGATTTCTCGGCGGCGAGGGGATGAGGCAATGGTTGCTGCAGCCAAGAAGAGTGTCATCGCAATTTCCCCGCAATTTCCCCGGAACAAACATGAATCATTTTTTCTTGCGTGGGCGGATGAACGAATGAAAAAATCCGGTGACAGTATTGGGTTTTTTGGGGCGGAAGACCCCTTCGTTCACGTACCGCACATCCTCGATCGAGAAGAACGCATGGGGATTGGTTAACTGGATATGCCCGGTAATCCGTGGTATATCAACCCTGTTGACAAGGGAGAGGATTATCTTGACATTCCCCCGTGCCCCTGTGGCATCCATGGTGGTGATACCGTAATTTTCCGCACGCATGAATGAGATGATCTCTTCGTTGGATTCCTCTGTGGTGATGATGCGAAGAATCACCATGCCAATCGAGAGTTTTTCTTCGAGCACGAGACCGATATACGTACCCATGGCAAACCCGAAGGCAAATGCGAAAAAATTTGCAATGTTTGATAGATCCTTCATCACGACTTCCATGGCAAGAAGCCAGATGACAATCTCAAAGAACGCGATAATTGGCGCGAGATACTTGATCCCCTTGGTGATGTAGATCACCCGGATGGTCTCCATGCTTACATCGCAGATACGGGCGACAAAGATCATGAGCGGAAGTATCACCCATGCATAGATTTCAGGACTGATGATGAAAAACGACAACGATAATGCCTCATTCCAGTAAAATTGATCCTGTTCTGACTGCCCGATCTGAATGGTGATCTGTTTCTATATCAGGATTATCCAGAAAAAATCCAAAAATAAGAGAGATTTGGAAGGGAATCCGGGATCGCGCGGATGATCCCGCCCGGTTCGATTAAATGTATTTCTGGGGCTCGGCATCAAATTTCTTTTTGCAGCCCGGGGCGCAGAAATAATATTTCTTTCCTTTATAATCGCTGGTGAACTTTGCCGTCTTTTCATCGACGGTCATCTTACAGATCGGATCAATTGCCATTTTTTTTACCTCAGCTATCTCCCTTTCTTTGCTTCTGGTATATATGTTTTGAGCAGCAGGGAGAGGCTGATAACGGTCACCGAGCTGAGTGCCATTGCGAGAGCAGCAAGTTCCGGTCTGAAAGTGAAACCAAAGAAAGGATACAGCAAGCCCGCCCCGACCGGAATAAGGGCCGTATTGTAGGCGAATGCCCAGAAGATGTTGCCCTTGATCCTGCCCATCACTTTTTTTGAGAGCTGGATCGCCGCAACCGAGTCAAGGAGGTCATCCTTGATCAGGACCACGTCCCCGCTCTCGATAGCCACATCCGTTCCGCTGCCGATTGCAATCCCGACATCCGCCTGGGCAAGTGCGGGTGCATCGTTGATCCCATCCCCGACAAAAGCAACGATCTCTCCTTTTTCCTGGAGAGCTTTCACCTCGGCTGCCTTGTCCTGAGGGAGCACCTCGGCAACTACCCGTTCAATCCCGATCTGCCGGGCGATCGCATCTGCCGTGCGTTTATTATCACCGGTGATCATGACGATGTGAATTCCCATCGCCCTGAGCTGCTGTACAGCCTCTCCGGACGTCTCCTTGAGAGTGTCTGCAATGGCGATCACCCCGGCCATCTGGCCACCGGCAGCGATAAGAATGGCTGTTTTGCCATCCTGCTCGAAGGCTGTGATCTGCGCTTCGGCCTCTCTGGATATCGGGACTCCCTTCTCCTGCATAAGATTCCGGTTACCCACCAGAACCGCTTCACCTAGTACCACCGCACTTACTCCTTTGCCACCGTATGTGTCGAAATGATCGGCCGGTTCAAGGGTAATCCCTGCACGCTGAGCTCTCCGCACCACTGCCAAGGCGAGCGGGTGCTGCGAGTTCTTTTCGACACCAGCGGCAAATCCCAGGAGAGTCTGTTCGGAGATGCCGACCGGAAGAATGTCCGTAACTTCCGGCCTGCCCTTCGTCAGGGTTCCGGTCTTGTCAAACACAACGGTCGTGACTTTCTCCGCAACCTCGAGAGCTTCGCCATTTTTGATCAGGATACCCAGCTCAGCTCCCCTGCCGACACCCACGGTCACGGCAGTGGGGGTGGCAAGTCCCAGTGCACAGGGACAGGCGACTACGAGTACCGAGATCAGTGCGGTGAGCGCGAACAGCAGGGTCGAATGGAGCACGAAAAACCACAGGAGAAAGGCGGTTATTGCAATAGCAAGCACCGCCGGAATAAAGTATACCACCGCAGTATCAGCAATCCGCTGCACCGGCGGTTTGGAACCCTGGGCATCCTCCACGAGCTGGATGATCTGGGCAAGTACCGTCTCCCTGCCAACTTTTGTCGCTTTCACGGAGAGGACACTGTTCGTGTTGAGCGTGCCACCGACCACCCGGCTGCCAGGGATCTTGAGGGGAGGAACAGGTTCACCGGTGATCATCGATTCATCAACATAGCTTTCACCCGCCACAACTTCGCCATCCACCGGGACCTTCCCGCCGGGTTTCACGATGACCACATCACCGGCAACCACATCTTCGATCGGGATCTCCGCTTCCTTTCCTTCACGGATGACAGTTGCCATCTTGGCTCTCAGTCCTGCAAGCTTCCTGATCGCTTCGGATGTTCTCCCTTTCGCCCGTGCTTCGAGATATCGTCCGAGCATCAGGAATGCAGCAAGCATGATCGCGGTATCGTAGAACATGAAATCAAGGGTGAGGACGATGCCAAATGTACCCATCACGCTTGAGACAAACGCAACGCCGGTGCCCATGGCATACATCACGTCCATGTTGAGGGAGCGGTTGCGCAGCGCCATGGATGCGGCGCGGAATATGGGATATGCCACATAGAAAAAGACCGGTGCAGAGATGACCAGGCTCGCATACGCAATGGTCTGCATGGGCAGACCGAGAGGCAGCCACATGGCAAGCATGAGCGGGATGCTCACGGCAAAACCGGTCGTGAACCGGAGAAACTTGTCGTGGAGATCTTTTTCCCGTGCCTCCTTCTCGGCTTCTTCGCTCACCTCACCCGAGATTCCCAGGTACTGGTAACCCGCATCCTCGATGGCTTTTTTCATATCCGGGATTGCGGATACCGAGGGGTTGTAGATGACGTACGCCTTTTCAGTGCCGAGGTTCACGTTTGCCGAAAGGATACCGGGAAGTGCCCGCAGGGCTGCCTCGATGGTCTGGACACAGGTAGCACAGACCATCCCTCCAATCTTGAGGGTGACTTCACGGTTCACGATATCATATCCAGCCGTCCTGACTGCTTTTTCCAGTTCGGTCAGTGAGACTTTTGCCGGATCAAACTCGATGTGGGCAGTGTCGGTTCCAAAATTCACCTGCGCCTTCGAAACGTCCTTGATCTGTGAAAGGGACTCTTCGATATTAACGGCACATGTCGCGCAGTGCATGCCCGAAATCTTCAATTCGGCCTTCTGTTTTTCCGGTTCAGCCATGGGATTCTCCGTGGGGTTTATGGATCAGAGTAATTTTGTCTCTTCGGCTGGTTTTGGCACCTTTACGACCAGCACGCGGAAGAGCGAAGAACTTTCGTTCATCCAGCGATGCGGGATCCCCGCAGGACTCTCAACGAGCATATCTTTTCCTGCAATCTGTCTCTCGCTGCCGATCTCGATAATCCCGGATCCTTCAAGGACATAGAAGAATACGTCGACCGGAGTGATATGTTTCTTAAGTGCTTCGCCGGGTTTGAGGGTAATCACGACTGCGACTGCATGCGGAGAGTCGTATATTTTGCGTGCGTCGACGTGATGGGGATTTGGACCGGATACTACATTTGCAACATCGGTAATTTTCATAGTATTTTTCCTTAATTCACTATGCTGAACGTGTGAGCAGGATAGATAAAAGAGTATCAATAGCCGCATGACGATTGTGAATGCGCATAACATGTTCGTCGTCATGAGAACGCCGATATGACGGATCCCTGTTTTTCTTCTTACAATCCCCAGAGATTTCCTGCTGGAAAAAGGTGCGCCAGTAATGAACCCGACAGCGGAATCCCATGAATTCATCATATTACTGGAGCGAACCAGAATGAGGACCTGACCCGAAATACCGTTATATCCCGCCAATCTTTCTCATTCCCTGATCATGGTGGTCGACATCCTGAATTCGTGATCATGAGGGGACATGAGGAAAATAGGCCGGGAAGATGATGGCTTCGCCTTCCTTCTTCCGGGAGGTCTGTCCCGAAACCCATACCTCGAAATCCGCATGGAGGATTCGAAACCACCGGTTCGAAGGGATCCATATGTTCCAGTGCCCTTCATTCTTATCAAAGGAGAAAGATGGTGAGAATGCCGGCTTTGTGGGGGATTAATATCCTGCTTGCGGCTCTCCTCGTTACAGTTGAAAAGATCCTTCAGTTGCAGGATTTTGCCTTTCAGATCTTCATGACCGTTTATCAGGTTGTTCAGAATTTTCCGGTTGATATTCTGCCGATAATAGTGACTCTGCCTTTGCAGGTATTGTGGAGGGATATTTTTGATTTCCTCCCCGTACGATCATGTGCCGAGACCAGAACCTAAGAGCTCTTCGCCGCGGATAGTATTAAAACGACAGAAAGGACAGCCATGCCCAGTATACCGTGAACTGCAACAGGGTCAGGGGGACCCCGATCTTTGCAAACTCGAGAAATGTCAGGGTCTGGCCCTGTTTTTCTGCGTTCTGGATAATGATTACATTGCTTGCGGCGCCGAGGACGGTCAGGTTGCCTGCAATGGTGCTACCCGCTGCAAGTGCCATGAGCTGGGCAGAGGTGCCCCCTGCCTGGAGGATCATCGGCTGGAACAGGGCAACAAACGGCACGTTGGAGATGAACTGACTGATGACCACGCTGGTGATAAGAATCATCGGGACGGAAGTGACCATGCCAGGGTCAACAAATGCCTGAAAAAAACCTGTCTTCCAGACGCTTTCCATCAGTACAAACATTGCGGCGAAGAAAACGAGAGTAGCCCAGTCAATATTTTTCAGCAGTCTTGCCCGGTCATGGCCGAACAGGAGGACAGGAACTGCGGAGCACACGGCAATCAGCGGCAAAGGCACAAGAAGATTCCCTCCAAAAAAGGACGCGGTAATGTTTGCAAGCGCGAGGATAAGGATAATGGCAAGCGAGCATTGGACCGGAAACACGTTGTTTTTCTCACCGGTCCGGATCGGATCGTGCTCAAAGATCCGTCCTGAAAAATCTGCAGGAAAAAACAACCGGAGCAGGATAAAGGCGATACCGAGGCTGATGAGGGTAGGGACGAGAAAGTACAATCCAAAGGTAACAAACGGAGTTTCCATCCTGCTGTTCACCGCGACGAGCAGGTTCTGCGGATTCCCGATAGGGCTCATGACGCTGCCGGTGGTAATGGCCAGAGCAAGCGCGAGGAGCATCAGTTTTGGCGAGAGCCGGAATTTCGTCGCAAGTGACAGCACCAGAGGCGTACCTATGATGGCGAGGGTATCATTCATCAGGATGGCAGAGAGAAAACCCAGACCGAACAGAATGAGAAAGATGACCTGGTCCGGGGTGCGGGCATACGAGAAGAAACGGGATGAAAGCACAGAAAGGTAGCCGCTTTCCACCATCGCCTCACCCACACAAAACATACCCAATAAAAAAAGCATGACATCTGCGTTGATTGCACCCAGTGCATCCGGAACGGAGATCTGCCCGCTGATGAGGACGGCTACGGCTCCACCAAGCATGATGTGCCAGATCCTGAAGTTGAACCAGCCCACCTGGCGTACGGCAGTCAGCAGGAACACAGCACCAAGAACAATGATCGGGATGTACGTAGGACAGTTTTTTTAGTCAAGGATGATGAGCCTTGGCATTCTCCGGCTAAAAAAAATCACCCTTTTCTCTTACGGGTGACAACCTGCACCCTGTTCCTCCGGATCAGGATCCTTTACCTTCCAGCGCAGGAGAACACCATCCCCAATCCCGTGTGTTTCCAGAAGCACCAGACGGGGAAATGACGGTTCGCTCGTGAACCCTTCCCCCTCAGTAAATGTTGGCGCATCCTTGCCGCCGATAATAATATTTCCGATAAACGTATAGATTTCATGGACGAGACCAGCCGTGATCAACCCCGCGATCAGGGTTCCGCCCCCTTCCACCAGGATACAACGAATACCCATTGCACCAAGTTTATCCATAAGTGCCGGGAGGTCAACTTCATCATTCCCGGTAACGATCACCGTAGCATTTTTCTCAAGCTCGGCGATCTTCGCTCCATCTGCTCTTGCCGATACGGCAACCACCCGCTTTCCCTCACCTTTATGCAGCACGGATGCTTCCAGAGGGATACGAGCAGAACTGTCTACAATAACGCGGACAGGATGATCATCCCGACCCTTTTTTTTGCGATATGAGCGGCATTCTTCCGATTTCACGGTAAGCGAAGGGTCATCGGCAAGAACAGTACCGATCCCGACCATAACTGCGTCACACCCGGCTTTGAGGTGATCGACACGGGTAAAATCCTGCTCACCTGATATTCTGACCTGCCTGCGTTCACGGGTTGAGATCTTACCATCAGCACTCATGGCGACATTGACTATGACGTACGGGCGCATAGCGTACGGTTTTTACCTTCCCGGTTATTTTAACTCATTGATCTTTATTTTAAAAACCGAAAATGAACAACGGAAATGAACGAATATCCGTTACCCGGTGCGGGGATTTCATAGACCGGAACGAAACGGGAAAGATTTGGGAGGATACGCATGCATCTTAAAATAACAAGAAGTTCAAATTGCGTAGATAGAATGGCAGGGAAGAACCGGACCGGTGAAGAAAGATACCACGCGATGTTTGAGAATTCACACCATGGGATCATTCTTTTTAACAAAGCAGATTTCACGATCCAAGAGAGCAATGCTGCGTTCTCAAGCCTCCTCCACTATAATCCGGAAGCCCTGCGGGGGAAGGTTTTTACCTCGCTTCTATCCGATAACAAAGAAAAAAGAAGGTTTTTAACTCAGGTTGAACAGAGTCCTGATATCGCCGGTTTTGAAGTCCGGCTCGAAACAAAAGAAGGAGATGACTGCCGGGTGGATCTTTCCTGGCACCCAGTTGATGATACGACATTCTGTTGCACCGCGATCGCCATGAGTTTTCCTGAAATATCAGAAAAAAAGATTGATGCGGATCTTGTACAATACCGCCGGTTCGCTGAGACCCTGCCTACCTGCATACTTATCGTGAGAAATGGAAAGATTCTGTATGCAAATCCAGCATTTCTTACGTTTTCAGGTTACCTGCGGGACGAAATTCCGGGAACAGATTTTCTGTCTCTGATCGACGATCATGACCGGGATACCATAAACGAGTCTATAGAACGCGGATTGAGGGGGGATGCTAAAGCAGATCGGAACGAAACGCGTTTCATATCTAAATCCGGGAATAAACGGATGGCATTACTTTTTACTCTGCCTGTCGTATATTCCGGCGAACCGGCTATCCTGATCAATCTTGTTGACATCTCTGAAAAACAACTCCTTGAGGATACAATACAGCTCGATAACGAACGACGCAGAGGGATAATCGTTACCGTGGCCCATGAACTGCGGACCCCCCTCCAGCCGATCCTCGGATATCTCAACCTGCTCATCCAGGACCCCGAAGAATTCGGCATCCTTGACGATACGAAAAAGATACTTGAACGCTGCCTTACGAGTGTTGACCGGGAACGCCAGATCATCAACCAGATGCTGGAGCTCTCTGTACTCGACAGCGGGAAACTGCGTCTGAACTTCTCAAAATTTTCACTCGCCACGCTCATTGACAGCATTCTGGATTCCGGGGGGTACGGTTCAAAAGCTGAAATCGCGGTCAATATCCCCCAGGACCTGATAATCGCAGCCGATATGGACCGGCTCTTCGGAGTGGTTGATTCCCTCCTCTCAAATGCAGTAAACTTCTCCCAGCCACCCCGCAGGATTACCATCTTTTACCGCTCGGGTGCGGATGATATGTTTTATCATATTTCTGTCAGCGATAATGGGATTGGGATCTCCAAAGATGCGTTATTATCGATCTTTGAGCCATTCCAGCTGGCAGATGCGGCGAAATTATCCCGACGATTTGACCGTATCGGTCTTTCTTTGTCCATGGCAAAGAAGATCATGCAGATGCACGGTGGAGATATCACCGTAGAAAGTGTCACCGGTTCCGGCAGTACGTTTTCCCTTCACCTGCCAAAATCCGGGCAGCATAATTATTGAATGAAAATTCGATCGACGTACCCCCCCCAGTCAGAGGTCATGGTTACTTTTTCGCGCAAGGTCAGAAATGCCCTGTCTGGCAGAGACCCGTGCTGGTTCTCCTGCGGGCCAGACCGCCGGGATAAATCTTCTCCATCACTTCGCTCCCGGAGCACTCCGTCCTGAAGAATGCAAACCCGTTGTCTGCATTATATTTGTCAGGGTGCCACATTTGAAATACCGGTGAAAAACAATCATAGCCTGAAGGATGTTCTCTCCCATGACAGAAAATCCCCCCTACCATGACGATACCGGTCAGCTCCTGAAGGTACTCGTGGCGTCTGAACATGCACGGGCGGATGCCTTGTTTCGCAAGGACCGCCGGGCACTGGAATCACTCCTTGCACCGGATTTTGTTGAGATCAATCTGTTCGGACGTTTCAGCCGGGAGGATTTCCTGACCCGTATTCTTCCGCTGTTCACCCTCCATTCCCTCAGCATCGATGATCCCCACGTCAGGAGGACCAGTCATGACACCGCGGAGATCACGTACCGCTGCACGGAAGATGCCACATTGGGAAGGAACAAGAAGAGCGGTAGCTATGTTGTGACCACCCATTATTCGTTGATCGGGAACCTGTGGAAGATCTCCCGATGGGAGATAGTACCCGGAACATTGACCTGAGAGCGGATGATATTTTCCGGTATCCCCGGCCGTCATCATCTATGCCCGATCAAACGCGTTTTTTCGGTACAGCATCATCTTTAATAGGGCACCATAGTAAACATTAGCACGATAAGCAGTACGGTATCCTCATGCTTACAATCAGGGGTTTAACCAAACAGATCGGTGGCCTTCGGGCAGTGAACAGCGTGGATCTTTCCTTAGGCGAGAACGAGATCGTCGGACTTGTGGGTCCGAACGGTGCGGGAAAGACTACGCTCCTCAATATGATCTCCGGGATCAGCCACCCGACTGCCGGGACGATCATGTTTCGCAGCGAAGATATTACCGGGTTCAAAGCAGACCGTATCTGTAAAAAAGGGATAGCAAAAACATTCCAGATTGCCGAGTCCTTTCCCGGACTTACCGCACGCGAATGCACGATGATTGGCGCATTATTTGGCAACCACCGTGCGATCAGCATGGCGGATGCAGGGGAAGAAGCAACACAGATCCTCAGTTTTGTGGGTTTCCCGGAGGAGAAACAGGAAACAACAATCAAAAATTTGAATGTCGTTGAACTGAAAAGGGTACAACTTGCCCGGGCCCTGGCTTCACAACCCCGGTTGCTCCTTCTCGACGAGCTTACCACCGGGCTCAACCCCAATGAAAGCAGGGAGGCGGTCGGGCTCATTAAAAAGATCCGGGACCGGGGTATGTCAATCCTCATCATCGAGCACGTCATGAGTGTGATTATGGGAGTGTCCGACCGTATTGTCGTACTCGACCATGGAGAGAAGATCGCGGATGGCAGGCCTCACGAGGTCGTGAACAACCAGCGGGTCATCGACACCTACCTCGGGGATATCGACGCATTTTAGAGAGAAGGACTCCACTCATGCTCACCGTTTCAGGGCTCAATATCTTTCATGGAAACCTCCAGGTCGTCTGGGATCTCACATTCCGTGTCAATAAAGGCGAGCTCGTCACCATGATCGGCCCGAACGGTGCCGGTAAAACTACAACGGTCGAGACGATTATCGGGCTCAACCGGAAGGCGACCGGCACGATTCTGTTTAACGGTGAAAGTATTCTCGGCAGTCATCCGTATGATCTTTTCAAAAAAGGACTTGCCCTGGTACCCGAGAAACGGGAAATCTTCCCGACCATGCCCGTGATCGAGAACCTCCTCCTTGGCGGGACCGGCAATAGTGACTCTGGCAAGGCCCTTGACCGGATCTTCCGTCTCTTTCCGATCCTGCAGGAGCGGCAGCAACAGATGGCTGGAACCCTCTCCGGCGGTGAGCAGCAGATGCTTGCCATCGGCCGTGCCCTCATGTCGGAACCGCGGCTTCTGATCCTTGATGAACCGTCAACCGGACTCTCCCCTATTCTCACCGGACAGGTCTTCCGTTCGCTCGAACAGCTCGGCAGGGAAGGAATGACGATCCTCCTGCTCGAACAGAATGTCCGGAATGCACTTGCCATGTGCGACCGGGGGTACGTGCTGGAAAATGGCCGGATTGTTCAGGAAGGCCGTTCAAAGGAACTCATGCACGATCCCCGCATTCAGAAGGCGTATCTCGGGTTCTGAAACATTAACTAACGGGATTGCATGTTGTTTTTTTATTTTTTATTGAGTCTTCATTTGTTGAACGTAAAATATTCGAAAATTAAATGCATGCGGAATGAAAAATAAATATTTTTTTAGATAACCGCACATGAACAAATTTTCGCCGCAAAACCATGATAATTAAGATATTTTGATAGGTCATGACTGCTACCTTCCCATTCTCATAACCGATAAACGCTGCTGGCCTCGACAGATCGTCCTCCGCGGCGAATCATACCACAAAAATCCTGATAAAATTCCCTGACCCGCTGTGCCTCAGAAAGGCCCTGAGGCGGGCAACTCTCCAATAAAATATAATTTTCATCGGTAAATTTCAGGGTGATAAATCCTGATGAGCTGATACGCTCAGTTCGTAAAGAGCCGGGCAAGTCCAGGAGGAACGACACCGTCCGCTTTATTTGATATTTTTTTTAAATCTGGAAAAAATTGGACATTTGAAAGAAATTTTGTGACTGCCATTTTACCCGGGCATGCAAAGAAACCCGCAGAATGTGTCCAGGAAGAAGAACGAAGAGGAGATATTATCCCGCTCGATCCCCACCCGGTTCCGTCAGGGTCACTTTTTTTCTCCTCCTTTTAAGCCACTCCTGAACCTGTTCCGGCAGGCTCACGAGACCCCGGGGCAGGAAGATGATCGTAAGGATGAGCATGACCCCGACAATAACGTATCTCCCGAAGGTGAGCCCGGTCGCTTTGAGCCCCTCCCAGATGACGGTGAGCACGACCGTCCCGATCACCGGTCCGGCAAGCGTACCGAGCCCGCCGAGAATAACGTACGTCACCGGCCAGAACGAGTTGTCGACCCCAAAGATCTCCGGGGTGAGATAGCCGATGTGGTGGATTTCGAGCGCCCCGGCAACGCCAGCCAGATAGGCGGAGAGGGCAAACGCAAGGAGCCGGTAACGAACCGGATCGATGCCGGCAGCCCGGGCTTCCAGTTCGTTCTCGCGGATTGCGAGGAACGCAAGACCGATCCGTGACTTCATAATGTACCAGATCGCGACGATAGAACCAATGGTGATTACAAGGACGGCGTAATATTCGATCAGTTGGTAACCCGGGATGGAAGGGCTCAGGAGCCGGGCCGATGCGACGCCATCCCAGCCCCCGGTAACCGGGGCGAGCACGCTGACAGTCAGGGTCTGCACAATGATGGCAAAGCCAAAAGTGACCATCGCAAGGAACCATTCTTTGAGCCTGACGCAGGTGAGACCGATGAGGATCCCGATGAATGCCGCAACGGCAGCACCGAGAAAAATGGTGATGACCGGTGAGATACCGCTCTTAGCAGCAATGAGCGTCGAAGCGTACGCCCCGATACCGAAGAATGCGGCGTGGCCGAGTGACCCCTGACCGGAGTACGCAAGGAGGTTCCATGCCGAGGCAAAGATGATGAAGATCAGCATAAGGACAAGGAGGTTAAGGATGAACATGCTGTTGGTGAGGAACGGAATAACGAGGGCGATACCAAGAATGGCGATGATCCTGTATTTTGTCATCTTTTCTTTGCTGAAATGCATGGCTCCTTATTCCCCCTTCTCCCCAAACAACCCGGTAGGGCGTACTACGAGCACAATGATGAGGATGATAAACGAGATCGCGTCCTTCCATATGCCGCCAAGGAGGAACGCAGCGCCGTTCTCGGCCAGGCCCATCAACAACCCGCCGATGATGGCCCCCGGGATGCTGCCCAAACCTCCGAGGATGATGATCGCGAAGGCCTTGATCGCGGGGATCGAGCCCATATACGGGTTGAAGACCTGACCACTCACGATCCAGAGTGTCCCTGCGGCCGCCGCAAGTGCGCACCCCAGGCCGAAACTGATCACGTCAATCCGCTCGACGTTGATCCCAACGAGCATTGCTCCCTTCCGGTTCTGGCTCGTGGCCCTCATCTGCATACCGATCGTTGTCTTTTTTAAGAACAGGTACAGCCCGCAGAGGATTGCGACGGTGAAAACCATGATGAGGATATAATCGAGCGGGACGGAGAGCGAACCGACCGGTACCGTAATACCGTCATACGGGCTTTTGACGCTCTGCCAGGCGTCACCCCATATCATGGCGGCACCGTTCTGGAATATATAGATGAGGCCAATCGAGAGGAATATCTCGTTGAGCTTACCGGTACCGAGGATCGGGCGGAAGCAGATCCGTTCGACGACTGCACCGATGCCGATGAGCGCGAGCATGGACAGGAGGATAATAAGATAAGGATTGACGCCGGTGAGAAAAAATATTGTTGCGGTGATGTAAGCGCCGATCATGAGGAATTCCCCATGCGCGAAGTTAACGACCTTCATCACGCCGAAGATCAGGTTCAGTCCGGTAGCGAGCAGGATATAGATGCAGCCGGCATACAGTCCCCAGAAGATGATCTGCAGGAATACTCCAAGATTGTCCACGATCTGATCAGCACCCGTTCGGTTATATGCACTTATCAGCCGGCCAGTGATAAAAAAGAGAGGTAATTGGTTACGAACTGCTGCCGGGCACGTACCATGACGGCAGGGCAAAATCTGTTGTCTTCAGGTTGTCGGGCCAGACGATTGCAGGCCGGGTTTCACCAAGAGTGGCGTTGAACGACAACTGCTCCATCCAGAGATCGAACGTCGACTCCCGGAAGTCCGGTGAGAACGAGATCGTCTGGTCTTTCATCGCCTCGATTATCTGGGGCATCTGTAAAGTCACGAGCGCCTGCCTCACTGCTGTCTTGTCCGTGGTACCTGCGGTACCGATCGCCTTTGCAGCGATGAAGACCCCTTCATCCGTTGAGGCACCCATCATGTCCGGGTAGGTCCCGAACCGCGTAAAGTAACTCTGTTTAAACGCATTCTGGGCATTTGCGACAGATCCAACCGGTGCAATATAGGGCGAGAAACGGCTCTCTATAACGGCTCCTTCGCCGTACTGCCCGAGGTCCTTGTAAAACTGGGCGTTATCATTGTTCTCGGCGTTGAGGAATATTGTGTTAAAGCCGATATCCCGTCTTGCCTGCGTAATGATGGGGGCTCCTTCATTCGGGAATGCCCCGAGATAGACTGCATCAGGGTTGGCCGCTTTTATTGCGGTCAGCGGTGTCCTGAAGTCGCTCTCGCCCATCCTGAAGCTCTGTTGGGCAACCAGCTGGATGTTCAGCTTGTTCTTGGTAATCGTGTCGTTCACTGCTGTCTGTATTCCCTTGCCGAACGCAGTATCCTGGTAGAGCAGTGCAAGGCGGAACGGGCGGTCAGCCGATGCACCGAGCTTTTTATCGACCGCTGGGCGGACTACCTGGTCGATGAACATCGTGGTATACTGCCCGTAGGTGTCGGTTGTCGGGCAGTGGTGGAAGATATAGCTGGTGTCGATATCAGTCCGGTGGGTGATGATCGGGCTCGACGCACCAGTCACGATGTAAGGAACCTTGTACTCCGCTATGGTCTGCTCGTACGCGGAGGTGACCGCGCTTGAGTACCCGCCGACAAGGATGTCTACCTTGTCATCGGTGATCAGTTTGGTCGCCGCTTTCTGGCCTCCCTGCTGGGTTGACTCGTCGTCACCTACGATGAGCTTGAGCTGGGCTTTCGATCCGCCATTGAGGGTGACGCCGCCATCGGCATTGATCTTGTCTGCGGCAACCTGGGCGGACTGCCACATGTTGGTACCGACATTGCTCGCAGGGCCGGTCAATGATGCGATGACACCAACTTTGATAATGGCCGGCGCGGCAACCGCTGCCTGCTGCTGCGTACATCCTGCGATGAGGGCAGCCATCATAAGCACAACTGCGATGAAAAAGATTGAGTACTTCATCTGATTTACTCCACTATGCTATGTTATAGCATATCAACTATTTATTACACCACGTGAGATTAAAAAGAATTACGGTTTGAGAATATGAGCGATCTCCGGTTTTTTCTCCCTCACCGTTTTTCTTCCCTAATCAGGCAATACTCCGACGGTTCTCGTTCATGTCCGATGTCATGGTGCAGTAGTCTGTATGCGTGGTGCATTCCCATATATTCAGGAAGGACTGATTCCCAGCAGATCTGCGATCTCGAGATAGTAGGCCGCAAAACCTTTCCAGGTCCCCCATCGCCCGGCAAAAGCACGGGCTTCGGCTGACGAAATGGTGGTACCATGCAGGTAAAACCGGGCGATGAAGCGCCGTACGCCGATATCGTCAGCCGGAAATGCGTCAGGACGATGCAATCCCCTCAGTATCGTAAGCTCTGCGGTCCACCTCCCGACACCGCGAATCTTCGTAAGCTCGCTGATAACCGCCTCGGTGTCCGTGAACGTTCTGAAGCTCTCCAGATCCAGTGCCCCGGAGAGGATATCCTGAGAGATGCCACGGATGTATTCACCTTTCCTGCGCGTCAGGCCGCAGGCCCGAAAGGTTATATCCGTTGTTTCTGCCAGGGTATGAGGGGTCGGGTAACTATAGTATACCAGATCATGAACGGCAAGTGTCTTCCCTGTCGCCCGGATAAGCCGTTTTTCTATGCTGTGTGCCGCTTTCAGGGAGATCTGCTGTTCAATGACCGAATCCACCAGAGCCTCAAAAACCGTTGGTGTGGTTGGACTTTTCACCCCGTGCAACTGGCGGATAAGAGATGTCATGATCGGGTCCTTGTGCATTGCATGGTAGAACGGGGTAATATCCTCGTTGATGTTAAACATTGAAGAGATGGGATCGCCTGACGCAATCCTCATATGCCCTGAATGAGCATCATCGGGGCGGATGGTAAAACAGAGTTCCGGCGCGTCTGCCGTGCCCCGGGAGAATACCTCCACGAGCACCAATGTCCCGGCAATATCCAGTACCTGACGAAAGATTCCCTTTTCGTAGGTTCGAATCTGAGGGTCCCCTCCGGAGAAGATCATCGCGCTGAGATGAAAGTCATACGGTGTTGCGGGATAAAGACAGGTTACCTGCATGGTATCGGCTTGAAATACTTTACTGTTTCTGGGCAGTGTTGTCATCTGCAGATTTTTTATGGATCCGACAGTTTGCGAAGAGTCTGGCGTCCCTTATCGTTTCGGGTACCCCATCTCCCGCAGGGTCGCGGTGATCTCATCTAGGATACAAGGATCATCGATAGTAGCGGGAACCTGGTAAGGGACACCGTCCGCGATCTTCTTTATAGTGCCCCGCAGGATCTTTCCCGACCTTGTTTTGGGCAACCGTTTTACTACGGCAGCCGCCTTGAAAGACGCGATCGGGCCGATCTTCTGCCGTACCAGTAAGATGAGCTCTGGCCCGATGATATCGGGCTCTTTTGCGACACCCGCTTTCAGGACAACAAAACCCAGGGGTACCTCTCCTTTCACCGGGTCGTGTACCCCGGCAACAGCACATTCCGCGACATCCGGGTGCGATGCGAGCACCTCTTCCATGGATCCCGTGGAGAGCCGGTGCCCGGCGACATTGATGATGTCATCCGTCCTGCCCATGATCCAGAGATAGCCATCCGTATCTACATATCCTGCATCGGAGGTCAGGTAATACCCTGGATACGCAGAAAAATAGGTTTTGACAAAATCCTTGTCATTTTGCCAGAGAGTTGTAAAACATCCGGGGGGTAACGGGAGCCTGACCACGATGTTGCCGGTCTCTCCCAAAGGTACCGGAGCGCCCTTTGCATTAAGTACCTGGACATCATATCCCGGAACCGGCTTCGTGCACGAACCGGGCTTCACCGGCAGGAGTTCGAGACCGGCACAGTTCGCACCAATCGCCCAGCCGGTCTCGGTCTGCCACCAGTGGTCGATAACCGGCACCTTCAGGTGCTGCTGCGCCCATACCAGAGTGTCGGGATCGCATCGTTCACCCGCTAAGAAAAGGGTCCGGAACCCGGACAGGTCATATTTCTTAATATAGTCCCCGGCCGGGTCTTCCTTGCGGATGGCCCGGAACGCCGTCGGAGCACAGAACAATACCGAGACACCATGCTCCTGAATGACCCGCCAGAATCCGCCGGCATCCGGTGTCCCTACGGATTTTCCTTCATACAGGAGGGTGGTGCACCCATAGAACAATGGACCGTACACAATGTACGAATGCCCGACCACCCAGCCGATATCCGAAGCTGCCCAGTAGACTTCGCCGGGCTGCACGTCATAGATATTCTTCATGCTCCAGGTCAGTGCAACGAGATGTCCCCCGTTATCCCGCAGCACCCCTTTTGGTTTTCCGGTCGTGCCGGAGGTATAGAGAAGGTAAAGAGGATCGGTTGAAAGGACCGGAACACATGCGACCGGGTCTGCTTCCAGGAGCTCATTCCAGACCATATCCCGTCCGGGTTTAAGAATCGCCGGCGCTTCCGGTCGCTGCACAACCACACAGGCCTTTGGCTTATGCATGCACATATCGAGGGCAGCATCCAGGAGCGGCTGGTAGGGGATGATGCGGCTGACCTCGATCCCGCATGATGCGGAGATGACGACCCGGGGCCGGGCATCCTCGATGCGGGCAGCAAGTTCCCGTGCGGCAAAACCTCCGAAGACGACTGAATGGATCGCCCCGATGCGGGCACAGGCAAGCATCGCAATAACCGCCTCGGGGATCATTGGCATATAGATGACAACGCGGTCACCTTTCCCGACGCCCAGCATTTGTAATCCCCCGGCACACCGCTCCACGTGATTCAACAGTTCGCCATAGGTATAACGCCTGACCGTTTTTGTGACCGGACTGTCATAGATCAATGCGAGGCGGTCCTTCAACCCATTCTCGACATGACAGTCAAGGGCATTATAACAGGAATTGAGTATTGCTCCTTCGAACCAGTGGTAAAACGGGGGATTTTTGTCGTTGAGTACCCGTTCATATTTTTTGTACCAGTGAACTTTTTCTGCTGCTGCTCCCCAGAAACGATCCGGATCCGCGATCGACTCCCGGAATGCCCGTTCATACTCTCCAGCCATGCACCACATCTCCCCGGCGTGTATAGTAGGAAATTGGGAGGGAACCTCTTATTACTTTCCTGAAAATCGCACCAGTAAGTGCATCATGTGGTGCACGGATTTCCGCAAGTGGGTGCTGAACTGGTGCGGGTCGGGAGGGAATGAACGTGCAGGAAGAAAAAAATTACAAAACGAGTGCCCCAGGCCTGATTTGAACAGGCGACAACTAGATCTTCAGTCTAGCGCTCTCCCAAGCTGAGCTACTAGGGCAGGATACAAATGTTGTCGCTCGTGACTAATAAATGATCTGCTCTTGAGCCGTAGAGGAGTATCGAGGGACCGTTTATTTTTATATCCCGCGATGGCAGTATTAACAGATGCCCCTTGCCGGTAAACGTACAGATAAAGAGGACGGCGGACTTGCAGCCGCAATAAAAAGCCGTTCGGCGCATGTGGTCCACCTCACGCACAACGATCTTGATGCTGTCGGATCGGATGCAATCCACCGGATGAACTATGGGAACGGGAATGTGTTTACCATCTGGAGCTCAGTGGGAAAATTTTCCGCACTCTTCTCTCTGGTTGCATCCTGTGACGGGAAGGGTGACCTGCTCTCCATCTCGGATCTCGGCTATCACAAGGATACCGAAACGGTTGCACGGTCAGCCCGGGCGCATGGCTGGAAGGTGGAATGGAGGGACCATCACCGCTGGCGAGAGGATGAGATAAAAAAAGTCGCACAGGAAGTTACGGTGCTCCGTATTGACACCTCGGTCTGCGCATGCGGGATAGTAGCCCGCGATCTTGCACCGGAGAATCCCGTCGCGGCAGAGATCGCCCGGGTGGTGTGCGATTATGATCTCTGGAAGCATACCGATCCCCGTTCTGCAGTACTCGGGCAGGTGCTCCAGCGTAAAAAGAACCGGGAACACGTGCGGGATTCCCTTGTCGCCGGTATCTTCAGGGATGCCCTCATTGACCGGGAATATGCCGAGATCAGGGCCGAGATGGATGCAATGATGCAACAAAGCCTGAAGCATACAACCATCTCCGGAACGCGGTATAAGATCGCATTTGCCCCGCTCTACGGCTACCCGAGCGAGACGGCACATTTCATCCGTGGTGAGAAGAAGACCGATATCGAAGTGATCATCAGTAAAGACGGGAAGTTCTCGCTCCGGTCCGTGCCCCCGGTAAGTCACCTGATTGCACGGGAGTTTGGCGGTGGTGGACACCCGAATGCTGCCGGAGGCTCTTTCAAATTCAGCATCATTGAGCGGTTCACCTGGTTGCTCCTGAAGCGGAGCCGGCATTTCACCGAGTTTGTCAGGGTGGCTGAACGTTATTAACATCATGGCTCCTCTTTGCTGTCGATATCGGATTGCAGCCAACATACCTGGTGGTGTGAAGGGATCTGTCTGGAGAGTACCCGGCGGGACAGCCAGATCCGATCTAACCTTTACTATCCATGATTTATTTATACCCCTGTAGCGAATCTGCATCGATGACTATGAAAAAATTATGCATTCTCATCGGTGGTCTCTGTCTCCTTGCCTTTGCAGTGATGCCCGTTCAGGCATTCACGGTCAAATCACTGACCATGAACATTGCACCGAATGGCGATGCACAGGTCGACATCCATTACGACCTCACCCTGTTTGAGGAGGGTGCGATATTTTTCCGTATCTCCGATCCTGCCGCTGAACTCAAGAAGGCATTTGATACCAATTCAAAAAAGCCGGTGACGGTCACCCAGGCGACCGGTTCATCGGCGCGGGTAATAATTCCCTCGTTTGCATCGGTGAGCACCGACCAGGGCAGGACTACCATGGTAACACCCTCGCTCTCCTTTGAGCGGGCGCAGAGGGTGCTTAATCAGTACTGGTTTGCCCCGCTCATCTCACCGGATTTCTCTCCCGAAATAACAACGATCATCTTTCCGGACGGGTACGAAGCAATCTTCGACAATCTCCTCATCATCCCGTCAGTCCCCCACCAGCTGAGAATGAACTGATACAGGACAATGTGCAGGACTTTCCTGAAACGGGTCCGGCAACCGGAATAATTTTTATGATTTGAAGACAGGAATCACCAACCCAGGTTCTGCTTTTTGGCTTTGGAGAAAACATGTTGTTGTCCATTTTTTGTGTATATTTTAAAAAAGCTATAAAGGTGACCCCCTTCTTTCCCCAAAAGGGAGAGGCAGGCAAGGGGGGGCAGCAACTCCTTGACTCCCACCACATTTTTCCCGTTTCCCATGGAATTTCTTGTCAACCTCCTGATGGGCTATCGCATCGTGGGGGATATCCCAGCGGCGGGGGCGAAGGCGACGATCACTGCAGTCTTCAGGAATGTTATAACAATTTTCTGATGATTTCTCCAAAGAGCCGTTCTTAATCCCGGGAAAAGAGATCCGCCAGTGACGGAAGTGATTCAATCGGTGGCTCCGTGGCAACAAAAGGCTGGTCCTCCGGATACGGGGGTTTCCTTTGCGCAGTAAGGGGCATTTCCCTATTGCAGTTTTGGTTATGGGGAAGGTAACATAATGAAGGTGCTGGTGAGGTGCTCCGGGAATACTTTTTTTTATTCCGGCAAACCTTCTGATCCTCAATCCCATCACACCGCGTAGGTGGCAGACCTGACGAGATTTTTCCAGTACTCATCGCACGGGCCTGTGCAATACCCTCCGGCAACGATCTGGTCGGGATCAAGACAGGAGAGGGTACGAGTGATGGATGGAGCATCAGGATCGACGATAATGACCTTCCGAAGATCAAACTCTCCGGTCAAATCGAGCAGGGTATCGAGCTGATTCTTGCTTACAGCCACCTGCTGCTGGTGTTCCAGAAGGCATGCAAGATCGTTCCTGTCAGGTTCGGGCGAGTAAAAAAAGACATTCTGCCGTACGAGGGAAGCGATCTCCGGTTCCTGTATCTTATCGCAGATTAGCACATGCCCGCCGATCCCTGTATCCCGCATCGAGCGCATCAGGAAGCGGTATATACCAGCGAGTGCATCGTTCCACTCCTCTTCGTCATCATAAAACACATCCGTGATGCCGAGCAGTTGGGGAGCCGGCAAGGCACACCACGCACCTTTCTTCTGCGAGACTATCAATGCAGCATCCTGGGCAATTTCATGGGGATCCAGGCTGATTTCAGCCGTTGCCTTTCCACCTTCAACCCCGGCCAGGTTTGCCAGGATACGGTCGCGGTAGAACCTCCCCCCGGCACAGGGAGAGAGGATACCCGCCGGGAGCTGGGGCGACAACGACTGGTCGAGCTGGTAGGTGAGGATGTCGGCAGCGGTACCCCGGTGCCCGGATATCCAGGCGGCCAGTTCGGGCACATCCGGCCTTCCGGGCTCCGCTCCCAGCGCCCGCGTTGCCAGCTTCAGCCGTTTTACCATATACAGATCTTATTACTCATAAGCATCTAAAAAGTACTGATGAATCCCCCACCGCTGCTGGTCACCTGCGGGCTGCCGTACACCAACGGCCCCTGCCATCTCGGACACCTGCGAACGTACGTGCCTGCCGATGCCTACGTCCGCTACATGCGGCGAGCAGGCGAAGAGGTCGTCTTCGTCTGCGGTTCGGATAACCATGGGACACCCATTGTTGTTTCTGCGGAAGAGGCAGGTACCTCCCCGCGGGCACTTTCCGAACGATACCACCGGCATTTTGAAGAGACCTTCCGGAGGATGGGGGTGAACTTCGACCGCTTCGGCATGACCGATGATCCGGCTACCCACCGCCGCACGAAAGCAATCGTATCCGAACTGATCAAGAATGGCTATGTCTACAAGCAGATCGTACACCAGGCATACTGCACGAAGTGCAGGCGGTTTCTCCCGGACCGGTACGTCGAGGGGATCTGCCCCCACTGCGGGACTGCGGCACGGGGCGACGAGTGCGACCAGGGGTGCGGGAAGCACCTGGAACCGGGTGAGATCAGGGATCCGGTCTGCAAGGTCTGCGGGACGAAGGCAGAGTTCCGGGACCAGGAACATTATTTCTTCCGGCTCTCCGAATTCCGTGATTTCCTGCTCCCTTTCCTCGACAATGTGAGGGGGACGACCAACGCGAAGAACTATGCGATCGGGTGGATCAAAGAAGAGCTGCACGACTGGTGCATTACCCGCACCCTTGAATGGGGCGTGAAGTTCCCGGGACGTGACGATCTCGTTGTCTACGTCTGGGTCGATGCCCCCATCGGGTATATCGCGTTCACCGAGGAATGGGCGGAGAAGGCAGGCAGGGACTGGAAGCGTTACTGGTGCGGGGATAACCGGGTCACGCATTTCATCGGCGGCGACATCATCTACCACCACTGCATCTTCTGGCCGGCACTCCTGAAGGGTGCAGGGTATGGGATCCCGCATGCCATCGTTGCGAGCGGGATGGTCAAGGTCGATGACCATAAATTTTCGAAATCCCGGGGCTACGTGGTCTGGACGAATGACGATTACCTCGACAAAGGTCTTCCTGCTGATTACCTCCGGTATTACCTGCTCGCCTACACCAGCCATACCAAGGAACTTAATTTTTCGTGGAAGGTCTTTGGTGAGAGGATAAATAACGAGGTGGTTAACATCTTTGGCAACTTTGTCTACCGCACCCTCTTCTTCGCCCATAAGGAATTCGGCGGGATACCCCCCTGCCCCGTCGATTCAGCCATTATTGCCGAGATAGAAAAAAGCCGACTCACCGTAGACCGTATGATGCAGGATTACGAGTTCAAAGGAGCGGTAGATGCGATCATGGCGCTTGCAGCATTCGGCAATACGTATATCCAGACCAATGCCCCGTGGAAACTGGTCAAGACCGACCGGGAGGCAGCGGCACAAGTGATCACCAACTGTATCCAGATCGTGAAAGCTGTCACTATCCTCATCGAGCCGGTGATGCCGGTAAAAGCCCAGGAATGCTGGACCATGCTCGGGCACGGCGACCAGCTCGCAGATCATCCGCTCTTTGAGGTTACGGAGCCGGTTGTGCAGACCTGCATCCTGCCCCCGGTCCCGCTTTTTTCCCGTATGGAAGAAACCCAGATCGCCGAGCTTGAAGCCCTCCTGCAGAAACGGGTAGCCGAGGCGAACAGGAAGATGGAGAAGATCCCGGTCCTTTCTTTTGAGGAGTTCCAGAAACTGGACCTTCGTACCGGCAGAGTGCTCGCGGTAGAACCGGTCAGGAAATCAAACAAACTCCTGAAACTTCAGGTGGATATCGGGAGCGAGATCCGCCAGATCGTGGCAGGCATGCAGCAGTTCTACCGACCCGACGAACTGGTGGGCAGGGATGTGATCGTAGTCACAAACCTTGCACCGGCAACAATCTTTGGCGTGGAGTCCAATGGAATGATCCTTGCTGCCGGTGACACCGCATCGCTACTCACTCCGCTTAAGCCTGTTGAGCCGGGGACGAAGATCCGCTGACATGGATCTTAATCACCATTTTTAGAAATATCTCCCCGGCCTTGAAGAGTTTCTGCATTCGCTATCCTCATGGTACATGCGCATCACTTTTTTTAAAAAGCATTCAGTTTTGATGAGTTTTTTTAAGCGTCTGGCCTGTGTCAACGAGCAACTATTACAACGAAGAGTACATTAAATTCCGGATGGATACTATTATTCAGCACTACGGGGGGGCTCCCGCACGAAATTCCTGTATCTTGACCAGACCGTAAAAAATCCTTACCTGATCCCGGGCCTGATCACGGTAAGTACCGTCGCATCACTTTTTCTGAACTGGTACGGGCTCACCCTGGGTATCACTAATGTCCTGCCCCATCTTTTTTACATCCCGGTCATTCTTGCTGCCTATTACTATCCCCGTCGCGGTATTCTGTTCACGACCGCCCTCTCGGCCATATATGGTATGCTTGTCATCGGCGTTGGATCACCATCCCCTGATGTCCTTGTCTCAGCGCTCGCACGGGTGATAGTGTTTATTGTCATCGGAGCCGTGGTATCCTGCCTGAGCGGCAGGATGCAGCAGGATGCCGGCCTGTGCCGCCGGTCGGTGTCCATGCTCGAGTCCTCCAATGACGCCGTGGTGGGTAAGACCCTTGACGGGATCATCACGGACTGGAATTCCGGCGCTGAACGACTCTTTGGATATACCGCCCGGGAGATTATCGGAAAACCGGTCAGGGTGATTACGCCTCCTGATCGTCCCGACGAGGTCCCCCGGCTCATTGAGAGGATCCGGCGCGGGGAGCGTATTGAGCGTTATGAAACGGACCGTATCACACAAGACGGGAGGCGGATCCAGGTATCCCTCTCCCTGTCTCCGATCAAGGATGCTCACGGAACCATCATTGGGGCTTTTACCAGCGCCAATGATATTACGGAGAAAAAACGGATGCAGGACGAGATCCTTCGGGCAAAGTCCGAATGGGAACGGACCTTTGACGCAGTTCCCGACCTGATCTCTATCATCGACCGGGAGAACCGGATCGTCCGGGTGAACAAGGCGATGGCCGATCGGCTTGGCATGCAACCTTCGGACGCCATCGGGCGTCCCTGTTACGAGATTGTGCACCACAGCGGACTGCCACCACGGTCGTGCCCCCACCAGATCCTTATGAATGATGGCAGGGAACATATTCAGGAAATCCACGAAGACACCCTGAACGCGGACTTCCTGGTTACTGCCTCGCCCCTCAGGGACGCATCCGGGACGATAACAGGGTGCGTCCATGTACTCCACGATATTACTGAACCGAAACGGTCAGAAAAAGCCCTGCAACTGGCGATGAAAAAACTCAACATGCTCTCCTCGATCACCCGCCACGATATCCTGAACCAGCTGATGGTACTGGGCGGCTACCTGGTAATCTCAAAGGAGACTATTGCAGACCCTGAAATTCTCGGCTTCATCAAAAAGGAAGAAGAAGCGGTAACATCGATCCGCCGCCAGATCGAATTTACCCGTTACTACGAAGATATCGGCGTGAACGCGCCCCAATGGCAGGAGATCGCAACTACCATCCGCGCATCGGCGGCACAACTTCCTGTTGAAGGCATCACCCTCGAAATCGCGTTTTCTCATGGGGAAATCTATGCTGATCCCCTTATCAGTAAGGTTTTCTATAACCTCGTGGAGAACTCGATACGTCACGGGGAGAACGTCACCCGGATTAGATTCCTGTTGCATGAAACCGACACGGGTGCAGCTATTATCTATGAAGATAATGGTATGGGAATACCTGCCGAGGACAAGGAACGCATCTTCCGGCGAGGATTTGGTAAACATACGGGTCTTGGCCTCTTCCTGTCCCGCGAGATCCTCGCGATCACCGGCATCACCATTCGCGAGAATGGCGAGCCGGGCAAAGGCGTGCGGTTCGAGATCCTGGTACCGCGTGAGATGTACCGGAATATATCGGATTCACCATGACCGACTTGCAGGCCGATCCCGGAATGACAACAACCCTCCTCTCTCTCCAGAAGGGGGAGATCACCGAGCACCATATTTACCAAAAAATTGCGGCTGCCCAGAGAGATCCGCACAACCGTGAGGTGCTTGAGCGGATTGCCCGGCAGGAACTCGGGCATTATGAGATATGGAAACAGTATACCCGTCAGGATGTGGCGCCGGCAACGCTCCGCATCTGGTTCTATTACCTGATCGCACGGGTCTTTGGCATGACCTTTGCCATCAAACTCATGGAAGGCGTGGAGAAACGTGCACAGGTAAATGATCAAGGACTTGCTGACCAGATTCCCGAGTCGAAGGAGATCCTTGTCAACGAGCAGAACCATGAACGGGAACTCATCGCCCTCATTAATGAAGAACGGCTGAAATACGTCGGTTCGGTGGTACTCGGACTCAATGATGCCCTCATCGAGTTCACGGGCACGCTTGCCGGGCTTACCTTCGCAATCCAGAACACGCAGATCATTGCGGTAGCCGGCCTGATTATGGGTGTTGCCGCCACACTTTCGATGGGGGCATCCGAGTATCTTTCCCAGCGCTCGGACGGGGGTCCGACTGACCCGATTAAGGCTTCCTTCTATACCGGAGCTGCCTACATCGCAACCGTCGCCCTGCTGATCCTTCCGTACCTGATCCTGAAAAGCCCGTATCACGCCCTCGTATTTACTCTGACGGGTGCGATCCTCGTGATTGTCCTGTTTACGTTCTATATATCCGTGGCCAAAGATCTTCCCTTCTGGAGACGTTTCGGAGAGATGCTCCTCATCTGCCTCGGTATTGCAGCGATCTCCTTTGTGATCGGTATTCTCATCCGCACGTTGCTGAACGTCAATGTGTAGGATACATTTTTTGTATTCTGGCCAGTACCTTGGATTTTATCAACATCATTTTGACATTTTCTTCTTCTCTGTCTCACGGATTGCCTGGCCGGATCGAAAAACGTACGTTTATCCTCACAGAATTCCCCATTGAAGTAAGAATGAACGAAAAACGTCAGCGGTGAACCTGTGAAGACCCTCATCTATTATTTCAGCGGTACCGGAAATTCGCTTGCGGCTGCCCGGAGTATCTGCCGCCATCTCGGTGACTGCGAACTGGTACCGATTGCATCGCTTCCCGGAACCCCGAAGGATATTATTCCTGCAGCAGACCGCGTAGGCATCGTCTGCCCGGTCTACGACCTGGGGCTGCCGTCGATTGTGGCCGAATTTGCGCAGCGGCTGGACCTCTCGCGGGCAGGCTATTGTTTCGCGGTCCTTACCATGGGGGGATTTGGGGCTTCGGCACTCCACCAGCTCGATGACCTTGTCTTTGCCCGCTCCAGGCGGCATCTCGATGCGGCGTTTACGGTAAAGATGGTCGGCAACTTTGTGCCGCTCTACGAACCGGCGAAAGGAGCGAAGCGGGAGAAACTCCTGGCAGATGCAGAGGATCGTCTGGTCGGGATCGCAAAGAAGATCGACATGGGTCTTACCGTGCCGCCCGACAGTGCGTTATTGACCGGTTTCCTGAAACGGTTCATGTATGAGGGGTTCATCCGCCAGATCCATGATGCTGACAAGAACTTTCTCGCTGACGAAAAATGCACGTCGTGCGGTACCTGTGCGGAAGTCTGCCCGGTGCATAATATCGATATGGTTAATGGCAAGCCGGTCTGGAAGCACCACTGCGAACTCTGCTGTGCCTGCATCCACCTCTGCCCGGTCGAGGCGATCCAGTACGGGCAGAAAACCAAAACACGCAGACGGTACCGGCACCCTGACCTGAAGATTGCGGATATGAAAGCCCAGCGGGGTGAATGAAAACCCGGAAAAATCATTTCAAACATTTTTCGTGTATAAATTCCGTAGATTGAAAGAAACTTTTAATGCTCTACCAGGCGAACTGCCAAATCTCCATCTCAGATTTAACAAATCCTCTTATAAAAAAAAGGAGATTATTTTTCTATCTTTGCGAGTTCTTTGCTGAGATCCTCCGAAAGATCTACACCCGTAAATGCACCAGTTGTTGGCAGCACCATATCAAATTCGGGAGTTATGTCATATTCGACAGTGGTATTGACCGGCACAATGAAATCGAGGATGTGGCCGCCGGTCTGCCGGTCATCGCTGATATAATGGAGATGATATCCAGCAACATTGAGCCCCCTGAAAAAGACCGGGGTGTAGAACCCGACAACGGAGCCGGTAGCATTCGTGTAGGAATAGACCGACTGGTTCTGTAACGCTTTCGTCAGTGTGGGGTAAGGTTTCTGTTGCGGCGGTTCGGATCGCACCTTGAGGAATGGGAAGGTTCCCTGCATCCGCACTGCATACACCATATTCTGTGAGGGCAGCCGATCGCTCATGGTGGAGGCGAAGAGGGTGAAGTTCATCGGAATTCCGGTCGCAACGGTAAAGTCGCGATCGAAGTAGGTCACCGTAGCAAATGGTGTGGTGAGACTGTCCGGGACACGGTAAATTTGGCCGTCTGCCTTTGCCTGGTAGACGATGCCGTCCAGCACGATCATTTCGCCATCAAGGGCATCGAACGTCCCGATCCCGAAATCGCCATGTTTTCTGAGTTCTGCGACCGGTTGGATCCCGTCAAAGACACCCTGCATCAGGGCATCGATGGTCGAGACCTGGTACAGCGTCTCCCGGTCTGACGGGACGGCGGTATTCCTGGTGAAATGGGAATATACCGATGCCGCGAAGAACACCAGTACGATGGCGAGCCCAATGCCCAGGAAAAATTTCAGCGTATCCATGGTACCAACGAATTACCTCCTGAAAATAAAAAGGTGGGGTGCTGGACCGGGCACTGGGGGGGGTATTTCTCTCCAACAAATTAAGATAAAAGAATCAGCGTACGGCACACCCGGTTATCCAGAAAAGAGATCCTTTTTTGCGCGCCTGCCGGAAAAAACCCTATGTTCCTGCGTTTCTCCATCAAATTTTTTAATTGATTTTTAATGTTTTTTTTTAATTCTGGACTGTCTGGAACGATTTCCGGGGAGTTGGAATTCGTATGGACAGTATAATTTTTCAAAAACTTTCCTACCCCTTATTTCGGTCCGTGGTGTAGAGAAATTACCGGCATGTTCCGGATCGGTGATAAAATTCTATGACAGGATTCCGTAATGTTGTATCAGGAATATTCCTGCTGACACTGTTCCTTATGGTTGGATTCGTGTGTGCAGCAGACACAGACGCCAATCTGAGCATCGCGAAAGTTGTGAGCTCAGCCGCACCCTATGAAACAGGTCAACCGGTAACCTGGGTGGTAACCCTCCTGAATAACGGGCCTGCGGACGCAACAAACATCTCCCTTGCTGAAGATCTCTCAGGATTTTCCGGGCGGGTGAATATGAGCGGCACCGCTGATCTGGGTACCTATGATAATGCCTCACGGACCTGGAATATCAGCCGGCTTAATAACGCTTCGTCTGCACATCTCAGGATTATTACGGTCTTTGACTCCACCGGGCACCAGACAAATACAGTAACTATCCTTGGTCTCGACCAGGCAAATCCGGGAAACACCCATGCCTCTCAGGGACTACGTGTAATTAACAACGCGGGGGCGGTTATTCCCGATCAGCCATTAAAGGTAAACCTCATTATCAAACCAAATACCCTGAACCTCAAAAGTAAGGGTGTATTTACCGTTTTTATTACCCTCAATGGCGGGGACTCGCCATTCCCGGTTGGTATGAACAGCAAACCCCGCATCGATTTTGGCAACAGTTCCCTGGCCTGCGACGGCGCTGAAATGGTCAGTGCCGGCGTGTCGAACAAGGATGGGGGAACCCTGATTGCAAAGTTCCACCGCCAGGACCTCGAAAATGTTACCAGCGGGAGCGGCGTGCAGATAAACTGTTCGGGGACCTTTTCTGTCAATGGCAAATCCGTCGATGTTGAAGGAAGTGATACCATCAGAGTAATCGGGGAAAAGAAGGGACTGGATAAATTTATCTCAGGACTCATGAAATACCTGGGCCTTGAAAAGGACGATATCGCAGTCAACGAAACCGGAGACGGGAATGTCACCGTTTCGTTCACCCTGAATCCCGATTTATTCAGGAATAACGGCCAGATGAAGAAGGCACTGAAGAATGTGGATACTACCCCGGCACCTACGGATAATACCCGGAACGCTTCTGACAAGAGCACCGATCGGCAGGACACCGTGAAGAACAATGGCAAGGATAAAAACAATAACGGCAAGGACAACCAGGTTCTGGAGAACAACGCCGGCAAGGATAAGAAGGTCCAGGGGAATAATAAATACAATAACGGGGACAAGGGCAACGACGCGTCCAACGGAAAATCAAACGGGAAAAAGACCACGTGACCAGGTTTCATGTCACCCTTTTTTCCCGGGACATAACCAGATTTATGAGACAGAAGATGTACATTTCAACCAGCGATCCGGCAGGTAACAAAGACCTATGAACACCAGGCAGATCATCATTTCGGGAATAGTCATCATTGCACTTCTCTCCGTTACGGGAACCGTCGTCGCAGGGGAAAACAGTCCGGCGACCGTACCAGGTCCTGGCAGTGATTCGGGAACCCGCGGGCCCGATAACGGTCCGATCGGCCCAGGAAATCCTTTGTTCGGGTTGAAGGTCGCGATGGAAAACCTCGACGAAACGTTCACCTTCAATGAAACCCGACGGGTGGAAAAACAGATCGACCACGCACAGGAAAGGATTAACGAAGTGCAGCAGGAACTGGTACTCAACCAGACCGGCTTCGCAGACCAGGCGCTGGAGCTGTACCGGGAGAAACTGAACCAGACAGAGACGTTGTTACCCCGTTTCTCGTCCAACGCGACCGGGCTCGTGCATGCACAGGAGATCATCGCACGTCACGAGACACTCCTTGCTAACCTCCTGTCCCGCTACCCGGGCAGCACCGGGCTGGCCCGTGCCTATGCCAACAACCAGGAACTCGGGCAGAAGTTCGGGGAGAAGACCCGGTTGAAGTTCGACCGGGTCGTCGGAAAGGATAATACGACTTCCCTCAAGGCAGCAAAACTGGATACCGGGAAACAAAATGATAACGGCGGAAACACCACGGCATCCGACGGGAGTAATGGCAAGGGCAAGAATCAGACCCGGGACCTTGTAAAGGAAAAGAACGATGAAATCCCGGTCGGCACGACAGTCACCTTCGTACTACCGACATCCGGCGATGACAAGGGATCATCTAAAGATCAGGGAAAAAAAGGACATAATTAACGAAGTGGTGTGATCCGGCGAAGATACATACCAGATCTTTTCCTTTTTACAAAATATTTTGGGAAAACCCGTTGGCAACGTTATTTTGAAAGATTATCCTGCCTGACCGATTTATCCTGACAGCCCCGTTCTTTTCCTCTATACTGCATACCTATTCCCGGCGATTGGGAAATTTCCGGGAAAGATGGATGAATGAAAGACGAAAGCAAATGGCAAAAAAAGGTGATTATACTGCCGGTGCCTGTGGGACGACCTGAGTCTCCCCCTGGTCGTACACAAGGGTGAAGTACCGGGCGATGACGATCGAGAAAAACAGGGCGACAATAAGGACAAACGCCCAGCCGGAGCAGGCAGACAGTACCCCGGTAGTGACAGCGTGGATGTCGGATACACCCGGGTATGATGAGACGGGAAGCGCTGGTGGGAAAAATGGTTCCGGCGGCCGATCTTCATCCTCCCGGCCCTGCCGGTGTGTATGAAGATGATAACAATGCTTAAGCGGACCGGAACGAATCAACTATGGAAACAGGATGTACCACAATGTCCAGATCAACGTTATTCATCACAACCTTCTGCCTCTCTCTTGCATTGGTTTCACTGGTGATGATTGCGGGTTGTACCACAACTCCCTCCGGTCCCGGCGGGACAATCCCGGCGACCTCCTCACCTGCAACAACTATGACCTCCGTTCCCGTTTCAACCTCAAATCCTGATCAATCTGCTGCTGCGAACATCCAGTTGAAGGGTAATATCTATGGATTATCTTCCAATCCGCTGGCGGGAATTGATACCATCCGGTTTACCATCGGTACGGGATCATCACAGACACCACCCATCGACCTGACCAGGATGGAAATTGTCTTTTCAACCCCGGGTACTGCCCCGGTGACCCTCACCCAGGGCACCAGCAGCTCATTAAGAACGTTTTCCACCACCATGGGGAACAACCATGTCACCTCCCTCGGTCCCGGCGATGAGGTTGAGATCGATTTCAGGGTTAATGTAGTTCCCGGGGGGACCAAAGTGAGTATTGAGGCGAGACCACCTGCCGGCGCCGCGTTACCGCTCTCAAAGATGGTGCCGGAAGTAATCTATCCAACGACGGTCCTCAATTAAATCTTCCTTTTTTGGAAAATTCCCGTACATACGATCCGGATATACGAACAACAGTTGATGGATCGTCCGGTTCATGAAACGTGTCCTGTCCATGATCAAGCTATAAGAACCCGGATGTCTATGTACTGGAATTACCGGAACGGACCGATATGAAACAACTGAACATGAGAGCTTCAATGGCCGGTGGGGTTATTTTTGGCCTCATCGTCGCGATCCTGCTGTTTTTAGCCCCCACACCACCGGGTTTTGCCCTTGCTTTAGGGATAATTTTTGGCGTTGTGGCATTTTTTGTCCTGGATGACCGTAAGAAAGTGCACTGAATTTCTGTCCCGGCTCTCCGGGTGATTCATTGAATAACGACAGAAGGATTTTTCAGAAAAGGGATAAAAAAATCCGTTGGATGAATCGATTTTTTACCCGTCCGCTGCCCCGGGCAAAAATATAAAGGACCCGGATCAGCCGGAAAAACCAAAAAATGCAAGGCCGGTCTTCATAAGCAGCGGCATATTTGTCACCCCAAGGTAGATAATGCACCCGAGCAGGGCGAAATCTTCAGGAAGGTCAAACCCGATGATATAATAATGGTACTTTTTTACGACAGCGTCAAGAATCTCCGGAGACAGGCCCTTTTCTGCATCCGGCAGCCCTGCCATATGGTTCGCTTCGTCCCATGCGAGCGGCTGTCTCTTCCAGAACCTGAAGCCCTCTTTCAGGCCGTACCCGAACGCATGCCATTCGATATCGGTGAGGCCCAGAAAGACCGGGGTTGCCGGGTCTTCCAGCATTACAATCCCCCGTCCCTGATGGCGATCTCAAACACCGGGCTCGTGGAGCCGCCATTTTCCGGGCTGAAATCCCGTACCCGTCCCACCTGGGCAAACTTCCTGCGACCCGTCCGGATCTGCACCGTGTGGATCCCCGGCGCACGGGGCCAGACCCGGCGGCCATCCGTGTCGTGTATCTCCTCATAGGGCGGGATGTCGAACCAGTCCGGCCAGAACCGCAGGCCCCGGGGGATATCCGTTCCCCGCCGCAGGTCCTGCAACCTCAGGGCCGAAAGGTTGTCATAGATCACATCGATGATAAGGTTCTCATCCCTTTTATCGGGGTTCAGGTCCAGTTCATAGAAGATGGGATTCCGGCTCACTTCATCCCGGGTAAGAGGCGTATCTACCGTGAGCGGTTCGAGCCCGCCGGATCTTCCCCGGTACAGGCCGGTAACCCGTGCGACTGGTTGCAATACGGCTTCAGCTTCCATGCCAGTTCTCCCTGAGGCTTTCATGTTCAGCCCGCAGTTTTTTGAACTCCTCGACGACCTCATCGTACCTGCCGATCTTCTGGTAGATGACAAACAGCATCGGGTAGATCGGCAGTACCGCTCCCAGTACAATGCCTAACAGTTCAGCTTCCATACAAATACTCCAGAAAAAAGACGAAAAATGACCGGAAGGGAGGGGGAACATGACATTCCATTCCCTTCCGGATTTTTTCGTCCGGATACGATCAGACGAGTGCCGGAACGGTGTCGGCCCAGGTATCGACCGCTGTCCGGATGGCGTCATCCGAGTAGGAGGTGAGGGTCACCTGGCCCCGGCTGAAGTTCACCATGTACAGCTCACCGTTCACATCGTGACAACGGAGTGTTGCCGTAAAGGTCTCCGAATCCAGCTGGCGGACTGCGGTGCCGGCGTGGGCGGTCGTGATGGCCGCTGCAGCGAGGGTTGCTGCGACGCCGGCATTGAACCCGGCGACAGAGTTGTACCGGTCGGAGGCCGTGCCAACTGACTTTGCCCCAGCATCCTCATACACGATCTTTGCCACGTACGATTCACGGGTCTTTTCGACAGGCGGGTGGCTGACGCCTGCGGTCATATAGGCTACACATGAAAACGGGTTGTCGGTGATGACCGACTGGACGATCGCGTTGAACGCGGTCACGTCTGCTATCGGGCTCGCGAGTTTGCGAACCGCACTTTTGACATTTGCGCTTTGGACAAAATCTGCCATTGTTGTTTCCTTCTTTTTTTGTTTTTTTTTCGAGTTGTCTCGGGGCCCTTTGACATATACTTATACGACGTGTAAGGGCTTAGTCGTGACTGAATCTTTTTGAAAAAGTGGAAATAGGGGATGAATTAGAGTTTGATTAGACATTGGGGCGTGAAAGTCGGAGGGATGGTTTGGGAAAAAACGGGAGGGGGAAATGTGAAGAAAGGGAGTGGATTTAAATTTTCTGATATTGGTTTATCTAGGAAATAGCGATGAGATTTGGTTTTATACCGCAGCTGTCGGAACACCCATTTCCTGATTCGGAAATGCTTCAAAAATATGCTGGTAGACGATTTCGCATTTGCCCTGATAGATGTCTTTTGAGTATGTTGGCGGAAGATGATCCAGAACATCTTCGATACACAACCGGACCGATGCCCGGGTCTGCTGTTTCTTTCTCCAGTCAAGAACCAGTTTCTCCTTCTTCAGGGTCTCCAACAATTCCTTTGCGACTTTCTTAACATCGTCTTCTTCACGTTTTGTGAGTTTCATAGCCGGTTTTGTCAGCAGGTCGAAAATCGTAAGTTCTTCCTCGGTCAGGTTCTCCCTGATGGACCGTTTCTCTTCTTCCTGTAAATCATGTGCAAATGCAACAAGCCGTTTGAAGAATTCCTCGGTATTGAGGCTGCCCGCATTGTACTCATCAATCATCTGCTGTAATTTTTCAACGAAATTGATCCGCGTCCGGTTGAGGGCGATGAGCTGCTTTACCTTTCGCTCGACAAGCCCGCGTAATTTCTCTGTCTCTGTCCGGGCCCGGTTCCGTTCGATCTTTTGCTTCAGACGGTCAAGATTCAGCTGGCTCAAATCGAGGATTACCGGGGGCCTGATGACATACCCTTCAGCAGAGATCGAACGGTCCAGGAGTTGTTCGATAGACTCCATTACCTGCGAGATGTCTGCTGCAGGCGTCAGGGACCGGATTTTCAAGGATATAATGAGATACAGTGTGCAGAGGGGGAGGAGATCATTGATGGCAGGATCGGGTTTTATCGCTTTGAACAGGTTGTTGATATTTCCTGCAAGAGTGAGGAATTTCTGTTTGGATTCGTCGTTCACCAGGATTGCATCAACACAGTCATCCAGCATTTTTACTTTCTGCAGATTCCGTGCCTTGATGACATCTTCGATATCGATTCCTTTCAGTTCGCAGAATGCCGTTGTCTCATCAATCACCATCTGGAGGAGGCTGACCAATTCCTCCTTCTTCTGGACCGGCATGATTTCATCGGTCCCGCGACCCGGAGCATAGATGGCAAGAGCTTTCTGGAGATCCTTGAACACCCCGTAATAATCGACAATCAGACCGTTGATTTTCTCGCCGAACACCCGGTTTGCCCGTGCAATGGTCTGCATCAGGGTATGGTTCTTCATCGGTTTGTCAAGATAGATGGTCGAGCATGCCGGCGCATCAAACCCCGTAAGCCACATCGCACAGACAAAGGCAATCCTCAGGGGATCCTGAGGATCCTTGAACTTTGATGCAAGGTCCTCTTTCACCATACGGGTGCGGTGGGGAAGGATATCCACACCCTTCTTCTTCAGATCCTCGATTTCATTCTGAGATTGTGAGACGACAACAGCGAGGTCGGTTTTTTCCATATACGTGATTTTCTGGTTGAGGAGCAGGAGTTCCTCTCCCTGCAGGCCGGTCCGTTGCTTTTTCAATTCTGCAAGGTATGCATCCCAGTATTTTTTCACCTTGTCATACATATTCACGGCAGTCGCTTTGTCAATGGAGACAATCATTGCTTTGCCCTGGAAACCCCGGCCCATGAAATGAGTAACGATATCTTTTGCAATCCGTTCCAGCCGGTCGTTGCTGGTAATAAGATGATATTCCCGACCTAATTCCCGTTCGAGTTTCTGTTCCTGCTCGGGATTGAGTTCCGCTTCGTCCAGGAGCTGTTCCATCTCGGCATTGAGGTTCTGATTGGTGAGCTGGAGTTCGGGAATCCTGTTTTCGTAGTAGAGCGGGACGGTCGCCCCGTCTTCCGTGGACTGCCGATACGTGTAGACGCTCACGTAATCACCGAACACTTCACGGGTCTTCTCCTCGGTCTGGATAAGCGGGGTGCCGGTGAACGCGATGAATGCCGCGTTCGGGAGAGCTGTTCTCATGTTGAGGGCGAAGGTATCGTACTGGGTCCGGTGGGCTTCATCGGCAATGACGATGATGTCGGACCTATCGGTGAGTTTCGGGTATGGCTTGCCTTTCTCGGTCCTGAACTTCTGGATGAGGGTGAATACAAACCGGTGGTCCTCTTTGAGAAGACGCTGCAAATCTTCACCGCTGTCAGCCCGTGCATGAGTCTCTTTGATCACGCCGGAATACGCAAAGTTATCATAAATCTGGTTGTCAAGTTCGTCCCGGTCGGTGACGATGACGAATGTCCAGTTGCCGGCAATCTTCCGGAGGATCTTCCGGGAGAAGAAGATCATCGAATAGCTCTTACCGCTCCCCTGGGTGTGCCAGAAGACACCGAGCCGTCCCTTTGTGGTCCCCACCAGCCTGAACGTGTCGATGGCATTGTTAACGCCGAGATACTGGTGATTTTTGGCAAGGATCTTGATTGTGCCGTGCTTTGATTCGAAGAAGAGAATGAAATTTTCCACAATGTCGAGGAATTTTTCCTTATCGCAGGTCCCGCGAACCATGGTCTCTATGGAGACTATGCCGGTCTCTCCTTCGCTGTTGATGCGTTTCCACTCACTGAAATGCTCCCATTCAGAAGAGATGGTGCCTATGGCACTTTTACTGCCATTCGACAGAATGATGAAGGCATTGTACCGGAAGAGCTGGGGGATTGCTGTTTTGTAATCACGGATGTTTTCCTCGTATGCATTTTTGAGATTTTTATGAGAGGCCTTGTTCTCCATCACTAAAAGCGGGATCCCGTTGACGAACCCAACGAGATCGCAGCGCCGTTTGTACAGATCACCAGTAATCCAGAACTGCGAGGCGAGGAAAAATTTATTTTTCTCCGGGTGCTGCCAGTTGATGACCTTCACATTTTCGGTGACGGTCTCACCCGAGGGATTTTTGAACGATACTTTGATGCCTTCCCTGAGTAACTGGGCGATCTCGCGGTTGGCATGGACCATGCTCATCGCTCTTCGGTCGCGGGCGAGTTCAGTGATGGCAAGGTCGATTGCTTCAGCGGGCAGATTCGGATTGAATTCCATCAGAACCGGGCGGAGCCGCTGGACGAGGACAACTTCTTCAGGTGTTTCCCTGCCCTGCGATCCGCCACCGGAGAGGAAGGTTTCGGTGTAACAATTTGCCGTCTCCCATTTCAAGTCCAAGAATAATTCGATAGTCGGTTGTTCGATGAGGGCATCTTCGGAATATTCGCCGGGCATGGTATCAAATCGTGGATGGGAGATTGTGAAACGGTAACTCCGCTTCATTTCTGCTAACTATTGTTTTTAGGCGATTGCGTAAAATAAGGGTATGGTTATAAATCGGCGGGAATATCGATATTCAGTCCGCTCACATCCAACTCTCCGCTGATGAGTTTCGGGAGCAGAAGATCACGGGTGCGGCGGAGGTTGGCGTTTTTTCTTTGAAAATTTAAGATCTGAAGAGCAAGCGGTTGCATGGTCTTCTCGAATTGAGAGACAATTTTAGAAGGTGGAACGATTAATTGAATGGTTTTAAACGCACCCTTCGTAATTTCTTTAAAAGTTGATCCTGTGCCGAGACTTATAAACGTCTCTGCATTTTCCTTGAGCCAGTGATAAAGTGTGTAAAGAGGGAAGCGATCATTTGGAAGACAAGTAATAAACCCCTGGTTCGTACACGCATCAGTTGTATTAATTGAAATTACGCCGAGCGTTGCCCTACTCGTCATCATAACAGAAAACGGCGGGAATAATTTTGCCGAACTTTTTTTCAAACCGAGTTCACTGATTTGATTGCCCGAACAATCCATGAACATCGTTTCTGATGAGGTTAAATCGGTTGGCGAATACCAGTTAATTGCTCCAGATTTCCAATATTCAGGGATTTTTGTTGATGGTGTTCCTCCACCGGATATTTCAAATGTTTTCCAGACAGTTCGCACCTCCCACCCTTCCGGTACCAGCCCAAGGTCAGACTTCACCATCTGCATTCCTTCATGTCCGGGAAAGCGGAAGTGCACGAACCACTCGCGATAGAGTGCCTGCGCCATCTCTTCGAGAATCTTAATGCGTCGAGCGTTGTTCTCGATAAGGTCGTCGTATGCGTAGAGGATGGTTGCGATTTTTTGCTGGGTTGGGAAAGGGGGAAGATAAAACTTGAAATGAATAATCGATTCAAGAGTGATGCTAGCTTGATTTGCTGCTCCTCGTGCCGTACCCAAGATATAATTTTTAAAGGTATCATTTTTCAACAAATAATAGAGAAATTTTTTTTCTATCTCAGGATTTGGAATTATTTTAACTGCATTTTGATTAAGTAAAGAACCCGACGCACTGAAAGGAACCCGAATTACTTTTCCAACCACCGACGCAGGATTACTAGCATAGGATCCAACAGTTTGAATGATTACGTCATCTCGCATAAGAGAATATTTTTCGTATTCTTTTGCGATTTTTTCAGGGATAAAAACTAAATTTGAAGTGTCGATTGAATTATCGGAAAAATTGCTAACTTTAACTAATGGCCTCCCCTCTGATGAGTACCACTGACTTTTAAAAGCATATCCTTTAATTGTACTCGTACAATCTCCGAGTTTTATTAGATTTTTATTTACCATATCAATCGATCTTAATCAATTTCCACCTTCATGCTTCAGCTTCGGGAACCTTGATATTGAGTTAGCTCACGTCAATCTCACCGCTGATGAGTTTCGGGAGCAGGAGATCGCGGGTGCAGCGGAGGGTGGCGTTTTGTTGTTCCAAATTTGATATCAAAGGAAATATTGGATTTACTTTTTCTTCGAAACTTTCGATCATTTTTCTTTCTGGAATTATTACAGGTACCCTATGAACCACATTTCTGTCTAAAGTTGGAACTGCTACTCCACCATTGTATTGTTTCAGATCCATAGATCGTAATAAAAACAAAGTAAATAAAGGGGTAACTTTTTTGAATTCGTTTACCCATAGTGCAGTATTATGCGGCCAGAAATCCCACTCAACATAATGGACAAGTCCTAATGTACCGCTTCGGCCTGTAACGATTCCTGGGGCTTTTACCTTCGCTATGTTATGATACCCACTTAGGCCAATAGATCCATAGACCGGTACACTTCCTTCTTGTCGATCAGCCGAAGTTAAATCAAAACCTCTTTGAAGAGTCAATGCTTGGGATAATGGTAAAACTTCCCACCCATCCGGTACCAGCCCCAGGTCAGACTCCACCATTAGCACGCCTTCATGCCCGGGGAATCGGAAGCTGACGAACCACTCGCGGTAGATTGCCTGCGCCATCTCTTCGAGAATCTTGATGCGCCGGGTGTTGTTCTCGATGAGATCATCGTAAGCTGAGAGGATGTTGGCGATTTTTTGCTGGGTGGAGAGTGGGGGGAATGGAATTTCAATAGTATTCAAAATTGTAAGTGTCAAGAATTTTGTTGCGGCGCCAGTTGATATACTACGTAATATTTCCAACTGTAATTGAAGAGCATAGAAGAGAAAACGATTTATCAATTTTGTTTTATCAAGAGATTGAATTACGTATGTTCTTTGGTACGCGTCGAATTTGCCGAAGTAGTAGAATATTGGATAAATTCCATTGGCATTATTTCCCCCAAGCAAAACACATTCTGTATCAAAAGAGTATGTATCTGTTAGATAAGTATCCCGAGAACACGTAAAAAATGGATATTTTCCATTCAGTTTTGCAGCGTTTGAATTTAATTTCCCTGTTTTAAATGAAACATACTCCCCTAAATTAACCAGCGGAAAAACGGAGATTTCATTCATTTCATTGATGCCTTCATTGACTCAATATCTCCACATTCCATTCTATTATCGCCCGCCCTCCATCTTCCGTGCTGCGAGCCGCTCTCGTGCAATCGCCACCGCTGCCTTGAGTTTCTGCTCCAGCACTTCGCGGGGCGGGAGTTCAGTCAAGTACTCGGCGACGCGGATGCTGCTCGCTTCAAGTTCGAGGAGTTCAACATGCTCCACGGAAGTACCCGCACAAAGGATCAGGCCTATAGGAGGCTTTTCGCCCGGTTGTCGGTCGTACTTGTCCAGCCAGCACAGATAGAGTTCCATCTGTCCTTTGTCAGCCGCTTTGAACTTGCCAAGCTTCAGGTCAATTGCAACAAGCCGGCGGAGTTTCCGATGGTAGAAGAGCAGGTCGATATAGTAATCCTCGCCATCAACGTTGATCCGCTTCTGACGGGAGACAAAGGAAAAGTCTGTACCGAGTTCGAGGATAAACATCTCCAATTCACGAAGGATAGAATTCTCCAGGTCTTTCTCAGAAAACGTATCGGACAAACCAAGGAATGCAAGGAAGTACGGACTCTTGAAGACAAGATCCGGTGTCAACCGATCTTCATCACGGAGAGCCCCAAGTTCCTTACGAGCCAGCTCTTCCGGTTTCTTCGAGAGGGCAGTTCGTTCGAAGAGCATCCCCTGGATCTTTGCCTGCAGGGTTCGGACACTCCACCGCTCAAGCCGACACATCTCGGTGTAAAAATCCCGTTGCAGAGGATCGTCGATTTTTATTAATTCGACAAAGTGTGACCAGCTCAATTTTCCAGACAGTGTCTGGACAATCTTGACCTCGGGATAGAGCTCCGCAAACCTGATCATGGAGAAAAGATTGGTACGACCAAAACCGGCTCCATAGACTTGAGACAATTGTTGTGACACGGTCGCAACAATAGTCCTTCCATACGCAGCACGCTCTTTCCCCAGAATATCCTTACGGATTCGTGTACCTATATTCCAGTACAACATCACCATCTCTGCATTAACCCCGACTGCGACCCTGATTCGGGCCGATTCAATAAGAGACTGGAGATCATCAAGTAATGCATGAGGAATTGACAATGGCTCGATATCCTGCTGTGCTTTCGGAGATGTTGCTTCAATGGTCTTTTTCGTCAGTTTCTTTCCCGTTTTCTTCATAGTCTCTCCGTCATCGTTTCCATCGGTACCGGAATTGTCTACACACTGAGTGGATAATTGTCTAAACATCGAGTAGACAATTGTCTCGACACTGCCGGGACTATTTTCCAGACACTGTCTGGATTATGTCCGGTCAAGGATCTTCCCCACATTCTCGCCGATCCGCTCCTCAAGCACGCGGGCCTCCGCATTGAGCCGCTCCAGCTCCTCATCGAGAGATTCCAGCCGCTCGCGGAAATCCCCGTCATCCTCCACCCGGGCTGCAACGCCCACGTAGCGGCCGGGATTCAGACTCCAGCCCTGCGCCTCAATATCGGCAACTGACGCGACCTTGCAGAGCCCGGCAATGTCACGGTACGAGCCATCAGCAAACTGTTCCTGTATCAACGGGGCACTCCCGCAGACCGATTCCGGTGTGGCTCCGCGATAGAGCCGGACAATATTTGCGATGAACTCGATCTGGGAAGGTTCGAAGTCCCGGTGGGCCCGGTCCAGTTGTCGGAAGACATTCCGGGCATCGATGAAGAGCACTGAATCTTTCCGGGCAGTCTTCGGTTTCGCACGGTTGAAGAACCAGAGCGTGCAGGGAAGGGTAACCGTATAGAAGAAGTTCGGGCTGATGCTGATCATCACATCGGCAGCTCCGGACTGGATCAGTTTCTTCCGGATCTCCATCTCGGTTCCCCTGGCATCTGCTGCAGAGTTTGCCATGACAAAGCCGGCACGGCCATGATCGTTCAGGGCATGGTAGAACTGCTGGATCCAGAGGTAGTTTGCGTTATCGGTCGACGGCACTCCTAACGCGAACCGCTTGTCCTCGCGGACCCGCTCCTTGTCTACACCAGAGACATTGAACGGCGGATTTGCCATCACAAAATCGAATTTCCCGAGACTCTTGTGCGGGTCTTCATAATAGGAGTTATTGTCCCGAATATCCCCGGATAAACCATGCACCGCGAGGTTCATCTTGCAGAGCCGGATGGTTTCTGCCACACGCTCCACACCATACATCGAGATCTCTGATGAAGGGGTTTTCTTGTGATTCTCCACGAACCGTGCACTCTGGACGAACATGCCACCAGACCCGCAGGCAGGATCGAGGATGAGGCCGTGAAAGGGTTCGATAACTTCAACAATGAGCCTGACCAGGCTGGTCGGGGTGAAGAATTCCCCGCCCTTCTGACCTTCCTTCATGGCGAATTTACCGATGAAGTATTCGTAGATTTTACCGAATACATCACCTTCAATATCATTCGGAATTGAGGAGAGAACGCGGAGGAGCTCGAACAGGGTCGGGTTATCGATCTTCTGGTAATTCTTCGGCAGAACATCTTTGAGATCCTCATTCTCTGCCTCAATGGCTTTCATTGCTTCGTTGATGGCCTTGCCGATATCATCGCCTTCGGGAAGTTTCTGGAGATAGGAGAACCGTGCTGTGTCCGGGATGAAGAGCCCGATTCTTGATTGAAAATCTACCTTTGATGGAGCTCTCCGACTCGATGTCGAATACTTCGAGGAGATTTCAGACGCGACTTTCCCGAATTTGTAATCCGCATATTTGAGAAAGATGAGGCCGAGGACAGGCACCGAATATTCGGAGGGTTTGAGACTTGAGTTGGCCCAGAGCTGATCGGCAGCGGCCCAGAGGCGGTTCTCGATATGGTTATTCATCGGGGTCATGAGGGGTCAAGGGATGATGATTATGTACTGACTGTTACTGGTCAGATTCGACGGGGCATGAAATATAGTTAATGAAATATCCTGATATATCCCTTAATTTGCCATCTCCAGATATGTCAACATATTTAACGTCATTGGGCATGAAATCATTAATCGAGTAGCAATAGGAATATTCAATTATTCTAACATTTGGCTGCACAATCAAGGGACAGCGGAAAATGAGATGAAGGGAACATAAAGAGGTGAAAAATTTGGAAAAAATTCCGAATAGTTACCATCTCGGGAAGTCCTTTTTTGAGGATGATAGTTATATCGATGTAAAAATAGTTTTTATTTTCAGCTCGAATGCATATCTAGACGATTTTAAGTTTGAATATAAAAATTTTCACGGTTTGAGTCATCAAGCCGGAAATGATCTAACAATAATATACGAGAGAAAACTTTCACAGAAATTGTTCAATTCCTTGACACAAAATCGCTTATCAACACTTTTCATTATTGGGTATATTGATGATATACTGCCAGAGATAAACCGGAAAATTCTTGAACAAAAATATTTCTTCGGACATTTATTGAATAAAACATTTTCACCGATGGAAATTCGAAAATTGTATGTTGAAAATGTCTCGAATGATGAAACCATTGAATTGGATTGGCCAATAGCAATTCTCCCTTTCCCTCATTCAGCGCAACTAGCGAAAGAGGCTGATCAAATATTCATTCGTGATTATATTGATGCGATGACATGCTATTTTTCAAATAATTTAGATGAATGCATCAGAAAAATGATTACATCACTAGAAAATTTTTTCATTTTTAAAAAAATCACTGGAGATAAAGAAGACGATCCAAATCCGATTCTTAATTTTATTGAAAAAATCATTTTTTGGATGCACTTCAAATGTGGTTTTAAAAATATTCAATTTAAGTCAGGCACATTTAAATCAAAACTTCTTGAAAGTTCAAATGAACAAAATTACGGAACCAATTGGCGGGAGTATATCACAATTTGGGTAAGTAATGTTTTGTTTATATACAAAATTCGGAACGGGATCGTTCATAAACAGTGGAGGATGGATCAATCAGATCATTGGATTTGTGAAAAGGGACTAATTACATTGTCATATATTTTTCAAACCGCATTAATCGACACAAAAACCCGGAAGTATCTCTTTTCTTTGAGGATGCAGTTTTTAGCAATCCAATCCAGGTATCATGGTTTCAATCTCGATAGATTAGCAGATGGCTACAAGAAAAAGGACGACGGTTTTATTATTGATAACCCTAAAGATACTGCAAAACTTGATAAAATGATTTTTTCTTCTTTAGAATTTTCAGAAAATGAGAAAAGAGAATTTATTTCAAGATTTAATTAATCAATAGTTTTTATCTATATTTTGCCCATCTTCAGAAATACTGATAAACCCTCATCTTTTCCAAAAAATCATAAAAATATTGGCCTACCACTCAAGGCAGGCAAGATTTACACAGGCAACATCAAATGAGATGATTCACTGGCAAAACGGGAAAAGGGCGGGCGTAGTTCCCACCCATCTACCCCTGTGTCCCCGAAGGGACATACCAATGTCAGATAAACCGTTCAGGTTAAACTTCCATACTTCCGTGATGCCTCTATCCCTCAGTCTACAAAGATTTTCTTCTTCACACCCTCTCCGGATGCTTCCTATTAGGAGGTATAATCTCCCTCCGCCACAAACTCACTAACCGCGAGAATAACCCATGGCCGTCTTCAGGTACGAGAACAAATATGCAGCCCCGACAAAGGAGCAGCGGGAACGCTACATGAAAGGGGAGCGTGAGGAGCATCATTTCGGGCCGGACGGGCAGATCGTGCTCATCCTCTGGCCTGAAGCAGCATACCTGAAAGACGACATTGATAACGTCCGGATCCTCTACACCGGCTTTAAGGATAAACAGAAGGTGCAGGATGAGGTGCGGAGGCTGGTGGAGTACCACCAGCAGAAGGACGACCGCACGGGATCATTTTCTTCCGGAAACGAAGTCTGATACCGGCTTCATCCGGGTGTGCTTTTTTTCATCGTATTTTCGTGTCTGGTTTTTACTTAATCTTCGAAGTATAGCGTTTCGGGTTTCCGGGTTCCATTGAGGAAAATTCCCCTTGTTGTTTCTGAAAAAAGGAGTTGATTCGAGGAGTCGATTATTCTGCCGCTGCTGCCGGTGCAACCGGTGGGATTGGTGGGATCGGCGGGACCGGTTTCGGTTCTCCCTGGTCGTACACAAGCGAGAAGTACCGTGCGGTGAAGATCATGAAGACCGGGTTTACGACAAGGACGAAGACCCAGCCGATGAACGGGATTGCTGTCAGGACAGCGCTGATGACGGCATAGATGACACATGCGATAATGAACCCGACGAGGAGAATGATATATGAAAGCCATCCCATGGTCCGTATTGTCGTGAGGATTGCCGACAACCGGATCCCTTCGCGGATGCTTCCCGTGCGGGCAAACCGGACTGCGCCGAGGATCCCGAAGAGCAAAACGATCAACACGAGGACGAATCCCAGGAGAAGAAGCAGAAGCATGAGGAGGAGAAGGATGACATTCGGCGCGGCCATCCTGACGGAAACGTAACTGGCGATGGCAATGGCGATTCCCGCTGCCAGCACAATCGCGACGGGCAGGATCCAGAGGAACCAGACGACGGCAAGCTTAACCCCATCGACAAAAAGGTTTGTCCACTCCTTGAAATCGGGGGCTGGTTTTACTCCCCGGTAGATCCGGACACTGTAGCCTGAGAGGAAGAACGAGAGGATGAGACCGAGACCGGCAAGGACGGCGATCTGTCCCCACGGGATTGCACCCCAGATTATCGTGGTGCCCTTCATGATTTTCTTCGGATCGAAGACGAACCGGATGAGCGAGAACGGGAGGGCGAAGAGGATGAAGATCGCCCACCGGGTCCATTTTCCCACAAGCGCTTCCTGTGCATAGGTAAATGAGTCGGTAAGTATTGCTCCAATATCCATAGAAGATCACGGGAGATTATGGTATATCAAGTGTTGCCAGCGGTTTAGGGGGCTTGAAATGAAAAGATGAAATGAAAAAAAGAAAACGAAACAAAAGCAACTCCTCAATTAAATTTTACCCATACGTAAAATTATATACATTTTTTTTATCCCGGAAGACCCATGGGTGTCAAAGAGTCTGCCAAAAGATGAAACACATACCCGAGAAGAAAACAGGACACGAGATAAACAAATACCAGGTTCGGAAAAGGAGAAGAAATCATTACAATCAGGGCGGATAGTAAAAATAGGGGAATCATGAGAATCACCGTCCCCTTACTATGACATATTCCCCGGTGCCTCCAACGTGCAGCAGGTTCCAGCCAATCAGGCAGGATTGATCCGATTGCAACAAAAAGAAGACCGGGAATCCAGGGAAAATTTGTTGTTTTATTTACGATTTCGATAAGATATTGGTAGAGGATAAATGCACTTCCGCCAATAATGAGGTGCCATTCCCGATTCATCGCACTGGTAATCATGAAGGAAAAGATATAAGGTTAAAGTTGGGAAGGTGAAAGTAAACTCTCTGTCCTCAGCGCTCTGTTATGAAAAATTACGTCGAGTCTTTTCTTTGTTTAGGCGAATAAATATTCTCACTCTAACGCCGGGTTCGTTTTTCGCAAAGACGTAACCAACATAAAAGTACCGGGCAGTGAAGATCATGACCTGTTTAACTGCACACCCTGAACAGGTATTCTCTCCGGATATTGAGGGCTCATATTTCCAGGATAACCTCCTTTCCTTCCTCGCTTTTCACGGTCTTCTTTACGTCGATAAAGAGTGCGACCAGTGCCGCTACGATCAGGATGAGGGCGGCAATGGTGAAGAGGGTATGGTACGCAAGGATCTGGGCGTCCAGGTACATGAGCATCATGGCCTGCTGCATGACGGCAGGAGTGTGCACGTTCACCACCGAGTGTGCCGAAAGGGCAAGCAGGTTGTTCTCGATGGAACTGCTGAGCAGGGTGGTGAAGATGGCGATGCCAAACGCACCGGCAACATTCCGTATCAGGGCAAGGACTGCCGAGGCACTGCCGATCTCATCGGTGGGGACGACCGCGGCAATGATGCCCGTGCGCTGGGACATCCCGAACCCCAGGCCGAACGCCATGACACTGATCGGGATAATAATGTCGAGCGGACCGGAGCGGACATCGAGACCCGTGAACAGGAACATCCCGAGCCCGGCAACGAGGGTACTCAGGGCAATGACGTAGCGGGGCTGGAACCTGCCGACAAGACTTGCCCCGATGGGCGCCGCAAGCATCATAAACATAGCCATCGGGATGAACTGGATGCCCGTCTCGGTGGCGCTTAACCCGAGGAAGGTCTGGTCGAAGATCGGGATTAAAAAGATCCCTCCCTGCATGCACATAAAGATCAGGAAGTTGTTACTCAGGGTAATGGTGAAGGCAGGGATCCTGAAAAAACTGAAATCGATGATCGGCTCGGGGTGCCGGGAATCGATGAGGTAGAATATATACAGGAACAGGCCTGACCCCGCAAAGGAGAGCACGATGGGGAGTGATGTCCAGCCCCAGTCATTACCCCGGTCCAGGCCCAGTACGAGGAGTGCGAGTGCAATACCGAGAGTAAGCGCGCCATACCAGTCAAAGGAGGCACTCTTTTTATCGCTCACCGATTCCGGGACATAGGTGAGGGCCATCGCTATCCCTATCAGGCCTATGGGGAGATTGACCAGGAAGACCGAACGCCATCCGAAAATATCGATGAGCGGGCCTCCGATCAGCGGGCCGAACACAATGGCAGAGGCGAATGCCGAGGACCAGATACCCAGGGCCTGCGCCCGTTCCTTCCCGTTGCTGAAATTTACCGCGATGATCGCCATGGCGGTGGGATAATCCGCCGAGCTGGCGACCGCCTGGATGACGCGGAAGAGGATCAGCGAGCTGAGATCCCAGGCGAAGGCGGCGAGAATCGAACCGACAATAAAGATGGAGAAACCCCATATGTATACTTTTTTCCGGCCGATAGTATCGCCGAGTTTGCCCCAGACCGGCACGAAAACGGCGTTTGCGAGAATGTACGCGGTGGCTATCCATGCCGCATCGGAGGTGAGGATATTGAAGTCCAGCATGATCTTCGGTACCGCAAGGCCCACGACGGTCTGGTCCATGGCACCGAGAAAGGTGCCGACCATGACCGTCAGAAGAATCAGCCACCGGTTCCGGTTATTTTCGGCCATAAAAAGGGAAAATTATCGGGAGATCCACATCTTTGCGGACATGCCGTTTTTCAGCTCGGGATAGGCAGCCACGTCATAGGAGACCCTGACATCAAATTCCTGCTCCTGCCGCTTGTCAGAGATGGAAAAGACGATGTCCCCCGTCCGGGAAGACGGTGCAACCGCCTCGACCATGCCCTGGTACTGGGCGGATGGGTAGGCGTCGACGGTAAACGTCACGTGTTGGCCGGGTGCGATGTCCTTGAGGCCCTTGTCCTCCTGGACCCTCCCGATAACACGGAGCTCCCGGGGGTCTATCATGGAGATCACGGGTGTGGGGTCCAGGCCCGGGTTTACCAGCTGACCCGGGGTATTTTTGACACCCGTGATCACGCCGCTGGTCTTTGCGACAAGAACCTGATCTCCGACCTTTGCGAGTACCTGGTCCTTCCTGACCTGGTCCCCGACGGCAGCATACACATCGGTGATAATACCCGGCGCGGTGGGATTGATCGATATGACCGGAGCGGAAATCTGGGAATTTTCCACGTAGACCTTGCTCTGGAGGTCGTTCCAGTACAGGAGCCCGCCCAGGGCACCCAGGATGACGAGGACGATCAATCCTCCCAGCAACCATGGATTGCCGCGTATCCTCTTTATGAGGTTGCCAACCCTCCCTCCTTTTTTATCCGGCGGGGTTTCCCCCTTCGCATCTGAAACCCCCACGGTTTGTTCATCAGTGGTTGCCATACCATCCATCCTCGCATCGCGGCGGGTATTCGTAGGGATCCTGAAGTCGTGTCATGTGTCAGGACCCGTTTATTGCTTCCTCAGCTTCGATGCGATCCATCTGTGCTTCGTGTACAGGACGATGGCGGCAAGAACAATGATGCCACCCGCCATGAACGGGTAGAAGGAGCCAAGACCGCCAACGGGAGTTGTGTTACCGGCAGAGCTGCCGGTCCCACCCGGGGACCCCCCCGCAAGCGTGTGAAGATCGAGCGTAATTGTCGATGACTGGGTGGTGCCCTGCGAATCCTTCCACTGGACCTGGACCGGTACAACGGAAAGATCCCCCGCGGTAAAGGTCAGGGTGAATCGGGTAAAATCATTCGATGCCAGCGAACCGACCGCATAACTCGGGTACGGCCCTACCGGCTTCAGCGGTGCACCGACCAAGAGGATCATACCCTGGGCATCGGTGATACCGGCGTTTCCGACCTCGCCGGTCATCGTGTAGGACCCGGCATTGCTGACCAGTGCTACATTATTGATCACCGGGACTGCCGCAGACTTATCCGCTCCGATGTTCAGCGGTAAAACAACATTCGTTGTGTGAACGTTATCCCCGTTGCGGAAGCTGACCCTGAAGTTCACATCGGACTGCTGGTGCGGGGTTATGGCGAACGGAACCTTCACCGAGGTGCCGGCCGGGATGGACTCCACGAACTCTTCTGATGGTGATATGTCGCTTCCCGGGGAAGATGCAACGATCAGGACATCTGATATATCTCCAAGCCGTGGGTTCACGACACTTACATTCACCGTATCCGTTTTTTCAAGGGAGAAGGTATTGGGCTTGTTCGAGATACTTGCCCTTACCTCGGTCGAGTCGACTTTCAGTTTGATCGGGGAATGGATCGCGGAGGTACCCACATTTGAAGAAACGGTGAAGAGAGGAAGGTATGTCCCATCGGGACCATCGGCCCGTATAATAAATATATAATCGACCGTTGCCCCCGGCCCGATCAACGTGGAGGTAGCAAATGCACCCTTGTTGACGACATCAACATGGGGATCCATAAGATCCGGCTGGGAAACCGCCACGGAGGCATTCGCTGCATTGGTGACATGCACGGTCAGAGTGCCGGTTTCATCGGGGTAAAACACACCGGGCGTGAGATCATACCCGGATACGTACACGAGCGCTGCGGCATCCTGGGGATTCGTTACGGTGACGGTACTGGTGGCCGCCCCCGCAGCGGTGATCATGCATGCCAGCGCGATAAAACTGAAAATAATCACGATTCGTTTCATTTTTTTTCTGTCCTCTCAGTCCTGTATACCGGGTAATCTTTCACGCATCCGGAACCGGCCCGTGCGAATGCCGCATGCATCCTGACGGTACAATAACGGCCGGTCGTGTTCGATTGGTTTCTTAACGTCTCCATAAGAATAATCACCAGTCATTATTAAAACTAACCATTCAGTCACTTAATATACTCAACAGTCAGATTTATTATCCATACCGATCCAAGTAAAATCACGATGCCCAAAGTTGTCCCTGAATACAAGGAAGAGGCAAAGAAAAAAATCATCGCCGCAGGTCGCGAGGTGATGAGCAAAAAAGGGTACCATGCCACCACGATGGATGACATCGCTGCATATGTCGGCGTCAGTAAAGGCGCACTTTACCTGTACTTCGGAAGTAAGGACGAACTGGTCGTTGAGATTGTGAAAGCTCTCCCCGAGCAGGTCCGCGAAATAGCGATGTCAACGTCCCTTGCCACCGATCCGATTGATTCCTGGACTGCTATCCTCGATTTCTTCCTGGAAAATGATGCAGAGCAGAACGCTCTTATTTTTGAGTTCCTTTCCATGGTCGTGCGGAATCCTGAGATCGGCAGGAGTTTCTCCGGAAATATGGAGACGGGACTCCGGAACGCTACCCGCGGGGTCGTGGAATATCAACGAATGGGGATCGTCGATCCGGCTGTCGATCCCCGTACCATCGCCTTTGCTATGGCAAGCATCTTCCAGGGTATCCGGTACTTCCTGCTGGTCGGCGTGGGACGGGACGAGCTGCGCGAGCACTGGATAGAGATGGGGAAGATCCTGTTCGGATATTACGGCGACTCCCGGAAAAAAGTGGGGAAGGGAATGGTGGTCAAACAGAAGCCAGCCGCACGATCTCATAGTAAGAAGATCCCGAAAGGTGAAAGTGCGCTTGCGGTTGATAACCGGCGTTCACTGCATTAACATTTCTCACCAGCCATCAACGCAGACGGGGCGGGATGATCAGCAAGAACGATACATGAAAGGGGAGCGTGAGGAACATCATTTCGGGCCGGACGGGCAGATCGTGCTCATCCTCTGGCCTGAAGCAACATACCTGAAAGACTACATTGACAACGTCCGGATCCTCTTCACCGGGTTCAGGGATAAACAGAAGGTGCAGGACGAGGTGCGGAGGCTGGTGGAGTACCACCAGCAGAAGGACGACCGCAGGATCATTTTCTCCCGGAAGCGAGGACTGAAATCGTCCTCATCAGTGAATAGCACTCGTTCTGATTTGTTTTTGGTCGTGTAAACACAACTTTTATCTTAACGCATTTACAACGCTGTAAGCACTTACATATTTTTAATGGCTGTAAGTCATGGAATTGGAATGTCTAGGTGATGGGTGGAATGACAGCGGTAGCAAACAAGAGAATCCCCGTGACTGAAGAGATTTGGGAATCCCTTGCAAATCTTAAAAAACATGGTCAGACGTATGATCAACTCCTGGCTGAATTGATTGCATTCAAACAGGAACATGATTTTCTGGCCCATATTGAGGAGATCGAAAAACACGGCGAGTTCATCAGCCTGAAGGATGCAGCAAAGAAGCTCAATATCCGGAAATCAGACTGAAAGACCAGTCTGGCGGGATTTTACGACCTTGCAATGAGTGGCAAAAAGAACCCGGGACTCCAGGGAGATGGATGATGGATGTACGCATTGAACGGGGCGTCATAAAGACTCTTGAAAAGTATCCGGATAAGATCCGGGGGCATATCTTCAGCCACTTCCGAAAACTGGAAAATCCGTACACCGCACCCGATGTAGAATGTCTCCATTCCAGACAGCAGATCTATCGTATGCACATCGGGCGGACTTACACCGTTATTTTCAGGATTAACAAAGAATCAAACATGGTCCTGGTGCTTGATCTGATGACAATCGAACAGGCGCACAAAAGATACGGCCGCTACTCCTGACGGCAGTAGCAGCTTCCGGCATCCTTCTTCATCATATCATGTAGTAACCATTTTGTTCATCGCCCATCCGTTCCGTCCCAGCTCAGTGATAGCTTCATAATTTTTGTCATTTCTTCAGTCGCAGCACACGCTCTACTTCACACCGTGCATCTGCAGCTCGTCCCACAACCCCGCGATCGATACGCTCAAACGCCGGATCAACAAAATCATGCACTTGTGTTTCATGCGTACCATCGTCTTCGATGCGCGAGGTCACGTAGAGCCGGTAGATCATCCGGTCCTTCCCTGCATCTTTCTGAACGAGGGAAAGCAGGCGTTTCCGGGCATGGTTGTTCATGTTCATAACCGTAGACCGGCAGAGTCCGGCAAGCCGGTTGTTGATATCCTCCATCCAGTCCGGGCAGTCATCAGGTCCGAACGGCGGTATGTAATCAACCTGGATGCCGGGATCTCCTTGGTAGCGGACAGAACGCACATGCACTTCAACCCCACCAAGAATAACTGCGTTGCCCTCAAGCATCCGCTTTACTGCTTCATCTTCTGTTACATTGCTGATTTCAGTCATTGAGAATTTCTCCTTTGTTGTATCCTGTTCATTGTCGTTCAGATTTATCGCATCCACGCTAAGGCACCATATCCACCATTTTCATGATTTCCGGGATCTTTTTCCTGTACCGGTTTCTCATAAGAGATCCCGGAAAATAGTGTATACGTGGATATCGTGCCTTAGGAAAAATCCTAGTGCAATTTCAATCATAATCCTGAAAGCGTTTCCTGTCCTGACCGTCGCTGTTCAAACGCAATCCTTTCGTTCTCATTTTTCGACCTGATCCCGGACCAGATCCGGTCGACACCAACTTTTCCGCCATCAACCACTCCCCGTTCCCGCAATGCCGTGCAGAGTTTCTTTGGCGAGATCTGCCTCACCCCTTCTTCTTCACACCATCTCTGGAATGTCTCCTTGAGTGCCATCCGGGAGATCCAGCCACCAGGTTCGAAAACACACTCGCTCAGCAGGAACAACCCCACCGTATCGCTCACCGTCCGCAGGTTCCCGGTTGCGACGGATACTTTGCGGGGCTGCATCAGCTTTCCTCCGTTCTCGTAAAACCGTTTCAGCCCAGCCAGGCACCAGTTCAGGATCCCGGCGGACTCCGTGAGCAGTTTTGCCGCGATATCGGGATCGCACTTGTCCTCCGGTATCTGCACCGCGAACGGCACCATCCAGATCCGCCGCCAGATGCCGTCATCGGTCCCGCGTATCACCGGTTCGTGGTTCGTGGTCAGCCAGATCTTTGCCATGGGCGTGAACTCGAACTCGTTCTCGTAGAGCTTCCGTACAGTAATCGAGTACTCACCGGTGATCTGCTTGATGATCGATTCGTCCATCCGTGCGCCTTCCGCTCCTTCTGCTGCCGTTGCCAGCCGGGCACCCGCGAGCCGTGCCAGGTCCGAACGGGCGTTCTCGAACCGTTTTGCCACCAGGGACTCGGCTGCGATGTTGACCGCGTAGTCGTCAAGGATGCGGGCAAGCACCTCGATGGTCTTTGACTTCCCGTTCCTGCCTTTGCCATAGAGAATGAACATTACCTGCTGGGGGTTGGTGCCCAGTAAGGAGTACCCGCACATGGACTGGAACCCCGAGAGGTAGTCGGCATCGCCGCCAAAGATGAGGCTGAGGTGGGCGAGCCACTGGGGGCAGGCCGCCTCCGGGTCATAGGTGACCGCCGCCTTCTTTGTCAGCATGTCTCCGGGGCGGTGTTCCCGGAAGGTCATGGTATCGAGTTCGAGCGTCCCGTTCCGGCAGTTGAGGAGGTGTACCGGTGCATCGAACGCCTCCGGGAGTACCGGGATATGAGGGGCGGCGGAATCGATCATCGCCTTTCTCGCATGGAGGCTTTCGGAACAGAGTGCCCAGCGGGAGAGTGCCCGGGACTGGTCCGCGGTTGCTGCGACCGCTGCTTCAAGGTGTATCGATCGTGCAACATCGGTGGCGATCAGCAGCATCCTGCTGCTGTCATCCCGTTCCCAGACTGTGCCGTTCCAGAGATACCAGGCATTGAAGGTCGCACAGTAACAGACAGATTCACCGTACTGTGCGATGAGCCGCTCGGCATTTCCGGCGTCAGTCAGGGCAAACGGGTCTGGTGTAGCACCGTTCTTTTGTACCGGAAGCCTGCTCTCCGCCACCTTTGCCTGTGCCCGTTCCTTCTTTCCCGCAGTGATCCGCTGCTCCTTGCGTTTCTGCCGTTCTTCGGTTGTCTCGTACTGCTCACGCAGCTCCTTCCACCGCTGTTTCCCGCCGCCACAGGAGGCATGGTGACACCCGGCGAAGATTGCGCCGTTTTTGAACTGGACCGCGTAGGCACCGTCACGGTGCGCCGCAGAAAAGGGGCAGGTATCGAGGAGATAGATTCTCCCGTCCTGGTATGGTTTTTCGGATTTTACCCGGATTCCGTGTTCGTTCAGCCAATCCGGCAAATCCAGAATATTCTTATACCCCTTTATTTCCACTGGAGATTCCGACGGAATCTGGTCTTTATCTGGCAGCTGGGAAACAAGATAAAGTAACTGTTCTGAGGTCACAATAGTGAGCGGATCCGGAGCGGATAGCATACGGCTCCTTCGGTGCGGACGTTCGACGGTGTTGTCACCCTTGCGTGCCATTGTACCGTAGAGTTTCCAGATCCGACCGGCATTGTAGTTGGCCGCATCGACTAATACCTGAGGATCCGAAAAGAGGAGATCGATCGTGACAAGGCACTGTTGTACGAGGTTCTTTGAAGGTTCATCGTTGGGCAGGTCAATCCGGTAAAGCAGGTGGGCCCCATTGCCGGAGTCTCCACGGACCGGTGCCGGAAAACCCAGAGAGGTGAGCCATTCGGCGATCTCCCCGGCCTTACCCAGGGCACGGTCATGCTCGGTATCCGTACTCGAAACCCCGCCCGGACGGACCGGGTCGATGTCGATGGGGAACCAGCGGTGGCGGATAATATCCGCATCGCTGGTCGTTGCATCCGAGCGGGAAAGATGCATTTTCATCCTGTTGGCACGCCGTGCGAGCAGGGCTGGGTTCACTTCGTTGAGGGTACCATAAATCCCGTGCACTGCCGGGTCGGCATCGAGTGCCTCCACAATCCGGGCGAGGGCTCTCGTATCGGTGAAGTACCCGCTATGCGTGCAGGTTTCAGCGAGGGCCCGGAGCTCGATCACCTGGCCCGGGTCTGCAAGGACATGCAGTACTGGTTCAATAATATTGGCCGGGGGAATACCCCCGGACTCAGTCATTGTCCTCCATGGTGCTGTCTTGCCGGGAGAGCAATCCCGGCCCCGGGTTACTGCGGGGAGGTGCGGATAGTGGATTCGGGCCCGGGATATCGTCGCAGGGACCGGTCAATAGTTCTTGTCTCAGATTCCCCCCGGAAAGAGGGAATACCGGTTCCGGTGCCGGTTCTGAAGAACAATCCGGTACCTGAGGTAAGGAAGGATCCTCATTCTTCTTCGCAGGTTCCCTTGCGATCTTTGCCCGGCATTTGCATTTGACCGTATAATGGTGGCCGTCTGTCCGGATAATCGAGATACGGTACAAATTCCCGCCTTTTTCCCGGATCCGCTGGGCAATAGTGATCGGTATCAGATGAAGCGGGACCACATAGTCAAACTCTTTACGGCACGTCATCCGGACCTTTTTTGCCTGAGATCTTCAACCATCGCTTCAAGATCATCCTGGCGGTACCCGAGATCGTTGAGTTTTACAAAAATCTCCTCGTTCATCCGGTCCTGTCGTTCCATCAAAGCACAGACCAGGGCCCGGGCCGCTGCTTCGAACCGGGTATAGGGCACTTCAGGATCGGCATCTTTCAGGTCCTGTTCTGTCTTTTTCCGGAGCGTGCTTTTTTTTCCCCGCGAAGGCGCGATACCCAGCCCGCGGAGCTCAGTTTTCCGTTCCACCAGTCTCGGTGCCTGACGGCTGCCCTCCTGCTCCCTGCCGGCTGTTCCGTCATACGTATTCTCCCATCCTGCACTGACAGTACAGGACGCTCCTGCATCCGGTCCGGTCACCTCGCGGGAAGATCCGACTGTACCTTCACTTCGCCGCTCCGGGATCCCTTCGGGTCCTGGTAATGTTGTATCCTTGTCGTTCGATTCAGTCATTGATGATCACGTTTGTAATACTGTTTTCTGCCAGCCAGCCGTCCCTGATTTCGAGAGCTTCTGCTCATCTTTGGAAACTATTACAACCGGTTACAGCAGGATGATGTACAGAGCCGGAACTATCGGAAGGTAACCGTGCCTTCCTTTCACGGAAAGGTTAACCTACCAGGATAATCCGGAATCGCCCATCATATCTTTAACCGGCAGTTACCGTCTGGCAAAAAAGTCGGGTGAACCCATACCGGCCCGGGCGCCCGAAAACCATTCCCCGGAACCGGTACTCCGATTATTCTCAACCTGGGACAGGAGGTAATATATTCCCATCAGCCCGCACACGGACATCACCAGAGAAAAGAAGAACCGGGCAAATCGGATCGCTGGCTTGCGTGCATATCCAAGCTTCCGGATCTTCCTCGATGTGTCTGTGCAGAAATTTTGTGTCATTGTTCTATTCCATACATCAGCAAATCAGCTTATAAAGATTCATATAACCGGGAAGTTGTACGTACAGTTATAACACCTTTTTCGAGGATCGGGACTTGATTATTGCCCGGATTCCTGGGAGCAATTTTTAGCTGAGCGGGCGCGGGAATTTTTACAGGAAATATCGTTCTACGGGCCCGGATTTGGGGGAAGAGCATGGAGGTGCGCGGGAGGGAGAGAATTTGGAATATTCAGAGTGGGAGAGAATTTCATTATTCATCGGAATTATTTGATTCGCTGAACTTCTTCACGGATCCATTATCTTTTTTCTTCCTTTGGTCCAGGTTATCCCGTTCATTCCGTACAAACTCGTTGAACTGATCTTTCTCTTTCTCACTCAGCATATCTTCTCCCGGGTCGCAGCAATCCCGGCACATTTCCATAAACTTCGGGATATATCGGATCCTGGTCTGCCCTCCGGTCTGCCAGTGAGCAATAATGCATCGAGGACACGGTTTCATACTCTTCCTCGCCATATGCTATTCTTCAGTATATCAAAAATAAAAAATTTTCATAATGTGTCCGAAATAAAAATCCTTCATAGTACGTTTCTGTTGCCAGACCGGGCACAGGTTGGATATATCGTCTGTTTCGCTCTCTCCATCCAGACAATTGCAGAACTACCCGGATTCGGATAACTATCAAATTCCCTGATACAACCCGGACAATATTCTTATTATTTAGTTTTCAGGAATAACCGTCAGATAACGGCGCGAAAATCCGTTGAATACCAAAACTGTCCGGTAGATCGACATGGATACCTTACGTATTGTCACGTCATGGTTAATGCTCCTGGTTTCCCTCTCCGTATTCCTCCAGGGATTTCTCTTCGCCCGGGATTTGTGGGATGCAGAACCGTTGGAATTCTGGTGGTGACGTCTCGTATCAGCCCATCGGGTGATCCCGATCCTGCTTTTATGTGACATTCAATAGAGTGCACCCGTGAGACATGATCTATTCAGATGGCACGTCCAGACCTGTTGGAAGTGCCGTACCTTTTTTCTCTTGCTAACGGTCACAGCTCTACGAGTGCAAACTCATTCTTCCCTGCACCGCACGACGGGCACAGCCAGTCATCCGGCAGGCTGAAGAAGATCACACCAGGCGGAATCCCTCCAGCCGGATCTCCTTCTTCCGGGTTGTAGATATAACCACAGACGAGGCACTCGAAGGTTTCCATTACCTCTTCCCTGTCATCCATAATGAGATCTAAACTAATGTATTCCAATAAAAATTTTTGGAATACGGCACGTGCGATATGAGGGGAGAACCCCTATAGTCAAGGACATATTTTGTCTTAAAACCGGGATGCAATGCACCGATGCATTGCCAGATTTTATTATATCGGACAACGGGAATATAATCAGCCTCATCGGTATAGCATTGTGCCGAAATGAGGTCAAAAGAGCAACCGTGTCTGGTGCGGAAAGCGGTTCGACAACAAGATCAGGTTCAACTCCAATGTCAGAAGATCCACGTCCCCTCCCAGAAGAGTCACCTGTCATCGTACGTCTCAGTATTATTGTTGGGTTTCTTCTGGTGCTTCTCGTCATCGTGGCAACCAGAAGACCCTGAATATTTTTTTATAAAAAATAGTATTTGTTGATTCTCTATTTTTTTGATCGACTTTTCATTATTATAATTACAATTAATACAATAATTGAAATTCCAAATATGTATAAATTATACAAAAATTGATTGTGTTTTGCAATGATCAATGCAATATTGACGAGACTCAGAATCATTATTCCTAACCAAACACTGATCCACATATACCAATTCCAACCTTTGAAATTCATGGAACTACGTGAAAGTATTTTCATAATAAATCTTTTTAAAAAGTCTACCAGAACTACCTTGTCCTTCCCCGGTCCATGAGACCACAATAAAAATAGATTGTTGTTAAAGCCAACACTCCGGGAATAAACTCTTATAAATTTTGTATGCGGAATAGACCAGCAAAAAAATGAATGCCAGGGCGATGACATTTACAATTGGAAAGGCCTGCAATGCTAACAATGACGAGTAAAACAAAATATACAAAAGCGTTGCAAAAGAGATCACGAAAATAAACAAGTAACCCCCAACTTCCAGGAATGACGGACATTCATTAGACATGATAGGGTCTATTTTTTCGAGCTATTCTATATTCTTCAACCAGGATGTCGAACAGGAACACCAGGATTATTCGACTTAATTTTTAAATTGGTAGATAACCTATTAACCATTATGGTACTTAAAACCATTAAGATCAAGGAAATTGCCTTCCAAACACTCAACGCTCACAAACGATCTGGTGAGACTTATTCAGATGTGATTATCCGTCTTGCCCATGACAACGAAGAGCATTGCACGAAGGAGAGAAAATAAAAATCTTTTCCCAAGAATTATTTAAATAAACAAGGGGATCGCATGAAAGATAAGTATCTTGGCGTAATTGTTTGCATTATTGGTATCGCAGTGATTTTTTATTGCTGGATAAAAATTTCAGATCCCGTTGAAAAATTTGGATCAATTACGATGAGTATTCTACTAATTTTATTCGGTATATGGCTTGTACTGTATTCGGCTAGTGCACCAAGTGAACCTAAAACATAACTACCTTTCCTTTTTTGCATTTTCACTTTGAATGAAGGCATCTCTCTAGTTTAATCAACAGTGACTTGTCACCAACCGCCAGCGTCACAATCAACCCGAATTTATCGAGGAAACAAACCCCCATATCATTGGGAAATGCCAACAGAACGCGAATATGACCGTTCGGAAAAAAGATTAGTGTTCTCTGGTTCTCTGGATACAGAGCACGGCTCCAAGTAATCCAATAATCATGGACACTGGTAAGAAGATTGACGGAAACTCAGGAGTCGAATGCACTGGAGCCGGAGACATGCCATTATCAATGGTCAGTTTTGTGATGCCGACGGCGTTGTTGGAAAGGGTAAAATAACTGATCTTCGGGCTAGTCTCTAGGAAACCATGAAATTCGCCACTGTTAGCGCTACCGTCGGTAACGATTGTGAGCGTTTCGCTCTCAATTAGATTCATGCCGGCATCGTAAACGGTAATCTTGGTTGGCGTATTGCTGGGATCCCGATCGTAATTGATAAAACCACCCACACCCTTTATGGGGGTGCTGAAGGCAAAAGTCATCGTACGAGTGTCGAAATAATTCAGCCCGGCCATAGGTCCTATGTTACCGTTCCAATAACCATTGCTCCCGTAACCGTACCCACTGGTCCAGCCGAAAACCGATCCTAGCAGAATGTCGGGAGTTGTTGAACTCCAGGTGATTCCAAGTCCAAAAGAATGTGGCGCCGTGCCTTTGTAATTCACTACAGGCATAGGAACAACCGTCCCCCCGGGTATTGAAGTAACAGGCATCGCTGAAACTGAATTGACTACAAGAGCGATTATAATCGCCATCATTAATAACGTTAGATGAACCATTTTTTTCATGATTTTTACCTCCTCTCCGCTATCAACCGAATGCAATGTGGAAAACCCGGACGATGCTCGATAATAGTATTTTGATATAATAAAATTTTTTAAATGATTTTTTCACTGGATCATATCTTACCCAACTTCCTTACTATTACAATCTCCGGTCCATCAGACCACATTTCCCATCATTCCATCGTTCACATGTTTGACCGATACATGGCACAGGGGCAAAGTTAGCTGTTTGTCCAATCTCGACCGGTTTCATCAATTCCTGCATTGAGTTATGTTTCGTACACCAGAGTTTTTCCATGATAGAAAAATGCAGGTATCAAATATGGCGTTGGCACAATGATTTGTCTTGAATGCGGGCATTCCGAAAAATTTGAAATTTAATATCCATCTCACTACACCACAATTGCCTACTCTGTTTATCGATTTTTGATTACAGTGTGACTAACGGTTTAATCAGTGGATTATCATCTACAGCAGGGCTATTAACCTGTAACGATATTAGATGAGCTTCCATTTTGTCAGGTAGGTACTGTCATAGGATCTTCTTAATCTCATCTGGTGTTGGTGCATCACCAGTTCCGCCATCGATTTTCATCTTGTTGCATCAAAATCGCCGGCATTCTGTTGTGAGGTGGGGTAACTAGTTCGTTTGCCATTAATGGTAAATGATCGTGAATGTCAGAGGTGCTGGTTTTAGTGGAGGAATTGACGACTACGTGAAAACCGGTCAGCAACAGCAGACGAATCAGAAAGAACCAATCGTCAAATAATTATTATCCTCGCAGAAATCATTCACTCAATGGATGAGGTGAACCAATGACCGGGCGTGAGTTAAGGTTATTCATACCAATTTTCTTGTTTTTTTCTGCGATGCTGGCAGCGACTGTCATTATAACCGCGTGCGTGTCAAGTCCACAATCGGCCCCACCTTCAAACAACCATTCAGTCCCAAAACAGGAAACCGGTGGCATCCACAAGATCAAACATATCATCATTATAATGCAGGAAAATCGCGCATTTGATGAATACTTCGGTACGTATCCGGGAGCTGATGGCATTCTTATGCAAAACGGTGTACCTACAGTCTGTGTACCTGATCCGCTGACCAATAAATGCGTCCGGCCCTATCACGACCCCCATGATCTCAATGAAGGTGGACCCCATGGGGCAAACGATGCCAAAGCGGATATTAAAGGCGGAATGATGGATGGGTTCATCGGGCAGCAGGAGCAGGGAAGAAAACAGGCATGTATAAATTCCGTGGATCCTGAGTGCAATACACAACATGGCGAACCTGATGTGATGGGTTATCACGACGCCCGGGAAATCCCGAATTACTGGAAATTCGCAAATGAGTTCGTGCTCCAGGATCACATGTTCGAACCGGTTTCATCGTGGAGCCTACCCTCGCATCTTTTTATGGTTTCTGCATGGTCAGCAAAGTGCTCTTCGTCTAATCCGATGAGCTGTATAAACGAATTGCAGAACCCGCAATCACTTGGCACGAACAAGAATTCGGGAGTAAAAGAAGTCCAGCCGAATTATGCCTGGACGGATCTCACCTACCTGCTGCACCGGAATAACGTGAGCTGGGCATATTATCTTGATGAAGGAACTCAACCTGACTGCGAGAATGACGAGATGTTCTGTGATCCAAAACCGCAACAAGTTGGTGTCCCGCAGATCTGGAACCCGCTTCCGTGGTTTGAAACGGTGAAAGCTGATAACGAATCGGGAAATATCCAGCCGCTGGGGAACTACTATGCGGCAGCAAAAGCAGGCACACTTCCCTCAGTGATCTGGATCGTCCCGAACGGAAACCATAGCGAACACCCCCCGGCATTGGTAAGTACTGGACAGGCATATACGACGAGTCTTATCAATGCCGCCATGGAAAGCCCGGACTGGAACGAAACCGCTATTTTCCTTACGTGGGATGACTGGGGTGGGTTCTATGATCACGTTCCACCGCCAATCGTTGATGAGAACGGTTACGGCTTGCGAGTACCGGGTCTTGTGATCAGTCCCTACGCAAAGAAGGGGTATATTGATCACCAGATCCTGAGCTTTGATGCATACTTGAAATTTATAGAGGATGATTTCCTCTCCGGCGAACGGATTAACCCCAAGACCGACAGCCGCCCGGACTCACGGCCAACCGTGAGAGAGAATGTTGCTTTTTTGGGAGATCTCAGATCCGATTTCAATTTCTCCCAGCTGCCCCGTTCCCCATTGATACTCCCTGTATACCCAGCAAATAGCAGCCAAGCGAAATAAATATTTAACCCTTTTTTTTACGTATTGTTCCGGATCAGGTCCTTGTAATACTGCCCGGTTGGTGTCAGCTGACGAGTCAGGATATTCCCTGATGCTACTCGGTTTACCGTGTTCATACGATCACTGAAATTCATTACGTCGGTCGCTGGGGTATAATCCACGTACCCGAAGAAATAGGTGCTCCAGAATGGTGAGATATACTCGATATTTTCTTGTCGGGCTGCTCGCGTCATGGTCCCAAGGAACTGCCGGTCAAGCGGCGACCAGAATGAGAAGATATCCATCCCGTACGCTTCCAAGGTCTGCGCCATACCGGTGCCTTTGGGGGAGTCCTGCTTGTATAGCCATGTCTCGTCCATGATGACGGATTTGTTATATTTGTTGGCGATGCCGGTGACTGTATCGATTTTGTTCAAGCAACTTCCATACACCGGATAGACATGTAATGAGATGAAATCGAGGTTGGTGTCTGCCGCATATCTCTGTGCGTAGTCTGTCGATTCCCATGTGCCGACACCGGCACCAACCTTTGTAGTCTTCCGGTCAAGGTCTTTGAGAACAAAACTGACCATTTCGGTGTATTTTGCCGGATCCTTTAACTCTTTCCAGCCGGTCAGTTCATATTCAGTATCGGGCTCTGCGCCGATATCGAGATAATCCGGCTGGATGTCCTGGATAATCGATTCTACCATCTGCTTTTTTATACTCTTGTATTGGTCGAAGGAAACTCTCGAATAATCCCACGTAACCGGGGAATAGGGAGTGTTTGCAAAGAGGATGGCGTTTTCGACAACAAGTTTCATCCCTCGCTGGTGGACGTCGTCTGCGACCTGTTTGTAAAAGGCAACATATTCCTTATACCGGGGATAGTCCGGGGTATAGATTGGGTAATGGATCGGGATGGTCACGCCCTGTATCCCCATTCCCTGGTACCGGTCCAGCGTCAGGTTCACGCTCTCCAGGACACTTGGCTGGAGCAGGACATCGCCCCGGTTGATGTTTGCCGGAAGGAGCTCGGCGCCGAAGATGACCGGATAGGAAGTGCCTGTATCCCGTGATGCGAGAATTGCATCGTACTGGTCCATGTCAGATTTGAGATTGGAGTACATCGACTGGTACTCCGGTGGGACGGGAACACTTTGAAAGGTCGCAAGTGTGGTAGTGGGTTGAGTCTGCACTGACGGAACTTTTGGCGGAGTGCCGGTGGCATGGTAGATGCATCCTGCAATTAGGCATGTAATGAGCAGGAGTCCAATGAGGATAATAGAGATTATGCTTTTTACAAACAAGGGGTCTTTTCTCTTAGTTTTCAAGGCCGGGCTCCTTTTTCTGGTAGATAGGAATACCTGAGCTCTGCTGGTAAAACATAAGATTTTTCCGAAGTATTAAGTTATTATGGGTTCTGTTGGGTCTGGGGTTGATACACAAATGCTTCCGAAATGAAAAATCCGCCATCAACCGTAGATGCAACAGCACTGCAAAATGAGGTTAATTAGGGACCGATGGGAGTACCCGTATACTTATAACCAAATGGTTATACACATTCCCGGTGCTGGTTAAACGCGAGAAAACCCTGATTCTATCAATATATACCTGCAATATTTCCAGACAAAGTACCAATGATGACGCGATGATAATTGTCCCGCCATCAATGGAGAATTCAAAATGATGAAAAAAAATGATAAATTTTTCCTGTCAATCTGTATCTTCGCCCTGATTTCTGCGGGTATACCTGCAGTAAGTGCGTGGAGTCAGGGACAATCATGGAATGACAACCCGGAACATATCGCAGCCATGCAGGCATATGTTGTATACTCCGGTGAACTCTATAAAGCTAAAATGGATGGGGCTATTGCATATATTAGCAGCCTGAATGACCCTACCGGATCTGGCAATCTTCAAGCAGATGAACAACAGTTCCTTACCACAGTCTTTTCGGTCAAGACCGTGAGCACGGCAAGTGCAATAGAACAGGGTCGGGGGACTATGAAAACCGAGATTGGTCAGTTCCGCACGGATCTCCAGGCCGACTTCTCCGCAGATAAGGGCAACCTGGATGCCCTTAAAAAAGCGGTCGCGGATGCCGAATCCCAAGACCAGACAACTATCCAGTCGCGTGACAACGCATACTGGACCGCCCTTGAAACCTCCCGGCTGGATGAATTCACGTATAATGACGGGCATCGCACAGCTGCTCTTGCCAACCTGACTGCAAAGGGAGTGGATGTAAACATCAGCCCAGCTTGTTGAGACACAGATCCAGGCGCTTCAGCCAAACCTCAAGGCAGCTCTTGATGCCAAAGACCAATCAAAGGTGAACGATGTAAACAAGCAGCTGGATTCTCTTGACCAGCAGTTCTGGAAAGCGCTCGAAAGTCTCGACTGGCAGGTAAGGGAAAAGAACCGTCTTTCCTGGTTCGACAACCGGACTGCCCAGATGAAAGGGGTCCTTGCCAACCTCTCGGCACAGCATATTGACACATCACAAGCAGAAGCGATTTTTGACCAGTTCCAGGCCCAGCGCGATCCACTGAAAGCGGCCTACGAGAATCATGACCAGCAGAACCTCGATACCCTTATCGGCCAGCTCAACGCCCTTTCAAAACAGTTCTATGACCTGACACATGGAGATGCCTTATGGCAGGCCCGCGAGACAAAACGGCTTGCAGAATTTGACAACACAACGACCCGTATGAAGAACGAGATTGCCAATCTCTCGGTACAGGGTATTGACGTATCGCAGGCAAAGGCCATCCTTGACCAGATTGTTGCCGAGAGAGCGCCGCTCAAGGCAGCGTACGATACCCATGACAGTGCTTCGCTCAATAATGTTAACGATAAGCTTAAATCCCTTGACAAGCAGTTCCGCGACTCACTCCAAACGGTCAGTGGATGGGAGAACCGCGAGAAGAACCGACTCGCCGAATTCGACAAGCATGTGGCATCATTCCAGTCAACCCTTGCAAATCTCAAGGCGCACGGAGTAGATGTATCAGCGGGTGAAGGCCTGCTTGACCAGATCTCTGCAGAACGGACACCTCTCCAGACCGCGTTTGAGAATCACGATCAGACCGCACTTACGAGCATCGATCAACAGCTTAAGACGCTAGAGTCTCAGCTGCAGACACTCATCAAAGGGTACGAGAACCCACTCTCCCGGAAAACCTCGTCAACAAACACAACAACTACCAGGCCGGTTCCGGCACGGACCGGCTCAGTGGGAGGAGTGGTCTAGATACCATCTCCTCTTTTTTAAAGGGGGATGAATATCAGAAGGTGAAAAGAAATGAAACACTTAATAGTTATAACCGGACTCTGCATCGGTGTCTCCTTTCCTGTATCTTTGTTGCAGGGTGCATGTCACAAAATACAGGAAATACAACAGTGCAAACACCGGTCCCGCAGCCCGTAATAACAGGACAACCTGCTACGGAAGGGACGTCTCAGGATAACGCTGACGTGGGAATTGTATCCGATGATGCCGGAGATCAGATAGGTTCAGATCAGGGTTCTGTGACCATGGCCGTTGATACCCCTGTTGCACCATCTTCCAATAGTACGGACCAGAATGTCACCTCCGAGAGTGAAGACTTTGGGGATATCATGCATTAGGGCAAGATTCTCACTTTTTATCCACCAATGTACGGAATCTTTCGTCGCGAGTTCGATTATATTCTCTGAGTGTCAAGAATTTTACGAGGAAATACCTTGAGAACCGGAAACATGGGTTTCCTGAAGACAGGTCGAACTTGGCTGAAATGTCCATTCATCTATGGTTATCTCTAATCTCAATTGTATTCAATAAAAGAAAGTCAGATTAAAAAAAAAGTACTACACTTTACAGCTATGCAGGAAGGGCACTCTTAATCTTATCAGTAACCTCGGGAGGAAGGTTGAGTCCGCTAAGAACCTGAGGAAGAATGCTCAACATTGTTTTCTGCCCTTCGGGAGTTCCGGCAAATTTTTGCAGCATTGCAATTCCTTCAGGAGATGCGAGGAATTTCTTGATCGCGTCCTGTCCTTCGGGTGTTGCAATATAATTGGCAACTGCCCCACTCATTCCACCAAGGTTTCCAAAATTCAAGGTTATATCACTTCATTGATTTTTTTGCTTGTTCATATTTCCCGGTACTCGGTAATAAGGATTGAGTTTAAAGAGTCTCTAAGGCCTTGCCGTTTTGGGAGATCTAAGATTAGATTTCGATTTCTCTCTGCTGCAAGGATTCTCTTAATAATGTCGACTTGCAGCAATCCTAAAAAGCAACCTGCCATGCCATTCGGTTGGCGGATCTTACGTTTGATAGGGCATGTATATGATATGTGAAAAAGAGAGGTTTATTACTCTAAGGGCAATCTGTACGAAACTTGCGTGCAACTTAAAGTCGTTAGTGGGTTATAACTTTCTATAATACCTTCCTGCGGTACTTCTACCCCCTCCAACCGAAGTACTCTTCATCTTTAACACATAATCTCATAATTCAGAAAATCAACTGCCGGCAGGGGCAATTACATGTCAACACCAGCACAGGAAAAAGATACAAAGCAGGACAAGCTGTTCCATACCCTTCCGGAAAATGAGCTCTTCTCTGCCCTTGGCACATCTGAAAAGGGACTTACCTCCCAAGAGGCAAAAGCCCACCTGGATCTCTACGGGCCTAATGACATCTCCCACATTAGAAAACGACCGGTTATCATCCAGTTCCTTGAGCATTTCAAAAACCTGCTTGTCATCATCCTGCTCTTTGCCGCGGCAATTTCTATGTATGTTGGTGAGATTACTTCTGCGGCAATTATTTTTTTCATCGTTCTTGCGAGTGTTACGCTGGATTTTTTTCAGGAATACAAGGCAGGAAATGCAGCAGAACTGCTCAAATTGAAAATCATTACGAAATCTACCGTCTTCAGGGACGGAAACCAACAGGAACTCCCGATCACCGAACTGGTACCCGGGGATCTGATCACCCTTGCAGCCGGCGATATCGTTCCTGCTGATGCCCGCGTGATGAAGGCCCGCGATTTCTTTGTGAATCAGTCTGCCCTGACCGGTGAACCGTTTCCGGTCGAGAAGAATGCTGGTGTGGCTGATCTCAAGACACCGCTTACTGAGGCAGGAAACTACATCTTCCTTGGAACATCGGTAGTCAGCGGCACCGCGACGGGAATGATCACAAAGACCGGTGCATTAACCGAGTTTGGGAAGATTGCAAAAACTCTTGTAGAACGTCCCCCGGAGACGGAGTTCGAACGCGGTTTAAAGCAGTTCAGTTATCTGATGTCGAAGTTTGTTTTCTTCATGGTGATCTTCGTCTTCTTCATCAATACACTGTTTCGGCATGGTGTCATTGACTCGCTCCTCTTCTCGATAACACTTGCCGTCGGTATGACCCCAGAACTATTGCCGATGATCCTGTCCTTGAATCTTTCAAAGGGGTCAATTGCAATGTCAGAGAAGGGTGCAATTGTCAAGCACCCGGAATCGATTCAGAATTTCGGGAGCATGGATGTTCTCTGCACTGATAAGACCGGGACTCTAACCGAAAACCAGATTGCGGTTGTGCGGTACCTTGACACCGAAGGAAATGATAGCGAGAAAGTCCTGTTGTATTCTTATCTTAACAGTTATTTTGAAACCGGCATCAAAAGTCCCCTTGACGATGCAATCCTCAAGTTCCGTCATATCGATATTGGTGATTATCGGAAAGTAGATGAGATCCCGTTCGATTTCATCCGCAAGCGTGTTTCCATTATTGTCTCCCGAGGGTCCGAAAGTATTCTGGTATCAAAAGGTGCTCCTGAAGAGATTTTTAGTATCTGTGTGTCTGCAGAACGGGGAGGCGGCACTGAACCACTGACAGATTCCGGAAGGGAACGGTTGAATACAATTTACCAAGCCCAGAGTGCCAACGGGTTCAGGACTCTGGCAGTCTGTTACCGGAATGTACCGGCTGGTCAGACAGAGTTTTCCGTCAGTGACGAAAAGGAGATGATTCTTGTCGGCCTTGTGACGTTCATTGATCCCCCGAAGGAGAGCGCCCGCGAATCACTCGAAATGCTCGCAAAGTCTGGTATCGAGCTGAAAATCCTGACGGGTGACAACGAGCTGGTAACAAAAAAGACCTGCGAGCTTATTGGTCTTTCAGTCAAAGGGGTCCTGTCGGGTGCTGGGATCGAAACGATGGATGATGAAACCCTCTCGCGGGTGGTCGATGACATGACGATCTTCTCCCGCATGAACCCGGTGCAGAAAAACCGGGTCATGAAAGCCTTAAAAAAGAACGGTCACGTGGTCGGTTTCATGGGCGATGGCATCAATGACGCTCCGTCAATCCGGGAAGCGGATGTCGGCATATCTGTTGAAAATGCCGTGGATATCGCAAAAGAATCTGCCGATATTATTTTGCTCAAAAACGATCTGCGGATCCTCAATGACGGTGTGCTCGAAGGGAGGAGGACGTTTGGGAACACCATGAAATATATCTTGATGGGCACGAGTTCCAATTTTGGGAACATGTTTAGTGTGGCCGGCGCATCGCTGTTCCTCCCGTTCCTTCCGATGCTTCCCATCCAGATCCTCCTGAACAACCTCCTCTATGATATATCGGAGACCACTATACCGACCGATTATGTTGATGCGTCTTATATCAGCACACCGAAAAAATGGGATATTGAATTTATCAAAAAATTCATCATGATCTTTGGCCCGATCAGCTCGGTCTTTGATTTTATTACGTTTTTTGTCCTGCTATTCATTTTTGTTGCCGACGCATCGCTCTTTCGGACTGCATGGTTCATGGAATCAATCTGTACCCAGACGCTGGTTATATTTGTGATTAGGACGCGGATCGTCCCGTTCTGGAAGAGCCGTCCGAGTCGGCTCCTTACCGTAAGCACCCTTCTGATCGTTGCGATTGCATGTATCCTCCCGTTCACAGTAATTGGCAGCATCTTCGGTTTCGTCCAACCACCGGTCTCATTCTTTGCGGTGCTGGCCGGGCTTGTCGTCGGATATATTATTATTGTCGAACTGGTGAAACGCTGGTTTTACCGTCATTATTCTTCCTTCATCGAGCGGAAGACCATAAAACCCGCGAGCTCGTAATATTGGGTAACATGATTAAGGTTATGCAGAACCTTAGGAACGGGAAAGAAAGGGATGGACAGGTTTCTCATTACACCCGCTTGGGACGAGATGGTTCCTCAACTGACCATATTCCCCTGATGTCATTATCCAGATGAGTGTTATTCGTTGAAACAGGATCAGGATTTCTTCCCTTTCTTCTTTTTTCTCTTCTGTTTCCCGCCAGCAGTATCCCCATTTTCCTGTTCCATCTCCGTCTTTGCGGCGATTAATGCTTCTTTCTGCTCCTTTGTGACCTCAGGATAAGCGAGGTGAAGCCGGTCGAGAGTCTCATTTATAACGGAGACAACCGCAAGGCGGCTGAACCACTTATGATCGGCGGGTAAGATGTACCATGGGGCATAGGCAGTGCTCGTATTATTGAGCATTTCCTCGAACGCGTTCATATAATCGTCCCAGCTGGCCCGCTCGTGGATATCCGCAGCCGAGAACTTCCAGTTCTTGTCAAGCTCTTCGATCCGCTGAAGGAACCGTTTCTTCTGCTCCTCCTTTGAAACATTCAGGAAAAATTTCATGACGATAATGCCGTTATCGACTAGATATCGTTCAAAGTGATTGATCTCTTGGAATCTTTGGTTCCAGATAGTTTGGTCATTCAATACTGGGGGTAGATGCTGCCGTTCAAGATATTCTGGGTGCACACGGACAACAAGGACTTCCTCGTAATAGGAGCGGTTGAAGATCCCGATCTTTCCTCGACTGGGAAGGGCCACGTAGCTCCTCCAGAGATAATCGTGGTCGAGTTCTTCTGCACTTGGCACTTTGAAACTGGTCACCTGAACGCCTTGCGGGTTTACCCCCGACATGACATGCTTGATTGTACTATCCTTCCCGGCCGCATCCAAGCCCTGGAGAATGATCAGCAAGCCATATGTATTTTGAGCATAAAGCTTGTCCTGCTGTTGCGCGAGCAGCTGGATATCCGCCGTGGTGGTTTCCTCCGCATCTTCCTTTGACATGAAATTGCCGACATATCCGGGGTCGTAGTCGTGCCGGAGATCGATCTTGGTATCCGATGGGACTCTAAGCGATTCGAGAATTTTTTTCATCGTTGCTGCCAATTCGCAATCCCTCCTGTATAATCATCATACTAATACTGAATCAAATGTCCTAATAAAAAAACATGGGGCATAAATCGGACTCCGTTCCAGAGAAAACACATCCCATCAACATCTGCCTTTCAATTTAGGGTTTTTTTGACCATCAGAGCCATTTAATCAACTTTACGCAGAATATTTGTTCTGCAAAGTGTTCGATATTGACTCCGATGTAATCATAAGCCAACCCTTCTACGGCAGTTGTTGGGTCGATCTGTTCCAAAGGTTCTAAAGCGGTGGCGACTGGTAAGAGAATTTTCGCGAGGTGAAATAATGCTTACCAATCACCTACCCATCAGAATTTTTTGTAATATCAATTGAACTCTCCATCTGTCAATGTCCGATCTTGGTCGGGTCCGGTTTCAGGGCCGGATTTTTCGGCGGTTTTGTGAGTCAAGAGTCTTCTATAATATGGATTTTACTTTTTTCCTTTAATTACAATTATAGGAACGTTGTGTTCTGTTGCGTTGTTGAGATTTTTTTTATTCCTTTGAACGGTCGGTGTTTCGTTTTAGGTAATCGCGTACAAATATGGCCAGCGCTATAATGATCGCGACTGCCATTATGACGATGAAGAGATCCGTGAGATAACCGAAGTACTTTTTGATGATAGAGATGCCCCCGAAATAATACCCGAGCATCAGGAGAGTTCCACTCCAGACTACCGAACTTATGAAATTGAATACTACATACCTTCGGTACTTCATCTCGTCCAGCCCTGCAATAAATGACGGCAAGTTCGAGACCGGCATGAATCGGCTGAGGATCAACGTGACCGGGCCAAATCCCTCCATCATATCAAGGGCCTTCCGGACATTCTTATTGTGAAGGACTGCCATGGATATCCTCCGGCGGATTGCAACGCCGAACAGCCTTCCGCTCCAATAGTTGATCTCGTACCCTGCAAACCCGCCCCCGATAGCCGTGACAAGCAGCCATTCTATCGACAAACCATTGACCATAGCTACGGCTCCGGTCAGGAACAAGAAAGTATTGTCGGGAATCATCCCACCAACGAGAGTGGATGCAAGCATGATGATGACGAATACCAGTAAGTACATCCATATCCCATACTGCAGAAGCTGGTCCGAATTCAATAGACTGGAAAGAGATAATTGAGCTGCAATGATAGGAAGCAAAGATACCCCCCCTCGCTGCTCATGCTATATGAAGTTCATCATTCAAAGGGGTTCGGGCGATTACAAGGATTATCGGGATTCAGTCCCCGCAATGTTGAATCTAAAGACCGCTGTTGCATTTACGGTTGATTTGAAAATATATCGAGGTGGAATATTTGTCATCAACCGTAAACGCAACAGCATGCATCATATTGACCAAACGTTTCTATAGAAATCTATACAGCAATCTAAAAAAGAAATCTCTATAAGAATCTATACATTGCAATCTGCACTCTTTTATTGTAATTTTTTAGCGTTCATTTAAGAGAATGTAATGAAAAGAAAATACGTCGGTCCTAACCGTGGTTGTCCCAATCTCTTCCAGTCTCGGATCTTAAAGGAAAGATACGGATTTTCATTTATTGAAAAAGGTACAATTCTATAGTGCCTGATCACTATGTAATCCCGATTTCTGATCCCATTATCGGTCCTTTTGAATTATCGGTTGGCTAGAAGGTTTTAAAGAGATGAAGTAATTGTCACCAACCGCCAATGCAACAGAACCCTAAATTTAACAGAGAGAGGCCCCGGTGCCTACAATATTCCCGGTAACATTATTGGCTGAATCGAGTAACGCGTGTGCAAGTAGGTATGTCTGATGATATCCAATGACGGCCGATACATCATTCAGCGCATCAAAAGTTGTATACGCAACAATAAGCCCTAGAACCAGCACTGACAGGATCCCAGGTCTCTCGTTCTGTTTAAAGATATAGGGTATTGCAACCATGAGGGGGACAAATAACAAGATTCCAAGTATCATGCTCGGGATCATTCCTATCCAATCAAAGCATGCTGCAGCTACCGAGTTGCACTCCATAAAATTTGCTCGGATCGAGGACAGGTAAAAGGTGCAGATGGACGCAATGGTAGCTGAAAAAATCGCAGCCGCAATAAATATCCAGTATCTTTTATCGAATTTCACAGTATTATCTGTGCACCAGATCTATATCTAATTCGAGAAGTTGATAAATGAGTTCAGATGCATCGGCGTTTTACATGCCCATTCTTTAAAAGTGAATTTGCGGCCACCATTCATGAATTCATCAGACTCATCGGTAGTACCATCTGCTGTAATGACGCAAATGCCTTGCCTTGTCCGGGCAGGCCTATCGGAGAATGCGTACCGGCAAGTGTAGAGATCCTGAACGCCGTCGGCCTCGGAGACCGGCTAGATTACAAGTCGTATGAATTATCAGGCAGGCAGCAGCAGCGGGTCTCGATTGCCCGGGCGCGTGTGAACAAGCCACGGTCCTATTTGCCGATGAACCCTGCACGAACCTCGATACCGAAACATCCCGGCATACCCTTGAGCTGTCCCAGAAACTGAACCGTGACCTGGATCATACAATCGTCATGGTCTCAATTGTTCAGGTATGGCTTATTATCCAATGATAAAAGAGTGCTGTTGCGTTGGCAGTTGGTTAGGGAATTTTCATGGTGTAAAATCTTGAGTATCAACCGTAGGTGCAAAAGTACCGATTTCGGTAATTTGCAAAAATCAAAACGATCCTTCTTTTCACTTGCCATACGATAATGCCATTTCCTCGATCCCAACCTTAAAGTGATTGGGAATATAGTATGCTGCAATGGATTCCCGCTATCAATATGCCGTTGTACTCATGTCCGTCGTCGTACTAATTATTGTCGTGGCGGTCTTGACAATACCGGCATTTCTGCCCGGATCATCTTCAAATGAGACAAAACAACTAGCTGCTGTCGAAGTCCGGTCATACCAGGGAAAAGACCTCTCCTCTGTAAACGATTTTCATGAAAATTCTATTTTAGGCCCCCAGCACATCAACGAGTCTGATTATAACCTCACAGTAACCGGACTTACCTTGTCCACAAAAATCTCAACATATCGCGATATCCTTAATAATCATCAGCATTACTCCAAGGTTGTCACGCTGCACTGTGTCGAAGGCTGGGATGTCACGATACTCTGGGAAGGCGTTCTTGTCCGGGACATTATAAAGGAAGCAGGAATCGACCCCCGGGCAAACACCGTTATATTCCATGCCCATGATGGGTATACAACTTCGTTCCCGCTCAGTTACTTCATGGATAGCGACATCATCATGGCATACAAGATGAATAACTTCACCCTTCCAGCGGAGCGTGGCTATCCTTTCGAACTTGTCGCTGAGAACAAATGGGGATATAAATGGATCAAGTGGATCGAGAAGATCGAACTCTCCAATGATCCCAACTACCGTGGTTACTGGGAGCAAAGGGGTTACTCGAACTCCGGAGAACTAAATAACAGCTATTTCAGTATTTTGTAGTGACATTGCCACATATACTAAGTTGCAAACTAAACCAATAATTACACGATGAATGCTGAGTATGCCTTTATTTTTTACGAGTTTTGAAAAAATCCTATTCGTGTCAGTAGTCGTGCTTTGGGTTTTGTCCGAGCTTGTCGGAGGGGGAATCATCCCGATGCTGCGACGCAACGGCGGGGCGGTAAAGACAAAAGACAGCGGTTCAAACCTGATACTGCGTGTGTCATTATACGTCTCAGTCGTGATTGCAGTAGTGATTAGTTTAAACAATACAGCCATGCTGCCACACTGGTTTTTCTATTCCGGTATCTTTCTCACTGTAATTGGCGTAATCGTGAGGCAATGGGCTGTTTTCACGCTCGGGCGTTTTTTTACGTTAACCATTGGTGTGCAAAAGGACCAGAAGGTCGTGGATTACGGCCCCTACCGGTTCATCCGCCACCCGTCGTACCTGGGATTACTCATCACCCTGTTTGGGATAGGATTGGCGCTTCAATCATGTCAGGGAATCCTTGCAATGGTGGTAATAAGCGGCCTAGTGATCGGATACCGTATACATATCGAGGAAAATTTCTTGATCTCTGAACTCGACGACGATTATATCCAAAACATGAAGAGGACAAAGCAATTAATACCCTTTGTAGTATAATACGTTTTTTTCAGCCGGTTCTGTTGCGTCTGCGGTTGGTGATGCATCACGGTTGGTAGAGCGCGAAAATTAGACCTTACCTAAATGTCTAGGCAAGGTTGAATGCTTCAGTAGTGTTTTGAATTGCTGGGTCAAAGGGGTGAAATTTACCTTGACCTACATGGATATTATGCTGAGTTCTTTAATATCATGATGGTGATGCCGGTTCCGATCGGATAACGAGACTTTGGTAGGGCGCGACTTAATAACAATACTTAATAAGTTATTGGTGTATCCCTTCACTATATATCTGGGAGATTTGTATGGCTACGACAGCTTATATGATTAAAAAATTTGGTATAATGAGTGTTGCAAAGTTTTGTGCGATAATTGGTCTTATCTGGGGATTCATTGTGGGGCTGATGGTGGCAGTAGGAGTTGGGGGAACTGCAGCCATGTTTGGCGGGCGTGCGTTAGGAGCTGGAGTTGGAATCGCCGGATTCATTTTCATGATTATACTTGGTGTAGTCGGTGGATTTATTGGCGGTGGAATCCTCGCTTTCATCTATAATATTGTCCTGGGTGCCATTGGTGGAATCGAAATGGATCTGGAAACCAAATCGTAAAAATTATCCATTTGACTAATCTTTTTTTTCATCGTCTATAAGACTAGTCGGGGATGGTTAAGCGTATTCAAAAAAAGAACTTCAGAGGTGTTGGAAGATCCTGACGACTACCTTTGGCTTGTGGCAATCTGAACGTGCATCATATTGTCCCGACCGTCTATCCCGGATCTTCCTATAGTTTACCTATCATCATAAAAATAATCGGTTTTGCTCGAAAAAACAAATTTTGAAGCATTTTAAAAAAAAGGGCTCTGTAGAATTTCTCATGGCAGATGTAAATCAAGATAAAGTGAATAATTTTTGAGATATTATAGAGGATTAATTTGATCTTAAGTTCTTTAATCTGTCCAGAGTATTTTCTCGCCTTCAAAGCTTCCCCGAACTTTCTTTTGAGGACCGAGAAAACCGTTTCGACCAAATTTCTTCGATGATAGCGAGTCAGATCAAATGATCGTGACAGTTCACGTCGATAGAATCCAGAGATCCGTTTTCTTTGTCTGGTTCTGACCGGGATAAGAGAATATGAGTTCAGGTCATCCCGGATTAGTTTGTGAATATCTTCGGAATCGTATCCTTTATCGAGAACATACGAGTCAGATTTTCTTGTTCGGTTACATTGAATGAGAAGTTTTTCAGCGTGAGGAATATCGTGAACCGGATGTTGCGAGATTTTGAAGCCGGTTACAATCTGACGATCAGTATCGATGGAAATAGATGTTTTCAGGAATCGCTTTCGTGTTTTTCCGGTCCTCCAGGAATAATACGAGCTGGCATAAGAACTGGTAAATCCGGATGAATCGATAGCGGTACATGGAATTCACTCTCCCCAGTCTTAGAACATATTTATGAGTCTTTTAAGTAACCGGCTGAATGTCGAGGATCGGATCCGTTGACAGAACTTCTGGATTGTCGTGAAATGGGGTACTTCATCGAGGTGGATCTTCTCTCGGAGAGACTCCACGATCTCAGTGAGTTCTACCGTGTCCCGGTAACCTTCGGAGAAGTATTCTTTCAGGAGAAGAAGTGTGAGTAACTGGTGCTGGGTATAAGTTTTTCTTGAGAATTTTGATGAGAAACGTGGAATTCTGGAATCTCGGATCAGTCCAGAGGATAGTTCAACAAACCTGATATACCGGTTTGCTGACATTATTTTGTCTCCTTTCCCGTTATTCCCATAACAAGGTAAGGAGGCACCGTACCTTAGATCTTTCGGTCGTCGGTACTACTCCGTTTTTGAAGGGTTTCTACAGAGCCATTATTCTGGTCAGAATCATCCAGAAAATTAATGAATTAATGGAATCACTTTTCATTGAACGCCATTAGCGACTTTAAAATATTATGCCTATTGGTTTTTTGCGTTTCTGTTGGCATTTCTCATAGTGAGGGTACCAACACTTATATTGTCATATGAATATGTAGTCAATCAAGGAAGGTCTAACCAAGGTTTTTCTTAGGAACAACAAATCCTTCATCGGATCTTCCCGTCCTACTTTTACGGGCTCTAATTTTGATTTTGAACTTAACCCATTGACACTATGCTATTATTTAGAATGAACGAAAAAAAGGCGTTCATATTGCGATTCTACGGGCGGTTAGCAGCGGCGAGCGTGCGGATGAAACCTCTTGAAATTCACATCGAAAAATAGCTCAAGGAACATATGGGTAATCGGGTCCATCCGGTTGCCGTCGCAAAAAAGTTCAATTTATTTACACATCGTGCAATAGTTCGTCTGCGCCGGGCCGGTAGTTGCCAATTGGTGATATTGGATATTATAGTTTGGGAGGGAGATGATCCTATTTCAACATACATCGGTGTCTACAGACGTTTATAATCGCGTTCTGTTGGCAGATAACAAGGTGTAGGAATCTGGATACACCTGACGAAGGAAACGCTATTATGCAGAAAAGGGGGTTATTGTATATTGGTTCATTCATTAGGTTGAGGGAAAGATGAGAGGACAAAAGAAGATGAGAAAACTAAATAAATGCCCGAAATGCAAATCTACTAACGACGTAATTCTAATACAATATGGGTATCCTTCCGCAAGGATGGTAGAAGACCGTGAAGCTGGAAAAATTATATTGGGGGGTTGCATAGTAGCGCCAGAAAACCCTGACTGGTATTGCAAAAAATGCGATCATAAATGGAAATAATTTTAACTTTTTTTTCAAAACAGATGCGGGGGATGGGATTTGAACCCAAGAACTCCTACGAGATTAGGCCCTCAACCTAACGCCTTTGACCTGGCCGTTATCTCCACGAGGGAAAGATACCCTCAGAGAGGAATCTTCCGTGAGCATTGGCAATGGTATCCAGCCTAGTGGAGCGGTCGGTTATGCATTCGACTGAGAGAGATAGCATCGATCTCGCCGGTCGATCCGGTTTCCGGTCCGGGATTTCCGTTTTTTTGGGTCTGGAAATTCTCTAAAAAAATTTTGGATTTTACTTTTTCCTTTAATTACAATTAAAAATTGTCCTAGCGGAAATTCCGCACGGACAAACAATCTTTTTGGATTTTTACGACGGAGAAATTCTTGGATTTTTTCCGGGAAAACCGGAAACCGGATCCGGCCCGGCCCGGATCCTCGGACCGATCGAATAACAAAAATTATTGCTCGACACAACAAATTTGAAAAAACCAGATTATAAGAATTCTAAAATACTCAATAAAAAACACACATGGCATAGTGTATTTCTTATAAAAAACATTGGATCTCATAACGTTCTCAAGGGCTGAATCAACCGCTCGTCATCAACATCCGGACTATTCACCCGTGCAGATACCGGAAACGCCTCCATTTCACCGGCCGGGTAGGGTGCGAGGATCTTTTCCCTATCATTACCTGAAGGAGCTTCGCCGGAAAGCCAGCGGTCTTCGTCTTCCCGTTTAAGGATCACCGGCATCCGGTCATGGAGCGGTGCCACAAGTTCGTTTGCCCTCGTGGTAACAATAGTGTATGTTGGATGGGCCATATTATTCTCATCATACCCTACATCATAGAGGCCGGCGAATGCGAAAAGCGGGGTTTCTTTCAGGTGGATATAGAAGGGAATTTTTCTTGTTCCCTCCTTCTTCCATTCATAGAACCCGCTGGCAGGGACAAGGCAGCGCTGGTTCTGCAGCAGGCTGCGAAACATGGGTTTTTCGGCGAGCGTCTCAGCCTTTGCATTGATGTAGTGCAGTGACTTTTCCGGGTTCTTCGCCATCTGCGGGATGAGCCCCCATTGCATCATGACCATTTCGAGCTGCCCGCGCTGCACGATCACCGGCATCATCTGGGACGGGGCGATGTTGAAGTGGGACCGGATGCCGAGCGTCGGGTCGAAAATGCGGAAACGTTTGCCAAGGTCATCGATAAAGATGAGTGAATATCGGCCGCACATAGTAACTTTCACTCTTCTTCGGAAATTATCAATGTTTGTTCCATTTTTAGTAAATCACTTTCGCACTGCCCAGACCTGAGCCTTATCTCACGTTAGTGCCGGAGTGATCCGGTGCTATGCTGATCGAACTCTGCACGGGACGGACAGGCCACCCGGGTACCGTTAACGCGGTGATCGCACCCGGGAACGTGATAATCCCCGCAGTCACCATCACCACGGATACACCGCTGATGACCCATGTGGATCTTTGATTCGGCCTACCGGAACGGGGGGATCGATCTCTGGACAAAAGACGGGATAGTAACCCGTGTCCATCACAACTACAACCCGCCCTTTCTTATTCACTTCCATGACCCGCAGGGAAACCACGAGATAATCGAGGCTCTCGAAGAGCGGTACGGTGCCGGTGAGTGCACCATCCACACCATCTTTGGCGATCTTCCCGGTCTTTCTGTCTGTGCCGGCCGCGATGTCGCCGAGGCCATCGAGAAGCAGGCACAATTCGACGTGGACCTCTTCAACGTCGATCTCCGGAGAGACCAGCGGTTCATGGCCGGGACGGGGATTTTCCCGTGCGGCAGTGAGTACGGCTCCCGGTTCTCTCCGGAGTTTTCGCACGAGCTCACCACCATCAAACTCAGGGTCCCCGGCAACCCCACCCTCGCTGAACCCTGCTCCGGTATCGAAGTCATTCACGAGCGAACCGAACGGCTGACCGGGCACCCACGGGAAGTTCTCGCGGATCTCTTCTCGCTCGTCGGATTGCTCGACCCCGATATTATCCTTATGCCCAACGCTGATACCTGGATGCCGAAGATCCGGAAGCTGGCGTGGAGGTATGATCTCGCCATGCCGTTCTCGCGCAACGGGAAATACCGGCAGATGGACTCCCGTTCTTACTGGAGTTACGGAAGAATGGAGCACAAGGAATCGGCCCTCATCCCTGATGGCCGCATCCTTATCGATACCGAACAGTCGTTTGTCTACCAGGAAGGAGGGCTGGATGGCGTCCTCATGGCCGCACGGATTTCCGGCCTCTCCCCGAACCTCGCATCGCGGTTCACGCCCGGCACCCTCATCAGCTCCTATGAAGTGTACGAAGCGGTGAAGAGGGGGCTTGCCGTCCCGTTCAGGAAGAGCGACCCGGAGCTGATACGCCGTGTCACTTCACTACAGGGAGCGGACCGTGGCGGCATGATGTTCCAGCCGGTGCCGGGAATTTATGAGAACGTCGAAGAACTCGATTTCACCTCCATGTATCCCGCGATCATCGTCCGGTTCAACCTGTCGCCCGAAACTATCGGGCACACTGATCGTAAGGGATTTCTTCCTGCTGCACTCGATCCCCTCCTCACGCTGAGGGTAACCACCAAACGCATGAAGAAGGTAAATCCCCGGATCGCCGGTATTGACTCGATCCTGAAATGGATGCTGGTCACTTGCTTCGGGTACACCGGTTACAAAAATGCAAAGTTCGGCAGGATCGAGGTACACGAAGGGATCACCGGGCGGTCCCGGGACATCCTGCTGCAGACCAAAGATATCGCCGAGGAGATGAAATTTAAGGTCCTCCACGGGATCGTGGATTGCCTCTGGCTCCAGGGATCACCGGTCGCAGTCCTGAAGGAGCGGGTAGAACGTGAGACCGGCCTGCTCTCGGAAATTGAGCACTTCGACTGGCTGGTCTTCGGGCCCATGAATGACGGGACCGGTGCATATAACCGGTATTTCGGCAGGCTCGCTGATGGCAGCATCAAGGTCCGGGGGATTGCGGCGCGGAGACACGATACCCCGGAGTTCATCCGGTCGATGCAGGGCCGGATGCTGGAGGTCATGGCAGGGGCAGAGAGTATCACTGAACTGGAAGACAGGAAGGGGCAGGTCGAAGAGATCTTCCGGGAGACCCTCGAAGCCCTGCCTGCCGCCGACCCGAAGGTGATGGCAATCTCGCGACGGATCAGCAGGCTCGTTTACACCCACCGCTGCCTTGAAGGGGCCGCGGTCCAGGCATACCGGAACAGCGGTGTCGGGATCTCACCGGGGATGAAGATCCAGTATGTGGTGACGGACGCCCGGCGGTACCAGGTCAAACCTGAGTGGGAGGCGGATTCTTTCGATCTCCTGTTCTACCGGAGCCTGATCGAGAAGGCCGTATCTGAGATCACGTTTGCGTTCACGGGTAGAAAATTCAGGAATGGAGGCTAAAACTTTTTTTTAATCCCGACGCGGCAAAGAAACGCAGTCGGATACGGTGACGTTTACCCGTAGTTCTTTACGCCAAAACAACCGTGTGGTGAGCCCAAATTTTTGGAAGCCGATAGCATGAGATACTCAGAAGAAAAATATCTTTCCCGGAAACTTTACACGATGCCTATGACCTACACCATCTCCCTCATTACACCGGAAGAGACCGGGCGCTTGTCACAAAAGTATCTTCCCGGTATCCGCTACGAGATCAAATCCGAAATCTATGGCTGCTGCATCAAGCTCCTCTGCGACGACCATGCTCTCAAGGATACCTGGGAAGACAACTTTTACTCGATGTCGCAGAACGTCCGTTCGCACGGCAGGCTCTTTGTCTGCAAAGATCCGGCCTACCCGGCGGATACCGTGCTCTTCGATCCGCACGCGAAGACGGAGTTCCTGGTCAATATCCGTTATTACGGCTGGGTGAAATCGATCGCACTTAGCCTTGCCGGTGATATCCTTGAAGACGAACACGGGATCTGGTCGGTGCATGGCGCCTGCGTGGATATCGGGGGCAGCGGGCTCTGTATCGTTGGTGCACCAGGGTCCGGCAAAACCACCCAGACGTACGGGCTTCTGACCAACCCCGGGACCCGGATGATTGCCGACGACTGGTTCTTCTCCCGGGTCTACGGGGAAGATATCCTTGCCTATGGTTCAGAGAAGAATTTTTACATCCAGGAAGATCTCGCCACCATCTGGAAGGAGTTCCGGGACCTGGTCCCCGATCATACCTATGATCCTGACGGAAGGGCAGTTACCGACGTCCGATGGATCATCGGGAAAGGGAGGATCCTGCCCCTCACCACGCTCAGGACCGTGATCGTCCTCAAACGGGATCCTGCTGATCCGGACACTGCACGGTCCCTCGATCCGGAGACCGGCATGAAACTCTTTTCGGAAAAGCACTATTTCAATCCCCACCTTCTCGTCAATAACCCCCATAAAATCCACATGAGGAATCAGTACATCGCGGATCTCCTGAGCCGGACGCGATGTTACCTCGTCAACACGACCGGATTGCCTTCAGAAACACAGAAACTGATACGCTCGTTAGCCATGGTAAAGCAGGAGCCGTGATCTCATCCTCGTGAACATTAGTATCAAGCCAGGAATCCCCGGTAAATCTCACGGCCGACCATATTCTGGCATCGGAATTGCACCTGTTGCCCGCATCGCACCAAACCCCTCTTCCGGTTGCTTCCCCATCCGGCACAATTATGTCAGTTGTCATGAAAACGACATTATCCGAGGAAGAAAAATTATTCGTCTTTGCTTCGCCGGATGAGGAGCACAACTCCACCCGTTCCGATAACAAATAGTGCCGGGATACCAGAAAATGGGAACTCAGGTGTTGGAATCGGAGTTAAATTATCGCTGTTTCCCGGATCGGCCGGGTTGCCGGGACCTGACGGGTTCTGATCGCCCGGATTATTATGGTCAATCGGGGCACTCGTATCAACCGGACCTGGGTCATCCGGGTTGCCGGGTTCATCCGGGTTAATGGTATTAACCGGGTTTACCGGGCCAGGATTATCCGGACTTCCCGGCGAATCCGGTGTACCGGAACCAGACTGGCTTCCCTGATTGCCACGGCCGTCTTGACCGCCCTTATAGCCCTGACCTGCCGTGGATCCTTGATCACTTTGACCGCCCTGTTGGCTTTGGCTGTATCGATCGACATGGAGGGGTTCTCCGATCTGGATGATTCCATCCGCCGGGTTTCCTGTATCGACGTGTGAAAAGGTAATACCCACTACGAGGACCAATAACAATAATCCTACAATCAACAATTTTTTCAAACGAGCCATACCTTAAGACTTACCTGACCCATGCCTGTTGAGGGAAGTGTAATAAGTATCCGGTAATATATTGTTGCGCGGCGCCGGTGCATTGCAGTACCCCCGGAAAACAAAGGATACAAAGGAATCCGGGAGTGAAAGGGATGATAAAATGAAATCATGTACTATGATCCTGGAACACTATGTTTTTTTGGAGAAATGTTTAGTTTGGCTATTATTTTCCCGGATTCTGATATAATGGATAGATCAACAAAAAGATAATTATAAATAAAAGTTTATTCAAAGACCCGTTACATGGAACGGATAGAACAAGAGATGGCGGGGGTATATGGCCCGGTCATCCTCACGGCCCAGCCGGCCCTGAGGGGATTCATCTCCCGATATATCCTCGGCCTCACACCTGTTGTACTGGTAGTTCTTTCCCTCGTTGCCCTTACGTACCTGCCCGCACTGGTGAAGGGCTCTACCCTGTCCATGGTGGACTCCCTGCAGACCATTGTGCCGGACCTCTCCCAATACTTCGAGATCTGCATCTTACTCATCGCACCGGTAGGCATCTTCCTCTTCTTCATCTGGTTCGGCGATGTCATCCACCGTGCTGAGATCTGGACCGGCTCAGGTCTGACCCTGCTCATGAGCGGTATCGGGGCTCTGGTCATGGTGCAGGGCAGCAATCTCCCGATCCTCTCCATCGGATATCTGCTGACACTTTTTCGGTGGGTGGCATATCTGGTCCAGCCGTTCAGCATTGTCGCTGCTGTTATGGTTATAGCAGGGGATGAAGCGTTCCGCCGTACCCTGCGTTATACCCTTACCCGGGATGTTGTGATCATCACCGGAGGGATCTGGACACAGGTCGAAAATATCATCCCGCTGCAGCAGATCGAGAGGATCGTTCTCGTGCAGGGCCGGCTGGGGCACCTTTTACATTTCGGCACAGTCGTTCCGGAAGGAAGAGTTTTCGGGCTTGCCGGAACCGGTTTGACCGGAGATCATAAGACGGGAGATATACTGGGGGATGTGGAACAGGCATCAATCCTGCACTGGCAGCAGGGATCATCCAACCCGCTTGTTTGCCTGTACGGAATTTTAAACCCCGAGGACATGAGGTCGGCCATAGAAAGAGCGATGCAAAAAGGATCGGAAAGGGTCTAAGTGATATCACGGGCAGACCGTGCGGATCACGGGATCGTTGTTTTCGGAGCCAAACACTTCAGAGCACACCCTACAGATGCTGCTCAAACAGGTTAGTACATTTCGGTTTCAGGAGACAGAGTTGTTACCTGCCGGGTGGAAAATACTGGCAAACAAAAGAACCTCACCTGACAACGCCAGCCGCTCACGATTATTAACAAAATACCTCCCGGTAAGCACCAGCTGAAATTGGTGGCCGGTTCACGGGATATGGATCCGCAAGTTCCATCACCTTTTACTGCAAAGCCAGATTACATCGGAAGAGTGTGACGGTCATGAATATGCAGGTTGTCAAATGGTTTCTGGATCTCGGTATGGGCATTTTTTTTCTCATCAGTGTTATTACCGGTTTCTTCAAGTTTACCCTTCTCGTGCGGACATTCGGGCTTACGGAACTGGTGCTCCCCCTCGCTCTGATGAGCGATATTCATGACTGGTCCGGTCTCGCGCTGGCATTTTTTGTCGCTGCCCACCTCATAATTAACCGTGGATGGATCATAACGATGACCAGGAAGATCTTCAGGGGCAAAAAAACCGATTGAAAAAAATTGCTCGGAAAGAACGAGTGTGAACAAAGAGTTCGCAACCGAAACATCAACATAATAGCAATGCCGCTATGAGGAGCGATTGGAACCTTTAAATTTCCTTGCCGATGAATGCCGCTGCCCCGCCGATACGCCCCCCGCGGGAGATCGATATTTCTGACAAATTCTCAAAAAAAGCTCCTTGTCCTGCTTTCCTGGAGAGCTGATGCAGGTGACCTTTACGAATAGATACTTTTTCGGGAAGATTGTCAGAAAATTATTGGAAATTGGGGATCAGTCCTTTTTTGCTCCCCCATATAATGCGATACCCCGAAATAAGGTAATACACTCATCATAGTATTGGGCAGGGGCTGTCGTTGCGATATGTACTATCCCCTCCGTTATAGGCGTCGTAAAATTTGTTGAAAACGTGGGTTTTTCTGATCTAAAAAAATTAAAGATTAGCGGGAAATTTCGTTCTCCCGGATGTAAAATAAGGATCGACGGGGGTTATCCGGTGGAATAGAAACTTTGTCCCAGATCCCCGGTGTTGGAATACCCCCGCTCCTCCCAGTATCCGCGGTAGTTCGGATCACTGCTCAGTTCGATCTTCTCGATCCACTTGATCCACTTATACCCCCATTTGTCCTCGGCGACCAGCTGGAACGGGTAACCCCGGTCTGCCGGAAGCGTGACATTGTTCATCCGGTATGCCATGATGATATCGTTGTTCATCAGGTATCTGAGCGGGAAGGAGGTGGTGTAACCATCATGGGCGGTGAAGATCACGGTATTTGCCCGGGGATCGATGCCTGCGTCCCGGATCAGATCGCTCACCTTCACACCTTCCCAGAGAATCGTCACATCCCAGCCTTCCACGCAGAAAAGAGTGACTACCTTAGTGTAGTGGGGATACTTGTCCAGGACTTCGCTGTAGGTATACACGTCGGTAACATTCGTCAGGCCAGTGACGGTGAGACGGTAATCGGATATATTGACGTACTGGGGACCCTTGATGGAGTTTTCCCGGAAATCATTGATAGAGGAGAGATCCTTTCCCTCGTAGGCTCTTACCTCAACCCCCGGAAGTACCCGGGGTGAACCGGGCTGGCTGCCCGGTCCGAGAAGAAGGAAAAGCGCGGCTGCAACGAGGATAACCGACACGATCACAATAACGATACCATACTTTGAGTTCATCACCTCAGACTGTCAGCGGGATCTTATTAACTATCGCTTGGAGGCAGGAATGACAGGGGGAGATAAAAAGTATCGCCTTTCCAGGGAAATGGCACGAAGACCCGAACGTCCGATGTACACCCCGGCGTGTTCCGGCAGGACCCGATCTTCACCAGGGACACCGGCCTTTACCTACGCTAAAACTTTCCGTCGCATATAACGCAACCGGGACCGGGTTAGATCCACCAATGAAGTTGCGATCAGCCCACGGGGGAAAGAAGGCCTGGAGAGTTTTTCTCCGAAGCCGGACGCGATAACCCTTCTCTACTGCTCTTCGCTCTCAATATCCTGTCGCATAGTAATACCCGTCTTCCTCTCTCACCCGCAGCGGAACATCGAACATCATCCCGATATGTTCATCGGTAAGGATCTCCGCTTTTGGCCCGTCACGACAGAATCTCCCGTCCTTCATCAGGATCACGCGGGTGATCTCCGGGATGATATCATGAAGGTTGTGGGTCACGAGGATGATACCGGTGCCTGAGCGGGCGATCTTCCGGAGTGTCTGGCGGAAGGTGTAGAGTGCATGCAGGTCGAGAGAACTGGTCGGCTCTTCGAGGATGAGAGTCGACGGTGCCGGGACAAGTGCCCGTCCGATGAGAAAACGCCGGGCTTCACCCGAAGACATCGTGGTCATATGCTGGTACCGAAGATGATCGATCCCCAGGAACGCCATCATCTCATCGGTCTTCTGCTCCATCGCTGGCGTGACGTTATGATGAAAGAGCCCGATGCTGCTGAAAAACCCGGAGAGGATCACCTCCCTTCCCGTCAGGTCCCGCATAAAGGTGTACTGCAGGTCAGGTGAGACTATGCCCAGGGTGGATCGCAGGTCAAAAACATCCCACACATCCCTGCCCCGGATGCGAAACGTAACCGGATCTTCCGTTACGACCGGATAGTATTCCCGGGTAATTGCCTTGATAAATGAGGATTTCCCGGAACCGTTCGGTCCCAGGATGGCTATATTCTCCCCGTCCTGGATCATGACAGAAAGGGCATCCAGGACTTTTTTATCGCCTTTCACTACCGTAACGTTCTCAAATTCCAGCAGCGGGACTGAGTACGGGTGATGATCTGTTCGCACGACTACCATAGCCGGATCTCCTCGCAGGGTGATGATCTCCACGAGTTGTGTACCTGGTATATGAACCACGGGAATCCCCTTTAATCTTTTGACCTCTCGGTAAAATTTTACCCGGAATTCCGACGCAGCCGCATAACCGATCGGTAATGATCCTACCCTGAACCATAACCTATTTTATCTCATAATCATCAAAAGCACCGTACAAAAGAGTATGGATAACGAGGGAATTGAACAATACGTCTGCCAGGTCTGTGGGTATAACATGGCAGGATACTATCCGGCATTCTGCCCTTTCTGCAGGGCGACGAACGACAAATTTCTGACGGCCGATGAGAACTCTGCCCGCCACCACGTGGAAGGGATGCACGTCAATGCACAGGTGACCCGTTTCATCACGGTCCCGAGACTGGGGTATGAACATGCAGCCTACCGGGTCGAAGCGGATGGTGCGGTGTTTTTGATCGACTGCCCTTCCACCTTCGATCGGTCGCTCCCGAGGATGGATACGATCATCTTCACCCATCATCATTTTCTTGGCGCATGCAACCAGTACCGCGACCTCTATCCTGCCCGCGTTGCCATCCATGAAGAAGATTTTCACCATGACCTCTGCCGGGGTTTCACTTTCGATGATCTCTTCTTGGGCAGCTATTGCGACTGCGGGCTCCACGCGGTACACATCGGCGGACATACCCCGGGGTTCACCTGCTATTTCTTCCGGGACGTATTATTCATCTGCGACTACGTGATGAAGGAGCAGGAGAAGATGGTTCTCAATCCCTATGGTCCCTCTGCTGCCACAAAAGAGGGGCTGATAACATTGATCGGTCATATCCCGGATTACCCGGTATCCACCGTCTGCGGGGTCGATTACGTCATGGATTACCCGTCGTGGGAAGAGCTGGTCCGCCCGCTCGTACAGTAAAACGCTGGATACCTGAAGAAAGTATGTGTTTTCCTGGCGGGGCTCGCCAGTGCAGTCCCCCTACGGACGTGTTCACCCGACCCGAAACCCTCTCGCAGTATCAGGGTGTTTTGAGATTTTTAATAAACGTAATCACTTCCTGGATGTCCGGAACTGAATGCACCGGGTATACTTTGACAAACACCACTTTCTGCTTTTCATCGACGACCACATTTGCCCGTTCGGAAAAACCGTTTGCATCCCGGAAGAGACCATACTGCTGCGCCACCGCTCCGTGGGGCCAGAAATCGGAGAGCAGCCGGGTCCTTGATATGCCGAGTTTCTCTGCCCATGCCTTTTTACACGGGACGGAGTCTACGCTGATACCAACGGCAACGGTATTGTGCGAGGACAGGGTATCCACATTATCCTCCAGGGATTTCATCTGGCCGGCGCAGGGCGCAGTCCATGCAAGGGGATGGAAGGAAAGAAGCGTCCTCCTCCCCATATTTTCAAAGAGATCAAACGTCTTGTCGTTCTGGTCTTTCAGGGAGAAATTCCCTGCCGGATCCCCCGGCTGGATCATCTTCTGCGGTTGCATACGTTCACCAATACCATCCATCCTCTCATTCATTCAATATCAGACTTTGTATAGAGGCCGGTTGGTTTTTTAGCGAAAGCCTTGGGATCAAGTAGGTGAAACCGGAAAGATCAGACTTTTTCACCCCAGGTCATCGTGTATTTTCCAAAAGTAATTCCGCCAGATTACGATCTTGGTCGCACTACGCACCGTGAAGCGACACAGGAGGAAATGGCACGGTTTCCCCCCACCATTAAAAACCAGAGGACGGTCTTTTGAACAGGAATCCCCGGGAGGCAATGTGATAACAGGGATTACCATGGGCTCATAACCATGGCTGCTGCTGCGAGGCACAGTGGAAGGTGCCAAATCCTTCAACCAGCGCACGGGCATCGATCCCGGTCACTTTCCGGTCCGGGAAAAATTTCTGTAAGATCTGCAGTGAAACCGCGTCCTTCGGGTCGTTGAAGACCGGAACGATAACCACCGTATTGCCGATGTAGAAGTTGGTATAACTGGCCGGGTACCGCTCATCCCCGCGGGCAACCGGCGCCGGCATCGGCAGTTTCACGACGGTGAGAGGTCGGCCATCCTGGTCGGTGGATCTTTTCAGGATCTCGTAATTTTCATGCAGAGCCACGTAATTTGCATCCGTCGGGTCGTCCTCGTATGCACACACGACCGTGGACGGGGCAACAAAACGGGCTATGTCGTCGATGTGGCCGTCGGTATCATCTCCTACGATACCCTGATTCAGCCATATGATCTTCACGATCCCGAGATACTCTTTCAGGAACTCCCCGATTTTATCGGGAGAAAGAGACGGATTCCGGTTCGGGTTCAGGAGACAGGAACGGGTGGTGAGAACCGTACCCCTGCCGTTGACATCCACCGATCCCCCCTCGAGCACGATACCGGGAACAAACTGGGGCAGCTCGAGCCAGCGGTTCATGACCGCCGGGATCTTCCCGTCCCGCAGCTGGTCTTCGTACTTCTCTCCCCATGCATTGAAGTTCCAGCGTACCATTGCCATCCGCTTCAGTGCCCGGTTGATGACGAAGGTCGGGCCATAATCCCGGATCCAGACGTCAGAGAACTCGGTCGTGTGGAGGACAACCCGCGTGAGGTCGACACCGGCTTCACGCAGCCGGGCCCGTATCTTTCGGTGAACCGCTGCGCCGGGGACAAACAATTCAACCCGTTCAGAAGTATGGATCGCCCGGACGAATTCATAATATGCATCCTCAACGGTCTGCAGGCGGGGAAAGGTATTTTTGTTATGCGGCCATGAGAGCCAGACGCATTCGTGGGGTTCCCATTCCGCCGGCATATGGAACCCGCGGTTCCGGGGTGTGTCCCCCGGACGAATATCGGGAAATGTCATATCCCCGCCCGGGAAGAGGGTGCAGGTAGCACCATACGTGTCGGGACGACGGTTCCGGAAGAAACCCCACGAATCCCGGACCGCAGAGTTCATGGAGAGATCGAGAGTGGCGATGATCGTCTCCTCGGCGTCGTCGCTCCGGGCGATGATCTTGCCAAACGCGTCGCATATGAACGATCCCCCGAAGAACCGGATATTGGCTTCCTGCCCAACACGGTTTACCGCGGCTACGTGGATGCTGTTAGCTACCGCATGCCCCCGCTGGATCAGTACCCACGATTCATGCCAGTCACCTTCGACCGGTTCTTCCGAGGATGGGTGACCTATTGCCGTCGGATAAAAAATGATCTGTGCACCATCAAGGGCAACACACCGCGCCGCTTCCGGGAACCACTGGTCGTAACAGATGAGGACCGCGATACGTCCGTACCGGGTTGCATGAACCTGGTACCGGTTCCCGGGATAGAAGTAGCCCTTCTCAAAGAACCCGGGATCCTGCGGTATATGGACCTTGTGATAGGGTTCATGAAGCGTGCCGTCCGCGTCGATTATCACGGCCGAGTTGTAGTACCTGCCGTCAGACGACTTCTCGTAGAGAGGGACGATGATCACGACCTCGTACCTGCAGGCAATCCCGGCAAATGCCCGGGTCGAGACTCCCGGGATCTCTTCTGCAAGCGGAGATGCATTCACGCCAATTCCCTGAGCGAAGTACCGGGTCCGGTAGAGTTCGGGGAGACAGATGATCTGTGATCCGTCTTTTGCTGCCTGTTCAACGTTTGCCAGCGCTTTGTTTAAGTTTTCTTCAGGATCCGGCCCGACCGCCATCTGGATGAGACCCACAATTACCTGTTCTTGCTCCATACGCCTCGTGTTATACGAGTTTTTTTTACTACGATAATATGCTATCCAATTGGATGGTGCGATAACTTTCATGACCCCGGCCCATAAACAGGGTGTCAACGGCGAGAATTTAAAAAAAATGCAAAACGATGCATATCCACAAGCCTTTTGATACCTGACAACGCTCCGTTAGGCATCCCACAATAACCGGGTCTTGATAAGCCGTCATCGCAATGTGTTTCTGATTCTGTCTTCATTTTTTACAAAATGGAAAATATTATTGATAAAAAGAAAATTAAATTAAACAAAAAGGAAATTATTTATGCTAAAATGTTAATTATACTTTACATAAAATTATGGATGCTGGACAACTATGGATCATAATGAATATCGCAAACTCATCCATGAAGAAGAGCATGCTGCATGGCAGGAAGGGCATACACTCGTCATTCTCACCGCCGGTGCATGCCTGTTTGCTCTCGTCATAGCCCTGAAAAATATTCTCGACGTACCGACGGAACGGCTGACGATGGATCTTATCCTGAGCATGGGTATCCTGGGAGGTCTTGCTACCTCGTATCCTTTCGTCACGAAGAGACGGTCTGTGTCGGCAACCAGTCACCCGGGCCTCTGGATCGCTGCGATCGTACTGGTTACCATGGCCATTATTGTCCTGCACGCAACCCGGTTTCCGTAATTCCTGCCGAAAAGACCACCACTGCGATAAGAGTTCACCATGTCTGCCGGGATAGAAGAGACGATTATGAATAATGACGGAGTGCCCCATAACGTGATCCGTATCCATTTCAGGTTCTTTCGTTTCATCCGGCTGATCATCTTCCCGGATAGTGGTGATATATCAATCAGAAATCTATACAGATCGGATTCCGTGGGGGTACTCCATAGACGAACGATCCTCCCGGCCCAGTCTCATCAGCCAACAACCGGAGTGCACCGGGAATGAAGAACAGGATAAAAGTTTACCGGGCCCTTCGAAACCTTACCCAGGAGGTACTTGCTGACCAGCTTGGGGTAACACGGCAGACGATCCTCGCGATAGAGAAGGAGAAGTATGATCCTTCGCTTGATCTCGCGTTCCGGATCTCCCGGTTGTTCAGAGTCCCGATTGAAAAAATGTTCTTCTATGATACTGAAGGAGAGGACCAGCCGTTCTTCGAGGACTGAGCCCCCCGCATACGATCCCAGGCTTATTTTTCTGCAGGATCTTTCTGCCGGGAAGTCTGTTTCGGGAAGAATAATCTCGCCACAAGCGGGTCATCTCCGGGTCATTCACATCCTACCATCGTTCTGTCCCCTTTATCGTCTTTCAGAGATGTTTTGTGTGCCGGCCTGCGGTTGACGTTCGAAGCGATGAGCACCCATCCAGCCTGAAGGGATCATCTCTTTTCAGAGACCTCCCTCATCTCTCAAAAGCCGGCATCATCGGATGATTTTAACAAAGCTTATTAAATCTGACGAAGAACGGCTAATTACAAGGGCTCTGTAAGAAACATCAGACGATTTATCCCTACAATTGTCCTGACCTGATTCCTACATCACCCCTGAGCTGTACGGGGATCATTTGATGGAGAGATCGGGAAATAGTTCTTCTGTTTGCAGTCAGGACTGTACCGCTACCTACCCTGCCACGTTCAGTCATTCATGGAATATTTCATGCAGATTCCTGACTGTCCCCTTTCTCTTCCTGACGGGGATCGTAGTTTTCCTGGTACTGGTGCCACCTGCCGCTGCCCTTGACTGGGCAACCGAAACGGTAGACAGCACGGGAGACGTTGGATACTACACATCCCTTGCCCTTGATGTCTCCGGCCATCCCCGTATTAGTTATTGGGACTGGACAAACGGTCACCTGAAATATGCAGCAAAAACTGGCGGGATATGGATTAATGAGACGGTTGATGAGACAAAAAATACCGGAGAGTTCAGCTCCCTTGAACTTGATGCATCGGGACAACCCTTCATCAGCTACTATGACTCAAACCAGGGAAATCTCTCATTTGTAACATTGATCGAAGATGACTGGACCCGCAGTACGATAGACAATGGGGGTGTCGGGAGATATACCTCGCTTGCACTGGATAGGACCGGGAACCCGGCGATCGCCTATCAGGACCTGCTGAACATGAAACTGAAATTCACCGGAAAGAACGGCGGTATCTGGACCAATGAAACAGTAGACAACTCCGGGAACGTGGGTGCGTATTCGTCCCTCGCACTGGATGGTACCGGGAACCCCGCGATAAGTTACTACGACGCAGGGCACGGGTCCCTGAGGTATGCAGCGAAGAGTGGGGGCCTCTGGTCCTGCACAACAGTAGATAGTACGGGAAATCCCGGGTTTTACTCATCTCTCGCTCTCGATACATCGGGAAATCCAGGGATCAGCTATTATGACGGGGTCGGCAGGGATCTGAAATTTGCATCAAAGACGGGAGGCGTCTGGAAGAAAGAGATTGTCGATAGTGCCGGCAGTGTCGGGAAGTTTACTTCGCTCGTACTCGATGTTTCAGGAAATCCTCATATCAGCTATTATGACGAGACCAACGGTCATCTGAAATATGCGGTGAAGAACGGGCTTGTCTGGACCAATGAGACCGTGGACACCGGGCCGAATGTCGGATTGTACACCTCTCTTGCTCTTGACAACTCGGGAAATCCCCGCATCAGTTACCGGGATGGCGGGAACGGCGACCTCAGATATGCCATTGGTATTCCTCCACTCGTCCCAAATTTCACTGCTTCTCCCCGTGACGGCACAGCCCCGCTGAACGTCCATTTCTCCGATACATCAACCGGAGGATCGCCTTCCTGCTGGAACTGGTCGTTTGGCGACGGCGCGTGGTTCAATACCAGCCTGGCTGCCGAGCGGAACCCGGCTCACGCGTATGAGAATCCCGGGGTTTATGACGTGACGATGATTGTCCGGAATTTTACAGTTGTGGTCAACCTGAGCAGATCGGAATTTATCGCCGTCACCACACCTCCCGCCACAACGGAACCAACATCCTCGCCAACGCCTCTCCCGATATCCCCTGATCCTACACCAACAATTACTTCAACCCCGGAGCCTGCACCTACATTTACCCCCACGCCATCAACGTCTCCTATACCTGAACCAACGTCTTCACTTACTCCTGTTCCTTCATCATCACCAACTCCGGAACCTAGCTCTTCGATTACCCCAACACCCACATCATCGCCAACCACGGAATCCACAGTTTCACCTTCACCATCACCATCCCCCGTCGCAATTCTGGATAGTGGCAGCGAAGATCCACCCGATATGCCCATGGTTCACCGGGATCCGGGTCCACTCGTATGTCAGACCGTAAATGTTGGGGGAGATACGGCGGTCAATCGCGTGACCGTAACGGGAAGTGGCATATTCGATATTATCGTCACGGCCCGCAGGGTCACGATCCTTCCTGTCAATGTGACACCCCCGGATTTGCCGGTATACCAGTATATTAACCTCGTACCGGTGCATTACACGTCCATCTCCGCAGCGCTCATTGAGTTTGATGTACCGCTTACGTTCTCCGACAATAATCATGCCACACCGGACCAGGTCAGGTTGTGTATGCTCCGGAACCGGACCTGGGTTTGTCTGCCAACCCAGCTTTGGGGAGATCAAAACGGCCAGGAACACTATAGTGCTGAAAGCATGGAATTTTCCCTTTTTGCTGTCGCGCTAAGTAATGAAACGCACGTTATATCAGCGGGAGACGTATTCACGATGCAGCCGGCTGTTCCTGAATATACGTCGGCAAACCCAGACATTCCGGTCATATCTCAGACCACGCTACCAGCTGCGACAACCAAGCAGGATGAAGGTAATCCCACTATGCCGGTAGCAATCGGTATCACCGGATTGTGCGGGTTGGCGATCGGGGCGATCATTATTTTCCGCAGGGGGGACTGGCGATAACACCTTTCCTCAGATCATACCCCCAGCGGCTTATGCCCGGGGCGACGTTCCCACACCGTCTCTGAACAATACGATCAAAACCACTCATGGTAAATTCTTCGCCCCGGACCTCTGCCTGGTTCTGGGTGCAGAAGGTGTAGAAATGGATCATTCCCCCGGGTTTTACCCGGGGAGCGATGAGATCGAAGATCGAATCCATCCCGTAAGGTGTGGGGATGATCGCACGGTCGAACACCCCTGACGGAAGACGTGAAGTATCAAAAGTATCTCCTGTGATCAGGGTAACCTGATCCTCAACACCGTTCAAGACCACGTTCTCCCTGAGCCAGCGGCATGCTTCTGGGTTCTGCTCTATGGCAACAACCGTCGCCCCGTGCGCCGCAGCGGGAATTACATAAGGACCGACACCGCAAAAGGGCACCAGCACCCGTTCACCAGGACAGACCTGGCCGGTGACACGTCTGCGCTCGCTGGCCAGCCGGGGATTGTAAAAAACCGTGCTAACATCGAGGCGATAGGAAAAATCGTACTCCTTATGGACGGTAACCGTATCGCTCCCGGCAAGGATCTCGTAGTGGGCGGTACGGTTACTGCCTTCAAGCCGTGAGATTTTATTCAGGACAGTCCTGATAGTTCGCCGCCGGGAGATGACCGCATCCGCGATGCTATGGCGATAGGGACTGAGCTCCTCAGGAAGCGAGAGTACCGCGATCTCACCGATTATATCAAACCGGTCAGAGAGGGAAGAGAGCGCCTCTCCCGGAAGGGTATCCCTCAGCTGCTCTTTCAGGCCCATAATACAGATTATACGAATGCAGTTCCGATAAATATAGTCGCATCCTCTTTTCTGATATTCCCCAAACCATATATTAAATATCCATCACTTCCTGTTCTCTTCTTTATGGAACAGGTCCGCGCAGTCGAACGTATTCTCCGTGCATACCCGACCTTTGAAGGTGCCGGTGTCCGCCTGCACCGGGCATTTGGCAGCTATGAAGTCCCGCAATTCGATCCTTTCCTGATGCTGGATGATTTCAGGGCTCCCCGGCCGGAAGATTACCTTGCCGGTTTTCCTACCCATCCCCACCGCGGTATCGAGACGGTTACCTACATGCTCAACGGATTGGTGGAGCATGCCGACAGCATGGGAAATGCCGGGACGGTGAACGCCGGTAACGTACAATGGATGACAACAGGATCCGGCATCGTCCATTCAGAGATGCCAAAGCCGGTGAACGGGCAGATGGGGGGATTCCAGCTCTGGGTTAATCTTCCCCGGTCAAACAAGATGATGGACCCGCGGTACCAGGAGGTAACGCGGAACCAGATCCCAACGGTTTCCCCACAGGATGGAATCACGATCCGGGTGATTGCCGGTTCGGCAGGTGGCGTTACGGGCCCTGTGCGGGATATCGTTGCCGATCCCGATTATCTCGACGTGACCCTGGGCCCCAGGGCATTATTCTCCCAGCCGGTGAAGGAAGGACACACGGCTCTGGCCTACGTGATTGAGGGAGAAGGGACGTTTGATCCACGGGAAGGTCACCGGGTGAATAACCGTGACCTGGTGCTGTTTGGTGATGGGTCGTCGGTGACGGCAGATTCTTCCGCAAAAGGTTTCAGGTTCCTCTTCTTTTCGGGAAAGCCCATTCACGAACCGGTTGCCTGGCGGGGTCCTATCGTGATGAATACTGCAGAAGAATTACGGGAAGCGTTCCGGGAATATGCAAACGGGACGTTTATCAAAAAGAAGGCCTGACGATCATATCCAGCCTGCCACCCGCGTGGTGATTCAATGAATAATCTCCCGTTTTTTTTACTTCACCGGATAATATCAGATTTCTCCTGCGGGATACGCCGTTTCGCCAGATATTTGACGTACCGGAATACCGGTTCGATGACATTGGTCCCGGCGACCGGGTGATCGATATCGGTGCAAACGTAGGGGCCTTCTGTATCCGGGCTTCACGGTATTCCCCGCATGTGGTCGCGGTAGAGCCGGTGACTGCAGACCTTCTTCGGGAGAATATCCGCCTGAATGATGCCCCGGTTCAGGTCATTGAAGGAGCGCTTGGTGACGGGACATCAAAAAAAGTCAGCTGGGACGATTATGATGTCACCGCACCGACATTCCTGCTCAGGGAGATCATTGAAATGAGCGGGGGCTGCGATTTCCTGAAATGCGATTGTGAAGGTGCAGAATGGCAGATAGGGCCGAAGGATCTTGCCGGTATCCGACGGATAGAGATGGAGCTCCACATTCCGCCGATCGGCGGACTCCCCAGCCCTTCGCTCCTCGATTCTATAGACCGGAACTATTGTTTTTCCCTTGAACGGAAACCGGTTCATTCAACCCTCGGTGTAATGGGAGTGCTCCACGCAGAACGGAAGTGACCCTGAAAATACGGCTTTGTTCCCCGTGTCACAGCGCGAAGACACACCAAGGATCCGGGATGTGCCAAGCTTCAAGAACCGGGGCTTTCAAATCAGTTTGCGTGAAGCATCATGTGCACTGAAACTACGGAACAGCGAAATATCTGTCTTGACAAGATTCTCGCAGAACGCCGATCAAACCGGACGTTCAAACCTGAATTTCCCCCCAAAGACGCAATCATGCGCATTATTCAGGCCGGGCTTCTTGCCCCGTTTGCTGCGGCAGCCGTGGGAAATTCAACCGATTATTTCCGCCGGTTCTTTGTGATGGAGAAAGGATCTGCGAGCATGATCGCTGCAGCACCTCTGGCAATGAAGCAGGTTACGATCCTGGCACAGGGCCTGGAAACAGAGATGGAGAAGAATCCTGCTCTCCGGAACATGGCAGTTTCCTTTGTCCAGCGTCTCACCCAGATCAAGAAGATGGGCAGGGTACCCGGCATCGGGACGGCTCCCTATTACATTGTCGTCGCTGAACGCAAAGGATTCCCCCCGGTGGAGCAGCAGTCGCTTGCTCATTGCCTGGAGAACATGTGGCTGAAAGCAACGGCACTCTGCCTCGGGTTCCAGATGGTATCGGTCACCGCTCAGATGTCATCAGATCCGGCATTCTGCAAGGTCCTCGGAATTAAAGCCGCGGAATGGGAGCTGATGGGGTGTGCAATCGGGTATCCGGAGGAGGAACTTGGACCCTCCATTCGTCCGCCGGTTGAAGATGTTACCCGCTGGCTGGAATAATTTTTTTTCATCGGGAACAGGCCAGACGGGGATGGTACAAGAAATGTCTTGCCGCCCACACTATCATTTGGTAGAGAAATCCTCCCGGTCACCTGAACAGTCAGGCAGTCATCGTAAGATCGGGACGAGTGGTTACTATCAAAATAGTGGTCAGAATACGCTAAACAATATCACGTAAGAAACGACAATCAGCATGATAACGAGACTACCAGAATCCTGAATACGCATCGTTCACCCATGCCGGGAAGCGATGGATTGTGATCCTCCCCATGTGCTGACGAATATACCCTGCATATCCTCGAACTCTCCGGATTATTGTGCATTTCGATATGATCTCTATTGACCATAGTTCGTCAGTGTTAATCGTAATAAGGGAAATAGTGTTTATCCAGGGAAAAGAAAGGAAAGGGGATTCGGAAGAATTATAGCCGGTTTTTTAACCTTTCAATCCGGCCCGACAACCGTTTTTTTGCTTCCGCTGTTCCTGCTGGATCATGTTCGATACCGATCGTCAGAATATCTCCTTCCCGGCTGCCCGTGGGGAGGAGGGAGACCGGAAGGTTGAACCGCATCGCATCATCATCCTGAGGGATCAGGACAGCGATGGTTCCTTCAATCCGATCGATGGTCACTTTCATGCGTACTCCGTTATGATCTCTGATCAATAATATTCCCGCGGCCGTCTTTCAGGGTTGCCTCATCGCCCGTGTTTCTCCATAATGGTGCATCCAGTCCCATGAACAGTGACGTGTCATTCATCGTACCCCGCCCGGAATGGACCGTCACTGAAGATCCCGGCATCAGGACATACGCAGGAAAGACATACGGCTGCGAACCAGTCGTATCCGAGAGTGTCCAGCCGGCGAGGAGGACCCACCCGTCTCCTCGGTTCGTCAGGCGAACCCACTCGTCATTCAGGTTCTGACGGTCATCACCAGGGGCGTCGAACCGGGTTGCACTGATATATACGCCGGATGCATTGCCGATCTGTGGTGCGGGAGGCAACGGAGGAACCGTCCAGTTTTCCGCAAACGGGGGGAGGGTCATGGATAGCAGGGCTACTGCCGCATCACCGGGAAGGGTCGGCAGCGTGAAGACCGGTGCCGTAAAGAGAGTTCCCGTTGTCACGGTCTGCATACAGGGTGTGGTAACTCCCGTGATGCGGGACGTATTTGTTTCGGTTTTCACCGAATAGGACATCCCGTCGCTCCGGATGAGAATGGTCCCGTTCAGATCCGTGCGGAATACCGTCACCCCGCTCCGTTCCAGACGATCCATGGTCTCTGCATGCGGGTGGCCGTAGGGGTTGTCCGCTCCGACCGATATGATCGCCGTCTCCGGGTGGACCCGTTCGAGAAATGCCGGGGACGTTGAAGATGAACTCCCGTGATGCCCGACTTTCAGGATCTCGGCGTCAAGCGGGTAACCGGTCCTGAGCAGGGCATCCTCCCCCGCGGTGTCGAGATCTCCGGTCATCAGGAAGTCTATTGTGCCGTACGATATGCGGAGTACCACCGAGTTATCATTCAGATCGTCACCAAGCCGCTCTTCAGGTGGCGAGAGAACAAACACCCTCAACCCGGGATCGACCTCAATTACCTGTCCCTGTTCGGCAACCTGGTAGGGGATATGTTCCTGTTCTATCGTTTCCAGGAGATGCTCATAGGTCGATGACGGGTGGGGAAGACCGGTATCGAGCACTTTGCCCACCGGGAATGCTGCGAGAACCTTCTGCATACCCCCGATATGGTCCGAGTGCGGGTGCGTGGCAACCAGGAGATCGATCCGTGTCACGTTACGTGATCGTAAATCGCTGACCACTCTGTCGCCCATATCGATCTCCCCTGCGTCTATCAGAATTGTTTTTCCCGCGCAGATAAAGAGGGTCGAGTCTCCCTGCCCGACATCGAAGAAATATACGGATAAGTTCCCCTCGTTCTCTGCAAGGTGGTTCTGCCCACTCGAACCGGGGAAGGTAATTGCGCTAAGGCAACCGGTTGCGATGACACATCCGGCCAGGACCAGAAAAATGGCGGCAGAGAGCCGGATCCCTGCCTTTTTTTGTCCCGGTTCCGCCATATCAGCTGTTCCGTGCACGTCGGACGAGCTCGTATGCCGCGAGTGCAGCATTTTCCCGTATTTCTGCTTCACCGGGGATCTCCCTTTCCAGCATCAGAACCTTTCCGTCACAGATCGTGGTATCGACAGCTCCCCCGTTACAGGAGTATACGAGATTCGAGGTGGCGTTATGGAGCGGCGTATTGCATACCCTACGGGTGCTTACGAGCACAATATCAGCCACCGCGCCGACCGTGAGTCTGCCCGTCCCGAAACCCAGCGCCTGTGCGCCGTTGAGCGTTGCCATGGCAAGGGCTTCCTGTGCCGGAAGGATAGTGGGGTCGTTCCAGTGAAACTTCTGAAGGAGTGCGGCAATCTTTGCCTCTTCAAACAGATCAAGATTATTGTTTGAGGCACATCCATCGGTGCCAAGACAGACATTCACCCCAGCAGCTGACAGCAGGGGATAGGGCATCGCACGGTGGGTGGCAAGTTTCATATTGCTTGCCGGGTTGTGCGATACGCTGACACCCCGTTTATTCAGCAGTGCGCATTCCGCTTCAACCAGCCAACAACAGTGCGCCGCTACCGTCCGGGAGGTAAGGATCCCGCATGCATCGAGAAATGCTGACGGGCGCTTGCCGTACCGGGCGATGCAGTCATGCACTTCCTTTTCTGTTTCGGAGAGGTGGATATGCGTACCGATCTTCTCTTCTCTGGCAAATTCTGCGCACCACTCCAGTCCTTCCTTTGAGACCGTATATATCGCGTGTGGCCCTGCAGAGGCCTTGATCCGGGTATTCTTCATGTTTCTGACATGAGTAACAAGCTTCTCGGTCGCTTTGCACTCAATCTCACGTTTGTCTGCATTGAAGAGATCGATAAATCCGTAAGAGAGCACTGCACGAATACCGGATTCGTCAACCGCCCGGGCTGCATCATCCATAAAGAAATACATATCGTTGAATGCGGTCGTGCCGCTCCGTATCATTTCAAGACACGCAAGCAGGGTGCCAAGATAGACGTCATTGCCGGTCAGGTGCGCTTCAAGCGGCCATATCTTCTGCGAGAGCCAGTCCTGCAGGATCATGTCGTCGGCATATCCCCGCAGCAGGGTCATTGCCGCATGGGTATGGGTATTTACGAGTCCGGGGAGGGCAATCGCACGGTCGCCGTCGATGATGAATTCCGTGTCATCTTTGTGATCTCTCCGCGTATCTTCACCGATACCGGCGATGACGCCGGTTTCGTCGATAAAAATGTCAGCCGTCTTTCCATCCGCCACGATATTGGTGATCAGAAGCGGGTGCTTTCCTGCAAATATGTCTGCCGTTGTTTCCATGCGGTATCAGCCCATATGAACTATGATCTTTTTCACGATCTCTTCTGTCCGGGCGCAGTGCTCTTTTGACGTGGCGAGGATATGCTCATAGGTCAGCACCTCGCTGCCCAGCCCGTTTGCGAAATTATCGACCGTGCAGAGCGCTGCAAACTCCATGTCAAGCTCGCACGCGAGGGTCGCTTCCGATGCAACCGTCATCCCCACGACATCCGCAACCCGGGCAATTACATTCACCTCCGCGACCGTCTCGATACGAGGACCGCACGTCTGGACATACACGCCCCCGAACCGGGCGGAAGGGACAAGGCGGAAGAGATCTCTCCCGAGATGTGCGGAGAGTTCCGGACGGACATGCTCGATGGCATGATCGTGGATGGAGGGGGTAGCGGTCAGGCTGATATAATCGGTAGGGATCACCAGTGATCCGGGTTTTATATCGGGTTTGAGCGATCCTGCTGATCCAAATGCGACGATCCGATCAACTCCGGCGATTGCAAGAGCTGCAAGATGCGCCCGGTGATTGATCCGGTGTGGAGGAAGCCCGTGCTGGTGGCGCATGAGCATCACGATATCCCCTAAGAGGATCTCTGCGGTGCCAAACGGTGTGAATATATTCTCCTTCTTCAGTGCAGGGAGCGCGGAGAATAAAAGACTCGTGCCCCCGATAATGCCCAGCATCAGCACCACCCGTTACTCAGCACTGCTCCAGCCGGAAATCCGGTTTTACCTCTGCTCTGCATGCATCCTCTGAATGAAGGTTTGTCCATTGATGCACTAATAGGTAGCGTACACACCGGCAGGATGGTATAAACAAAGGGTAAATTCGAGAACGAACCATACTTCCCCATGGCGAGATTCGAGACCGTGAGCGATGAAACCATCAGACGTGGGGAATGCACGGATATTTATTTTGTGCGCACGGAAGAAACGCTGGAAAAGGAAAATATCAATCCATCCGTTACAATGGAGGTGACCGCCGCAACGCTGCCGGACAGCTGGGCGGTTTTCTGCGGATTCTCCGATGTGATAACGCTCCTTGAGGGTCTTCCGGTTACCGTAGATGCGATGCCGGAAGGCACCGTCTTTTTTAAAAACGAACCTGTCCTGCGGATCTCGGGAAAGTACCGGGATTTCTGCCGTTACGAGACCGCGATCCTCGGATTCCTCTGCCATGCCTCGGGGGTAGCCTCGGCGGCTGCCCATATCAGGGTCGCCTCACAGGGGCGTCCGGTCTATTCGTTTGGTTCGCGGCGGCAGCACCCGGCGATTGCCGGCATGATCGAACGTGCCGCCTGGATAGGAGGTGTCGACGGTGTCTCGAACACCTGTGCTCCGGCAGGGATCCCCGTCGTCGGGACGATGCCACATGCATTTGTCATGTGTTATAGAAAGCCCGAGGATGCCTGGCGGTCATTTGACCGGCACGCCCCGCAAGAGGTTCCCCGGATCATGCTCTGCGATACCTGGTGCGACGAAAAATCCGAGTCATTACGAGCGGCGGAGTGCGGGGCTACCATGGTCCGGCTCGACACCCCCCGATCCCGGCGGGGCGACATGCTGGCGATCATCGACGAGGTCCGGTGGGAACTGGATGCGCACGGGTATGATAAGGTAAAGATCCTGTTGACCGGCGGCGTGACCCGTGAAGATATTCTCGCCTCCCGACAGCGCGTTGATGCGTTCGGGGTTGGGGGTGCAATCGCAAATGCACCCGTGATCGACTTCGGCATGGATATTGTTGAGATAGAAGGAGTGCCCCAGGCCAAGCGGGGAAAGCGGAGCGGGGTCAAACAGGTTTACGAATTGCCTGGCGGAGAGCACCAGGTGCTGCCGCTCATCAGGAAAGTGCCGTCAGGGGAGAAACCCTTAATCGAACCGTTTATAAAAGACGGAGTGATCGTGAAAGATTCCGATATGCAGGAGGCACGACAGAGAGTTCTGGAGAGATTACGCACCATTCCCTCACCATAACCTTTCTTGATCTGACCCGGGAATAAGAAGTTTAGGAACCGGGGGAAAAAGATTCCATTGGTAGGCGTTGTAAACAATGAGGCCTAATTCTTTTAACCAATGCCGTACAACAATGTTAGAGCGGGGCCGGTAGATCAGTGGTAGATCGCTTCCTTGGCATGGAAGAGGCCGCGGGTTCAATTCCCGCCCGGTCCATCCTCTTTTGTGAATTTTTTCTTCCCCTTACGCGTACTTTTTTATGCTTTCGGAGAGAGGCTCTATTCAGAACGACCATGCATATCCGTGACCTGATCCTTCCTGAAGACAAAGTGTTCTTTTCCCTGTTTGCACAGATGTCAGAGACCATCGGTGAGGCAGCCATCACGCTCAACGAGATCACCCATGAACTCCCTCAGGGGACGGAAAAAGCCCAGAAAGTGCACCAACTCGAACATAAAGCTGACGAGATCACCCGGCATATCTACGAGAAACTCAATGAATCGCTGATCACCCCCCTGGAACCCGAAGAGATCTCCCGCCTGGCACCCGCCATGGACGATGTAATGGATCGTATTGACCGGGTCACCCAGCAGATCTGCACCTATGGTTTGACGGAACAGAATGACAAGCTCCGCGAATTTTCCTTTATGATCCTCCTTGCATCGGCGGAGATTACCAAGGCATTCAAAGAGTTGCCGGAAATGGAAAAATTTCAGGTTATAAAGGACCATGCCAACGAGATTAACCGTCTGTACAACCGGGCCATCGAACTCCAGTCGCAGGCAATCCTGGAAATCTTCAAGGCAAAGGACCTGCTCCTGATCATCAAACTCAAGGATATCTACGAAGGCCTTGGACTGGTGATGGAGAAGTGCAACGATATCGGTCACGCGCTCAATGACATTATCCTGAACCATTCCTGATACTATGGAGCCCCTGATCATTTTCGGTGTTATCCTTGCACTTGCCCTGAATTTTGTCAACGGCCTCAACGACGCAGCACATTCGATTGCTACCGTTGTTGCAACAAAATCCCTTACACCAGGGCATGCGGTGATCCTGACTTCGCTCTGCAACATGCTGGGACCGTTCATCTTTACGACTGCCGTCGCAACCACGATCGGGACTGCCATCGTCTATCCCGGTTCCTTAACCCCGGTCTCTATCATCGTCGCGATGGGTGTCGCTATCTCGCTTGTCTTTGTTGCCACCCGTGCCGGTCTTCCGATCTCCAGCAGTCACGCGATGGTAGGTGGGCTTCTCGGAGCCGGTATTGGTACCGGGGGTTTAGCCGCCGTAATTGTTCCCGGCTCTGTCACGTTTATCGATATTGGAATCGCAGCACTGATAGGTGCTGTAACCGGTGCTCTGGTCCTGGGTACCCTGACTGCAGCGCTGAAAGGGGATATCCGACTCGCCCTCCTGATCGGAGCGGGATTCGGGGGCACCCTGGTCATTCCGATCCTGATGCTCGCGGGGGTACTGAAGATTTCCGGCCTGCTTGTCATTGTCCTCTTCATCTTCATCTCGCCTATGATGGGAGTGGGCACGGCGTTTCTCTTTAACGTCATCATTTCACATCTGTTCCGGCACCGGAAGCAGAACCGTGTCCGGAGGATATTCAAACCGCTTCACATTGTTGCGTGCCTTTTCCAGGCGACAGGACATGGAGCAAATGACGGTCAACACGCGGTGGGGGTCATCGCTGCCCTTCTCGTCTCCGCCGGGATCCTCACCACATTTTCAATACCCCTCTGGGTTTTGATGAGTTCTGCTATCGCAATCGGTATTGGAACCGTTTTCGGGGGCTGGGATGTTGTTGACAAGATGGCAAAAAAAATTACCCGGATCCGGCCCTACCAGGGATTTTCCGCGGCCACGGCAGGAAGCGCGACCCTTGCGATGGTTACATCCTACGGCGTACCGGTCTCTTCAACCCATGTCATAAGCGGGGCAATCGTGGGGGTTGGGCTGACGCGAGGGAAAAACGCAGTCCGTTGGGATGTTATAAGGGAAATGGTGGTGGCATGGATAATTACCATACCCCTGGCCCTTATTCTATCCTATACCGGATACGCGATTATCAGCACTCTTGTGAATCAGTCGTTTTTATAATACGGTAGAATCGCCATATTTTTTACCATGGCTGACTGATTATCCGTAGGTTGTTATGGGTCTTCGAGAGTTGCTGATACCGCACGATAAGATCTTTTTTGATCTGTTTGAAAAACAAGCGGCAGTTGTAAAGGAAGCTGCGTGGCAACTGGTCGCGCTGACCGAGGATTTTACCAATGTCAAAGAGAAACGTCATGAGATCGAGAAGCTTGAGCACAAAGGCGACCAGATCACGCATGATATCTATGACCAGCTGAACCGCACGTTCATCACACCGCTCGATCCTGAGGAGATCTCCCGCCTCGCCTCCGCCCTTGACGAGGTTCTGGACTACATCGATGGTGCTACAGAAAAGATGTACTATTACGGTATCGAAGGAACCGACGCTCATATGATCGAACTCGCGAAACTGATCCATATGTCAACAGTGGAGATCGAAGGTGCGGTAAAAGGAATCCGCTCAATCAAGGACCCCAAGTACGTAGAAGAACGCTGTATCGAAGTGAACCGGCTCGAAAATCTAGCAGATGATGTCCTTGCCCACGCCGTTACCGATCTTTTCAAGACCACGGACGCGATTACCATCATCAAACTCAAGGATATTTACGAGCATCTCGAGACCGCTACTGATTATTGCGAGGATGTCGCAAATGTGCTCTCCGATATCGCGATACGGCATTCATGAACATAATGGCTGGAATTTTTAAGGGGCTGGCATGATCGAAACAACGTGGGGACTGGTCGTTCTCATCATTGGTGTTGCGCTGGTCTTTGATTTCACCAACGGATTTCACGATTCGGCTAATTCAATATCAACTGTCGTCTCTACGAAGGTGTTATCACCCCGCAATGCGGTGGCCTTTGCTGCTTTTTTTAATTTTGTTGCTGCATTCGGGTTCGGCGTTGCGGTCGCGAGTACTATCAGCAAGATCGTCGAGCTGACCTACGTCCAGACTGCGGTGATTCCCTTCATCGTGCTGGGAGCTCTGACCGGTGCGATCAGCTGGAACCTGATCACCTGGTTTTTCGGCCTTCCCACATCTTCATCCCATGCCCTTATCGGGGGGATGACGGGAGCCGGTATTTCAGCAGCCGGCATGGCAGCGATTAAATGGTCTACAGTCGGACAGGTTGCCCTTTTCATGATCCTTTCGCCGATAATCGGGCTCATATGCGGTTTTCTTTTTATGGCGGCGATTCTCAACCTTACGAGAAATGCAAACAAGGAGACCGCGGAGAGCCATTTCAAGCGGCTCCAGCTCGGCTCGGCGGCTGCGTACAGCTTCAGCCATGGGACGAACGATGCACAAAAAACCATGGGCATCATCATCCCCCTTCTTTTTTCTGTCGGTTATTTTGGTGCCAGTGTCGATCCAAACCATCTCCCCGTTCCGATCTGGGTTATCCTGATAGCCCACACTGCAATCGCGCTCGGAACCCTCTCCGGAGGATGGCGGATCGTCAAAACAATGGGTTACAAGATTACAAAACTTCGCCCGGTGCATGGTTTCGCGGCAGAGACGGCAGGTGCTGTAACAATCATCGGTGCATCGGTGGCAGGGATCCCGGTGAGTACGACCCATGTCATTTGTACGTCAATCATGGGAGTAGGGACAACCATGGGGACAAGCACAGTGAAGTGGGGTGTGGCGAGAAGGATCGTTTGGGCATGGATCCTCACAATTCCTGTTAGTGCACTGATCGGGTTTGTCTCGTTTGCGGTTATCCGGGTGTTCATTGGGTATTAAAAAACCCAAAACAGAATGAAATTTTTTTATGTGTGGACCAAAAAGCGATCTTTTCCTGGATGCTGCTGTCATGAAAGCGGGGAAGTCCGTCCCGCCAACTAAGAAGGAGAAGTTAATTTATCGACTGGTAACTGCCAGATTATTAACTCCTGTTCAAACGGCCAGTCATGGCCGGGCCGGCAACAAAAGAGTATAACCTGAAAATTACTTCTTACCTTTTTCCATAACCTTGAGGAAATACCTGCAGTAACGGCTTATGGGGCAGACATCACATTTCGGTTTTTTAGCGTTACATAACGTCCGCCCGTGTGCGATCAGCACATCCGTGAGATCCCCCCATTGCTCCTGAGGGAATGTGGCCATCAGGTCCTGCTCGATTACGCGGACGTTGTCAGTATCAGAAAATCCGATACGCTGCGCAAGCCTCCGGACATGGGTATCGACAGCAATCCCCTCATTCCTGCCATGAGCGTGGAAGAGAACTATGTTTGCCGTTTTCCGTCCTACACCGGGAATCTTCAGGAGCTCTTCCATTGTTTCTGGCACCTCGCCACCAAACTCTGAAATAATAGTCTGGGAGGCGGCAATAATATGCCGGGCTTTTGCATGAAAATAGCCGAGACTGTGGATGATGGCTTCGACATTATCAGTCTTTGCTTTCGCGAGCGCAGATGGAGTCGGGTACGCTAAAAAAAGCGGTCTCTTGACCTTCAGTACCGCACGGTCGGTGGTTTGTGCTGATAGGATCGTCAGGACGAGTACCTCAAAGGCAGAACCCCCTGAGAGCTGGGCAGGAGAATCCCGGGAATCGGGATACTGTCTGAGAAGAAGCAAATATATTTTTTCGGCGTCCTGTTTTTTCATAAAAGGATGGGGTAGGGCGGATTCGAACCGCCGTCAAAGCGTCCCAAACGCTCTAGGATGGACCAGGCTACCCTACTACCCCGTGCCATCATACCTGTGTCGGGAACATAAAAATATGTAATGGTTTCCAGGCAGGTGAATGAACATCAGAGCGGCAGGATCTTTTTCTTACCCTCGCTCACTACCGTCCCGGTAAATTTTCCGGTGCGGATTGCGCGGGAAAGATTCTCAGGGTTATTTCCATCCAGGACGACGAGGGGGATGTGGCTTCGCTCTACCACCCGGGCAGCAACAATATCGAGAACCGTATTGGAACCTGCAGTAAGTGCCGCCCCACCGACAATCCGGAGCAGCTGCTTCGGAGTGAGTGTCGCATAGTGCTCCGCTTTTTTGTTCTTCTTCGGGTCAGCGGAGTAGATACCGTCTACCGAGGTTACATTGATAAATACCGATGCACCCACCCGTTCGGCAAGGACCGCTGCGACCGCGTCGGTCGTCTGCCCGGGGGTGATCCCTCCCATAACAACGATCTTTCCGGATTCGGCAAATTTTTTTGCTTCGGCATGGCTCTCCGCCACCTTCGGGTACGCGGTCTCTGCCAGCGCAGAAACGAGCAGGGTTGCGTTCAGCCTCGTGATCAGGATACCAATCTCGTCAGATGTGCCCTCATCAATGCCGAGCGTGCGGGCAACAGCGATGTAGCGCCGGGCTTCACCGCCTCCACCGACGACAATAAACAGGCGGTGGTCTTTTGCAATCTCCCCAAGCACCGGGACATATCCCCTGATCTTATTCTTCTCAAGGGAGGGGATCAGGATTGAGCCGCCCAGAGAGATCACGATGGTCTTCATTGCACTAGTTTTTGTACCGGATGTTCATATAGAGTTGTTGAATATGCTCTGTTGTCCTGTCTGTAAAAGCCGGAATATCTTTGCTGTTGCCGGGGGATATATCGGCCAGATTTATCTTTGCAAGGACTGCGGGTACCGGGGTTCATTTGTCCTAGAGACGGATGATGAAGACGAACCTTCCGCGGGAGAAAAAGAACCATAACCGTTGGCAACTATACTCCGTCGGGGAATCCTCATGCACGAAGCACGCCTTTACCAGAAACTTGAGAATAATACGGTGAAATGCGCACTCTGCAACCACCGCTGCACGATTCATGAAGGCAACCACGGTATCTGCGGCATACGGCTGAACGAGAACGGCACGCTGTATGCCGCTACCTATGGGAAGATCAGTTCAGAGGCGGTGGATCCCATCGAGAAGAAGCCCCTCTTCCATTACCTGCCCGGCACGCTCTCGTACTCGCTGGGGGGTATCGGTTGCAACTTCCACTGCCAGCACTGCCAGAACTGGCATATCTCGCGTGCGACGTTTGAGGATGCGCACTTACGGACACTCTCCCCGGAAGAGGGCGTTGAACGGGCAATTGCATCCGGCAGCGCGAGTATCGCGTGGACCTATAACGAACCGTCCATCTGGCATGAATATCCGCTTGATATGGGGGCGCTTGCCCGCAGGAAAGGCCTCGGTACGATCTACGTGACAAACGGCTATATCACCGAGGAGGGGCTTCGGGAAGTTGCCCCCATGCTTGGCGCCTACCGGGTTGACATCAAAGCATTCACCGACGATTTTTACAAAAAAGTCTGCGGTGCCCGTCTCCAGCCGGTCCTTGATTCCGCGGCGCTCGCCCGTGAACTCGGCATGCATGTCGAGACGGTCACCCTCGTTATTCCCGGGCTCAACGACAGCACAGAAGAGATGGGGTCCCTGATCCGATGGGTCATTGAGCATCTTGGCCCGGCAACACCGATGCATTTCTCCGCATTCCATCCGGACTACAAGATGACCGACCGGAGTGCAACGCCTCCTGCAACGCTTGAAAAGATCTATGATCTGGCAAAAGAGCTCGGGCTCCGGTTCCCGTACCTGGGAAACATATACAACCACCGGTACGAGAATACCTACTGCCCGGCCTGCGGGGCAACGCTCATCGAACGGCAGGGTTTTTCGAGCGCGATCCGCAAACTTGACGGGCAGCAGTGCACCAACTGTGGCGAGAAGATCGAGATCGTACGACATGTCCCGAAGACCAGTTCCTGAACCGAGGTTCATCGCCGATCGCATGCTCGGTACGCTCATCCGCTACCTCCGGTTCATGGGATACGATACGGTAAGTGCCAGCGGGTTGGCTGAAGGTAATGCGAAAGAGGACACTCTGCTCCTCGAACTCGCCTTGCAGGAGAACCGCATCCTGCTCACGAGGGATACTGAACTTGCAACCCGGGGTAAGGAGCGGGCGGTCCTGATTGCTTCCGATGAAGTTATGGAACAGATTCGCCAGCTGATCGATCGCGGTCTGATTATGCGAAGGGTGATGATGACCCGTTGTTCGCTGTGCAACACGGTGCTGAGGGAAGCGACCATGGGCGAGATTGCTGATGCGGATTATGCCCCGAGGGATCAAGGCGGGCTTGCCTTCTGCTGGTGTGACCATTGCCACAAACTCTACTGGAACGGATCGCACGGAAAACACATCTCACAAAAGATAGTGCAGCAGAATTGATCCTGAAAGAGCAATCTATCTAATCAGAGCCCCGTATGTGTCCCGATTGGCGTCTGAACTCTGCGAAACGGAGGCTGTATCAGGCTCCTTTTTATAAAGTCCGTGATTTATCGTTATTTTTGTCAAACGGACAATTTTTATGAGACTCACAGATTCGTTTGGTAACCGTTTGTATCAAGAAATCCATTAAGGATCGATACAAAACTTTCATGCCACGGGAACACGCTCATGAGGCTCTGAAAGGCAATATAATTGACTCAATTTTTCGGTATTTTTTCTATTGGAGGCTGTATATAGGGAATATAGAATATGTCGGGGTTAAGGAAGTATCCAAAAACCGTTCGTGAATCAGGTAGTAAGGTATATTCCCGGCATATCACTCGTTCTTCCCAGATCATTAAACACTATAACCCGGAACAACAGATCTGTTCTCATGGCAGTCCACCCCATAGAGGAGCGCTACGGAACGCCCGAGATGCGTGCTGTCTGGAGTGAGAAAAACCGGTTCGCCACTATTATCGCGGCTGAAGTGGCGCTGGCAAAGGCAGAAGCGGTGCACGGCATGATTCCGGCGGAAGCCGCATTTGAAATTGAACGACACGCACCGGCCGCATCACTTGAACGGGCAAAGGCAATCGAGCTCGAGATCAGTCACGACATGATGGCGATCGTAAAAACCATTTCGGAAGTCTCCGGGGATGCCGGGCGATGGGTCCACTACGGGGCAACGAGCAACGACATCCTCGATACCGCAACCTCCCTCCAGCTCTCGCAGTCACTCAACCTTATCGACAGGAAGCTTCGAATCCTCCTGGGGGTGCTCTTAAAACGATCGGATGCAACAAAAACCCTGGTCTGCATTGGCCGGACTCACGGGCAGCATGGGGTACCAACCACCTATGGCCTGCGCTTTGCCATCTGGGCAAGCGAGATCGGGCGGCATATCGAACGTCTTGGACAGCTCCGCCCCCGGGTTGTGGTTGGGCAGATGACTGGAGCCGTGGGCACTCAGGCGGCACTTGGTCCCAAAGCGATGGAAGTGCAGGCAACAATGATGGAAGTACTGGGAATTGGCTCGGTGGACGTGTCTAACCAGGTGATCTCCCGAGACCGGTATGCAGAATACTTTATGTTCTGTGCAAACGTTGCCACCACGCTCGACAAGATCGGTATCGAGATCCGCACGCTCCAGCGGACCGAGATCGGGGAAGTCGAAGAAGCATTCGGTGCAAACCAGGTAGGCTCCTCCACCATGCCGCACAAACGCAATCCCATCAAGTCCGAGCAGGTCTGCGGCCTTGCACGTATCGTGCGTTCGGCCGTCGAACCGGCACTGCAGAACAACACGCTCTGGGACGAACGCGATCTGACGAACTCGTCCTGCGAACGTGTGCTGTTCCCTGAAGCATCGATTCTGACGGATCACTGCCTTCGTCTCATGGCAACCGTGCTCGAAGGGCTGGTGATCAATCATGCCGCAATCCGCAGAAACCTTGCCTTCCTCCATGGCATCAACATGGCCGAGTCCGTCATGATCGAACTCACCCGGCGGGGCATGAGCCGGCAGGACGCTCACGAGCGGATACGGATGGCAAGCATGCAGGCACTTGCAGAAGGACTGCCTCTTGGAGATGTACTGGGGAATGATCCTGAAGTAATGCGGTACTGTTCCCGGGATGATATTGCAGCACTCCTCAATCCGGATTCGTATATCGGTACGTCGGTGCACCAGGTGGAAAGGGTCAGGGACAAACTCAGCCCGCTGAGCATCTGATATCTCACACAGGTAACTATTTTTAAAATATCCCTATTTTTCGGAAGAAACCAGCAATAGGAAAGGAGCAAAAATTTTACCGGTATATTTTTTTACCGGCATATTGGGTGGAAACAACCCCACGGAATCAAACGATGAAAATAGTATATTTATAAACTCTGAAAATGAACACAAAATAGTCATGAATTGGTACGACAGGCTTTCGGGATATTCGATTGCACCTACCGATCTTATCCGTTTCATTATTATTGCTACTCTCACGCTATTGTGTATTTTCATCACGACATCATCAGTTTCCCGGGATCTTGGGACGATATATGCGCAGCTCTTCTATTTCCCTATTGTTTATGCGACCTATTTTTACCCACGGCGCGGACTCTATCTCGCCGGTGCCTGCGCCGTCGTGTACGAGACCGTTGCTTACGCCTACATTTATCCCAATGCCGGTGGATTAATCTTGATTACTGTTCAGGCTCTCCTGTTCATCTGTATTGCCGCGATGGTTGCCTATGTAAGTGAAAAGGTGAATGCCACCGAGATACGCAACCGCAGTATCGTTGAGAAATCGCAGATGGGCATCATTGTCTTTGATCAGAATACTCATGCAATACGGCTCACCAATACCCATCTTGAACACATGCTCGGCTATTCTGATGAAGTCCTTGCCAGAATGACGTTCCCCCAGCTCTTCTCATCGGGTGAAGAGCGTCAGAGATTTACCAAGGCCCTCGCAACAGGTAAGGAGATTCCGAATTTCGAGACTGTTTTTGTGAACCGGGATGGTAAACCGATCTGGGTCAACCTTTCCTGGAGCAGGATCACCGAGAACCTGGTGAGCTGCACAGTGAATGATATCAATACCTACAAACTCGCCAGGCAGGCAGCAGATGAAATCGATGCCGAGTACAAACAGGTAACGGATAGTTTTCCAACATCCATTATTTTCATAAGAGACCAGATGATTATATACTCGAATCCCGCATTTGCATCATTCTCCGGCCACAAACCTGAAGACCTGCTTGGTAAAGACCCACTGTCGTTGATTCATCCGAACGACCAGGCAGCATTTCTGGATTCCTGTCACCTTGCAGAGAACCAGGTACAACAACCTGCAAGGCTGGAAGTCAGTACCTTGGTAAAATCGGGCGAAACACGACCTGCTACCCTCTTTTTCACCAGAATTCTGCAGAACGGGACTCCTGCCATTCTCATCAACCTTGTGGATATGCCGGGACAGGAACACTCAAAAGAACGCGACCAGCTGGACAGCAAACGACAGCGGGGCATCATCAGCACATTTGCCTATGAGCTGCGAACCCCCCTGCAGCCGATCATGGGATACATCAACCTGCTAACGCAGGATCCTGAAACCTATGGTGTCACTGATGAGACGCGGATCATCCTCGATCGCTGCGCACAGAGTGTGGACCGGGAGCGTCAGATCATTAACCAGATGCTGGAACTCTCCGTCATTGATACCGGTAAGATACCTCTTGAATACTCAGTCTTCTCAATCCCTGACCTGCTCAGGAAGATCATAGACGCAGGGGGATACATGAAACATGCGGATATATCCATTGACGTCCCGCAAAATCTTACGTTTGAGGCCGACAGGAACAAGATTTCAGTAGTGGTAGATACCATGCTCTCCAATGCAGTGAAGTACTCTACCCCTCCCCGCAAGATCCGTATCAGGTACCGTTCTCTGCCGGATGATTGTATGCACTACCTCACTATCAGGGATAATGGTATCGGCATCACGGACAAGCGGCTTGATGAGATCTTTGAACCATTCCCGATACCCGAATCCGGAAAAACCCTGAAGTTCGATAAGGTCGGTCTCTCACTTGCCATTGCAAAAAAGTATATCAAGCTGCATGGAGGCTATATCAGCGTTGACAGCATCATGGCCATCGAGACAACATTCGGTATCCACATTCCGAAAAAAAGACCTGAAGAGGGTGAACACGACAATGAAACATAAAATTCTGGTAGTGGAGGATGATCAGCCCATCCTCGATCTGATGGATCTCCTGATCCGTAAGATAGGGTATGAGCCGATCCTTATCGCAAACGGGATTGAAGCACTCGAACGGGTAAAAAAGGAGTCCCCGTCGCTAATACTGCTCGACATTATGATGACACCCATAAACGGGTGGGAATTTTTAGAGAGACTCCGGGGGGAGTTGGGCATGCGGGAGATCCCGGTGGTCCTGTTTACCGCTTCACCCCTAATCGGTGAAAAGATGGCGCAGTTGAACGATTCCCATCTGAGTGTTCTCACCAAGCCCGTCTCGTTTGGCGAACTGAAAGCCAGACTTACCGGTATCTTGACAAAAGAATCGTAATAATACCGGGTGTCGAAAAATTGTTTTTTTTGACTGATGATCTCGGCGATTCAGCGCATGTCAGGCTGGACGATTTTTTCAGACCGACACCCCGAAAACTTTCCGGCGTAATAAATACAGATAATATATCTCGGATAGACAGAGAAAATTATTATATTTCTGAAGCATCTGCCGGGAGAGAACAGTCTCTCTGATTTTCTGTCAGCTTGAAAACAGATTCTTTTACGGGAAGAAACCGGTTATGACATCTCTCCACGCCGTTCCTTTCTTTGTCGGGTAATAAGCCTCAGTCCATGATTTCGTGAATGTCTCTCCATAATATTCAGAAAATATTTTGGATTATTTTTCCAGCTATTCTACAGGATCTCCATGGTATCCATGTTCTTCAAGAACTGTCAGGACATTTTCGACCCATTCTCGGTCATCTGCATGTGCCAGCCCGTAAATATGTGCAAGGACGTGAGGATCATGGCCATGAGATTTCTCTTCACGGGCAGAATGGGAATGCTGAACCTTTCTTTGTTCTGATTCAAACGGGTGGGGCAGCTGTGCGATCTTCTCCCTCCATATAGCCGCGAGAATCTTATCATCGGTCCTGAGCTCGTTGATACCAATGATCTTGCCACGAATCTCGCTGGTCTGATGGTCTTTGATCAGCATCCGGTAGCACAGAAATTCCCGGCAGATGGTAGGGCGGGTTGGGTATATCATGCAGATAAATCCCGGGCCATCGGTATTCTTTCGCGTAAACACGCACCCTTTCCGGGGAGTATTTTTTTTGGAGTCCTGCATTTCTTCGAATGTATCGACGAATTCATCAGCATACTCAGGCGGTATGTGCACCTGGAAGAGTTCATTGGTAATTCCGTATCTGCAGAAATAATTCTGGCCGGTGATCTGTCGTTCCACTTTAATGAACTCGCCAAAACTTGCACAGCACTTCCCGCACAGGTCACACTCGAACTTGACCATGGTAAATCCAGTTTATGCTCGAGGGGTTATTAAAATTGGGAAATGATATCATCGCTGGAATATTATAGACATTCACAGATCATACCACCAACGGCTACCCGCTCTACTTCCTACGAAAGGATAACCTATCGATGCAATTCTTTTTTGGACATGCTTCTTCTTCATGTTACGAATAAATCTTAAAATTGCAATCAAGACTCAATATGAGCATATTCACTTTTTGACAGGATCCCGGCAACCGGCCTGAATGGAGCGTTTTTGATCATATTTTCCGCTATTACCTGCTTTGCGGGTTTATTTTACGAAACAACCGGTTTTACGGGAAGAAAAACCGGCCTGTTTATTCTTATTTGGGAGGCGAATAGGTATCATTATAACCTGTTGTATCGAGGCGGGGAAAACCCTGTTTTGAGGATTTCCATTTTCAGAATCCAGTTCTGGAATAAGTGTCCAGGTTGGTATGAATCAGAATAGATTGGATCAGGCCGATACGGTTTCCGATTGACCGTTCTGTAGTTGGACGGCGAATCTTCTCAAATGGGCGGATGGACACGCATAGGGAAAAAGTTTGACGTAAAAAATTAGTGGATTAGAATTTATTAAATTTGGTGAATATCTGCGTATCAGGCAGGGTCATCACATTATCGACATCCTCCCTTGTGGTTACCTTTTTACTGATGACGTTGACATTTGCGGTTCCCCTGAAGAGAACATTTCCCCCACTTTTCTTGATTGTCCCCACAACGCTCATTGGTACCTTGTTTCCCGGCTGAACGGTGTGCAGATCCTGGCGTTTGAAAATTGCTGCGAATACCTGGGGGAACAATTTGACCCGGATAAGCTTGAGTGCCGGTGCACCTTCACAGGATACGGATCCATCAATCACGTCAGCTGCCTTGTTGCCGGTTGGTAATTTGACGAACGCCACGAAGTAACCGGTTCTTCCTATATTAAGAGGTTGCGGCACAATCAGGACATTTGCTGTGACTTCGGGGATTTGTGGTATGAGCGCGAAATCCGCTCTTGCCTGTCCTCCTGCCGTGACTGTCACTGATTTAGACTGTGATTGGTAACCGCTAGCCTCTAACCGCACCGTGTGGGATCCTGCATCAATATCCTGTATCACGGGTGTCCCGTATCCCATATCCTTACCATCAAGGAAGACCTCGTATCCCTCTTCAGGCACGGAAGTAACCGCAATACTGCCATAGGGTACACCATTACCACAAGCAGTGATCGGACCAAGAAGGGTGAGTGTCTTTGTCTGCGAAGCCTGAGGAAGGAGTTTAACCGAAGTCGTACTCGAATAATAACAGGAGCTCGACACGGTAATCGTATAGGTATCCGAAGTTAAACCGGTAAACGTGTAAGGCGTTTTCTTTCCGGTTTGTTCTACACCACCAATTTTGGCTGTGTTTCCCGAAGAATCTTTAATAACGATCTCGGAACCTGTGGAAATTGCAGACGGCAGGGCATTTACCGTCAGGGATGCGGTCGCTGATTTAGTCACTCCCGAGATAGTAAACATCGGGCTCTGACCAATTATGGGTGGAGAGATGCTTCCGATAGTGCTTATTTTAACCCAGTAATCGCTTACTGGACCTGCCGGCAGTGCTGCCGGAACTGTCCAGGAAACTCCTCCAGATCCGGCTGATGCAAGAACCGATTTATTGATATCCGTCTGCCAATATCCCTGACCGGAACCCTCTCTTAATTCAACTTTCACGTAGGTTGCCGGTGAGGTAGGTAAGTTCGCAGAGTTCCACGTAACCGTATATTTATTTGCTTTAGTCCACGTGACACCGGCAGTGGGCGATGTCACCGTGATGGTTTGGGTTGGGGCAGCACAAGTGGAGAAGAACTGGGTTGCACCGGCTCCTGTAGCATATTCGCTGAATGTCGGAGTTTCAACATAAGCCCAGTTGGGGCCGGAGGGATCCCATTTGTTTGCATACGTATAGCCCTCTGTCATTGAGACTTGTCCATTGCTATCTGTATCAGCATTTGCCGGATTTGCAGGTGAGGCCGAGTCGTGCCCCGCCACCCCGGTAATCCAATAGTAGGAGAAGTCATTGGAATGCGAGGACTGGGCCCCGGTTGCCGCAGTCGCCAGTATCCTCGTTGACCCTAAATACCCGGTCGGGAAGAAATTATCTTTAAACCCTCCCCCGTTGCATTGCTCCATCATCATCGAGATTTTGGGATTTTTAGGCAAGGCGGCGACAAAGTTTTTATCCAATATCTTTTCCCCGGCTCCCCAGAGTAAAAGGTCGACAGCGTTATTGTTGGGATCTCCCGTGTTCGTGTTTGTCGAGTCCACTGCACCATGACCCGTTGTGAATATCAGAAGATTGTCAGTCGTTTTAAGAGTACTTAAGGGTGCTTTGCTCAGCCAACCGATCACTGTTGCACTGGTAGCAGCATCATTCACCTCGGGTTTCCCATCGCCATTCAGGTCAGGGTTAGAGTCGATATAATTCGGAGTGGTCCCGGTATAACTTCCGAGCTGGTCAGCAGCTGAATTACTGGGACCGTCAGACATCAGCACTATAATGCTATTTGGATTGTACTTGTAGTCGTTCACCAAGGTGTTATACATAAATTTGATATCGTTATAGTATCGTGCATAATTTGTTTCCTTGGTACCCCCGCCGGATATAAGAAGCGCATAATTATTCGTAGTGACCGGGGTACACGCGGGGTCTTTGATGAATGGCGGCATGATTGAGGTTAATCCGGCTGGATTCGGGACTTTACCCGAGGCATGAGAGAGTGCAATACCCGTCGGGGGGAACATTATCGGGGTCGCCTGAATTACTGTACTATCATAGATAAAGGCATACTTGCTTGCGTGTCCCCAGTTGGCATTTTTATCTTCATTGATGAAAACAAGCCATGTCGGATGATTAGCGGGCGAGGTAATAGTGCTCCCATCCAAAAGCGTTATCACCGTGCCTGCGGGGACCGGAATATCGCTTACCAGAAGCTCTTGTTTCCCATTACCCTGTGTAATACCCCCGAGATAATTGGTGACCCCATAATCGATAGCCTGCTGGTGCGTCAAAACCGGAGAAGCGCCACTACTGGAAACGAGGGTTACAGTATAAACTTCACTGACCGTCTTTCCGGTATAGTCAGCACCTCCATTCTTGTAATTCTCTTTCATACCATGGAGCGTGGATTCTGCCCAGACCGTATAGGTACCTGCAGGATAGAGGAAGTTACTTGCACCATCAACTGCACCGGTGTTCCATGACCAGGAACCGGATTCACCCCAGTACCAGGTCGGCGCATCCACGTAATTGGCAAGAATCGAATTCGGTCCTGCGGTTGGGGTCCCGATATTATTGTTATAGAGACGGGTCAATACCGCACCGTCTTGATCCTTGACCTTAATATTAATGTAACCATCAGTGGTGGGATTGAGCGGGCTCCGGTAAATAGAGTCAACAGCCGGATACATGTTGGTATCAATTCTGAACCTGAGTCGGGTGCTCTGAAGTACTGACTTTCCATTTACATCTATGCTATGATCGATATCCCAAGTGGCGATTCCAAGACTGGGATCACTAACATTGAAAATTGGGGGAGTCATACCGTGCCCACCTGAGCCAACCACGTACCAGCTGCCAGTATATCCGCCAAAAACAAGCGGATCAACGAGAAAGCTGCTATATATCCCATTCAGATTTGTTGACCTGGTTGGATCAGTGATTTGGACATCTGCAGCCGATGCCCACCAACCGATTGTCGTAAGTGTAGGTATCCCATCAGGTGGAAGACCTTGTGCCGCGTTCAGGGCATGAGTAACATCCAGTCCTCCTTCACCAATAAATACGGTCGCACCTTTCTCGATGATTGTTCCAGGTTCACTTTGTACTGCGTTGCTTGTTAGCGGGTAATTATCGACAATACTCATATCTGAATCTGTAAATACAGAATTGCAGATCCCATCACCTTCATTCGTGCACGTCAGAGAAAAATCCTGGTTGGGAGATGCCCAGTAGTTTCCGCCAATATAGGGACCGCCGATTATGTTAGTGCCTGGGGTTTTTGTGATATTCCAGACATTAGTTGTATCACCGATATTATTTACAGGTGAAGCCTGGAATTTGTTATTGTAAATGAGATTATTTATTCCCTGCGCAGTTGGGTTTGAGGGGGGGTTGTACGTAATAATTCCTAAATAATTGTTAGTAAAAATGTTCGAATCTATTGTATTGGAAGGGCCCCACACACTGATTGCCGCTACGTTGTTCGGCATGCCGGTAAAAGTATTATCGTGAATAATATTATTTGTGCCCGGTATTGCCGGGGAGCCAATAACTAATCCATAAGAATTCATGGCTGAGAGGGTGGTTTTGGTGACCGAATTAGAATTCCCATAGAGATAAATACCTGCGGTCCCTCCTGTCAAGTTGCAAGTGTCTATCACATTATTATTCGAACCATCTATGTATATTCCCGAAAGAAAACCATTCACGGCGATATTTTTCAAGGTATTACCGGAAGAGCCAGCGGGAATGTACACACCCGAACCAGACGGTCCAGACGCTTCATCTAGTGTAAAACTATCAAGGGTGACTCCAGTTACCCCAGTACCGATGGAAATCGCAGGCGTACTATCTTGAGACACCACCATAGGAAGACCATAATTGATGTTCAATCCTTGGAGGGTCAGTTTTTTATCTACGATAAACGGCGCATAGGAGCTCCCAGAAGGACCATCAACGGTGATTATGTTCCCACTTGTCGCCGCATTGATCGCATCTTGGATGGTTATATAGTTCAGTCCTGTGTTTGTATTACAGATACCAGGGGTGCAACCAGTAGCAGATACACCAGAAACACATAAGCACAGGAGAAGGACTCCTGCTACAACCCAAATCAGACCCTTAGACTTCATTTCAGATATCTCCTAATCACAATTCAACGATAGTTCGCAGTCATCGGGATGACAGGACTATACTTCCGCATATTTCAAACGAGCTGAATAAAGTGATAATATAATATAAAAAATATTTATAGATGCTGCAATGCACCGGTGCTAGGCAATAGAATATCTGATTTTTGTCTCTGGAGAAATCCTGATTGAAAGAATAGATCCGATCTGTCTGACCATAGATCTAAAGAACACTACCTTTTTATCATAACGCTACTACAAGACGTAAAGAAATGAAATAGTATTGATAAATTGGTGAATCAGGTTTATTATATCCTCCGGATTGATCAAAGGTTCCGGAATTCCATCTGTCCATCCAAATTCTTTAGAGAATACCACAGTCGGCACATTGCGAGGCCGGAAAAGTTATGCTTGGTTGTGGAGATTCAGGGAAGGTCTCTCAAATACACAAACGATATCTTCCGATCGCACCCTCTCTCCCTATGTCTTCCGCTCGCACTAACAAGGAAAACACGTTAAGATCGGGCAAATAAAAAACATCTCATCGCATTTATCGGTATTTTACGGAGAATACGGAAACCCTCTTTTTATTTAAAGAAAGGATTATCAATTATAATTTGTCGTAATTGGCATGAAAAAAAAACCAACGATACCAGAGGTCGTTAGAGCCCCACCTTTCCTGGGCAGGTTTACCTCATTCCTTAATTTTTTGAAAACCCCGAAAGGGATCGCGTTCTTTCTGGTTTTTTTCGCCATCGTTTTTAATGCCGTTTTTCTTGTGGGAGAAGTAACGGTTTCCACCTTCAGCTTAAACGATGAAGTTTTGCATCTGACAGCCACTCAGGAAGCAAGTTCAGCGCTTCGTCAGAACCTGGATCCCACTGATTTTTGGTTTACCCAGATTGGTTTAGGTTTTCCTATCTTCCATTATTATCAATTGCTCCCGCATATGGTACTTGCTGGGCTTGATCAGGTTACCTCTTCTTTTCTTCCCTTACCCCGCCTGTTAGATATCTCCCGGTATCTTTTATTGGTTTTTTTCCCGCTGTCCATTTTCTGGGCAATGCGCAGATTTGGTTTTGATTATTTGGCCGCGGGTCTCTCGTCGTTGATTGCTTCTCTTCTTTCGACCAATGCGTTATACGGGATTGAATACAGGAGTTATCTCTGGCGGGGAATCGGTCTCTATACCCAGCTGTGGGCAATGTTCCTTCTCCCCCTGGCATTAGCTGAAATATACCGTACAATTAAAAAAGAAGGTTCCTGGTTCTGGTCGGTTTTTTTATCAGCACTGGTGTTACTTTCCAATCTGCTCTATGGCTATATTCTTGTGGTGTCAGCAGCCTTGTTTATTTTTCTTAAACCGGATATACCAGAGATTTTCTCTCGTTTCAAGAGGCTGTCAGGTATTGTTATTCTTACCACTCTGGTTACTGCGTTTTTTTTCGTTCCTTTTATTCTTGATCTTCCTCTTCTCAACCGGAGTGGCTGGGAGGAACCCTTTAAATATAATTCATATGGTGCAGTTGAGGTTTTGAAAAATTTATTTTCGGGAAACCTGTTCGATTATGGAAGATTTCCCGTTCTGACCATCTTATTTTTTTTTGGAGCACTCGTTATAATTACCCAGTGGAAAAAAGAAAAATACCGCCTTTTACTCGTGGTAACGCTTTTTTGGCTGTTAGTATATTTTGGGAAGCCCACGTGGGGGGACCTCGTTAATATATTGCCTTTCAGTCAGGACCTCCATTTCCAGCGTTTTATCGGCGGATTCCAGGTTGGGGCAGTAATGATAACGGGAGCAGGGCTTTCCTTAACCTGGCAATGGATTAAAAAATTTTCTTTAAAAGATCCTTCTTTTAAGATATCCATTATAGCTGGCATAGTTTTTCTGCTGATTCTGTCTCCGGTTTTCCTTGAAAGGGCACATTTTTACCAACAAAATACCCAAGTGAAAATTGAGAGTCAAAACGCTTTTCTGTCCAAAAGCGTGGAAATTTCAGAAATTAGAGAGACATTAAACAATTTACCTCCGGGCAGAGTCTATGCCGGATTACCCGCTGATTTCGGTAATGAACCCGGTTACAAAATTGGTTTTGTGCCTCTTTATGCCATTGTGCCTCAGTTGGGCCTTGACTCGTTTGGATACGCATATTATGCCTTCCCGCTTTCGACAGATGTCCGGTTGAATTTTAATAACACAAAAATCGAGCAATATAATCTTTTCAATATCCGTTACGTTTTATTGCCCAAAACCTGGACCCCCCCTGACTATTATTCCAAAATCAGGGAATTTGATGATTTCAATCTTTACCAGATTCCCACTACGGGTTATTTTGATCTGGTAGACGTCCCAGCCGTTTTCTACGGTGATAAAACTGGTTTTTATTACCCCAATACCAAATGGCTTTCCAGCACTCTCCCAAAACTAAAACAGTATCCCATAATTGAGCTGGGTAATGCGCCGGAAAATACCTATGGCCTGCATGTTTTTTCCTTCCAGGAAGTTGATGATAACCTCCTCTCCGAACTATCCCGGGCACAACCTGCCGGAGGAGAAATTTTCAATGAAAATATAAGCAGAAATGAATACCGAGCTCAATTCGTGGTCAATCGGGAATGTTATCTGCTGCTGAAAACCAACTATCACCCCGGCTGGGATGTCACGTTAGATGATAGAAAGGTTTTACCGGTAATGCTGACCCCGGGTTTTATCGGGATTAAGGTTGATCCCGGAACGCATCATGTTGTCTTCTCGTACCAACCTCCTTCCTATCGACTCCCCTTGCTTGTTCTGGGCGTCTTCGTCCTTGTAATAGTGGGTATGTATCAAGGAAAAATTCCCCAGATAACATTAAAGAAAATAAAAAATATTTTTATGGTATCTGGAGGTGAAAATGATAGACAATAAGTTAAAAGGTCTTATAAGTATATCTATAATCACCAAAATTTTTAATATCCTGCCTGCTATTTGAAGCGCAAAAGAAGATAAGGTGGGGAATTTGGAAATTTTCATTGCTTTGGTGTGAGGCTTTTTTTGGCTTGGCCGGTTTAGACTCTAAAAACTTTTTTAACCAAAATCAAATGATTTCACGAAGGTAAATGTTTTCCATCCGAAATTTACTATTGGTTCATTCCTGTTTTAACGTATGAGACCATAACTGCATTTGGCAAATTATATAAGGTGTTAAAATATAAAATCAAACGTTTTGTGCCTCCTGTCCGGTGGTCAAAAGCCTGGCACGCGTTCGAAGATAAAATGTTATAATAAGAGGAAATTTCGGAGGTATACCATGATGAAACAAAATGTAATTCTTTTTGCGTTATTATATATTCTGGTCACCGTTTTTCTTGTGACGCCGGTATCGGGGGGGCTCTCGGTAACAAACGGTACGAAGATCACCTCGCCCTATGGGAATACAACTGCGGTGATCACTATTACAGGTTCCTCCATTCCTGCAGGCGGCAATATCACCATCGATGTAACATCTCTAAATCAGTTTACTGAAAGTGAAACCTTCACCGACGCTAATGTGGAGGTGTCCTCCAATGCCAGTGCTACATGGACACGCAAGGTTTCAGATGATGGGTATACCGTTACCCTCACCTCAACCGGTGGTGATACTGGGATCGGTAAAACGATCAATGTGACCTTCACCGGAGCTGGAGGAAATCGATGGTCCTCTGATACATACCTAACGTTCGGAGATACATCACTGGACCTGACGATAACCCGGTACGATACCGGTAATTCAACAGACACCGGAGAACCAGCAGATTCTCCTCTCCACTTCATGATAGATACAGGAGGTCTGGCAATAACCGACGGTGAGAAGGTCACTTCGCCCTACGGGAATACATCTGCGTTAATCACTATCCTGGATTCGGGTGTTCCTGTTCCTGGCGGCAGTACCATCACTGTAGACGTATCTGGTTTGAAAAGGTTTGTTGTCGGCGGCAAACTCACCGACGCTAACGTGGAGGTATCGTCAGTTGCATCCAGTGCCACATGGAATGGCGTCGTGGACGGAGAGGGAAATACCTTGACCCTGACGTCAACCGGTGATACGAATACCGGTGATAGTATCACGGTGAACTTCACTGGAGCAGCGGGAGGAAATTCTGCCTGGGTTGCCGACTCGGGCGGAAATCAGACTGTCTCCCTGGCGGTGACCAGGACCGACACATCTCAGCAGCAATACATCAACTTCATGATTGAGACAACACCCCCTTCAGGAAGTCTTTCGATAGCAGACGGTGCGAAGATCACGCTAACGAATGGATCCACTTCACCGACAATCACAATTACCGGTTCAGGTATTGCTCAGGATGGCACTATTATCATTGACGTTTCAGGTTTAAACCCGTATGTTGCTAACGGCACTGTAACCGACGCTAATGTGGAGATAAATGATACCGCTGCGATTGCACATTGGACGCGGGCTGTGGCAGGAAATATCCTGACACTGACATCAACAGGTGGCAATACGGCTATCGGTGAAAATGTCACGATAACCTTCACGGGAGCCGGAGGAAATCCCTGGAAATCCAACACGCAGGGTATTCAGACAATCCCCTTGACGGTAATCAGGACCGACACCGGCCGGACAGGCATGTTCAGCTTCGTAATCGAGACATCACCTCTACCCAGTCTCCTTGTTGTTGCCAATTTTACCGCCTCTCCGATAGCGGATATGGCACCTCTGGCAGTTACCTTTACTGACACATCTCTGGGAAACCCGACGTCGTGGAGCTGGGATTTCGGTGACGGTTCAACCTCGACACTTCAGAACCCGGACCACATATACCCCAACGTAGGGATCTATACGGTCAGTCTGAATGCGACGAATACGTACGGTTCGGATACCAAAACCCAAGGGAATTACATCAGAGTCCTCGGAGGTGCTGTCAGGGAAGCTCATACATCTATTCCAGGATTGACAATTGACAACTGTGGGGGCGTGCAAATGGTCACGGTTAATACCTCCGTCCTGCCAGCAGCACTGGTCCCCAACAACTTTGTACTCGAAATACAGCCACCCGTTGAGAGTGGCTTTAAACATATTACCCTGAATACAATTAACAGGCAAGGGTTTGCCCATGAAGGAAATCTCATTTTTGGTTATCCTACCAGCGTACATCTGGTAAGTGAGGAAATCGCTCCCTCATCAGGATTTTCCACCGACATTGGTACAAATTCCTCGTTTAACTACAGTATTGACCTTCCCGCTTATCCCTGCAATGCAATCCTTAGCACGAAAATCTGGGGAGGAGTGATACCCGAGTACGATATCAAACTCCGACGGATAGTCGATGGCAACAATGCCGGTGTTGTTGATACGGCATACACAGCGAAAATTACCAAGACCAATTTCCCCTCAGATGCCCGAGTTAAACTCCACATGAGTGTCAATTCAAGCTGGAATCCATCACTTCGTGGTGGACCGGGCATGATGTTTATCTGGCGGATTGCCGATAATGGCAACTCAGGACAGATACTCCCTACAAGTAATCTGTATTCAGATCCGGTAAATAATCTTAATTATTATGAGGCAGAATCCCCTCTTGGACTATCAACATTTGGGCTGTCCTCCTTTACCGGCAACAACAACCCCTTCCAGCTGATTATTTTTACTCTCGAAACTGTCGTCAATCCGGGTAACCCGTCTAACGGTCAGGGAAATTCTCAAGGCGAAGGGAGCGGGGGGAGCTCCGGCGGATCTTCGACAACACAGACTTTGAGTGCAACACCTGCTCCAGCGGATCCCGGCAAAACTGCAAAAATCTATGCGAATACAAACGGTGTTATAACCCAGGCGATGTCGCTGCAGTCAACGGACAGTCTGGCAACCGTAAATATCGGTACAGGAATTGTTGCAAAAGACGCTGAGGGAAAACCACTTTCCTCGATCAGCATTAAATCCATTCCGGCAGAGAACCTGCCCGGGTCACCGCCGGGTGGTTCATTTTCCTTTGCCGGCAGGGCGTATGAACTCCAGCCTGACGGAGCGACCTTCTCACCGGGGATCTCGATCAGTTTCACGGCCCCGAATGCACAATTCGGGCAGGAACTTTTGGTAAAAATATATGATAATGCAACCAAGATCTGGCAGGATGTTCCCACCAGTACCAATCCCCAGACCGGTATCATCACTGCGGATATCTCCCATTTCTGCTGTCTGGCGTTATTTGCAAAAAGTGTCACAACTGAACCCGTCTATGCCAATACTCCCGTACCTACTCAAATCGTACCCAAAGCAGTCGCGCTGCCGCCGTCTGCGATGACCACGTTCGTGGGTATGATCCTGGTGATAGTGGACCTTATTGCAAAGAATGTGATAATTTTCGCAGGAATTATTTTAGTTGCCATCGCGATTTTCCTGTATGGAAGAAAGCGACGCCGTGATCGTCTGATGGAACTCACGTGAATCTTTTCTCTCCGTTTTTTGATGAGAGCCGACAGCGGAATAATACATTTTGTGGAGTACAATGAACATGAGAGGGATATTTTTCCGGAGAACAATTATTGTACAAGCATTGATACATTAACACAACGAAAATTGAGAACGATGTCCGGGACAACACTTGCCGGTGGTCCGACCCAGGATGAGGTTATGGCAGTTTCCCTGTTCAAGCTGGGACTCCGCAGCACCGACACCCTTCTTGAGATCGGCTGCGGGACCGGTAAAGTCTCAATCGCCGCTGCACAGAGAGCAGACAAAATAGTGTCTATCGATAAAAGGCCCGAAGCGATCGCTATCGCCCGGGATGCTGCAGGGAAGGCGGGTATCCGGACGATAGAATTTTTTTGTTCTGATGCCGTTGATTTTCTCACTTCCGATCAGGTATATGACTGTGCCTTTGTCGGCGGGACACAACAACTCGCACAGATCCTTCCGGTACTGAAAACTAAAGTGAAGAGAACGATTGTGATAAATGCGGTGCTCCTGAGTACGGTTGCCCAGGCCGTTGCAATAATGCAGCAGCTGGATATATTTTGTGAGGTGGTGCAGGTCCAGGTCGCACGATCCCATGAGATCGCGGGTAGTATTATGTTCAAACCGATCGATCCCGTCTTCGTCATTGTCGGGAAGGGGACAGCATGCTGATCGGCCTGGGGCTGGGTCCGGGAAACCCCGAGTTGCTCACACTCCGTGCAATCCGCCTGCTCCGTGAGGCAGATACAGTATTTGTACCTGGACGGATCGCACGGGATCTTGTCGCCCCGTACCGAGAAGCCATCGTGCTCAACTTTCCGATGACCGAAGATGAACTGGAGATCCGGAGATGCCTGGAAGAGAATGCAGAGCAGATCGCCCCAGCAGCACAGAGCGGTCTTGCTGTATTCGGGATTCTTGGCGATCCAAATTTCTTCTCCACATTCTCACGATTATGCGCAACCTTGTCGGAGAAGTACCCGGCCATAGAGTACTCTACTGAACCCGGGATCAGTTCGATAACGGCGTTTGCCGCGGCATCCGGTATCTCGCTGAACGGGGGTTTTATTGTCACCGATGGGCAGGACCCGGACTCGCGGATCCTTCTCAAGGTGAGGCATCCAAGACAAAAAGCTGCCGAACTCCGGAGGGAGGGTTACTGCGAATTTGTGCTTGTCGAGCGGATGTACTTTCCGGATATGAAGGTGTACCGCAACGGGGATCTCCCGGAGACAAGCGGTTACCTCAGCGTCATGTATGCGAGGCGCTGACCATGCAGGAAAAGGTCTGGTTTGTGGGAGCAGGCCCAGGAGACCCGGACCTGATAACAGTAAAGGGATTATCCCTTCTCAGGGACGCAGACATCCTCATCTATGCCGGTTCGCTCGTCAATCCCGAGCTTGTCGCCCGGTCTGATGCGACGACAAAGCTTGACAGCTGGGGTATGGACCTGGAGGCTCTGGTCACGACCATGGAGAATGCAGTAAGATCAGGAAAAAAGGTGGTCCGGCTCCATTCCGGGGACCCGTCACTCTACGGCGCGATCGTCGAGCAGATTGACGAGCTCGAACAACGGGGGATCGCGGTGGGGATCGTCCCCGGGGTATCATCACTTTTCGCAGCAGCGGCGGCACTCGGCACACAACTTACGCTACGCGGGGTGTCCGAGAGCCTGATTGTTACCCGCCCGGCAGGAAAGACGCTCAAACAGGACCAGATCCGGGAACTCTCCCGTCACGGTGCTACGATGGTCATTTTCCTCGGTACCGAAAAGCTGGGCGAGATCACAAAAAAACTTGAATGTCCCGCTGATACACCGGCAGCAGTCGTTTACCATGCGTCGTGGCCTGACCAGAAAATTATCCGTGGGCCCGTTGGAGATATTGCCCGGAAAGCCCAGGAAAACGGAATCGAACATACGGCACTCCTGGTGGTGGGAGGCGTACTGGACCCTGAAAGAAAGGGTCATACGAGGTCGCATCTCTATTCATGAACGATACGCTGGTCATCGCACTTCCCCGGTTTATGGAACAGGCAGACCGGATCGGCAATTTTCTGGGTGCGGAGGTCAGGGAATATACCCCGTCTCTCTTTTCCGAGATCTTTCCCCATATCCGGAGGATCGTCGCTGTCATGTCGATGGGAATTGTCGTACGGAGAATCGCTCCTCTCATCCGTGACAAGTGGAACGATCCTGCGGTCGTTGTTGTAAGCCCCGACTTTCAGTTTGCTGTTCCGGTTCTCGGGGGCCATCACGGGGCAAATGAACTGGCAAAGGAGTTGTCAGTACTTGGGCTCCGGCCGGTTATCACCACCGCAACGGAAGCAACCGGCAGGGATTCCGTGGAAGCAATCGCGCAACGCTTCTCCTGCGATATTATTAACCGTGAATCAACCCGCCGGGTGAATACCGCCCTGCTGGATGCGGATATACCGGTATATACCGTACAGGGTCCCGGCATCGTCATCGCCGGTCCGGATGTCTCAATCCTTATGAGGGCCGGCGAGTTCGCCGTAGGAGTCGGATGCCGTAAGGGTGTGAATTCCCGGGAAGTACTGGATGCGATCCGGGAAGGTCTGGCAGAAGCGGGGATAGAGGAGCATAACGTTCTTGTCTATGCAACCACGCAGAAAAAGCGGGATGAACACGGACTGACCGAAGCGATCTCTGCCCTCTCTGGCAATTTAATATTCCTTGATGATAATACCATAAACGCACAGGCAGGGGTTTCACCATCCCGGGCAACAAAGATCGGGCTTTCCGGTGTTGCCGAGCCGTGTGCACTTGCCGTAGCAAAGAAGAAGGAACTCGTCATGAAAAAGAGCGTGTACGGAAGGGTGACGATTGCCATCGCCCGCTGAAAATTCGAAAGGAAGCCTTTCCATTGTCGGTCTTGGACCCGGGCGCAGGGAATACATGACCGCCCGGGCCCTTAAGGCGATTGCCGGTGCCGATTTCGTGATCGGCAATGCTTCGTACCTTGATCCTCTCGAACCGCTGCTTACCGGGAAGAATGTTATCCGGAGCTCAATGGGTAAAGAGGTCGAGAGAGCGAAGCAGGCCATCGATCTTGCCCGGACCTCTGCCGTTGCCATTGTCTCCGGTGGTGATGCCGGTGTCTATGGTATGGCCGGTATTGTCATTGAAGTCCTGGAGCATGACGGAGCCGATATCGATGTTGAAGTGATCCCGGGAGTTACGGCGGCAAATGCCGCGGCATCCCGTGTCGGGTCCCCCTTATCGGGAGACTTTGCTGTCATCAGTCTCTCCGATCTTCTGACACCCCTTGAAATTATTGAACAACGGCTTGACGCGGTATTCTCGACCGGTATTCCGGTGGTCCTCTACAACCCGAAGAGTAAGGGAAGGCCGCATAATTTTGCTCTTGCCATGGAGCATGCCCGCAAGTACCTTGACGGGGGGACACCGATTGCAATCGTCCGGAATGCCTTACGCGACGGTGAAGAAGTGATCGTGACGACACTGGGTGAGGTTGAGACGGTCGAAGGGACAGTAGATATGCATACGACAGTGATTGTCGGGGGAAAGGAGAGCAGGATATGGAGGATGGGTGAAAATGTCAGAGGAATTATTACGCCACGGGGATACCACAACAAATATGTATATTGATCCGGGTGCCCAGACCAGGGAAGGATATGAGATTTCAAAAAAGTCCCGCATGCTGGCACGAAACGCAATCGGAGATGCAAATCCCGAAGACCGTGTCCGGCAGCGCTGTTCGATCGCGGTGGGAGATTTCACTATGGCTGAACTCATCCGGTTCTCCGGCAATCCCATAGCTGCGACTATTGCTGCTCTCCGGCAGGGTGCTCCGATTATCACGGATATCCGCATGGTACAGACCGGTATCCAGAAAAAAGGCCACACGAGCGAGGTGCTGTGTGCCCTGGATTTTGGTGCAGATACCGCCCGTGACCGCGGCATTACCCGAAGTTCAGCCGGATTTATCAGCATCCGGGAAAAACTTGCCGGATCGATTGTCGTGATCGGTAATGCGCCATCTGCCCTGCTCTCCCTTTGCGGGATGGCCAGGGAAGGCGTCCGTCCTGCCGTCATCATCGGAACCCCGGTAGGATTTGTCAATGCCGCGGAGTCAAAGGAGCTGCTTCGCACGATGGATGTGCCTTCTCTCTCGACTGAAGGGACCCGGGGCGGTACTCCGGTCGCGGTCGCTGCGATGAACGAGTGCATCACCATATTCATTGAAGGGCACTAAATGAGAGATCCGGTCAGCGGCTTTGACTATCCCGAAGCATGGGTCAGGAGATGTCCATCACCGGATCTGCTCCATTGTGTTGAGGAAGGCCTGGCAGTCCTCACCTCATCAGGCACCGTGTTACGCCGCGGATATACCACCGGCACAACTGCCGCAGCTGCGTGTAAAGCAGCAATTCTGTCACTTTCCGGAGAGGTGACAGCCGTACCCGTGCTTATTCCCTGCGGGCTTATGGTTTCGGTGCCGGTATCCGGGTCGGGCGGGATAGCATCCTGCAAAAAATTTGCCGGGGATTACCCGGATGACGTAACAGCCGGGTGCGAATTCGTCGCAGAAGCGGTTCCCCGGAAAGAGGGGATCCGTTTTTTACCCGGTGTTGGTATCGGAAGGTTTTCACGCGACACGCCACGATTCAGGAAGGGGGATCCGGCGATAACTCCTGCACCGCTGGCATGTATTCTCACTTCGATAGAAGAGGCGACCAGTTTCCAGGGACTTTCCGGTATCCAGGTCAGGCTGCGTATCCCCCGGGGTTCGGTCATCGCAAAAAAAACACTCAACTCACGGGTCGGTGTCGCAAAGGGGATATCTATTCTGGGGACTACCGGTCTTGTCGAGCCGTGGGACGACCATCTCGAAGAATCCCTCTGCGAACGGCTGGCTGCGGCTCATCATGCAGTTCTCACCACCGGGCGGATCGGGCTCCGTTACGCACGCCTCATGTATCCGGACCATGAAATCATACTCGTCGGGAGCAGGATTCGTGAAGCGCTGGCTGCGGCAAACGGCGAGGTGATCCTTTTCGGACTCCCCGGACTTATCCTGCGGTTCATTGATCCGGATCTCCTGAAGGGAACAGGATACGACACCATCGAGGAGTTCGCGCAAACCCCCGGATTTCTTCCTGTCATGCAGTCGAGCCTCGCAAAATTTAAAAAAGAATGCCCTTACGTCGCTGTCGTCCTGGTGAACCGTGATGGTAGGGTTCTTGGGGAAAGCTCATGAAAATTGTCGGTGTCGGGTGCGGACCGGAGATGCTCACAGAACAGGCAATCCGGGAGATCTCACGGGCTTCAGTTATTTATGGCTCCGATCGTGCCATCGATCTGGCAAAATCATCTATCCCTCCCGGCTGCACCGTAAAGACTATCGACGATTTCAAACAGCTCAGTAAACTTCCGGATAACGCCGTCGTCCTTTCCACCGGTGACCCTATGCTTGCCGGGCTTGGCTATCTTGCCGGGGAGGTGATCCCGGGCATATCCTCGGTCCAGCTTGCAGCCGCCCGGTTGAAGATACCCATTTCCCGGATATCAGTGGTCGTGGCACATGGCAAGGGGCATGAAAAAGGAATACAGGACACTGTGCTGGAGCTGAAGATTGGAAAAATCGTCTTTCTCCTTGCCGATCCGAAATTTGACGTCCAGGAACTCTACTCCCGGCTTGCGCCACTCCCGATCCCCCTCAAGATTGCACTCTGCGAGAATCTGGGGTATCCTGATGAATGTATCCTTATTCGCGATATTCAGTCCCCCCCTCTGCCGGCTGAGGCGCTCTATTCACTGGTTATCGGGGTTTTTTAATATACATAAATTTTTTGTCTGGAGAAATTACCAGAAATTTTTTACAATGATCTTTTAAAGGCTGGCAATTTTTGATCCGCGCCTGCCGCTGCGATATTACGGTAAAAAAGCTGAAAAAGATACAGAGCATTCCATCGCAAAACACCCAATGAGGTTCTGGCGGGAAACAAGCCCTGCCCATTCCATGAACAGTGTGGTTAATGTTGTTGAAGACCAGGTTTTCTACCAAAAAGTAATTTTTATGCGTTCGGTTGGAGACAACAAAGTTTTTTCCTTCCGGCTTCGAAACGGTTAGTACAAGAGGATGTACATGGATAAAGCTACAAAAACACAGATTAGTATAGTGTCATTTATAGTTGGTCTGATCATGCTGTTTATACCTTATTTGAAAAACTTTGATTCCGTTTTTCCGGGGATTACTCAGTATTTCAGTCTCATGTTCTACCTTGGATTGTTGCTGGTAATCGTCGGATATTACCTGAAATAATTTTAACTCTGTGAATTAAATTTTTTAGTCTACGCCCCGCGGGCAGATCCGCTTCGTTCAGGAGAGTTGTACCCCAAAAAAAATTTTTATTTGCCCAAATAACAGGAAATCACTTTTTCATCTGATTTTTTTTATCAGGTTTCGCTTCTTCAATCTTTAGTTCGCACTGACGGTCCCCGGTGCACATGGTCCTGACGAATCGTGCGGAATACTTCTTATTGAGGAACGGAACCGTCGTCAGGGTTAATGCCATACACCGGTTAAAGGTCGAGGTGTCTCCGCTCCCGGAATCGTGACGGCAGGCAGGGAGTGGGCATCGTTTGACGAGCACCACGGCCCCGTCATCCGAGAAGTCAAGAGTCTCGGATTTGTACTCGGGACCAAAGAGAATGGCCATTACGGTCCGCAGGCTGTCCGCAAGCTCCCCCGGGGTACTGACGGGGAGGGAGAGATCGCGGATGATATTATTCACAATAACGGAGATCTCCATCCAAATATCCTGCTCAATCTCATCGTATTTTCCTCCCGCCACATCGCGGAATGCTGCTTCATAGAGTGCAGGCAGAAGAGCGGCCAGCCTTGCAGCAAGCCGCCATTTTACATCATCGGGAATGGATTTCAGATCAGGCACGGGTATCCGCTCCAGATCGGTTTTTTGGTTGGAACGGCATATCAATGCAGTGATTGGAACATATCCTGGTTACATGACCGGATTCAATGACTGAAAAAGTTAATATATATTTAAAATATTTTTTAGGGCAATCCAGCGCTGTCGGTTAAAAAAAACCGATCGTTATCCGTGAATAATAGTCCTTCAGATACCAGTGCGGACAGGATCTTTTTTATCCGGGCCGGTTCGTCATGCAGGAGAGAAAGAAATTCTTCTTCGGTGATTTCCTTTCTTCCAAGAATCAGCCTGATAATCATGCCACGGATTTTGCGGTCCGAGCCTTCGAATGGCGATTGTTTTGTGTAATGGGCACTTCGCCGGTTCGGGTTTACAACCGTCTTTTTCAGTGATGAGCCCCAATCCATCAATGCCCAGTACCAAACGCGGGGATTTTCTGAATATAACGCTTTTTCAAGGAATGGCAGAATATCCGCATCACTTACCTTGTTTGTGTCAGCGAAGAAGAAGTGAATGAAAACCCTCCGAATATTAGTCTCGATGAAAACAACCGGCATGTTGAAGGCAAAGGCTGCAATGGATGAAGCGGTTGCCCTGCCAATACCGGGAAAAGTGGCAAGCTGATCAACATCTGCCGGAAGAACCCCCTTATACCCAGTCACCAGCTTAACGGCACATTTCTGCAAGGATACTGCCCTGCGGTTATACCCCATCCCCTGCCAGACGCTCAGCACATCCGGAAGGGGGGCAGCGGCAAGTGCCGCAACGTTGGGAAATGCTTCGATAAATTCAGGAAATTTCAGGGCAACCCGTTCGACCTGGGTCTGCTGGAGCATAATTTCCGAGACAAGGATCTGGTAGGGATCCGACGTATGTCTCCATGCCATATCACGGCCATGCTGTTCATAATAGGACAGAACCATCTGCTGGAACTCAGGAATGCCGGGAGAGAAACATCCCTCACCGGAAAATCCTGACCCGTTATCATCGATTGGTACGTTATCTTTATGCTTCATGGATACTGCCCGGGTTAAAACATCTCAAATATCTCAGATGTTCGTACGGTTATTATCATAACCGGGCTTAATCATTCAGGTATTGACAATAGTATCAGAGGATATGCCGGAGGCACATCACCGGTCATTCAGGTGCGCTTGAACAACGCGTCGAGATCCGGACGCGTGAATCGTATTATTGTGGGTCTCCCATGGGGGCAGGTAAAGGGGTTTTTTGCAGATCGTAACTGCTGGATCAGTCGCTGGCATTGTTCCATGGTACAGACCGTCCCGGCTTTGATCGCCCCCCGGCATGCGATAATGCGGGTAATTCTTTCTCTGTCGGTTACCGCACCCGGCGGTTCTTCATTGATAAGATCGTTCACCATCTCATCAATAAGCCCCATATGTTCAAGTTTTCCCAGAACCACCGGAATTGACCTGATAAGGAAGGTATCTTTCCCAAACTCCTCAAGAATGAACCCTGACTCTGCCAGAACCGGTAAAAGATCACGGAGAAGTGCGACTTCATGCGGTGGTCTGTGCAGGACAAACGGGACGATAAGCTCCTGTGAACCATGATCTCCCGCCATGCTGGCGATGACCTGCTCATACAGGATACGTTCGTGAACGGCGTGCTGGTCGATAACTACGAGCTCACCGGTACTGGTTGTGGCCAGGATGTAGATCCCGCCAAACTGGCCGATTACTTCCATGACCGGGAAGTTAGACTCAAGAGGAGGCATGCCGGTTGCAAGTTCTGTCTGCCGCAACTGACGATCAGTCGTGAGAGTTCCGGCATGGGTGGTTTCGCTGACTCCGGAAGGTGCCGGTATACCGAGATCATAGAGACGGTCTGAATCCGGTTCCGTCCCCTTACCTGCCGCACGAGCGTTTGATTTTGATGGGGCAACGATATCCGGAATAAGGTCATGACGAAGTAATGCCTCATGCACCGCCTCAGTTACTGAACTGGCGATCTCTTTCTCCTGGGACAGTCGCACAAGTTTTTTCGCCGGATGGACATTAACATCAACAAGGTCGGTATCAATTGTCAGGAAAAGGAACGCGATGGGGAACCGGTCCTTGGGGAGCAGAGTGCCATATCCCAATTTTGCGGCTCCGCTGATCAGGGTTGACGATACCGATCGCTGGTTGATTGCGACCATGATCCGGGAGGGATCTTTTCGCGTGAGAGACGGGCGTGAAATATATCCGGAGACCTTCACTAAGGGGAACTCACGGTCCACCAATATGAGTTCCTTTACCATATCGCTTCCATACAGGCGCGCAATCGTATCGAGGATGTGGACCGATCTATCCGTGATCAGCCTCTCTTCCCGATTGGTGACCAGTCGAAAGGAGATCCCGGGATGGGCGAGACTGATACCCTCGAGAAATGTGTAAATATGCGCAAACTCCGTGTTCTTACTCTTCTGGAACTTTTTTCGAGCCGGCGTATTAAAAAAAAGATCCTTCACCAGGATACTGGTCCCTTCCGGCGCACCGAAATCGCACGTCTGAAGGATTTTTCCTCCTTCAACAACGACCTTTGTCCCCCCGATAATCCCCGGTGCCCGAAGCCGTGTTGTCAGGGTGACTCTCGAAACTGCGGCGATGCTGGCGAGAGCTTCTCCCCGGAACCCGAGAGTATGGGCCCGCATGAGATCTTCTATCCGTAGGATCTTGCTTGTCGCATGAGGAGCAAAAGCAAGCACGGCGTCAGCGGGAGACATCCCCGATCCATCATCGATAACATGGATACTCCTGATTCCTTCTGCCGAGGTTGTAATATCGATCAAAATGGTACGGGCGCCTGCATCAACTGCATTTTCAACAAGCTCTTTTACGACGGATGCGGGGCGCTCTACCACCTCTCCTGCAGCGATCTGGTTCACCGTCGCCTCGTTGAGGATGCGGATGGTGGAACCTGTTTTTTCTTCGATCAAGTTGATGTCTCCTTATTTTTCTGCATCTGCTGCAGCTCGACGATCTTTGCCAGCGCCTGGAGGGGGGTCATCCCATCGGTATCGATCCGGGCAAGCTGATCGAGAACCGGGTCATGGACCGGTGTCTGCGGCGGGTTTTCATTATCGACAAGAAGGATCTGCGTGTAACGCTGGGGGCGGGTTCCCGACGGGACGTCGCGATTCATCGTCTCGTTCAGGATACCCGAGGCCCGGTCGGTAACTTTTTTGGGAATACCGGCGAGCCGGGCGACGTGGATTCCATAACTCTTGTCGGTGGCGCCACCGATAAGCTTTCGCAGGAAGATAACGTCGTTATTTGTCTCTTTTACAGCAAAATGATAATTTTTTGCCCGTTTCAGAGACCCTTCCACCTCAACAAGTTCATGAAAGTGGGTGGCGAACAGGGTTTTTGGCCCGGCTCCTGCCCGTCCGTGCAGGTATTCAAGGACCGCTTTTGCAATCGAATGCCCGTCTGCCGTGCTTGTCCCTCTTCCGATCTCATCGAGGATTACGAGACTCCGGGCAGTAACGTTGTTGAGTATATTTGCCAGCTCGAGCATTTCGACAAAAAATGTACTCTGCCCGCTGGCGAGATCGTCAAAGGCACCAACCCGGGTAAATATCCGGTCAAGAACACCGATATTTGTATAGCGGGCCGGGACAAAACTACCGGCCTGGGCCATGATGCAGATCAGTGCAACCGCCCGCATATACGTGGACTTGCCTGCCATATTGGCGCCGGTGATGATCATCACCTGCGTACCGGAACTGGCAAGCTCGGTATCATTTGGTACAAAAGTCCCCACCGCACTCTGTTCAACCACCGGGTGGCGCCCATCACGGATGATAATCGCATCTCCTTCGTTCAGGTGCGGACGCACGTAACCTCGTACCTGGGCGATCTCGGCAAGGGACGCGGAGACATCCAGGACAGAGATTCCCCCGGCTATAGCCTGGAGATCCGGGATGGCAGTCCGGAGTATTTCGATAATTCCTGAATAGAGTTCACGCTCTAGCGCTAGAACCCGCTCATCGGCATTCGTGATCAGGGTCTCCTTTTCCTGCAGCTCGGGGAGCGTATACCGTTCACCAGTAACGGTTGTCTGACGACGCTTGTAATGTGACGGGACGAGGTGAAGGTTTGGTTTTGATACATCGATGTAGTAGCCGAAAATCCGGTTATAGCCTATCTTGAGTGATTTTATGCCGGTCTTCTGCCGTTCCTCAGCCTGCAGTCTGACGATCCAGTCCTTTCCCGAATGCAGCACTCCTTTGAGTGAGTCAAGTTCTTCTGAATAGCCTGATTGTATGACCCCGCCATTGCGGGCAATGGCAGGGGGATCATCGACGATCGCTCTTCCTATCAGATCAATCAGGTCCGGCAAATCATGAAGATGCCCGGTTGCGTCTGAGATATTTTGCGGGATCTCACGGGTATCCGGTTCCTGCAGAGTAGTTTTGATCTTCGGAAGCACGGAAAGCGTGGCCGCGAGGGCAATCAGGTCACGCGGTCCTGCATTCCCGTAGGCAACCCGTCCTGCAATTCTCTCGACATCTGCGCACCGTCCAAGCAGGGCCCTGACTTCAAGACGCGCCGGCGTATGGGCGATCAGAAAATCAATTACATCCAGCCGTTTATTAATTTCATCAGGGTTGGTAGACGGGCGGGAGAGCTGGCGCATAAGCAGACGGCTTCCCATCGGGGTCTTTGTCAGGTTCAGGCAGGAGAAGAGAGTTGCTCCTTTGGGATCGGAGCGGATGGTGTTGTTCACTTCAAGGTTCCGCAGTGTGACTGCATCGAGCATGAGGCTTTGCCCCGGGGTGCGCAGGGAGAAAGTGCTGATGTGAGCGAGCGGGGCGTTCTGTGTTTCTTTGGCGTAGGCGAGCGCGGCACCCGCAGCTCCAATTGCCGTGGGGAATCCCTCGCATCCGAACCCGGCAAGCGAGACAACGTGGAAATGATCCATGAGATGCTGGCGTGCCCGCTCTTCAGAAAATTCGTCATTCCTGAAGAGAGAGACTGATACACCCCGCTCCCGGATACGCTCTGCGAGACCCGACGGGAGTCCCGATGGGATGATACATTCTGCGGGGCGGTAACGGGCAACTTCGGAGAGGATACTTTCAAAACCCGGGTCATGGTCGGCCAGCACGACAAAAAATTCCCCGGTCGAGATATCAAGGAATGCCATTCCCCACTGCTTGTTTTTTAAATCGGGGGAGAGAGCAAGCAGGAATGAGGATGCCGAAGAAGGCAGCATGGCAGAATCGATCACGGTACCCGGGGTGATCACCCGGACCAGCTCGCGTTGTACCATTCCCCGGGCATTTTTTGTATCCCCCACCTGATCGACGACAGCTACCTTGTATCCCTTACCGACCAGTTTGGCAATATACCCGTCTGCCGCGTGATAGGGCACTCCCGCCAGAGGGATACGGTTTTCGCCGCTTTTTGAGCGTGAGGTAAGAACAATCTCCAGTTCGCGGGAGATGAGTTCTGCATCACGTTCGAAGGTCTCGTAAAAGTCACCAATCCTGAAGAAGAGGACAGCGTCCGGATGCTTTTTCTTGATCTCCCGATATTGCCGCATAACGGGGGTGGAACGGGCGGCTTGTTCTGCATCATCCGGGATGTCCTGGAGAGACTCGTGGATCATGTATGCAAAAAAATTGCCTTCCTGATCAATTAATACCGATCTTATCGCTATGCCCGGTTTGTTCTTAGAATTTTTTGTGTATATACACAATCATAAGAGGAATTGAAATGATCAGTGCAATGATCCCGAATGAAAGACCGAGAACAAAACCAATACTGACCAAGAGGATGATCTCTGCCAGAATGCTCACCGCAAGAGGGATGCCGCTCCAGAGGATCAGTACTCCCGCAAGCGTTATGATACCGATCCCCAGCGCTGCATTGTGGATATCCTGCGCTGACGGTGCAACAGACAATACGAGCGAGAGCGTGATGTAAAGATAAAGAAGGAACCAGGGATTGAACATGACGATAAGATTCCAGGTAAACATCCCCAGGACTCCTGTTCCGAGTAAAAAAAGATCGGCATACGATCCGATACCCTGCGGAAGAGCGGGGAATACACAGCCGAGATACTGAGCAAATACCCAGGTACATCCTGCGAGTACCAGGGGAATGCAGATGAGCGGCGCGGTACCGATCACAACGTCGCCAAGGTAGGGAATTTTCGGCCGGGTGTAGGTTACCGAACCTCCCTCTTTTGAGAAAAGAACGACATTTTTTACGTTCGCTCCCGTGATGAGGCATCCAAAGATATGACTTAATTCATGGACAACCACACCCGGAGCGCGGACTACGTAATAAAAAAATCTTATCGGGATTACCTGTGCCCAGAGGACATCTAATGTACGGGAAATAACTATCACGATGATTCCCATACCAATGACCACAAGAAACGAGGTCGTATTCTGGTCCATCTTTGGAAAATACCCATGAACTTTGGACGCAGGCCACAGATAATGATATCATACCGGATAGTACTTCTGAAAGTCTCATTATCCGGTACTGCCAATGAGCAGTTATGTCACCAGACAACCGGGGGGAAAGCCCGCCTGATACCACCAGGATCCATTATAACCGGCTTGTCAATGAAAAGAGTCCTTACCTGCTCCAGCATGCGGCAAATCCCGTTGACTGGTATCCATGGGGAGACGAGGCGTTCGCACGCGCCCTGAAGGAAGATAAACCGGTCTTCCTGTCCATCGGGTATGCCACATGTCACTGGTGCCATGTGATGGCGCATGAATCGTTTGAGGATGCCGGTGTTGCGGCACTACTGAATAAGGATTTCATCTGCATTAAGGTGGACAGGGAAGAACGCCCGGATATTGACAGCATTTACCTGTCGGTCTGCCAGATGATGACCGGTCAGGGCGGGTGGCCCCTTACTGTTGTCATCACTCCGGAAAGGAAACCATTCTTTGCAGGTACCTACATACCCCGGGAGGGGCGGTTCGGCATGAGCGGCCTCCTTGACCTGCTTCCCCATATTATAAAATTCTGGAAGGAGAAGCGCATCGATCTTATTGCTTCGGCAGATGAGATTGCAGCTGCTCTCCGGAAGACCCCGGGATCATCAACGGAGATCGAACCGGACCGGTCGCTTCTCCAAGAGGGGTATGAAGAACTGGCGGTACGGTTTGATGAGGTGAACGGGGGATTTGGCAGTGCTCCAAAATTCCCGACGCCCTATAATCTCCTCTTCCTCTTACGGTTCTGGAAGCGTACCGGCAAATCCCATGCACGTACCATGGTGGAAAAAACACTTGAGGCGATGCGTATGGGTGGTATCTGCGACCAGATCGGTGGCGGATTTCACCGGTATTCTATTGATGCCCGGTGGCGGGTGCCGCACTTTGAGAAGATGCTGTACGACCAGGCTCTCCTCCTCATGGCTTATACCGAAGCCTACCAGGTCACCCGCAATCCGCAATTCCGGAAGACCGCTGAAGAGACTATCACTTATGTCATTCGCGACCTGACCTCCCCGGAGGGCGCATTTTTCTCGGCCGAAGATGCAGACAGTGAAGGCGGGGAAGGGGCGTTTTATCTCTGGACGAAGGATGAGGCCGCGCAGATCCTGGGGGAAGAAGATACGGCCCTCGCTGCGCGGTTTTTCTCGATGAAAGATGCCGGAAATTACCCAGCTCCGGCTGAAAAAACGGGACAAAATATCCTCTACCAGACTCCTTCCTCCGCGAGCCGGTCATCCTCTCCCGGATTATCCAATGGTGACGCTGAATCACGGCTTGCATCGATAAAAACCCGGCTCTTCAACGCACGGGAAGGGCGCCCCCGTCCGTCCCAAGACGACAAGATACTGGCCGACTGGAACGGCCTTTTTATAGCCGCACTTGCCCAGGCAGCACGAACCTTCGGGAACGAAGCGTACCTGGCAGCTGCCCGGCAGGCCATGGAGTTTATCCTGCACCATATGCATGATGAGACCGGCAGGCTCCTGCACCGGTATCGCGAAGGTGAGGCGGCAATCCCGGCATTTGGCGATGACTACGCGTTCCTCATCAAGGCATTGATCGAACTCTACGAATCAAGCTTCGAACCGTCGTATCTCTCGTCGGCGCTCGAACACAATGCCTGGTTTCTGTCGCATTTCTGGGATGCACAGGAGGGCGGGTTTTTCACAATACCGGATACTGAAAAGGTCCTTCTGGTCCGCAAAAAAGAGATTTATGACGGAGCGATACCATCATGCAATTCCGTTGCTTTCGAAAATCTCGTGCGGCTGTCACACCTCACTGGTGACCAGACACTTGACAAACGGGCATCAGACCTGTCCCGCTGTTTCGCGGCCACGGTCCAACAATCTCCCTCGGCATATTCAGGATTCCTGTGCGCTCTTGACAATGCGATTGGACCCGTTCATGATGTCGTGATTGCCGGGGATCGCGAGGCTGCGGATACACGGTCCATGATCCGGGCACTCCGGGATCACTATCTTCCTGCTGTCATCGTACTATATCTGCCGGGAGATGACTCCCGAACCCGGCTTGTTACCCTTGCACCTTTCACCGGGACTCTGAATTCTGCCGTGCGCACTGCAACAGCGCATGTCTGTAACGCCCACACCTGTGCCATACCGACAATCGATGTACACCAGATGCTGGACCTCCTGGGCGAGAAACACGATCAATAAACGAAAAATTCTCTTTTAATCTCGGAATTAAAAACCAGATATGAAATTGCACCCACATATCCGGGATCTTTGTGATCAGATTCCTGTTTCTAGAGGATATCCTGTGAACATTATGTATTTGTGAGGGGACCCCCGCATCTTGATCGCCTGAAAGAATGACAGGAGGGAGATAACCCGTGGCGAATTTTTTTGCACCTGAAAAATTTCCGGGCCAGGGAAAGTTCCCGGTCTTCATCGGATTATGAGATCTTATTATAAATTTACCTCTGCAAAAAAAATCAGAGATTTTTCAGAGCAACCAGATCCTTGACCCCGACCAGCTTCCAGACCAGCGAACGCTCTTCTTCAGCGATTGCAGCAGGGGGATCCAGGGGGGAATGGCCGAGTGCCGCGAGGATATTGCAGGAAAGGTCCCGCTCTACTACCAGATCGACGAATTTTTCCCGGATAATCTTCTTCTCGATAGAATCGTGAACTTCTTCAAGGTAACCCTGGAGTGTCACGAACATGTATGACGAGAGGTCTTTGGTATATTTCTCGATTTCAACAGAAACATAGGGACTTTTCCGGAAATAGTCGATCTTTTTTCCATATTTTGTCGAGAGGAAGTAGAGGAACGATCCGTCAAAGACATACAGGAATGGTGCAATATAAGGATATTTCTCACCCATGAACGCGATCCGGCAGACATAGCCCTTTTCAATGAGCCGATCGTACTCCGGTTTTTCCATCCGCGGGATTTTCAATATATCCATAAACTCACCTCATTGGAATTCCCGATGGTACCAGATAAACTTTATTAATCGTTGTCGAAATAATAAAAAAGAAAAATTATTTCTCTATCCGGTATCCTGCCTTTTTCCATGCGGTCATTCCTCCAAGGACATTTGTTACCCGGTGGTACTGGTGGATCGCAAGGATGCTTGCTGCAAGACTCCCTTTAAATCCTGCATCACAGTAAACCACAACGGGTTCATTTTTCGGGATCTCGTCCAGGTGCTGCGGCAGTTCACCAATATATACCTGGTGAGCCCCCCGGATATGGCCGACTGAGTTCCAGTTTTTAATATCCCGGACATCAAGGAGGAAGAGTTCTTCTTTCCCGAGGCGTTCCTTCAACTGCTGGACTGAACAGGTAGGTATGGTTCCGATATCCTGTGCCGCCTTGGTCCAGAGAGGAAATCCTCCAGAGAGCACTCCGGCAAGGGAATCGTATCCCTGCCGTACAAAATGGCGGAGAACGGGATCAAGGTCGAGATTAAAGTCGTCAACAATAACGACCGGTCTCTGGTAATCAAGGAACCAGCCCATAAAGGACGGGAGACCTTCGCGCCAGATCGAGATGCTGCCGGGAATATGGCCCCCGCCAAAACTCGTTGGCGACCTTATATCAACGATCTGGCAACCGGATTTCCTGAACTGGTTAACTTCTGCGATGGAAAGTTCCCGGAGATCCGGCATCCGCCGGAGGAGCGGATGCCCCATCAGGTTATAGTTCTCCATCTGCCGGAAATAGGGAGGATAATAGGGTGATTCCGCGGCACGCTGTGCAATAAATGCCTCCCGTCCTTGTGCCAGTACGGCGTTTGTCTCTTTTTCGTACCCGACAGTCGTGAATGGATGATCTGCGATCTCTGTTCCGCACACCGACCCGGCTCCATGGGCAGGACAGACGATCACCCCCTCACCGAGAGGGATAATTTTCCCCGTGATGCTGTCAAAGATCTTTGCCGCCATCTCAGCCTTGCGTTCCTGCCCGAAGAAGTCGGTCCGTGCAACTTCACCGGAAAAGAGGGTGTCGCCGCAAAAGATCATGTACGGCCGGTCTGAAATCTCCTTATCATACAGTACGAGGGAGATACTCTCCTCGGTATGGCCGGGGGTTTCCAGTACCAGCAGCTCCAGTGACCCCAGCATAAACCTGTCGCCCTGTTTTACCGGCTTTCCGTAGGCGAATGCCACCTGAGCGCCGTGATAAATCTCTGCACCGCACCTCTCACTCAGCTCCAGCGAACCGATAACATAGTCCTCGTTCCGGTGCGTCTCGAAGATGTGAGTGATGACCAGTCCATGCTGGTTAGCGATCCGGAGGTAAATGTCACCGTCCCGCCGCGGATCGATCACTGCAGCCCTGCCGCCCGAACCGATAAGATAGGAATTATGTGATAGACCCTCAGAGACAATCCGTTCAAAAATCATCGTATCTTCCCCTCATCGTGGAATTAAACCGTTGGTCGGTATATAGGTTATGAAACAGACAAATAATTAAAAAAAATATTTCCTATTCCCAGCTGTAGGCATAATTAAGAAGGATCGGGGTCCTGTCTGTGCCGGATAAACGCTCCAGTATCAGGCTGCAGATATGGTCCAGGGTTACCGGGACATACCCGAGGACCTCTGCACTGACATTGATCCGGCGGCACTCAAAATTAATGAACGGGTACCACCGGAGATTATTGTTGTGGTGGTGCCCGTGGATTACCCAGCCCTCAAATCCTTCCGGGGCATCAGCAGGATCGTGGACAAGACAGAACCTCAGGCCACTATGTTCGAGGATCGTCTGGGGTGGTCCCCCGGGTTTCCGGATATCATGATTGCCCTGAATAAAGGTGATCCGCCCCCGGAGTTTATTCCGGTAAAACTCTGCAGATGCCCCACCCCGCCCATATATCAGGTCTCCCAGGTAGTATACACGGTTGGCAGGAGAGATCGTGTAATTCCAGTTCTTTATCAGTACATGATCCATCTCACGGATGTCAGGGAAAAAGAAGGGGCGGGCGCAGTAACGTATGATATTTGCATGGCCAAGGTGCAGGTCTGAGATCAGGAAGATGTCCCCGGGATCCGAGAACCGGGGATCCAGTCGTTCGAACCCTACCCGGTGCCGGTAAAGCCTGAGGGTATTCTGCCATGCCGGATTGTTCTGACTATTATTGGCGATGATCCAGCGTTTTTCGAGCAGATCGTATTCTGCGAGGATTGATTCACCCTTCATTACTGTGATCCTGAGTCCTGCTTCATCGAGCGTGACCGGCTTGACCTCATCCTTTTCCCTCATTCGGAAGGCGCGTTGTATCCTGTGCAGGATCCGGGCAACTAAACCAGAAGACAGCCTGTCCTCTGCCGGCACATCATCTTCGTATCTTAAAAGGGTTGAAAAGACGGAGGACGCAACCGACGGGTCTAGATGGTTTGCTACCGTTACGTGAAACCATTTGCTGTCCGGTACAGTATCCCATATATTGCTACTGCATACGAGCGGGGATACTGCACCTGCGATAGATGCAGTAAGGTTTCTTAATTTCTCGGAAGAACGGACCCGGAATGCGATCACGCTGCCGGACATTCCCTCACGTTTTTCCCAGCCATCAATGATGAACGGGATCGGATCGTAAGCAGATGCAACCCGCCCGATGGCTTCGAGGAGCTGTGCTGAGGCAGCCCCGTCATTCAGGGTCAAGGGCCCAAAGAGCGTGACATGAGGGTGTTTCTCGATGAAATCCCCGATATTAAACAATCGTGCAATAGTAAAAACGGTCTTCCTGACCCGCCATTTCGTCCTTCCAAGACGGATCTCAACAAGGTAAATATCATCCATGGCCAAGCCTGCAGGTGTAATTTCTATTGGTGGTCTTCAGGGTTAAACCTTTGATTGATACTTTTCATCCGACACAAAGGAGCGTAAAGGTACCCGGAGCGGGTCTTGATCATGACAGGTTATCCTGTCCGCTCCTGAGCCTGCCATCATCCATACCCTCATAGCAAGAGCGGATCAACATGATACCAGCGATGAAAAATTTTCCTTCAGCGGTCACAACCCTTCTCTTTGACATGGATAACACCCTTTTTGACCTTGTTGGAGCGCAGATTGCTGCCTGTCAGTCCGTGGCCAGGCACCTGAACCAGAACGATGGGGAGGATCTCTTCTCATACTTTCTTACCGCCGGACATGGATTCGAGTCCCATGAAAATATCCGCCAGTATATGGAAGAACGAGGCATCCCGGTTAATGGTACCTATCGCGCTGCCTGCCGTGTATATGAGTCAGAAAAACTTCGGGGCATCTCCCCTTACGAAGGAGTTCCCGGAACACTCCAGTCACTCCACGAACAGGGATATCATATGGGGATAGTGACCGATGCCTTTGCCCGGGATGCAACGCTCCGTCTGGAAAAAACCGGATTGTTGCCATTCTTCTGTTGTATGGTCAGTTACGATATGGTAAAGGTAAAAAAACCTGCACCTGAGCCGTTCCTCTTTGCACTCGAGATGATGAAGGCAAATGCCGGCGAAGCAGTCCTGATAGGCGATAGTCCTCACCGGGATATCGAACCCTGTCGATCTCTTGGCATCAAGACAGTATACGCCCGCTATGGTGATCGGTTCTCGAAAGATCGTTCGAGTATTGCCGCGGATTTCGTTATCGATACCATGAGAGAGTTGCCGGGTATACTTCTTGAGATGCAGGAAAAACCGGATAATTTTCTGCCATAATTACGGAAATCCAAAAAAAAGAATATTTTTGGACGTAAAGAGTGGATTGCGAAGAGAGAAACACCAAAACTTAAAGAAAGAAAAAGATCAATAAAAATTATGATTGTTCCGACCAGGATTTTCTTCACCAAGGGTGTTGGAGTCCACAAAGATCGCCTTGCGTCCTTTGAGCTTGCCTTGAGAAAGGCCGGAATCGAGAAATGTAACCTTGTGTATGTTTCCAGTATTTTTCCCCCGAACTGCAGGCAAATTTCAAAGTCTGAGGGGTTAAAACAGCTCATGCCTGGCGGGATTACCTTTTGTGTCATGGCAAGGAACGACACGAATGAACCGAACCGTCTTGTATCTTCTGCAATAGGGCTTGCACTTCCCAAGGATACGGAGGAATACGGGTATTTGTCCGAGCACCATGCCCACGGTGAGACCCAGGAAAAGACCGGGGAATATGCAGAAGACCTCGCAGCAACAATGCTTGCAACAACACTCGGGATAGAATTCGATGTGAACCTCGCATGGCAGGAACGTGAACAGATCTATAAGGCGAGCGGAAAGATCATCAAGACAAAACATGTGTGCCAGTCTGCAGAAGGCGATAAGAACGGGCTCTGGAGCACCGTGATTGCCGCGGCGGTTTTTCTATAATCAAAACAGAGATAATTTCAGTTTTTATACACTTTTCAGAATCAATTTTTTTAGCCGATCTGGTTGAGGTAGAACCTGCATGAACAATGCGTTCACACCCGAACGATGAAGGACAGAGATTGGATACATGAGGATTCGAACCGCATCTTTCCCTTAACGACGCATTCTACCGCCTCCGGGGTGATGGGGCCCGTGGCAAGTCGGGAACACGATTAAGGATAATTTTATATTGTCAACACTCTCATGTTGACACATGGTACTGTCAGCCGACGAGAACAAGTTCAGGTTCCGGAACATGATCCTGCTGATTATCATAGCAGGAACAGCCGTATTGTTGATATCCTCTGTCTCTGCGGAAACGGGAGTTACTATTTCCGCACAAGGAGATCATTCCTATTATCTGGGTGAAGAAATCATTTTGAGTGGTTCTAATTATGATTCGGATTTCACGTACCTCTTTATCACCGGACCAGGCATCTCCACGGGTGGTGGAAAACTTACGTCGCCTCTCCAGAATGTAGTCAGCGGAGATCCCGGTTCCTTCGACAGGGTACAGACAAAACCGGATAAAACGTGGGAATACTCCCTTTACACGTATAATCTCGGGATTAATCCCGGGCCGTATGCCATCTATGCGGTGAGCCAGCCAATAAGGGCAGCCCAGGTAACCGGTGCCGATAACAAATCTGCCCGGGTAATAGTAAAAAAACCGTTCATAACTGCAGGGATCACTCCATCTGCGATTTCAAAAGGACAGCCTTTCACGGTCACCGGATTTGCGGAAGGAAACCCGGTTTGCTGTCCAGCTATGGATAATCGGAGATAACTATGTCTTTAATACGACCGTTCCGACAAATCCTGATTCATCGTTCACGTTTCCCATCAGTACGCAACTCTCAGAAAAACTTCCCCAAGGACAATGTTATCTCATCGTCCAGCACCCGATGCAGAATAATGAGCTTGATATCGTCAGGAGTGGGGATTGGGTTAAGAACCTCCAGCTCAAAGGCGGAAGTCCGGGCGGCGGTATGAACCTCTTCAGGATCACCGGCGCAGGAAGCCTCCAGGGTCACGACGCAGCAGAAGCGCTTATCGCTGCGCTCAATGACCCCACGGTTGATGATACCTATACCGAGATCCCTCTCGTTGTTGACGATACGGGTATGAAAAACGGAACAATGAGCGAGGTATCCTTCTCCGGACCCTCCCCAATTCAGGCACAGGCAGCCCCGGCTGCGCCCGTTCAGCATCAGACCCCGGCATCCCCGCTCCAGTATGCCCCCCTCGGAGTAATTGTTATAATAGGAGGAATTGTCGCCTGGAGCCGGCGTTAGGGGTCATATTCTTTATTGAAAAATCCGGTCAGGATGACCACACACGGTAAAAAGGTGAGCTGATAAGCTCATCAGTCCCGGGTATTTTTCATCGCTGCAAAGTCCGCAGATCGCTGATGGGTGTTTCCGATTCAACCTCATTCAGGAGCCGGGGTTGCTGGCCAGAAATGAGGGGGGTTATCCGGTTTTTTGTCTCGTTCGTTTGCAATATAGCGGATTTTCCGGGCGAGTTCCAGCACAGCAACCCGGGCCGGGCTGTCTGCCTGAATTTGTGAAACCGGTGTTGCCGCGAGGTCAGCTGCTTCAACCTGCCGATCATCAGGAATAACTGCAATGGGAGTAACATTGCCGATATCCACCGGTGCAGTACCGGATTTGAACATGTTGAAAACTATATGGATGCGTTCCGGTTCGAGCCCCAGCTGGGTAGTGATCTCCCGTATACGGGTGATAGTCCGCAAACCCCGGGCACCAGGATCGCTCACAATAAGGAGCATATCCGGTTTTCCGAGTGTCCCCCGGCTGATATGCTCCATACCGGCCTCGGTATCGATCACCACAAACCGGTAATCGCCCTCAAGATGGAGCATGCATTCTGACAACAAATCGTTGGCAAAACAATAGCACCCGCTTCCCTCCGGCCTCCCCATCGCCACGAGATCAAAACCATTGGCCTCCACCAGGGCCTGCCGGAACCGGAACCTGACATAATCGTGACGATTCATGCCCGGGGGAATGTGACGGGTAAAAGCTTCTTCCCGCATAGACCCCAGCGATTCGTGCACGGTTATCCCCAGTGCTTCATGCAGGTTGGCATTCGGATCGGCATCAACAGCAAGAACCGGAGTTTCTCCCAGATCGATGAACGAACGGATGAGGAGAGAACTGACCGTCGTCTTGCCGGTCCCTCCTTTTCCTGATATTGCAATGGTAAAAGGATTTTTTTCCATGAATTCCCGTCCTCTCCGACACCCTCATCAACCGGGGTGATTCTCCCGGATACGCCGGGAGATCTCTGCGGCAGTCTGCATAATCGACACCGCACCTTTTCGGTCTGCAAACCGGATTCCGCAGCTGGGAGTGATGAGGGACTGCGAATCAAAGAGATGTTCCGGCATACAGGTGCAGAGCTGGGTCCTGATTGCAAGATACCGTTCATAGAGCCGTCCGGGGGTCTCGGCGGCGAATATTTTGTATTCCGCCGGGACAATCCCCCATGCTACGACCCCTCCCTTTTCCATATACGTAACGATAGCATCAGCATATAGCAGGAACTCTTTTGCCGTTGTATAGGCATCGATGGAAATGACTGAAGGCTGGAGGTCCATGACAAATTCCCAGTCCGTGTTTGAACAACAGTGAATGCCGAGTCCACCCTCGACCAGAGCCGCAATATCCTCCCAGCCGTTTCTTACCATATCCTTATCCACCGGGACTACTGATGATCCCAGGGAAGCAAGGTATGGCTCGTTTAATACGACGACTGTTTCTGCAACACCGGTCTTTTCTTTCATCTCAACCTCGCTCCACCGCGCCTTGAGCGCGATCATCTTCGAAAGCATATCGGCTAGTTGTGCATCATAATACATCGGGCGCTTGTCTGCATCGACTACCTGCATGCCGAATGTGACCGGTCCTGTTACTTGGCATTTCAGCACTTTGGCCGGGGAGATATCAAGGGTCATCATCTCGATGAAACCAGAGGCATATTCCTTATGGAGTCCATAGGCAGCATAGTTGCCCTCCACGTAATCCAGATAGACCTGTTCCATCGCCGCGGTATTGTCAGTCGTGCTGTTGTACAGGAGCCGATCATCCCTGATGAGCCTTCCCGGCATCTGCTCTGAATCATTGAAGACGATACTTTCCCGTTGTCCACGGTCAGGGAGAGTTGGGACGTAAGGGAATTCGGGAAATATTGCCAGGACATCTTCACACGCCTCCGCAGGATCGGTATGTGGGAGTGCTCCAACTCCGGTAGCAAACGAATGCGGCGAAGAGATCAACTTTGCCATCCGGATCATCCCTTCCTGATCCGACAGGCTTCCAGAAGTTTCTGAACCATTGGGAATAACGTGAGATCCGTATGCGGCAGGAATGTACTTGATGTATATTCGTCCATGAATGAGGTTTCAGCATTGAGTTCGATGTACGCAATCCGGGATGCAATAACATCAAGTGTTTTTCGCTCCCGCCGGTTGATGAGCGCAAGATTTGCACCCGTCACTGCCCCGTTCCCGATATTTTTTATCCTCTCTAATTCGATCTCGGGTATCAGCCCGATGATCGTTGCATTTTTCTTGTCCAGATAATTGCCGAATGCGCCGGCAAAATAAATCGTTGAGATTTCATGCCTCGTGACACCGGCCTCCTTCATCAGGGTCACACAGGCCGCGTGAATCGAAGCTTTGCTCATGATCAGGTTTTTGATATCATTTTCCGTGATCACGATATCTTTTCCGATATCCGTATCACCAGCCCATGCGACAACAAACTCAGGAAAGTGAGCCCCCGTCCGGACCCGTTTATTTTCTATGCCGGTATTTATCCGCCCGGTCCGGTCAATGACACACGCAGAGATGAGTTCAGCGAGCAGGTCGATTAATCCGGACCCGGTAATCCCCCGGGGTTTGATATTATTGATCGTACTGTAACAGGGATCAAGAGTAAACGGGTCAACCGTAATCTTCTCGATAGCCCCCGGGTTTGCCCGCATGCCAAAAAGTACTTCTCCGCCTTCGAGGGCAGGGCCGGCAGCACCGGCGCAGGAGAACATCCATTCTTTATTCCCGAGCACGACTTCGAAGTTGGTACCGATATCGATCAGGAGGGAGATCTCCTCACGTTCACTCATACCACAGGCAAGGATATCGGCAATAATGTCGCCACCGATAAAGTCGCTGACTGCAGGGAAGACAAAAAGCCCGCAGTTCTGGTTGCCGGCAATACCGATTCTGGCGGCCGCGACAGACAATGCCCGCTGGACCACGGGCACGTAGGGTTCTGCGATGATGTAGGCCGGATCGATACCGAGAAGCATATGGGTCATCACCGTATTACCGGCAACCACCACCTCGTAAATATCCTCGCGGTCGATTCCGGCAGTATTTGAAGCAGAAGTAAGGGCAGTATTGATGCTCTCTGCAGCAAGTGCCTGCAGTTTGGTAAGACCGTTCTTCCGGGCAAAATTCACCCGGGCGAGAATGTCTTCCCCGCAGCTGATCTGACGGTTGTAATTCGAGGCAACCGCGACCACCTTGCCGCTGACCAGGTCCCAGAGATACACGACAACCGTAGTCGAGCCGAGATCGACTGCAGCACCAAAGATGCGTTTTGATGTATCATTCTCCTGGAGATCAATAAGCCGGTAGCCTCCGGGAACAAGGGCTACCGTCCCGGTCACCTTCCAGTCACTGTGCCGGAGGAGAGTGGGAATTTCCCGCATCACTTCCAACGGAACATAGATTTTTTCTGCAACCGGCCCTCCGCTTCTCTGGACACCCCACAAAAGCCGGGTAAGATCCGGTGAAGGATCGGTAAGGGTGGGCGGCTGTAGCTCGACGTAATATTTTCTGACAGAAGGATGAAATTCGATTCCCGCATCCCTTCCTTCGATGAGAATCTTTTGTTCCTGGATAAGGGTACTCTCGGGAACAAACACCTTCAGATCGCCCTGCACCGTTGTTTCGCACGCAAGACATGCCCCCTTACTCAGTTCATCCTCACTGAAAAACTGCGAATATTTTGGGCGATCAAATTCTGTTTTCCCCGACTGAACATAAACCACACACTTACCGCATTTTCCCTGCCCCCCACAGACTACGTTAATATTCAGCCCTGCCCTCTGGGCTGCATCAAGAATGGTACTCCCGCGGGCGACATCGATCTTGCGATAACTGGGAAGAAAGGTTACGGTGCGCATGGTGTCTTTGTCCCTGATAATAACAATGGGAAGAGGAATGAGAAATATGCTACGGTGGAAGGAACGATTTCGGGGATTGGAATGAGTGAAAATTTTCGTTGTCTGGAAAAGGACATGAACGGGAAGTCCGCAACAGAATGACAAAAGTCAGTTATTTGATATGATGAGGAACCGGACCTTCCCCGGCCGGGTACGGATAAACACAGGCATCGGTGATCTTCATGAAGGTAACCCGATTTGTGATAGGCACTGGCACGGATATGGCGCCTCCCACGGCAATCTGTAACTAAAAAATTCTAAAATAAAACACCGGCGTTCCTCGAAGACCCCGAGGCGAGTGATCATGATGAATACTATACGGTTAAAGGAAATCACGTTGAAATATTCTTTTGGGTCTTTTAACACCGGTGTGGACATCCCCGCCCCCCGCTGCGTTTCGGGTGATTCGACAAAATCCCAGATGTCTGGGAAGAAACGATCAAAGAAATTCAATGTGCAAATAGCAAAAGAAATCGGAAGCTCAGAAGTGGCGGAGGGATGGAATATGGTTCTGCCCCTTCCACGGTTTTTTACAGTATTCAAATAATTACCAAATCAATGAAATGAACTCATTTACGCGGTGAATACGGAGGACTGGTTACCTTGATTTTCTGTGGTGAATTCTTATCAGTACCAATAGGCAAATTGGGGGTTGTTTCCCAAAAAGTGAATCAGCTTGTATTCTTCCATTCCTGAGTCAGGTATTCCCCAATCTCTGCTGCATCCCGGGGTCCGACCATCACTTTCCAGCCGGTTGCTTCCTCGATCCTTCCTGACAACGGAGCGGCATAACCCGGGATGATCAGTATTTTATGGGATACTTCGTTTTCTACGTTGAATTTCTTTATGGAGTCACGAACCAGTGCTTCATTGAATTTGCCTGCAGCCACGGCAGTCAGGACAGAAAGACCTTCTGTATCGATAATCAGCATGAAACAGGGGACGCGGGATGACTCCAGGTACCCCTGGAGGGTAAAAAACGTAAGGGAAAAGTTTACCGTGACAAGAACGGGAGCATCTTTTGCCGGGCTTCCGACGCGGTACAGGCCGGGATTCATCTGGATGGGTTTCTGGGGATCCGTGTAAATGTTCTGCCGGAGCGTAAGCGCAGCCTTCGAAGACTCAGGAGAAAGAGGGGGTGTTACGATAACCGACGCATATTTGACAATTCCCAAAGCGATTGCTGCATCCTGGAGGCAGGAGTGAGTCGCATCCATAAACACCGGATAGCCCAGATCCGGCACTGCACGGGTAATAGCGAGCTGCCGTACGGCAGTTGTTGTAACAATATAATCGCCAAGGGATTGCGGACTTGGATCCATAACCATTTTTTTCACCCCTTCTGCCAGGCAGTCCTTTGCAAGAGCGGTGAGGTTATCAAGTCCATGGGCTTTGATGACCATCGGACAATTATGTTTTTTTGCAACGGCACACATATCCCTGAAATTTTCTCTGGTTGCTGCATGAATCAGGGGCTGGTAGCTCCCGACCTGGACCAGTGCTGCATTGAGCGATTCTGTCCTCTCAGCCATAAGGACAAGAGGAAGATCCGCATTTTCCTCCACGGTGCCGACAGCTCGTGCAAACACTTCCGGGGACCCGCTCACGTTTTCGATTGCCATGCCGTTAAACTTCAGATCGGAACCGATGCGGGTGAAGGTCTCATCCCTGACCCGGAGAGTCGCGGCAGTGATCTCGTCCGGTGTCTGGGAATCGGAAACCTTGAACAGGATACCGGGGGGATGATAGAAGGTTTTGTCGTGACGGTACAGAACAAACTCCTCGCCAACGGCAAAAGAACGTTCGCCAACGCCAATTTTTACCAGCCGTATCGGGGGTCGCGTGGTCGCACCAAGGACGGATTTTGCCTGATCGTCAAGATAGGGACAGAGATCCACATCTGCTTTTCCTCCAGCGAGTTTCATGGCAAAGGTGAGGCAGGTGGGATCGCCGCATTCCTTGCAGTTCTTTTTCGGCAGGAGTTTGTAGATGTCCAGTGCCTTAAGAGCCATCCCGGTTCACCCCCGGGACATTCGCACCCTCTCTGATGCTGGCAAAGGCATTTTTAAGCATCATGACCGTCTTTGGATGACGGACACAAACGATCTCGGCACCCGCGACTGCCCCGGCGATGCCGGTATAAAATTCCCATTGTACTGCCATCTCATCCCACCGGGAGGGTTCGGCTTCCCTGACTTCTTTTATGGTCAGCGAATCAATGGCAGAACAGATCATGGGCATGGAAAGATCGGCATCTCCTTTCAGTGCAGAGAACCGAATCCTTTCCATCGCCGAATAAGAATATTCAAAACCATACCCGAGTGCGCCGGTGTAGGGATCGATGACAACATGGTCCCGCGGTACGCCGATCTCGCGTAAGAGAATATTCAGTTGTTTTGCGAGGTTGACATCAATCGGGGACTGGGCAATGAGTGAGTGATTATAGGCAAGAGCAGCAGCTGCAATGCTGCGGTATCTGCTGGCCTCTGCGGTGCCGAGAAGAAGTCTTTCTCCCTGGGCGGTCTCGCCACACGTCTGAAAAACCTCGCTGTCTATCCGTGGTTCATTACTGCCTTCGATGATCAACGGGAGTCCGGTGGCCGAGAGGACCGCCTCTATGGTTTTTCCCAGGCATGCAATATCGGAAAAATTCCTCCGGCGTGTGCTGGTCAGGTAGAGACGGACAAGATCGGCACCATAGACCGTTTCGGCAGTCTTTGCCCATGCATCTACGTTGTCGACCAAATCACCACAGTAATTTTTTATGACCGGTGACCAGTACTCCGGATCATCACAGATCTCCAGAGCTACAAGAGGTGTTTTTGAGGGATGTGGTTCAAGGAAAGGAAGCGTTGTCCCCCCGCCAATACAATACGATGTTTTCCGTGTCCCCCCCTCTTCCCGCGTAGCGCCAAGAATCACCTTGCCAATCGCACCGGTCCAGCCAAAATGAAGATCATACACCATGCCGTTCCCTCACACCAAGGGTTTCATAGTCAGGGCAGGGTGCTTCACACGTTCGAGATAATCGATCAGCTCCTCGATGGTTGTTGCCCGGGTCTCATCGGCGATCTTCCCAAAGAGATCCGGTTTATTCTGGTCGGCCAGTTTTTTCGTCAACCGCACCTTCAGTTCCTCTTTGAGCTGGGAGGGCATCCAAACGAGACGCTCAATACCTCCTTCACCCTGTAAGAACCGGTCAGAGAGTATATAGTTCTTTGAGATGCCGGCAAATCCCGGGGTCTGTGCACCTCCCCCAATCGTTCCGGCAAGCGTCGAGAACGTCATTCCCGAAGGGGTGATTCCCTTGAATTCGCGGTTCACTATCATGATCCCATTCACCTCGGGGAGCATGAGGGCAATACACTCGAAACACCCGCAGCACGTCATCGGATATTCCATGACACTGTAGAGCGAGCAGCGGTCTACCTCCCCGTGACTTGCCTTTTTGACAAATTTATTAACCCCGTCAAACTCACCGTTCAGGGTATTGATGACGGCACCTTTCTCGATCGGCTGGTTTGCACCTGACGGGGATATCTCAAAAGCAATTTTACCGTCAAGCCAGCTGATCGCTCCGCAGAGCGCCGGGCGTTCAGGGGTAATTACACAGACATGGTTGGGGGCAAAGGTCTGGCAGAGGGTGCAGGAATAATAGGTGGTTACCTCGGTGTCCCGCATACCCTTTATCCGTGCATCGCGCTCTTCGTACACCTTCTCAGCATCCTTTTTTGCTTCAAGCACCTTCGCCTCATCAGTGATGAGCGTAACCGATACGGCATCAAGCAGCTGGGGAAAGTCCATACGGAACTTGCTTGCCAGAAGTTTACCGATATGTTCAATTTTTATCCCTTTTGCCACAACCTCTTTTGAGATCCTCACCCAGATGATGTCACGCTGGGCTACATGCCAGGATCCCTCCCCATAATTAACAAAATTATGGATCCGGCGTTCGAGGACCGGCTCATAATCTTTCTTCATCATTTTCCCGGCGACTTTCACGAGAATTGCCAGAGGATACGCACTCCCCTCCTTCATCATGGCGATCTCCGGTCCGATGACCATTACCTGCCCGTCTTTCACTTCTTCCGCAGGAAGCATCTGTAAAAGTTCAAAGGCAGGGGATCTGCCCCCGCCGAACTCAACATACATCTCCTCTTTACGGATACTTTTTCCCTCAAATGCAGGAGAACATCCCATGGGGATAGGGATTGCCGTGATATTCACGCGGATCCCCCTCTCCTCCATGCCACGCCGGACTACTTCATCGGGCTTTGACGTCAGCCATGCACTTCCCTGATAGTCTCCCAGCGAAAGGATAGGGAATCCAAGGACCCGCATCCCATCGACAAATGCAATTTCCTCGTCAGTCAGCCCGGGATATACGATCACGATTGCCTTTGCCCGCTCCCTGGCATAGGTAAGGAGACGCTGGACGTCACCGGGTGTGACTCCTCCGAACATCATGGCAACCCGGGCGATGATATCGACAAAGTAAATACCATAGGATGGTGCCGGACCAAGGGGAATGAGGCGGTATTCAAGTCCAAGCTTCACCCCGGCACCGGAAAGCGATGTAATGACATCTCCGGCAAGGAAGGTGAGCATATATTTTTCCTGCAGTTCACGACAGATGGCTGAAGCACTATCGGCGCCGGACGGGGTACCGACAACGAGAGCAAGCCCGAGGATGCTGCCGTCAACGAGCGAATACCCGAGTTTTCTGATTACCGTGTCATCGATAAAACCGGTATAGGGAGCAGGTTTCCTGCCTTCATCTGCTGTTTTCCCGGCAAGGATGCATTCCAGGGCAACAAGTGGATTATTGCCGGTCTTCTCAAATACCTCCTGTGCTGCCTGCGGGTCATGTACTGCTGTACCCGTAAGTGCAAACGAAATAGGGAGGTGATAGGCAGTTTCATCATAGGAAAATGTCTGGTGTATGGCGGTGATCATCGTTTTCAGACGAGCTTCACCGTTTTTTTTCGCTGTTTCCACATCGGTCATCAGTTTTTACCCTCTGATCATGGGTTGCATATCAGAACAGATATAGTTTCGTTAACGGGTAAGATGGTGTAATTTCTCATCTCAAAACAGAATTTTTTGTGTACAACAGATAACAAAAATATTTATCCTCACTCAAGAAATTCTGTGTATGGCAAGGCTGAATCCGGGTATTTTGCGGTTAAATGCATGGTTTTACCCGTTGGTAATGCTCATTATGGTCATCTGTATCATCCATCCGGCGCTTGCCGTTCAGGGGACAGTGACCATCTCCTATCGCGGGGCAGGGGGATACACCATCGGCGATATCATCACATTTGATGGAAGAAACACGGCCAGCAATACCACGCTGCTGAAAATTTCTGGTCCCGGTCTGCCCGAAGCGGGGGTTCCTGTCTACGATCTGAATGGTGTTCCCGGATCAGGAAATACCGTCCCGGTGAACGCAGACGGCACATGGAAATTTGTCTGGGACACTTCAAACATTGCCGGGGTCGAGAAACTGACGACGGTGAGGTATACCATCACCGCGTACGACCAGTCCAGTCCGGAAAAAATGGCGTCAACATCTCTTCTGTTGAAAAAACCCGGATTTTATATCAACCCTCAGATGAGTGCCATCAATCCAGGAGATTACGCGCAGGTGTCGGGGAGTGCTGAACAAGGGGTAACGTATGTGAAGATCGAGATCGTTGATTCTGAAGGGATTCTGCATACGTTCATCTCCCCGGTCAGCGGGACAGGTTTCTTCAATTACGGGTTCCGTGTCGATATGCAGCCAGGCAAGTACACGGTCAGGGTCAGCAACCCGGCATTAAAAGACTCCCTGACAACTATAATCACGGTAGTATCACCTGAAACAATCACCCCGGTTTCAACCACGGTTTCACCAGAAGAAACAGCACCGGTTATTACCGTTTCTTCACCGGAGCAGACAGCCCCGGTTGTATCGTCTGTTTCATTAACCCCGTCAATCCCCCTGTCACCATTCACTCCTGTTGCCGGGCTCGTTATCTGCGGGCTTATCGCTCTTGCATGGTTGACGGGATCCAGGAAACAATAACCCACAAATAATTTTTTTTGCAGAGTATCTGGTTCCGCAGCTGGCGGGAAGGCAGCACCCCTGCGTACTCACTGCAACTCAAAACACCGGCAGACTGCGCCAGGACCTATCATGTCCCCGGCAGTATCCGGAACCGGGAGCGGATTTGCGCTTGCGGGCAGTATGATGGGAGATAGCATCTTTTTTTTAAAAAGTCACATGCTGATGGATTAAATTTCTTATCCTGTAAATGTCGATTCTCGTGTCCAGTAGAGGGAACTTAGTACATCCTCTTTCGGATGCTCGTTATCCAGGGATCTCCCGCATGTCCAAGGAACCGCCTTTGCTCTCTGCCGGTCAGGACTGCTGCATTCTGAATAGTATCGACACTTTTCACAGTTCATTGATCTATTTCTCTTATGTCAAGATGATCGCAAAACCCATCGTTCCATAAGGGGTATTTTGACAAGCTGCATCGTTCCAAAAGCAGGTTTGAAATCCACGCCACCATTTATCCAAGCGATGATGGAAATTTTCTTCGAGCACCAGAAATTTTTCATGATATCCTGTGATCACTGATCCAATTGAATAGGTGCTGAGCGCAGGGTGAAATTGTGAGACTACCTGAAATGCGGAGCTAAAATGCAGCGCGTTTACAAAAGGGTGAAATCTACTTTGTATCTTGTGGCTGGATGTTATTGCGGTCTGTTTAAGATCGATTAGTCCAGATCTCACAAATTTTTTTCAGTGGTAAAAAACACTTCATTTGTAAAAGTATGTGGCAAATAATACTGAGCGATTCTAGGGCTGTTTTGAAAAAATTAATATCCTGTCTAGTGTTTTCGTGCCATAATAACTGCCAGCAGCCCAACGCCAGTGAGTGCCGCGATAACAGGAACAAGAGAGAGAGGAGATTTTGTCGTGGTCGGAACGGTTGTGGGAGCTGTCGTATGGAGGGTTGTTATGACCGTTGTTTTCGGATTGGTGGTCGGTGACGAGTTCACCGGTGCAATGACATTGAAGGTCTTTACGCCAATGAAGCCGTCTGCATCCTTGAAGTACACATCATACATTCCGGGCTCGGTCACCACTACCCTTTGGGTAAAAACTCCTGCCCCGGATCTAAAATCAGCTTTTGTGCTGATATATTGAGGCCCGTAGACAACACCGTTTCGACCCCTGACCTCGATCTCGACCCCTTTATTGCCGAGTTTGGTCTCCGACCCCTCAATTCTGAGCGCTTCGTTGAACGTCTGGGACATGGGAGAAGTTATCGTGATGTCCCCCGAACGGTCAATAAGTTTGGGCGCTTGCAGAGTTATTGAATCGGAGGACAGTTTGCCCTCTTCACTACCGGAAAACCGGACTTCCACTTTGTACAGGCCCCCGGGCAATCCTTTTGTATCGAATGATTGATACATAGTGGCATGATTTTCCCGGATCACAAAAGACATACGGCTGAAAGGGGCTGCAATGTATACTGACTGGTAAAACACAACATCAAATGTGGTTCCGGTAGGTAAATTACTGTCAACTGAACAGTTAAGCGGAAGACCAACCTGTACGGATTCCGGACAGCTGAGATAAATCTGGTATGCAGATGCCGACCCTGCAATACCGAGCAAGCACAATGCAATGAGAATAATCCTTTTCATATCGATAGATTCTTGTTTAAATTTCATCCCCATAACAAACCGAAAAACATTTGGGAGACAGGTATGATAAATTCACAGACTGCCTCAGGTTCGAATATAGAACTCGTGAATTATCCTTCAGCCAATATGGGCCTGGTCGAATGTTGAATCACAACAAAAAACCCTGATACTTTTTGATAGTGCCACCTGGAACCGTTCCAGACCACATGACATTTACCAACAGAACGCGAATATAACCTTAAAAAATGCGGAAAAAACCCAGATACAGATTAATTTATTGTGTGAGAGAGAAAATTCTTTTGTAGACAGGCTTCATAGAGCATATAGGCAGTGAGAAAAATTATGGCAAAAAAATCTAAGCCATCAGTTAAAGCAGAATCAAAAACATCAGGAGAAGAAGAGACAATAGCATCGGTAAATGAACTGACTATTCCCTCAGGTAAGGATGGTGGGATAATTGATTTTTACTATTTTTTTAACGGGATAGGTATCCTCATCGGGATCATTTTTATCATTGTTTTCCTTTTCCGTGATGTGTTCCATATTTTATAAATTCCAAAAAAGCAAATTCAGACTTGAAGTATGGTATTATCGTTAGGATTTGAACAAAAAGAGTCAACCACAGCTGAAGCTAAATGAGTGAAAAAAAATTCTTGCATCATTTCGCCGATTCCTGTATTGAAAATATTTGGATTAATATATCTTCACAACCCAATAGAATTCTTGGATCGTCCGTGCCCGTTATGAGAGAGACATTTTTCCGAATCGATGGAATACCGGTGATTGTAGAAGTGATGGCGACATGTTTTGAGGATAAGGGTATGCCAGCAGTCCGTGTTGCATTCCGGGAAATTGCTTCCCCATAAGGGCTATGAAATATTTTTGGAAGCAAGAGAGGGGGAACAATACCGGGAAAAACAGCGAAGAGATGCATGGCGCGCCGGAGCGAGAGCGAGGATGACTGAACATGACCGAGCGTCTTCAGTTCTCGTAATCCGTTAATGGTTGGATGGTGCCCGGCTGAGGATTTATTTGCTATTCCAGCAATGTTTTGAGGTTATTTTAATAATTAAAGCACTATTTGAGCGTTTTTATAGTATTACCAAAAGCAACTCAATTCAGTTCTGTTTTGTCCCAGCGACAATGTAGTACGTCTTGGCTGGTGCGAATCTCTGATACCAAGGCTGGAACGGTTTCTGCATCTCGCGGATGTACATTAAATCCCGAAAACAGATGCCCGTGAACCCTGCGTGCTCCAGGTCAGATACCATTGTCTCCTTCGGTACTCCCCCGTCATAGGGGAGCTGTCTCTGGAGTTTTTTATCATAATGGCCGCCATGGGTATGGCCAAAGATCCTGGCCAGCCCGTCGCTCAACACCCGTTTCGCCCGGATTGAAAAGCTCCTGTCCTTCCAGACCCCATCGATGATAAGCACTACGCCCCCATTTTTTAAGACACGGTGCCATTCCTTCAGGGCAATCTCCGGGTGAGGGAGCGTCCAGAGGAGGTGCCGGTTGACAATCACGTCAAAAGATCCATCATTGAACGGAAGGTGTTCGGCATCCCCCCTCCTTAGCTCAATCGAAAGTTTTTGTGCATGAGCTTTCTCGCGTGCTTTTGCCATCATTCTTTCCGATAGATCGACCCCGGTAACCTGATGGCCCATCTCGGCAAAAAGAAGGCCCATAGCACCCGTTCCGCATCCTACATCGAGTACCTTTAGTAGCGATACTGGCAGGTTCCGGTTCAGTTCCTGCTTCCATGCGGCTCTCTCTCCTTCAGTCCCGATCCCATGGCCCGGACAGCTGTCATACTTACCTGACGATTGGTCCCAGCTCTTCCGGACGGCATCCTTGATCTCGTGGTCGATCATGGTGAAACCATAGTGTGTATTGTTGGTGAGCGCAAACCTGACACTGACTGCGTTCAGTCCCCGAACCGGATCTTCTGCTTTCGGTGCGAAGTTCGTCGCCATCGTCCAGACATAAGCCTCACCCTTCCGGTTCTCTTAAAGACTGGACTGGCTTTCTTTGGTTTTCCTGGTTGATTGGGGTACCTTTATATTAGGTGATTGCTTAATTTAAGCCACTGCTATAAACTAACTGAGTGATGGCGAGCAGTGGATAAACCTAAGTGAGTTGGCACAATATATCAGTGATGAAGAGAAGGCCGAACAGGTTTTACGTGAA